>Ga0316205_10005097_pt1 | contig 11077 bp, 12 predicted proteins | sample 3monthpyrite_MG_FD_204941 | JGI IMG/M metagenome (GOLD analysis project Ga0316205, IMG submission 204941) | Microbial mat bacterial communities from mineral coupon in-situ incubated in ocean water Damariscotta River, Maine, United States -... | ecosystem: Environmental > Aquatic > Marine >...
CTACTTAATCGAAAGAAGGTGTTGATTTCTTTTTCCAGTGCCAGTGTAGAAACCAGGGCTTTGTTGGTGTCCTGATCCTGCACGCCGCCCAAGAGTTCACCGGCGCGCGCGTTGTCGGGCTCGCGGTCCAGCGTGAATTCCAGGTTATTGGCGAAATAATCGTGGCCGGGGTAGATTAGGGTGAAGTCCGGCAGCTTCGCCAACTGGGTTGCAAACGTGTTGTAAAGCTCGTTCGGATGGCCGCCGTTATGGCAGTTTCCGGCACCGGCATTAAACAGGGTATCGCCGCAAAAAAGTGCGGGCATATCAGTGCGTGACAACAGGCAGACGTGGCTCATGGTGTGGCCCGGCGTATCCAGGCATTCAAGCTCGACCGTGCGCCCGACTTTGACAACGTCACCCGCGCCCAGGCCAACTGCCATATCCGGGATGGCGTTCCTGGCGTTGGCATGGGCGATGATTTTGGCACCGGTGGTGGCGGCCACGGCGTCATTGCCGCCGATATGATCGTGATGCTCATGGGTGTTGAGAATCTGGGTGATCGTCCAGCCCATTTCATCCGCGCGGGCGAGGCATTTGGTGTGATCCAGCGGGTCAACCGCCAGCGCTTCGCCGGTTTCCGGGCAGGCGATCAGATAATTAAAATTGCGATACGCATTTCCGGTCCAGATTTGTTCAACGATCATAATACTCTCCCTCAAATGATCGTTTATTCTACCGGGGGATTCAGGGGCCAACAAGTGGGCGGAAGTCTTCCAGACCAACGAAGGCGCGTGTATCGGCCAAATTCAGGCCACACGCCGCATTCATTCGATAAGACGCGGTATTTGAGGCATGGACCGTGCCGATAAACCTAATCGCTCCGAATTCCGCAACCCCTTTCAGGATGATTTCGGCTTTCAGATAGGTCCCGAGGCCAAGGCGTTGAAATTCTGGTGCAACTGTCGTTCGCTGGACAACCGCAGTACCCTGCCAGTTTCCACCGGCACTCGATAAATCCGCTATGCTCGAAACCCCGGCGATGTCACCGTCTTCAGTTTTCAGATAGATCGTTCTGGAAAGACGCTGGTCCCGCAAAAACCATGTCGCCAGAGATTCCAGCCCACCCCCGGTTTGCAGAGATTGCAGGCGGGTAAACAGATCATCCGGCTCATCCGGCTTGACCGTTTTCAGTGTGAGGGCGTGAGGTAGTTCATATTCTTGCTGGATGCGCTGGCACAAAGGAATGACGGTGTCTTCTCTGCCTTCAATCAGGGTCAGGTCTGAATGCAGTTTGTATGTCGCGCCCGGAAACAAGGTGCAGATATTTTCCAAATCAGAACCGGTTCCATAGAAGATGGAGCGGCGATAGCGTGACGTGAAATCCAGCATTTCGGGTGCGGTCCAGAGCGATGGTTCCAGCACCATCAGGCTCACGCCTTGCGTATACAAACCCGGCAATCCAAATATCTGTTCCCGGTCTTTCGCCAGCAAAGCTGAACTGAACCGGCGGAGGTCCTCATCCCCACATCTGACACTCTGCGCATTCGTGACCAACATACCCATCACTCCCGTATTACGTGCTTATATTAATATATAAACGTAATACGGGAGTGATGGGATGCAAACACTTTTCCCGTGCAGTCAATCTGCACAGAGTTTCGGGCTCTTCCTGAAAAAGTGTTTAGCTGTTTTCTGCGAGGATGGTTCCTGCCAGATAGAGCGAACCGCAAATCAGGATTCGCCCAGGCTGGCTCTGGCCTTTAACCGCGGCAGATATAGCGGCTTTCACAGACGGTCCGGGTTTGGCATTCATGCCAACACCCGAAGCTGTCTCAGATATTTCTTCTGCACTGACTGTATTTTCTTCACCCGGGATGGAGACGCCCGAGAAACTTGTGCAAATACCTGCCAGCGGGCGCAGATACTCTGCACAACTTTTGGAATTCAGCATACCACAGACCAGATGGAGAGACTGGCCCGCCCAGTTGGCCTTCGCATACGTGGCAATCGCTTCACCAGCCGATGGATTATGCCCACCGTCCAGCCACAATTCCCACCCGTCAGGGAGGCTCTCAACCAGCGGCCCTTGCTGGAGCTGTTGAAGGCGACCCGGCCAGCAGGTGTTTGAGATGCCGGTTTTCAGGTTATCCTCTGAAACCGGAAATTTGGGCAGGCGATCAAGGGCGGCCAGCGCCAGACCGGCATTTTCGATTTGATGCACGCCCGGAAGGTTCGGCAGCGGCGATACTCTTTTCGTTCTGGGGCCTTCATAGACCAGTCGCCCCCCCTCTTCACGGACCGACCAGTCCTCGTCCTGCACAAATAACGCAACGCCGATATCATCGGCCCGGGCGACAATGCTTTCCATCGCCTCTTCTGGCTGGCGGGCGACAACGCATGGGTGGCCCGGTTTCAGGATACCCGCTTTTTCGCGCGCGATTTCGGCAAGGGTCGTTCCCAGAAATTGATGATGATCATGCGAAATGGGGGTCAGCACCGTCAGCGCCGGGGCCTTGATCACATTGGTTGTATCCAGCCGACCGCCAAGTCCGGTTTCCAGCAAAACAATATCCGATGGAATGGAAGCGAAGGCGACGAAGGCGGCGGCGGTGGTTATTTCAAAAAAAGTAATTGGCTCACCTGCGTTGGCGTCTTCGCAGGCTTCAAGAAGTTCACTTAAAGCATCTTCGGTGATCAATTCTCCATTCAGGCGAATGCGCTCGTTGAATTTGACCAGATGGGGGGATGTATAGGCATGGACCCGAAAGCCTGCCGCTTCCAGAATGGCGCGCAGATAAGCAATGGTTGATCCCTTGCCGTTGGTTCCGGCCACATGAATGACCGGTGGCAAACATTCTTCCGGGTTCCCGAGCACCTTGAGCATACGCTCGACCCGGGTCAGGGACAGGTCAATCAGTTTTGGATGAAGTCCGCTTAACCGTTCAAGGATAACATCGGTTTTTGTGACGTCGGTCACCGTTAAAGCCTGTCGGCACCAGAATCAGGCGCAATTACTTCTTCGACAGGCACTGGCGGCTCGGTCTGCTCTTCAATCGCAAGAACCTCTTGCTCGGGCATCGGCGCGTCCTCACTTTTGGCATTCAACAACAAACCAATGATACGGGCCAGCGTTGCCGGAAGATCATGGCGGTGAACGACCATATCGACCATGCCGTGATCGAGAAGATACTCTGCCCGCTGGAAACCTTCCGGCAGGGTTTCACGGATCGTCTGCTCGATCACCCGCTGCCCGGCAAAACCGACAATGCAACCGGGTTCCGCAATGGCGACATCGCCCAGCATGGCGAATGAGGCTGAAACACCGCCTGTCGTTGGATCGGTCAAAACAACGATATAAGGGAGCCCGGCTTCCTTAACCTCTTCGATGGCAATTGTGGAGCGGGTCATCTGCATCAGGGACAAAATCCCTTCCTGCATGCGCGCACCGCCCGATGACGGCACAACGACCAAAGGTGCCTGCTCGGCAATGGCGCGTCTGGCGGCGCTCAGCAGACCATCGCCTACAGCGATCCCCATGGACCCGCCCATGAAAGCAAAATCAAAGGCCGCAATGACTGTTTTATGACCACCGAGTGAACCGACAGCAACGCTCAAGGCGTCATCCTTGCCGGTTTTGTTCCGCGCGTCTTTCATGCGGTCCGGGTATTTTTTAAGGTCACGGAACTTCAGCGGATCGGCAATCGCCTGATCAAGTGCAACCAGCTCATACTCACCACCATCGAACAATAACGCCAATCGCTCTTCCGCGCGCAGCCGCAAATGATGGCCGCAATGCTGGCAAACGTGCTGGTTCTTTTCCAGATCACGATGGAAAATCATCTGCGTGCAGCCCGTACACTGATGCCAGAGGTTATCCGGGATCTCTTTTTGTGCACCGACCAGTTTACGTAATTTTGGCGGAACGAAGTTCTTAAGCCAGTTCAAGCGATGTTCTCCTAGAGCAAAACCGGAGCGAATGTACCATTCGCGAACGTGGCTTTGTGGCAATATAAATAAGTTAGGGCGTTTCTGGCGACCCAAAAGTCGCCAGAAACGCTCTAACGGGGGTATTTAACCTGATTAATCAGCCTTTGGCGACACTTCTGACACCTTCGGCCAATTCACTCACCATGCCGAGCACCTTGTCCACCAATCCCGGAAGCGCCTGATTGTTTTCATCCAGGTTGGCTTTCAGAAGATCAACAAGGGCCGAACCGACAACAGCAGCATCAGCAACACCTGCAATCTCGGCGGCGTGCTCCGGCGTGCGGATACCAAATCCGACAGCAAGCGGCAAGTCGGTAAAGCTGCGGATGCGGTCAAGATGACCTTTGACGTTATCAATGGACGCCGCCTGTGTTCCGGTAATGCCGGTGATCGAGACGTAATAAACAAAGCCCGATGCGTTTTCGAGAACGCGTGGCAGGCGCTCATTCGTACTGGTCGGCGCGGTCAGATAGATGAAGTTGATCCCGGCCTCCATGGCGGGCAGGCACAGTTCGCTTTCTTCCTCCGGCGGCAGATCAACCATGATCAGACCATCAATCATCCCTGCGACTTCAGCCAGAAACCTGTCGACACCGTAAATGTAGATCGGGTTGTAATACCCCATCAGGACAACCGGTGTCTCATCATCGGCTTCCCTGAATTTACGAACCATCCCCAGGGTCTTCTCCAGCGTCATTCCGGATTTAAGGGCGCGCAGCGAACTTGCCTGAATAGACGGACCATCGGCCATGGGGTCAGAAAACGGCATACCGATTTCAATCAGATCGGCACCGGCAGCAGGCAGCCCCAGCATGATTTCAGATGCGGTATCCAGATCAGGGTCACCTGCCGTCAGGAAAGTGACAAAACCGGCGCGGCCTTCGGATTTCAGTTTTGCGAAACGACGATCAATCCGGGTTTCGGGTTTATTTGTCATTATTCTTATCCCTGATCCGTACCGGTAATTTCCATGCCCAGATGCCTGGCGACAGCAAAAATATCCTTATCGCCCCGCCCGCACATGTTCATGACCAGCAAGTGGTCTTTCGGTAAATCACCTGCGATTTTGGCAACGTGCGCCAACGCGTGGCTCGGTTCCAGTGCCGGAATAATGCCTTCCATTTTGGTGCAAAGCTGAAAGGCGTCGAGCGCTTCCATATCGGTCACGGAAACATAATCAACGCGCCCCGTATCTTTCAGCCAGGAATGTTCGGGCCCGATGCCCGGATAATCAAGACCGGCCGAAATCGAATGCCCGTCAATGATCTGGCCGTCATCGGTTTGCAACAAATACGTGCGGTTGCCATGAAGAACACCCGGTTTGCCACCAGTTAAAGAGGCGCAGTGCTTGTCCGTATCGACCCCATGACCACCGGCTTCAACACCGATGATCTTGACTGATTCATCATCCAGGAACGGGTGGAAAAGTCCCATGGCGTTTGATCCGCCGCCAAGGCAGGCGACCAGACTATCGGGCAGCCGCCCTTCGGCTTCCTGCATCTGTTCGCGGACTTCATTTCCGATCACGCACTGAAAATCACGCACCAGTGTCGGATACGGATGCGGTCCGGCGACGGTGCCGATGATGTAGAATGTATCTTCGACGTTCGATACCCAGTCACGAAGCGCTTCGTTCATGGCGTCTTTCAGGGTGCCGGTCCCGGACGTCACCGGATTAACTTCAGCGCCCAGAAGGTTCATTCTGAAGACATTCGGCGCCTGACGTTCAACGTCAGTAGCGCCCATATAGACATGGCATTCAAGACCGAACAGCGCGCAAACCGTCGCCGTCGCAACACCGTGCTGTCCGGCACCGGTTTCAGCGATGATCCGCTTTTTACCCATACGTTTGGCGAGCAGTATCTGACCAATGGTATTGTTGATCTTATGTGCGCCGGTGTGGTTCAGCTCATCACGCTTGAAATAGATTTTGGCACCGCCGAAATGCTCCGTCAGGCGTTCAGCAAAATATAGCGGGCTCGGGCGACCGACATAATGTTTCAGCAGATGGTGGTACTCTGCCCAGAAATCCGGGTCGGCTTTGGCTTCTTCCCAGGCCTTTTCCAAAGCCAGAATGAGCGGCATCAGCGTTTCCGCGACGTAACGTCCGCCATAAATGCCAAAATGCCCGCCTTCGTCGGCACCAGCGCGATACGTGTTAAGCTTGGTCATAGGTAATCCTTGGGGTAATCCTTGGGGTAATCCTTGGGGTAATCCATGTTAACGGTTTTCTCCCGAGTGGAGCGCGCGTCAATAAACCACAAGAGACCGGGAAAAACCGCAAAAAAATGCGTTATACGGGCTGAATTCCCGAATTTGATTACTGAGCTTTAACGGCGTCAATAAAAGCCCGTATTTTATCGACATTCTTGTCCCCCGGCGCGTCCTCAACAGCAGAGGAAACATCGACCGCTTCAGCCCCGCTGATGCGGATCGCCTCAGCAACATTTTCAGATGTCAGCCCTCCTGCCAGAACCCATGGCAGAGGCGAATTGAAGTCCGCCAGAATGGTCCAGTCAAAAGCCACCGCATTTCCGCCTGGCCGGGTCGCCGTTTTCGGGGGTTTGGCATCGAACAGCAATTTATCCGCAACATCTGCATAGTCCGACACTGCCGCCAGATCGGAGGCTTCGGATACAGGCAGCATCTTCATCACCGGCAAGCCGTACCGCGCCTTGATATCGCGCACCCGTTCAGGCGATTCCGTGCCGTGAAGCTGCAACAACCCGGCTTTTGTATTCTGGGTTATGTCTGCCAACAATTCATCTGAAGCATCAACCGTCAGGGCTACACGCAAAACGCTATCGGGAACGCGCTCCATCAACGGTCCGGCGACAGACGTTTCAAGATTACGCGGTGATGGTGCGAAAAACACAAACCCGACCATATCCGCGCCACCTTCAACAGCCGCATCAACAACTTCCGGCGTTTTCAGGCCGCATATTTTTACTTTTGTGGTCATGGGTCAGGGTTGTTCAGAAGCGTGTTGATCAGTTTCAACATACTTGCAAAGCTTGATAAGTGGGCGTCCTGGACGAACAATCAAAAAATCCTCCCCTGCCTCCGCAAGTTCAACCAATTCCTCGAATCGTTCTTCAAGTTCTTCAAAAGTGATGGATTTCATGGGTAAATTCTCATCAAATTTTCATCCAAATGTATTTCACACGAGCCATAATAACCGCGTTTGCATTAACCAGCCAATATTTTGCGTGTTTCAGTAAAACACTTGGCAAAAACTAGCGTGCTGGGTGGAAGCAAAATTCCAGACCCTCAAATAGACGCCAACTCCTCAGCAATTCGCTCCGCAGCCTCAACCGGGTCGGTAGCCGCGGTAATGGGTCTTCCGATGACCAGATAGTCTGCGCCCATGCGGATCGCATCAGATGGCGTCACGATGCGTTTTTGATCATCACTGGCGGCCCATTTGGGGCGGATGCCGGGAACAACAAGCTTGAAGTCATCACCACAGGCTTCGCGGAGTGCAGTCACTTCGCGGGCTGAACAGACAACACCATCAAGGCCGCAATCCTGAGTCAGCCTGGCAAGGCGAATGACCTGCTCCTCTGCGGTTCCGGCAATGCCCATAGCATGCAAGTCATCATCACCCAAAGACGTCAGCACGGTAACGGCGATCAGCAGGGGTTTATCGTCACCCCCTTCGCTTATTGCTTTCGCAGATGCTTCCATCATTGCCGCCCCGCCTGAGGCATGCACATTCAGCATAAACGGCTTCATCTTCATGGCGGCACGGATCGCCCCCGCAACCGTATTCGGGATATCATAATATTTAAGATCAAGGAAAACCGGCATTCCGCCCGCTGAAACCCGGGCAACACTTTCAGGGCCATTGGCCGTGAAAAATTCCTTGCCAAATTTTACTCCGCCGACCAGCCCCTTGAGTTTGGCCGCCATTTCGGCGGCCTGGTTTACGTCGGTTGTATCAAGGGCGACGAATATACGTTCGGTTGGTTTCATGATATAGAAGTCCCCGGCCTGTTTGATCCGCACCGGGTTTAACTGTTGTCATCGGTGAAAGCAAATGCTCTGGAGATTCAGGCAGCGTCTGCTGGTGCTGGCAAAGCCGTTGCGGAACTGGCAGCATGTGCAGCGTTTGAGTTCTGGGCGCGGACTTCTTTCAATTCTTCCTGAAGGCGCGAATTGCGTTCTTCCAGATGACGAATTTCAGATTCTGCGCTATCCGCACGGCGCGTTGCATCGCGCAAGCGCGTTCGTGCCCGACCGGCAGCAAGCCACGCACCGACACCACCCCACAGAACCCCGATTGCCAAAACCACCAGAACCAAAGCAAACAAAGGAAGGTCAATGATCATGGGTAGCGGCCAGAAATCCATGGTCACAGGACCACGATTGACCAATGAAAATACGATGATCACCAGAGCCAGTGGCAACATCAAGATCCAGGATAAAATTTTATTCAATTGAAATAATCCAATCAGGGTTGGAAACCGAATACGAACAGGTTACCAAACAGGCTTAATCTTTCGAGTTTAGCCGCTCACGCAATTGTTTGCCGGTTTTGAAATACGGGATGAATTTTTCATCCACATCAACCGCTTCACCTGTGCGCGGGTTACGCCCCGTCCGGGCACCACGTTCCTTAACCGAAAAAGCTCCGAAACCACGTAGCTCAACCCGGTCACCATTTGCCAGCGCTGTAGTGATCTCATCGAAGATGGTGGTCACGATACGCTCTACATCACGCTGATATAAAAGCGGGTTCTCAGCGGCAAGAAGCGCGATCAATTCAGATTTTGTCATAAACGCTCCCCTGTGTTTGGTATCTTTTAAGGCCGTTCGCTTTGTATTAACCGGGGCTGCATAAGCAAATTTAATACCCGATTAACGTAACTTCACGCTAGGTTGCCAAAGAGACATCACCCCGTCAAGTCTAAGTCGTTCAGAAAGCAGCGTTTTTCCAACCATGCCGCTAATGAAATCACGCCAGGGCTCTTCATCATGCTTAATTTTGACGTCAACAACGGGCAATGTTTCAGGCACTTTTTTGTTTTCTGCAAGCCAGCTTCGCGCTTCTTCCTCGCCACCCAGCTGATCGACCAGACCCGCAGTTTTGGCCTGGCGACCACTAAATACACGTCCATCAGAAAGTTCGATAACCTGTCTGCGATCAAGCGCGCGGCGCTCGACAACCATATCGACAAACATATCGAAAAAGTCCTGTACAACCGCCTGCGTCACCGCCTTTGCATCATCGCTAAACGCTTCCATCGGGTTCGGCTGTGCTTTTAACGGGCCGCTTTTGACGATCACGGGCTTGACCCCGATGGTGTCTAAAAGTCCTGTAATATCAGCCGTTTGCAGGATCACCCCAATGGAACCGGTTAAGGTTCCGGCGCGCGCGAAAATTCGATCTGCGGCAATTGCTGTCATATAAGCAGCCGATGTCGCCGTTCCGCCCATAAGTGCGACCACCGGCTTGTCAGCAGCGATTTTACGCAATTTAAGATAGAGAGCTTCCCCGCCAACAAAGGTACCACCGGGACTGTTGATCTGGACAATCAGGGCTTTTACATCATCGTCTTCTGCGATGTCTTTCAGGGCCTGATCACGCACCGGATCATCAAGAATGATGCCCTCAACAGTGATCCGCGCGATACGATCACCCGTTTCCGAATAGCCGCCAATACGGCCAACGGCGATAACAACGGCGGCAACTGTCGCCAGCACACCAATAACCCGCCAAAAGGTCAGGCGCCGCTTTAAGCGGCGCCTGTCAATGATCGCGTCCGACTGAATGGACATAATTTATCCCTCAACCATGAGGTCCGGACCGAAGGCCCGGACACTCAGGTTACCTGACTGCTCAGGACTCTTCAGCTTCGCCATCGGCCGCGGCCTCAGGTGCGTCAGCTTCAGCTGCATCATCAGCTTTGGCCTTGGCTTTTTTCGGAGCTGCTTTTTTCTTGGCCGGCTTCTTCTCGGCTTCAGCCTCATCACCAGCGTCAGCTTTGGCTTTTTTAGCCGCAGCTTTCTTGGCTGGCTTTTTCTCTTCGCCGTCTTCGGCATCAGCCTTTTTCCTGGTGGCTTTCTTGGCAGGTGCTTTGGGCTCTTCAGCAGCAGCCGTATCGGCTTTTTCCTGAAGGGCTGCACCCAGAATGTCACCAAGCGATGCACCGGAGTCAGATGAGCCATACGCTTTAATCGCGGCTTTCTCTTCCTGAACTTCAAGCGCTTTGATGGAAAGCGTTACACGGCGACCGGATTTGTCGATCTGCGTGACTTTCGCATCGAGCTTCTCACCAGCGGCAAAACGATCCGGGCGTTGCTCGGAACGCTCGCGGCTAAGCTCGGCTTTGCGGATGAAGCCCTGAAGGCTGTCGTTGACCATAACCTCAATGCCGTTTTCAACAATGGCGGTAATCGTACATGTGACGACCTCGCCTTTCTTGAGATCACCGGAACCGGATTCAAACGGATCTTCTCTGAGCTGTTTAACGCCTAAGGAAATACGTTCTTTTTCGATGTCCACATCAAGAACCTTGGCTTTGACCGTGTCACCCTTGTTGTAATCAGCAAGTGCCTCCTCGCCGGTTTTTTCCCAGCTCAGATCGGACAGGTGGGCCATGCCGTCGATTTCACCATCAAGGCCGATGAACAGACCGAACTCGGTGATGTTCTTAACTTCGCCCTCAACTTCCGTTCCAACCGGGAACTGGGCTGCAAACGCATCCCACGGGTTGTCGCGGCACTGTTTGAGGCCAAGCGAAATACGGCGTTTGTCCGGATCCGCATCAAGGACCATAACCTCGACTTCCTGGCTGGTGGAAACAATTTTGCCCGGATGAACGTTCTTTTTCGTCCAGCTCATTTCTGAAACGTGAACCAGACCTTCAACACCGGCTTCCAGTTCAACAAACGCACCGTAGTCGGTGATGTTTGTTACGCGGCCAGAGAAACGGGTCCCGATCGGATATTTGGCACCAACGCCTTCCCAGGGATCAGCTTCCAGCTGTTTCATGCCAAGCGATATACGCTGTGTTTCGGCATTGAAGCGGATAACCTGAACCTTGATGCTTTCGCCAATCTGCAAAGCTTCTGACGGGTGGTTGATACGCTTCCAGGCAATGTC
>Ga0316205_10005100_pt1 | contig 11074 bp, 9 predicted proteins | sample 3monthpyrite_MG_FD_204941 | JGI IMG/M metagenome (GOLD analysis project Ga0316205, IMG submission 204941) | Microbial mat bacterial communities from mineral coupon in-situ incubated in ocean water Damariscotta River, Maine, United States -... | ecosystem: Environmental > Aquatic > Marine >...
CGGCTAAACAGTTTCGAGAGTTGTATGAATGTAAGGTACTTCGTTGAAAATAAGGTACTTCGTTTAATAATAAAAGGCGCACTCTGATGATCAATACTACACCCTCAAGGCGAAATTCTGTACCGCTCTCACCGCTTGAGCCGCGGGCCCGTGGCCTGGTGATGTATGATTTCCTCGAGGAACGTCGCCAAGCATGCCGAAACAATGGCATTCATGATTATAGTGTGAATGCCTTCGTGGAATGGGCACTCCCCCGGCTTAGCCGATCCAAGGCGCAATTGTTTCAGGATCTCTTCGTGCTTTGGATACTCGGGGAAAAACGCGATGGCTTCTTTGTTGAGTTCGGAGCCACCGACGGCGTCGATCTTTCTAACACCCACTTGCTGGAATACGGATATGACTGGTCCGGTATCCTGGCGGAGCCCAACCCGAATTATCACGATACACTGTTCGCCGAGCGCCAGTGTGCCATCAGCACCCACTGCGTCTACACACAGACCGGGCTTGATCTCCCGTTCATGTGCACATCGCTTCCGCAATTGTCGCGGCTAGTCGATGTCGTGCCCAATGACCATCACGAAGCCACAGGACGCCGACAGGCAAATGAGATTGTTCAAGTGGAAACAATCACGCTCAACGAACTCCTTGATTCCCACAACGCCCCGAATCACATTGATTACATGTCGATAGACACCGAAGGCTCCGAACTTGATATTCTTGAAAGCTTCGACTGGTGTCGAGACGTTGCTATTTTCACGATTGAACACAACGGTACCGATATGAGAAACAAACTCAACGAAATTCTTGTGGCAAAAGGCTATGTACGCCCCTACGCGGAATTCACTCGCTTCGATGACTGGTACATCCGGCCCGACCTCTGTGGCGACTGGGCCTGAGCTACTCCGCGAAAAACGGACACCGGCGCAAGCTATGATTTGTTGTCTGCTGATCTTCGGCGAGGTGGAGATCAGAGATGGCGAATCGCAACCCGCATGCCCCGTAGCTCAGGCCATGACGCCAGCTTGCCTCTGCCGTCGACATGTCGCGCTCCTGCTCAGCCAGAATCACGACGATCTATTCTTCGGAGAATTTGCTCTAGCGTATCGCCTGTCTGCGTAATGACAGACTCTCATTTCAAATGTGGGACCTAACGCGGATCATGTCAGCATTCAGAAACGTTCCTTCCGTCGAGCTTGGCTCTACTTGCAAAAAGTCTTTAGGCGAAACGCCCACGGAGCGCGCTGTAGAGTTCCAGATCCTCGCGAAAAAAGTCTGTTAGCTTCGCGCGTGTTTTCGGGGTGTCTAGCCAACGTGACTTTGCTTCTCGATAGGCTGGCGTAACAGTTCGGTTCTCTTGGCCGACTGCGAGTTTGAGACCGAAGCGTTTATTCATTTGTTCAGCGAAACAATCCATTCGATCAGCAAAGCCCACCAGAGATAGTTTTGCGAGGTCGAATCCAGCGAAGAAATATCCACTGTAGAGCCGATTTATGCTGGGTAGGCGACAGAATTCCTCGAAATTGACATCGTACTCGCAGACATAGCGCCAAACTGAATGATTGCTTGGCTCTCGGCTTTTCCAATAGAAAAAGTGAGACAGCGCGCGTTCAACCGGATCTCGCATGTAAGTAATGTATCGGCGATTTGGCACGTCATCATATTTGTCCGGATGGAAATGACCATGGACGATCTGATAGTTTGTGACAGCGGCGGCATGTAGAGCGGCCTTGTCCCTTTGTCCCAGCGGGTCCACGTTCCATGGTGAGGCTGGATCGCCAATGCCGTCCCCATAATCGAAGAACGCCATCGTTCCGAAATGCTCGCGGATAGCCGAACGGACTGATGAGCCAGCACATTTGGGGGTATGGATCGAGATGAAAGTTGGCTGTTCCATGCTATCTTCAAATGTATCCAAAGTAGTGGTCAGGGTGCGACAAAAGCGCTATCTCTGCGTCCATTGATTGCAACTGTACAAGACCATGGGATTTCCCGGCCAGCGCGCCTAAAAAGCCAATGCCATTTCGTCGCCCCATACCGAATGCGCAGATAGCCCTTTCATAATCTTAGCCCGATTCGATCCCTCGTGAGCAGTTCTGGTTTTGAGAGAGCAAGGCAAATTCGTCCGAATCCCGAACCAAAAAATAACGCGCGCTCTACTCACGATTCAACATTTTCAAGCGCGGCGCAGATCGAGTCGACTATCGGAAAAACGACGGATCGAGGTCCCTCGCCCATGACGCGAATCACAGGCTCGGTTCCCGATTTACGGATGAGAAGTCGCCCTTTGCCGTTCAGCTTTTTCTCACCGTCTGCAATCACAGATTGAATCTCATCAGTGCTCAATGGATCGCGGTCGCGATTGTACCGGATATTCCGCTGGATCTGTGGCGCGGGTTTAAACACAGAGAGAAGAGTGCTCGCCGGCTTGCTGGAATTTACGAGCAACGCGAGTACCTGTAGAGCGGAAATTAATCCGTCACCGGTTGTCGCAAAATCGGACAAAACGATATGCCCGGACTGCTCCCCACCAATATTTGAGCCTACGGCGCGCATACCCTCTACGACATACCTGTCGCCAACCAGGGTTCTTTCCATCGCGATACCAGCTTTCTCGAGCGTTTGTTCGAGCGCGATATTGCTCATCACGGTAGTTACAATAACATCGCCGCTCAATTTGCCTGCCTTTTTCCAAGACAGCGCGATAAGGCCAATCAGTTGATCGCCGTCCACAATGTGACCTGATTCATCGCAGATCACTAAGCGGTCGGCGTCGCCGTCCAGGGCGATACCGATATCAGCGCGGTACTTTAGGACTTGCGCTGACAGATCGTGCGGAGCGACTGCGCCGCAATCCTCGTTGATATTAAGACCGTTCGGTCGATTATGGATAGGAATCACGTCGGCACCGAGCTCCCAAAGAACTCCGGGAGCTACTTTGTAGGCGGCCCCATTTGCGCAATCGACCACAATGCGCAGCCCGTTCAGGCGCATTTGGCGCGGAAGTGTCGCCTTGACGATTTCCACATAGCGCGCTCGTGCGTCATCGACCCGTTTGGCCCGACCGATCCCAGACGGGGCAGCGAGCGCTTCTCCGACTTTGCTGTCCATCAGCCTCTCGATCTCCAACTCAGCGTCGTCGGAGAGCTTGAAACCGTCAGGACCGAATAGTTTAATGCCGTTGTCCTCGTAGGGGTTGTGCGAGGCGGTAATCATCACACCAAGATCGGCGCGCAGAGATCGGGTCAGAGTGGCAACCGCTGGTGTGGGGAGCGGGCCGAACAAATTGACGTCCATTCCTGCGCTGGTAAAACCTGCTGTTAGTGCACTCTCAATCATGTAGCCGGAAAGGCGCGTATCCTTCCCAATAACCACGGTATGGCGCCGGTGACTATTCACGCGGAAATAACTTGCCGCTGCCAAGCCTAACCTTAAAGCTATCTCTGCTGTCATAGCATCGGAATTGGCTTGTCCACGAATGCCATCAGTGCCGAAGTACCGCTTGTTCATGACCAGATCCTTTGTTGCGCCGGTCAACGTGTCGCGGCGGCTTTATTTAACCTTATGCAAGTTCGGCACCGAAAACTCCATCGCCGGTCTTCAGTCGCCTACAAAACCGGGCTCGGCGACCGCCATTTTACAATCTTTGGGTTTTGATAAATTTTGTCCTGTGCAACGGTATGACAGCCAAGTTAGCTGGTTCTTATAAATTCCCGAAACTCAATAACAGGGATCAAAGTGCGATGCGAGCCGTATCAAATTTTAATTGCCAAATGCGAAACTAACAATCTGCGTTAAAACCTGATTAGACATGCGCGGCGAAACTTCTTGATCAACTCGCGGCAGAAAGGAAACTCATGTGCGGAATTATAGGGATTGTGGGTGGAGGCCCAGTTTCCGAAAAGCTGATAGATGGATTGAGGCGTGTTGAATATAGGGGTTACGACTCGGCCGGAATTGCCGTCGCTAATCAAGACGGTCGCGTCGAACGATGTCGTGCAACGGGCAAGCTGAAAGAGCTTGACCTCGCTCTTGCCCGCCATCCCATCGATGGTGTCAGCGGCATAGCGCATACGCGCTGGGCAACGCATGGTGCCCCGACCGAGGCGAATGCACACCCCCATAAAGCTGGACGAGTTTATATCGTCCACAACGGCATCATCGAGAATTTTCGCGAGCTTCGTGAGGTGCTCGAAAAGGCTGGCCGCACATTCGAGACCGAAACCGATACAGAAATTATTGCTCAGCTGATCGACTTGGAGCTCGAGCGCACTGGAGATCCAAAAACTGCCTTTGAAGCTGCACTGAAGCAGTTGCGAGGAACATTCGCGATGGCTGTTTTGATTGACGGCGTACCTGACCTGATTATGGGCGCTCGCGAGGGGGCTCCGCTGGTGATCGGCTTCGGCAAAGGCGAAAACTTTTTCGGCTCGGATGTTCAGGCGCTTGCTCCGTTCACTCGCCGCGTCGCTTATCTGAAAGAGGGTGATTACGCATTTGTTCGATGCAATGAGGTGGAGGTTTTTGATCGTGCGGGCACGCCGGCGCACCGGCCGGAAAAAGTTGTCGAACTTGCCGCCGCGCTTGCTGAAAAAGGAAATTATCGACACTTCATGGAGAAGGAAATACATGAGCAGCCAGAGGTTATCGCCCGCACACTGACGAATTATGTAGATCCGCTGCGTCTTTCTGTGCGGCCCTTCGACCAAATTGATTTTATCCTATATGACCGCGTCATCATCGTCGCCTGCGGTACGGCAGGCTATGCGGGCCAGGTCGCCGGCTACTGGATCGAACAGTTTGCAGGCCTTCCCGTACGCAATGAGGTGGCGTCTGAATTTCGCTATCGAGAGCCCGCGGTGTCCAATCGGGACCTCGCCTTGTTCATTTCCCAGTCCGGCGAGACTGCCGATACCCTTGCAGCCATGCGCTTTTGCAAGGAGCGCGGCCTGACTGCCGCAGTGATCGTAAATACGGCTCACTCAACCATGGCGCGCGAGGCTGACATCGTGCTCCCGACGCTTGCCGGCACGGAAATTGGCGTTGCCTCGACCAAGGCTTTCACTTGCCAGCTCACCGCTCTGGCCATTCTGGCGATTGGTGCCGGCAAGTCGCGAGGAGCAATCGACCCCGTCCGGGAAAGGGAACTCGTTTCCGGATTGCTTGAAATGCCGCGTGACGTCTCGAAAATTTTGGATATGGAAGTTGGGGTGAAACGCATCGCAGCAGAAATTTCTAACTCGCAAAGCGTGCTTTTTCTCGGGCGGGGAATGTACTATCCGATTGCGCAAGAAGGCGCTTTGAAACTGAAAGAAATCTCCTACCTGCACGCCGAGGCCTATGCCGCCGGTGAACTGAAACACGGTCCGATCGCGCTCATCGAAGAGGGCCTGCCGGTCGTCATGGTCGCGCCGCACGACCACCTTTGGGCCAAGACAATGTCAACCATGCAGGAAGTCCGCGCCCGTGGAGCCCGCGTGATTCTTGTCACCGATGCGGCGGGCATGGCCCGCGCCGACACCCAGCGCGAAAACGTGATCCTGCTCCCGGACTTTGCGCCGATTGCAGGTCCCATCGTGACTGCTGTAGCGGTTCAGTTGCTCGCTTATCATGCCGCTGTCTACAAAGGGACGGATGTGGATCAGCCGCGGAACCTGGCCAAGTCGGTAACTGTCGAATAGCGAAACCATTTGTGAGTTGGTAACCGGCCAGCGGCACCCGTATAGCGCGGAGACACGCTGGTAGCTTTGCGAAAGCCGGAGGCCCTTGCCAATGACCGAGATGATTCCCTTTATTGACCTGGGCGCTCAGCGCGACCGTTTGCGCGCCAAGCTTGACGTGGCGGTAGCTGAAGTCCTCGATTCCGGCGCTTTCGTGCTGGGGCCTCAGGTGAGCGAACTGGAAAGCCGCCTTGCGGACTTTGCCGGTGCGCCGCACGGCATTGCCTGCGCGAATGGAACCGATGCCATCGTCCTGCCGCTTCTGGCGATGGGCGTTACCAAAGGCGATGCAGTCTTCGTGCCTTCCTTTACCTTTGCTGCCTCCGCGGAAGTCATTCCGTGGACCCGCGCCACACCGGTATTCGTCGATGTCGACCCGGTCACCTACAACATGAATCCTGAAAGCCTGATGGCGGCGGTTGAGATGGTGAAGGCGGAGGGCAAGCTGCGTCTGGCCTGTGTCATCGCGGTCGACCTGTTTGGCCGAATGGCCGATTATCCGGCTATCAAGGCGATTTGCGACCAGTATGGGATGAAACTCATCTCTGATGCGGCGCAGGGCTATGGTGCCACGCTGAATGCGAAGCACGCCATCGAGTGGGCCGACGCGTTGACCATTAGCTTCTACCCCGCCAAGCCTCTGGGCTGCTATGGAGATGGCGGCGCGGTTCTGGTGACGGACGCCGCCATGCGCGACTTGATCAAGTCCTACCGTGTCCATGGCGAAGGCGCAGCGCGTTACGAATATGCCCGGATTGGCCTCAATTCACGTCTCGACACGATTCAGGCCGCCATCCTTTTGGTGAAACTCGACGTATTCGCTGAGGAGCTTGTCCTGCGCCAAAAGGCGGCCGACATTTATGAAAAAGGCTTGAAAGACACGGTAAAAACGCCTCAACTCGCACCCGGCGAGACCTGCACCTGGGCGCAATACACGATCGAAGTCGATGATCGCGACGCTTTCCGGTCTTATCTGTCCTCGCGCGGCGTTCCGACAGCGGTATATTACCCCATTCCGCTGCACATGCAGCCGCCGTACGCAAATTTTCCGATCGTTCCAGGCGGCTTGCCGGTGACGATGAAAAAGTGCGAGCGGGTCGTGTCTCTTCCCATGCACGCGGACATTCGCAGCGAGGACCAGCAGCGCGTCGTTGAAGCCATCCAAGCGTATACGGCGGAGCGGGCGGCGAGCTAATTTTTTTTATCATACAACTTGACGGCAGATGCTGTTTTAGGTGCTCATTGATTTAAGTCGCAGCTAATTCAAAGCTTACCTCCGAAATTGAATTGAATCTGATGGCCAAGAGTAGAAAGACAATGACAGGTAAGTCAAAGATCCTCGCCGTTCTAGCGCTCTGCGGTGTTGGGAAGTCTGAGGTTACTCGGATTATTCAGGCCAAATATGGCCATTCGATTGTGTATTTTGGTGGTTAAGTTACCAAAGAAGTCGCTCGGCGAGTCATGCCTACAGGTCCTGAGAGTGAGCGCGAAGTACGCGAGCATTTGAGGGCGGATTATGGAATGGCCGCAGTCGCTCGTATTGCCAAGGGAGAAATTTCCGATCTGCTAGCTTCCGGCGAGCGAGTAGTTATCGATGGCGTCTATAGTCATGCTGAAATCGATAACATAAAGTCCACTTTACTCGGGCCGATTTCGACCATAGCGGTTCACTCTCGCAAATCGCTTAGATATAGGCGAATGGAGCGCAGACCAGTAAGGCCGCTTACACCTGACCAATTGGATGAGCGGGATATTCGAGAAATCGCAGCGCTTGATAAGGCGACGCCAATTGCCCTCGCCGATTTTCACTTTGTCAATGATGGCACAATGGACGACTTGGAGGCAGGTGTACGTCAAGCGTTGGAGTGTTTAGACCCCTTAATCTGCCCAGGTGAGTAACATGCCAGGTTTCAAGTCGACAGGGCCGCGCGTCATGGTCGCGGAAGTTGAGAAGAACAGCCCACATCAGGAGCGCTATCCTTGCGCCTTAAATCAGGCAGGAATCGTATGGAACAGGTCGAGTGTATTGTGCTGGGGGCAGGCGTTGTGGGCTTGGCCGTGGCACGAGCGCTTGCCTTGCGTGGTCACAATCCGATCATCATTGATGCCGGGCCGATCGTCGGGTCTGAGACCAGCTCGCGAAACAGTGAAGTCATTCATGCTGGGATCTATTATCCCAAGGATAGTCTGAAGGCGCGCGCCTGTGTCGAAGGCAAGCATCGCATCCATCAACTCTGTGAAGAGCGAGACGTGCCCCATCGCCGCTGCGGCAAGCTGATTGTCGCGACAAATGATACCCAACTCGCAGGTTTGGCCGATCTGAAACGCAAAGCGGCGAATAATGGCGTGGATGATCTGGTCGAGCTGACCCGCGCTGACGCATTGGCGATGGAGCCTGAGATCAATTGTGTCGGCGCGCTGCTTTCACCGTCGTCGGGCATTGTTGATAGTCATGGTTTCATGCTGGCCTTGCAGGGCGAGGCCGAGAGCCATGGCGCGATGACGGTCCTCAATACGCGGGTGGTCAGTGCGCGGCACAATGGGGTTGGAGTCGTTCTGACGCTGTCGGATGGTGAACCCATCCAGACCCGCCTTCTGGTCAATGCGCTGGGTCTTCGGGCCTGCCAATTTGCCCGCAATATGGGCGAGCCTTTCAGCGCGATGGCGCCGAAACCGCATTACGCCAAGGGCAATTATTTTGTCCTGATTACCAAAGCACCCTTTTCGCGCCTGATTTACCCGATGCCGGAGCCGGGAGGGTTGGGCGTTCACATCACGATTGATCTGGTTGGGCGCGCACGTTTTGGCCCTGATGTTGAATGGATTGATGATCTCAATTACGATATCGATCCGAAGCGTGCTGATGTGTTTTATGACCGCGTCCGTGCGTATTGGCCGGGTCTGCCTGATAACGCCCTCATTCCCGATTTTGCCGGCATAAGGCCAAAGATTACGGGTCCTGGCGAAGCAGCCGCCGATTTTCGTATCGACGGTCCCGACGCACATGGGGTCGCAGGCGTCGTGCACATGTTCGGCATAGAATCCCCTGGCCTGACGGCGTCCATGGCGCTCGCTGACATTGTCGCCGATCAGATCAGTGACCGGCCAAGACCGGCAGGGACGCTTTAGAGCCCTTCGCGGCCCGAGGCTTTCCAGTCCGACAGAAAAGCGGCCAGTCCCTTGTCGGTCAGATCATGCTGGACCATGGCCTCGAACAGGCTGGGCGGGATGGTCGCACAATCGGCCCCGGCGAGGGCCGAGCCTTCGATATGCTCCAGGCTGCGGATCGACGCGGCGAGAATCTGGGTTCCAAAACCGTAATCATCATAGACGGTGCGGATGCGCTGGATCAGCCCGAGCCCATCCTCGCCGATATCATCCAGCCGCCCGATAAAAGGTGACACGAAGGCCGCGCCCGCCTTTGCGGCTAGCAGCGCCTGATTGACCGAGAAGCACAACGTGATATTCGATGGATGGCCGTCTTCTGCCAAGGCTGCGCAGGCTTTCAGGCCTTCCAGGGTCAGCGGCAATTTAACGACGATATTGTCGGCTAGGGTCCGCAGTTTTTTACCCTCAGCAATCATCGTTACGGCATCGGTGGCCACCACTTCGGCACTGACCGGACCATCGATTGCGGCGCAGATGGTCTGAAGCCCTTCGAAAAAATCACCACCGGCCTTGGCGACAAGGGACGGATTGGTCGTGACACCATCAACCAGCCCGGTGCGCGCATGTCCTGCAATTAGGGCGGGTTCAGCGGTATCGAGAAAAATCTGCATGGTCGGCCTCGTCTTGTATCGAATAACTCGTTTGCTTGCGTGTCTAGGCATGTCCCGTGAAGAAAGGGTGACGATGGCGCCGCCCACCGGAGTCGGCGCGAAACGCGAATCCCTCTAGGGACTATTCCTGACGCGCAAGAATCAGAAAAAAGGCTTTGATCCTGTGATGCCCAACACCGCAATCCACACGGACGATGAGGCCGCGCGTCTCGCCACAATGGCCAACGCCATCCGCGCGCTCGCGATGGATGCCGTCCAGCAAGCCAAATCAGGCCATCCCGGCATGCCCATGGGCATGGCCGATGCGGCGACAGCGCTGTGGGCCAAGCATTTGAAATTCGATCCGTCGGACCCCAACTGGCCGGACCGGGATCGCTTTGTGCTCTCTGCCGGGCATGGGTCCATGCTGATCTATGCGCTGCTCCATCTCACCGGTTATGCCGATGTGACGCTCGACGAGATCCGCAATTTCCGCCAGATGGGCTCAAAGACGCCCGGCCATCCCGAATTCGGTAATACCACCGGCGTTGAAACGACAACCGGCCCGCTGGGGCAGGGGATATCGACGGCAGTCGGCATGGCGCTGGCTGAACGCATGGCTCAGGCGCGTTTCGGCGATGATCTGGTTGATCACCACACCTTTGTCATCGCATCGGATGGTGATCTTCAGGAAGGCATCAGCCATGAAGCAATTTCGCTGGCCGGACATCTCAAACTCAATCGTCTGATCGTGTTGTGGGACGACAATGAGATTTCCATTGATGGCGGAACCGAGCTGTCAGAATCCGGTGATGTTCTCAAACGCTTTGCTGCCGCAGGATGGGCCACATCGCGCGTTGATGGTCATGATATTGCAGCGGTCGATGCAGCGCTCACCGCCGCCAAAACGTCTGACAAGCCCGTCTTGATCGCCTGCCGCACGATGATCGGCTTTGGTGCGCCGACCAAGGCGGGAACATCCTCCAGCCATGGCGCGCCGCTGGGCGATGAAGAGATTGCCGGAACCCGCAAGGCGCTTGATTGGCCGCATGGCCCGTTCGACATTCCCGCCGATATTCGCGGCGACTGGGCGGCGAGTGCGGCACGCGGACAGGCCGCGCGTGCGGAATGGATGACGCGCCTCAACCAATCGCCTAACAAGGCGGCGTTTGAAGCCTCGCAGTCGCGATCCGCGCCGCAATCGGTCTTCGATGCGCTGGCCGCCTACCGTCAGCAGCTTTGCAAGGACAAGCCGGCGCTGGCGAGCCGTGCCTCATCGGGCAAGACGCTTGAAGTCATGATCCCGGCCATGGACGCGCTGGCGGGCGGTTCGGCGGATCTGACCGGATCGAATCTGACAAAGATCAAGGACCAGCCTCTGGTTACTGGGGATGACTATTCTGGCTCCTACATCCATTTCGGTATTCGCGAGCACGGCATGGCCGCCTGTGCCAATGGCATGGCGCTGCATGGCGGCTTTAGGCCCTATGTTGGGACCTTTCTGGTGTTTGCCGATTATTGCCGCCCGGCCATCCGCCTCGGCGCCTTGATGGAACAGCCGGTCGCCTATGTCTTTACCCATGATTCCATCGGACTGGG
>Ga0316205_10005101_pt1 | contig 11074 bp, 11 predicted proteins | sample 3monthpyrite_MG_FD_204941 | JGI IMG/M metagenome (GOLD analysis project Ga0316205, IMG submission 204941) | Microbial mat bacterial communities from mineral coupon in-situ incubated in ocean water Damariscotta River, Maine, United States -... | ecosystem: Environmental > Aquatic > Marine >...
AAGCATTCCAATCTGGTATCCCGCGAATTTGGATCCTGGCTGTTTCTGGGTGAAATTTTCACAACCCTTGATCTGGAGCCTGACAAACCTGAGCCCGATCATTGTGGCTCATGCAACCTTTGCCAGACAGTCTGCCCAACAGATGCATTTCCAGAGCCTTACGTTCTGGATGCTACGCGCTGTATTTCTTATCTCACCATTGAGCATAAAGGAGAGATCGCGCCTGAACTGATGGCCAATATGGGAAATCATATCTACGGTTGCGATGACTGTCTTGCCGTTTGTCCGTGGAACAAATTCGCCAGCCCGACGACGGAGCCTGCTTTTTTACCTCGACTGGAGTTGACCGCACCCAGGTTGCGTGACCTGTCTGAGCTTGATGATGACGGATTCCGCCGCGTGTTCACGGCTTCGGCGATCAAACGAACCGGACGGGACCGATTTATCCGGAACGTATTGATTGCCATAGGCAACAGTGGCGATATGTCGCTGAAATCGTATGCCGAGAACCTGACCAATGATTCGACTGAGCTTGTTTCAAATGCCGCCAGGTGGGCGCTGCATCGTCTGGCTGAGCTTGACGGGAAGAACCCTGACGATTAGGTCTTATGTGTGATTAATCAAGGATATCGCATTTATGTACATCTGGCTTCCCATCAGATTTGGCGCATTGGCTGCCTGCCTTCTATTGTCTTTTGTCGCAATAAACACCAGCGTGGTGAATGCACAGGAAATAGCAGCTGCTCCAAAATCATTTAAAACCGGGCAGGTTTTTAAAGATTGCCCGAATTGTCCGGAACTTGTCGTCATACCGGCTGGTCTTTACATGATGGGTTCAAACGGGAAACGGAAATCAGAACGCCCGGCCCATCGCGTGAGCATCAAAAAGCCTTTTGCTGTCGGGCGCTTTGAGGTGACATTCAAGGAATGGCAGACCTGTGTTGATGAGGGGGGATGCCTTCACAAACCAGATGATCACAATTGGGGCCGCAAAGGCCGTCCGGTGATCAATGTTACATGGGATCAGGCGCAAAACTATATGCGCTGGATCAGCAAGAAAACCCGCAACACCTATCGTTTGTTATCTGAGGCGGAATGGGAATACGTGCACCGGGCCGGAACAACAACACGATTTTGGTGGGGCAATGAAGTCGGTGTCAACAACGCCAACTGCAAAGATTGCAAAAGCAAGTGGAGTGCCTTGAGCTCCGCACCTATCGGATCATTCGAAGCAAACCCCTTCGGCGTTTATGATACCACTGGAAATGTTTTTGAATGGGTCGAAGACTGCTGGAATCCAAACCACGAAAACGCCCCGAAAACTGTTCAGGCCCGCAAGACTGGCGATTGCAGCTATCGTGTTATCCGTGGGGGGTCATTCTACTATTTTAACAAAGTCGCACGCGCAACGTACCGGGCAAAAAACCCCCCTGCCGTAAAAAGCTACTGGCTTGGGTTCCGTGTCTTGCGAGAATTGAAATAATCCCCCGTAGGGCATTTCCGGCGATTTTTGGGTCGCCAAAAATACCCTGACTCATTGATATTGCCGCAAAGCCATGTTCGCGAATGATTCCATTCGTTTCGGTTTTTCTCCAGTCGACACCTTTAGTCTTTGGTCGCGAGTGCACGAGCCAATTGGCTTATGGCCTCCTGATGGCGTTCGTTTTCAATCAAGACAAAATTCCGCGCCACCTCAAGACACATGCGCTGACGGGCTGGTAGTTCGGTGTTATCCAGTGCACCAAGGCCTTCAAAGAAATAGCCAACCGGTACACGAAGCACCTGGGCAATTTCATAAAGCCGCCCGGCGGATACTCTGTTCATCCCGCGTTCATATTTGTGAGCTTGTTGATAGGTAACACCGATCAATTCCGCCATCTGTTTCTGTGACAGGCCCAGCATGACCCTGCGTTCGCGGATTCGCGCACCAACATGGTTATTCGTGTCTGATGTCCGGTCTGAAATTTCGTCCTGAATATCCGGTCTTGAACTTACCAATTTTATTTGCACCAATTTTCATTCCTCCCAAAAAAACGAAAAGCAATTGTTCATAAGCGCCTTGCCGGGTAAGGAGTAATTGGGGAAAGTTACTCGTGAATGACATTTGGTCGTGAATTTGGTTACAAACGGCTACAGAGTAAATAATGCTCAAATATTGAAATTACTGCATTATTGGATGCGTCATGCCTGTTCTGAACAATAGCATATTTTCAATGAAACTGGTTTTCCAGCCAATACGATGACTCGATCAAATTTCGCCTGACGCGGGCATATATATTTCTGTATTGTATAAATTAACGTCAGGCTTTGACCGCCAGTGCACGTGCCATCTGGCTCAAAGCTTCCTGGTGACGTTCGTTATCAATCAAGGTGAAATTACGCGCGACCTCAAGACACATACGCTGACGGGCTGGTAACTGCCCATTTTCTGTATCCCCAAGGCCTTCAAAAAAATACCCGACCGGGACCCTGAGAACCTGGGCGATTTCAAAAAGGCGACCTGCTGAAATTCTGTTAATGCCACGCTCGTATTTATGTGCCTGTTGATACGTAACACCGATTAAATTGGCCATTTGCTGCTGTGACAACCCCAGCATAACCCTGCGTTCACGTATCCGCACTCCAACATAACGGTCCGTGTCCGATGCCCGGTTTGTAACCTGACTGCTTTTTTTGGGGTTCGAGTCTATTGCTGTTTTCTGTCCCAATATTCGTTCCTCCGGACTTGTTCGATTATTCTATTTCGAATTGGAAATTATTTACTCGTGGCAAACAAACACCACAACCTAATGCCTTTTGATATTTCGGATATCGGAATTCCGCATTCAATAATTAATCTGCTTTCAACATATAAACAACCATACGTTGTTAAGCACTATATTGCAACTGTCAGGCATTCGCTATGACTAACATCACACTTTGTAAATGGTGCGGATGCATAAAGCTTTCAAGGTATATTAGAACTTACCCATTTATGGAATTTTCAAATTCACAAAAAAGGGAAACCGCAAAAATCGTTAGAGACGTCACCTTAAACTCATTTTGCAAAAAATGCAGTTTATGAACCATCATCATTGGTCAGTTGATTCAGTTGCTGTTGCATAGCATTTAATTTGCTTTGCAGATCTTCAAGTTTTTCTGCCGGATCAGCGGCATCAGCGGCAGGGGTGTTTTCCTGTTCGGTGGATGCCGTGCCGGACTTCGGGGGTGTATTCGTCTGGCCTGCAAAGGGTGTGAACATTTTCATGGCGTTTTCAAACATTGCCATGTTCTGCTTACCCATTTCTTCGAACTGACCAAACGGATTTAGGCCACCAAGCGTTTCGTCCATATAGCCGCGCATCTCAACCTGATTTCGGGCAAACGCCTGCATGGTGTGTTCAAGATAATTGGGAACGACAGCTTGCAGGCTGTCTCCATAAAAGCTGATCAAATGGCGAAGGAAACTAATCGGAAGCAGGTTCTGACCGTCCTTGCCCTCTTCTTCAACAATAATATGAGTGAGAACCTGACGGGTAATGTCGTCTCCGCTTTTCGCGTCAAAAACCACAAAATCCGTATCATCCTTCACCATCTGCGCCAAATGGTCCAATGTCACATAACTGCTGGTCGCAGTATTATACAGTCGCCGGTTTGCATATTTTTTTATCGTGATCGGAGCATCAGCCCCGTTCTTCTGGTCAGCCATAATTTGTGCACCTGGAGTTAAGTATAGTGAAACCTAGCGCGGTTTATGCTGCACCGCAATGAAATGTTCCGCATTGCGTCACTCCTGGTTATAATCCACTGTTGATTATTGACCTTGCTGAGCACTCTTGAGAAAGTGAAAACACGCGATGGCAGACACAGCTGATCTGGATGAACTGGCAAGGAAGTATTTAGACCTTTGGCAAGAACACCTGAATGCGATAGCCGCCGATGGCGAAACCATGGATGTCCTTGCCCGCACAGTAGCACTCATGAACTCGGGTGCCGCCGCCTTTGCAACAGCCGCCAATGGAATTTCTGAAGATGACAATTCATCCTCCGGCTCCGGTTCAACAGCCGCCGCTTCAACGGACCGGCCCAAAACCGCTGACGTTACATCTGGCAATGCAAACCCTGACATGGATGAGTGCCTTAAGCGCCTTGCCGTTTTGGAGCAACGGGTCGCTGACCTTGAAGACGTCAAAACAGAAAAACCGAAAAAACAAAAACCTGTTGCCAGCAAACGTTGATCCAGATGCCCTGGCTGAAGCGGTAAAGCGTGAAGCGTTTCGACGCCTTGGTCTATTTGCCGACGGCGTAAAGGATTATCAAAACGCCCCGCCTGCCATTCGCCCGAAACCCGCTCCTGAGATATGGAGAGACGGCGCTGTTCGTCTTCTCGATTATACCCCGTTCGGCGATACGGCTAACGGCCATCCTGTGCTGGTCATTCCATCACTTGTCAATCGCGCACATATTCTTGACCTGTCAGAAGACAGAAGCCTGATGCGTTATCTCGCCAACTCAGGTTTCCGCCCCTATCTTGTTGACTGGGGCGTGCCGGGTGAACGGGAAAAGGCCTTTGATCTGGACGGGTATATTACTGGCCCCCTGCAAAAGGCCTTTGACTTTGTTGCTGAACAAACAGGTTCCGCTCCTGCCCTTGTCGGATATTGCATGGGCGGCCTTTTGGCGATGGCTTTAACTGCCCAGAATCCAAAACAAACGCCTGCCCTCGCCCTTCTTGCAACACCATGGGATTTCCATAGCGATCAAGGTGCAGCTGCGCTTTATCTCAATGCCATGGCACCGGGCCTTAAGGTCCTGATTGATGAGTTGGGTGAACTGCCTGTCGATGTTCTGCAAGCCATGTTTTCCGGACTTGAACCTGCACTGACCGGTGCCAAATTCAGACATTTTGCAGGTCTCCCCAAAGACAGCAATGAGGCAAAGCGTTTTGTTGCCCTGGAAGACTGGCTAAATGATGGCGTGCCCCTGGCCGGGCCTGTCGCACGGCAATGCCTGTTCGAGTGGTATCTGGAAAACACGCCCGCACAAGGACAGTGGCGTGTTAAAGGGCAGGTCGTTGACCCTCAACATCTCACCCTGCCAACATTTGTTGCCATTCCGGACCGCGACCACATCGTTCCCCCTGCATCAGCCCAGGCTCTGGCCGATGCGTTGCCAAAAACTGACACATTAAACGTAGCCGCCGGGCACATAGGAATGGTCGTCGGAAGCGCAGCACCTCAGCATCTTTACAGGCCGCTGGCAGATTGGCTTTCGCAACACGTCAAATAGGGTTTACACTGGTATTGCCTGTTTGATTTCGCAGGTGCACAATTTTCCCTATTGCGCCGATTCAAGAATCGGCCTATAACGCCACTTAACGGCCATCTCGCACTTGCGAGATAAAACACAAGCCGACCCAGTTTCTTAGTTTCAGCGATCCACATACCTGAATCATTTTGGAGGATTTAAAACATGACCGAAGTCGTTATTGCAGCCGCCGCCCGTACACCGATTGGTGCCTTTAGCGGCGGATTAAGTTCCGTTCCCGCAGATTATCTTGGCGAAGTTGCCATCAAAGGTGCTCTTGAGCGCGCTGGTGTTTCACCCCAGGACGTTGATGAAGTTGTCCTGGGACAGGTTCTTTCAGCAGGTGCCGGACAGAACCCGGCCCGTATTGCCGCCGTAAACGCAGGCATCCCGGTCGAGAAAACTGCTTATGGCATCAACCAGCTTTGCGGTTCCGGTCTTCGCACCGTTGCCTTGGGCTCTCAAGCCATTCAGCTTGGCGACGCCAAGATCATCGTTGCTGGCGGGCAGGAAAGCATGAGCCAGGCACCGCACGTTATGCACATGCGTAACGGCACAAAAATGGGCCCGGCTGAAATGGTCGACAGCATGATCAAAGATGGCCTCTGGGATGCTTTCAACGGCTACCACATGGGCACCACGGCGGAAAACGTTGCTGAAAAATGGCAGTTGACCCGTGATGAGCAGGATGCATTCGCTGCCAGTTCCCAGCAGAAAGCCGAAGCCGCAATGGCCGCTGGCAAATTTGCTGACGAAATCGTTCCGGTTACCATCAAGGGCCGCAAGGGCGACACCATTATCGACACGGACGAACACCCGAAAGCCGGTGTCACCGCAGAAGGCCTTGCCAAACTTCGCCCGGCATTTTCCAAAGAAGGCACCGTTACCGCTGGTAACGCATCCGGCATCAACGATGGTGCTGCTGCCGTTGTTTTGATGAGCGCTGACGAAGCCGCCAAACGCGGCATCACACCTTTGGCCCGCATCAAATCCTGGGCAACGGCTGGTGTTGATCCGTCCATCATGGGCACAGGCCCAATTCCGGCCAGCCGCATGGCTCTCGAAAAAGCTGGCTGGACCGTTGATGATCTTGACCTGGTCGAAGCCAACGAAGCCTTTGCTGCACAGGCCTGTGCCGTCAACAAAGACCTCGGCTGGGATACGGACAAGGTTAACGTCAATGGTGGTGCGATTGCACTCGGTCATCCGATTGGTGCTTCCGGTACCCGCGTGCTGATCACGCTGCTGTTCGAAATGCAGAAACGCGACGCCAAAAAAGGCCTCGCGACACTCTGCATCGGCGGCGGCATGGGCATCGCAATGTGCGTTGAGCGTGACTAAAGCAAATCCCGGGCAAATTGAAACAATTTGCGACGACGGATTTGAGCAATATAGTTCTTACATGAAATCACATTCTGGAAATTAGGGAAATTTTATCATGGGAAGAGTAGCAGTTGTTACGGGTGGTACCCGCGGAATCGGTGAAGCCATTTCCGTTGACCTGAAAAGAAACGGATACACAGTCGCAGCCACATATGCCGGCAACGATGAAGCCGCACACGCCTTTGCTGAAGAACACGGCATCAAGGTCTACAAGTTTGATGTGGGCGACTATGATGCCTGCGAAACAGCCGTCGCTGAGATCGTTGCCGATTTGGGGCCGGTTGAAATTCTGGTCAATAACGCCGGCATCACACGTGATGGCACCATGCACCGCATGTCACGTGATAAATGGGATGCGGTTATCGATACCAATCTTGGCTCCTGCTTTAACATGTGCCGGCTGGTTATTGATTCCATGCGCGAAAAAAGCTTCGGCCGCATCGTCAATATCGGTTCCATCAACGGCCAGGCCGGTCAGTACGGCCAGGTCAACTACGCCGCTGCAAAATCAGGCATCCACGGTTTCACCAAGGCTTTGGCCCAGGAAGGTGCCGCCAAAGGCGTCACCGTAAACGCCATTGCGCCGGGTTATGTTGAAACCGACATGGTTCGCGCGGTTCCGGCTGACGTTCTGGAAAAGATTGTTGCCAGAATCCCGGTCGGCCGTCTTGGCAGCGTTGAAGACATTGCCCGCACCGTTATGTTCCTGGTTGCCGACGAAGCCGAGTTCATCACTGGCTCGACACTTTCCGTCAACGGCGGACAGCATATGTACTAAGCGCCCCTGTTTTATTTCCTGGCGTTCAGTTCGATTCCATTAGCCCCCGCTCCGGCGGGGGTTTTTGTTTGGGCGGTGTCCTGAGTGGGTAAATACCGATCAATACAGATGTTTTCAGATGAATTCAGATGTTTTTGGGTTTTCAAAACCCCCACAAATCCAAACAAACCCCAACATTTTTTAATGAAGCAAGAAAGAATTCGCAGAAACTCGCCGTTTTTATCAGAGGAAAACCATCAAAAACACAACATTACCCCAACATTCTCCCCACATTACCCCAACATATGCGCTGAAATGTAGGGGTAATGTTGGGATGTTGCCCCCTCCTTTTTTTATCAAGCACGCGCATGACGCAGGGCATCTCGACGGTCCTCGGTCATTATTCAAAATCACAAACAGCACATTCCGCCGGGCAAAACACAGCGTAGGTTAGCTATAACTTACGATTGCGGCTTTTCTATGGACAATTTCGGGTCGACACTCTCGCCTAACGCCTGCTATGGGTAGAACCTTGAATTTCAGGAGACTATCAATGAAAATCGAAGGCGGATGTTATTGTGGGGCGGTTCGCTATGTGGCGGATGGGGAGCCCAGGGTCAAGGCGCAGTGTCATTGCCGGGAATGCCAGTATCTGTCGGGCGGGCATCCGAATGTGATTTTGGGGATGATGAATTCTGATTTTGAATACACCAAAGGCACGCCCAGACAATTCACGAGAAGTGATCTGGAAACACCGCGCACACGGGATTTCTGTGAAGTTTGCGGCACCCACCTCTTAACCCGTTCCCCGAGCCTGCCGGACGGCGTGTTGATTAAAATCGGAACCTTTGATGACCCGGGCCTGTTCGAAGGGCCGGACGTGTTGCTCCAGACCGCCGACAAACAAAGCTTTCATCATGTGCCGGACGGGATTCCGGCGCATGAGCGTTTTCCGGGTTAGGGCAACACCAAGCGAAAGCAAACATTCGCAACGACGTAGTTGCGTTTTAACAAATAAACCGTGTCTATCCGGTCAAGACATACACCCGCTACATATAGGGTTACCACCCATATATTTTTTACGGCAGCTATGTACCAGCACCGGAAGTTCGTGATGTTTGCCGGGGGAGGTGAAAAAGACTGTAATGGTCGATCTGGATGAAGGCAAAAATGGGCAAATGGGCTTCCAGCGATGGCCAAATCATCAAGTTGGGATTGTCGGATAGCCGCAGGGCAAAATTCATTCCATAGGTGTTCGGGTTTGCCTATGATATGCTCCGATACGAATGTTATCTGAGAAATATCGGCTGTATAACGTAGATGGGCCTGCAACCGTGTATATGTCATTACCCGCCAAGGGCTTTATGGGGCTATCGATAGTACGCTTTGGCCCTGCCATAAACCCTCGTCATGGCGTATTAAGGACCATGCTTGTCATGGGCTTGGTCTTTCTATTCACGTCGAGCATCCTTTCAGAAACGGCCACAGCACAGGGTCGGCAGAGTGGTTACGAGAATTGGTGCAAGAGCCAGGGTGGCACTACCTACAGATTTGAGGGTGGCCTTGCGTGTAAACCCGGTTCAAGGCGTCGACCGGAGACGGGAACAACAACGGTGCCACCACAGATAACTCCAGATTATGGCGCAGAACAACAACGCCAGGAGGCCGAACGACAACGGCTCGAAAAGGAACGCCAGGACAAAGCGAATCTGGAACGCCAACGCGCCTTTGAGAAGGGTAAGAGGGAGGCGCTGGGCCTCTTGAAGGGAATAACGACCGGCAACGGCGCCCTCAAATCATCGGGCAGCAGTGAATTAAAACTCAAATCGGGAACGCCTGCTTTTGGCATCAAGGGTAATCCAGACGGGCTGCTACGCCTCAAGGAACCGACGCCGGTCAAATTCAAAAACCCCAAGAGGGCTTTCGTCGATCCATCCTTTTTCACCCGGCCCAAAATGCGCCTTCGCATCCGCCATGTGCCGAACCCAAAGAATGCGCCGATGGGGACTTGGCGGCAGTATGTTCGGTCCGACCGGGCCGGGCTGATCCTGGATGCGCTTGAGGAAGGCCGTGGCGACCTAGACCAATCCATCACCTATCTGGAAGGCCAGATCATCAAGCATGGGAAGAACGTCAAAGCATCGACAGCGCTAAGTTTTCTGGAAGGCTTGCAAACCTCCTACATTGCCGCCGGCATCCAGTATAAAGAACGCGCGACAAAAGGAGGACAAACTGTAACTTTGGAATCAAGCGCCCTGTTGCAGACTGTTCTCGCGGCCAGTGGTGCCCGCAAATGGCCGGGGCCGAAAAACCCCAACCCGGAAGCCACCCCCCTCAACAAACATGACTGGCAGGTCAAGCGCGCCGACAAGATGCTGGTCGCCCTTGGGACAACGCCCAACGACCTGGAAAAAACCTACCGATCCCTGCAAGGCGACAAGGACACGATCACCGCCAATAACGCAGAACACTATCTGCGGGGTGTCTTCGCCTATTGGGATTTCTTGGAAATGAAGGGTGGGAAATGACCAGCAGAATTTTCGCAACTGGCATCATGATATTCGGTTTGGCTTTCGCGTTCCCAGGAACCTCTGGTGCGACACCTTGCGATGCCGTCAAGCGGGAGATGGCCTATGGCCAGGCTGCGTCAGAGGACGCCAAGGACGAGACCGGTTTCGAGCACGCCGCGAAAGAATTTCAGAAAGCCGCCAATAAAGCTCCGAATTGTGCTGCCGCTTTTTTCAATCTGGGTGTCGTCGAGGAGAAAGCCGGAGCGCTCGCTGCCGCTAAATCAGCCTTCGAGCGCTACCTGAAACTCGCCCCGAAAGCTCCAGACGCATCCAGCGTCGAACAACTAATTTACAAGCTGGAATACCGGATCACTAGAGCGGGGCAACCGAAGAGTCGCTGGGCCAGGTTGAACGGCAAGTGGTGTTCCCCAGGTAGCGTGTACCTTAATTCGTGCCCAGATACGACAATTGTGGTTCGCGGCAATACGATAGAAATACATATGGCGGAGGCCTTTTGTTTTATCTCGACGATTGCGAGTTCAGGGAGAATTCAGGGTGATTACGTTCGTGACGGGGGACAGCTATGCTCACAACGGGCCGGTGAGAAGCTAGGCACCTTTGGAGGACAGATTTTGGACAGTGGATCCAAAATAAAAATGAACATGATTATTGAGGGTGGGGTTCGCCTAAACAACGACTTGGTACGGTGGAACTAACCCACAATACGAAATTTCCGTGATCAACTTGGTACGTCAAGAAACAGTCAGCCCTCAACTTAACAATTTATGAGTAATAAATTAGGCCAGCGAGGCCTGATACGCACCACAAAAGGGAGGGGTTTATGTCTCGTTATTTACTTATTTATGCGACCTTGGTACTCGCCGTTGCTGTTGGAACAAATTGGCCCGCTCAGGCCCAAACCGATACCTGTCAGGCGGCAGAACGTGAAATGGTTTATGGTGAAACCGCCTTTTCGGACGCCAAGGACAAGAGTGGGTTCCTAGAATCCGCCCGTCAGTTTCAGGCGGCGGTGGCCAAGGCCCCTAACTGTGCCCTCGCGCACTTCAACTTGGGCGTGGTGTACGAGAAGGCCGGTGAATACCAAAAGGCCGTCGGCCCGCTGCAAACTTATCTGAAG
>Ga0316205_10005102_pt1 | contig 11073 bp, 9 predicted proteins | sample 3monthpyrite_MG_FD_204941 | JGI IMG/M metagenome (GOLD analysis project Ga0316205, IMG submission 204941) | Microbial mat bacterial communities from mineral coupon in-situ incubated in ocean water Damariscotta River, Maine, United States -... | ecosystem: Environmental > Aquatic > Marine >...
AATGAAAAACCTTTTCGTCCATCAACAATCAATACTGGTGCATCATCACGATAAAAAGCTGCATTATCATCAATAGCAATCCAGGGTACATGATGCAGATTTTTTTCAGATAAATACTTTTCAACTTCTAACTGTCTAACATGCCGTATAAAAGGCTCATTAATTTCGGGAGTACAATCTACTACATAGGGACCTAAGGTGCCTAGATGTTCTACCATTTGATCAAACGCCATATCAAGACGCCACGTAGATGTAATAACAATTTTTACGTTGTAAAGATTAATAGCGGAGTATATGGATTGAATGCAATCAGGCCGAAAGTATTTATTATTAGCGGATACAGGATGTGTCACGCCGTCAAAATCAAGGAATATCAAAATATCAGACATACAGTATCTCTCGGGGCATAAAAATTTATTACACCTATTACGTTATTATACATTTCTTCTCATAACATTAAACAGTCATACATACTCTTTAAACATCCCAACTAATCCAACTAGTTGGTTATTTTTTTAATTGGGTATTGACGTTAACATCGAGACCTAGGGCGTCAATTTTTACCGAGATGTAGTTAGACTTGGCGATTGCAATAGCCATACCAAAAGCTAAAACAATCGATGTAACAATTATCCATGGACCAAGCCCATTCGGCATCTCATCTTTATTTGGAAACTTCATAATTTAACTCCTGTCAATTTTCGCAGCTCATGATATTTAACCCCTAAATTTTTCAATTGAGACTCAAGCTCATCCACTTCATTTTGAATAACATTAATATCAAAAATAACATCATTACTAGCAAAGTAACTGTTTGGATCCCATGAGTATTTTTTATCTTTCAACTCATCTAAATTTACGTCTGATACGACTGCACTTGTCTCAGATGACTTCACTTTAGTCATTATCCATTCAACCGAGTCTTCGTCAAATTGGTGGCGAAAATTATTAGTTGTTTGTGTCGCATCAATCATCCTTATAGTCTCGGAATCGTTTTTCTTATCTAAAAGAATAACTGCAGTAGAAACCGGTGTCCCAGTAAATATCTTTTTCGGAAGTCTGATAATTGTTTTAATAAATCCAGACTTAGATAAATTTTCTCTTATTTTTTTCTCTGCTCCACTTCGATCTAAGACGCTAGTGGAAACAACTATTGCAGCTCTACCGTTATCATTCAGCATCTGCAATGCTTTAGCTAAAAATAGAAAATCAGAATATCTTTCAGGTGGCTTACCCCATATAGTTAATTCACTATCAATATCATATTTATTGAATGGTATTGAAAAAGGTGGATTTGATAATACAACATCAAATTCATTATCTATTGATAATGCATTCTCAAATAGGATATTTTTATTTTCAATGTGAAAATCATCACACCCTGAAATTACTGCCAGCATAATAGAAAGTTCATTCTCATTTATTTTATTTGACCACCCTCTTATCCTTACATCTGCAATATCTTTGGTAGCTTCAATTAATATTTCTCCGTTTCTACACCATAGATCACAAACTTTGTACTTCTCCTGAACCCCTACTAAACTAGACAAAAGTTTACATACTAGGCTTGGTGTTTTATCTGAATCAGGGGAAACCCTAGTATTTCGTTTATGATATTCAACAAGTTCTTCAAATAATTCAATAATTTCATTTCTTAAACAGCCAGTAAATCTATATAGATTAAACTTATAAAATTTATATAATTTCATCCACAGTACATTAAGTTGATTCTTATAAATAAAATCTGAACCTAAATATATTGGAATTTTACACATTTCAGGGTATGCATCATTGAATCTCGATAAAATATCGAAATAAGTCAACGAAGAATCTGAAATCTCACAACCTTTCAAAAATTCGAATTCAATTTCATCATGTACAACCATCAACTTAATTAAACACGCAAATGAAATAAACAAAGTCATTTCTCTAAATGTTTCATCCGATATCTGTGACAGCATTTCATTTTCAATTTCAAATGCTTCTTTAGATAACCTACGATTATTTATATTCATTGCTGTATCAACCTATCAATTTTCTCTTCCCATAGTATTTTCTTATTTATTACTAATTTTTCTAAAACTTTTCTTTCCTCAATCATGTATTGTAAATTTTCAATTACTAACTTCTGGACACTTAATGTGGGAACTATTACTTGCAAGGTTTTAATATTATTCTTTGATAAGCTTTGGATTAAGCCACCTTTTGAGCGACTCTTTAACTCATTCTGTGTTTTACTCAAATTGAGATAGGCCATTAAATACCCAGGCAATATTCTTTGGCTTATTTCCTCAAGTACTAGAAAGTAATTCGTTGGAATAATTATGCTCGGAGTAGTTGGAACGCCTATTGCAAAATTGCGTATTCCTTTGCTACATACAAGTACATCCTCACTAGTGACTCTTTTCTTTATTAGTAACTCCGTCGTACCCATTCTTACCAGTTTGTCTGAATTAACTTGTCCACTCTTGTCAATCGCTCTACTATCGAGTACATAGCAATCTCCAGACATTTCACCTATTAATTTACTTCGAAAAGTCATGCCTGTGCGGATTTTAACCAGATCAACTAATAACTCCGTTTCATTTGTCATATATAAAACACCTCCCTTCTTTACACAGGACAATAGCTTACACTTTTAGTCGTTGTATAGTATTAATTTTAATTAATTAAATTTACAGTAATATCAGTAAGTTAATATATTCTGCAGAATAAGGAGAATATGTAATCTGATGAATATTTCACCAGTAAGGTGTATTTACGTAATAAAAGGGGGTTATTCCAACGATGAACTGCTAGACAAAGCGACGGAATACAATAAGTAATTCACTAAGCACTGTAAGTATGTGTCAGATTCAATTTGGAGATAAGGAAATTAACTTATATATTGGATTGGTTTATATATGGAAAGATTAGGAATTTAGAATCGAATAACCACATTAAGCGTATAACCATATTAATCTTCAGGGTCACTAAATAAGTGACTAAGGCTCGTCTTTATACCTTTAATATTTCCTTTTAATATCGGCCCCAAATACTTAACAAGCGATTCAGCAACCTCACCACCTGCTTTATCAGCAACTTTGGCACCCAGCTTAATCAAAACAGCGGTCATGACTCCAGTGAAGCTAGAATCACCTTTTGCACCAATATCAACAAGTGTTTTTATTATTTTTTCCTCGGAGTTATCCGGCAAAAACGTTTTAAACAAATCGAGGTACGCCTTAGTTGTTAACTTTACAAGTTCAGGTGAAAATGAACCATCCGTTAAATGATTCATTTTTTTTAATGTAAAACGCAAGTGATCAATTAGGTAGGGGTTTTCAATTTCAATAGCAATTTTATCATTATCTTTAATAATAATTGGATGCAATAGCAGATCTTTCAACTCACTATCAAGGTCTTCTTTTGAAGATTTTCTTAATTTGGCTTCGTACAATAAATTTCTAGCCTTTGCTCGTGTTACTTTAAGATCGGTGACAATCTCGTATATCTCAGGATTAGCATCCACCACACCCAACTCTTGAAATTTCATAAAAAGTAAAATATCAAAATCTCTTTTGGAAATTGAGCCAAATGCAGGCATTAAGTAAGTTTTCATTAGCTCTATAAATGCTTTTTTAACTTTTTCAGCTTCAATATTATTTATATCTTCAATTATTTTTATTTTTGCAGTCATAGTTAATCTTCCGTCTCTAAACGATATCTTCGTTCACCCAATGTTTCACCTTCATACATCCAATACATAGGTCCCTGTACAGCCTTCCAAAACAATCCCATGTTTGCAAGAGCCTTTTGTGCGGCAGATGACAAACTTGTTAATTCATCTTCAAATTCAACCTTCTTCGAATCTACAACTCTACACATCACATTTTCATCGCGAGTAAAAATAAGTTCTGCGCCAACAGGAATTTTAACCATTTCAAAATTAAAGGCAGAACGACGAGTACGTGCTTTGTCGAGTGCTTTTTGATCATCCTCACTTTCCACATAATCAATACCTGGCGTTACTTCTTCAATCGTACCAATCTTTAAAGCAGAAACAATTCGGTCAGGTGATATTTCAAAATACTCTCTATTCTTTCTAACACGAACATCAGCAAAAGCATCATGAAGATTCTTTTCTACAAAAGCTGAATCATTAACACGAGCAGCATAAAAACACTCAAATGGAAGAGGCACAGATGTATTATCTAGTGAACGAATACGTTGCTCGAGATCGGTGGTTTTACCAATTTTCACATATCCAGGCATAGCTTCATTTATAAGAACATAAACAATTTCATTCATCGTTATTCCTCTTCCTAAAGAATATAAGTAATGTATGGTTACAGATTAAATAAACCAGCCTTTTTACAGGCATCTAAAAAAGGTTTTCTCAAAAAATTATCATCTACCCAAGGATCATTTTCGGATGTCTTTAATTTCCCATTTAAATATTGTTGCGGTGTTAAACCATAATTAGCAGACTCATCTACAATCTCACGAATCCATCCCTTTCCATCGTTTTCACCACAACATTTGGCTTTGTAACGTTCTTCAATGCCATAAACATCTACCCAAGTGGCAATCTCTTCTCTTTTATGGTCTGGCCCAGTATTTAAATGAATATCATTTTTTGACATAGTAGACCAATCCGTTATATTTAATATAACTTCAATTTCAATGGAAGGTGAGTTGTTACTGAACGGATAAAATGCCTTTCTACGTTGGCCAGTATTTGTGAATAGAGGATTTTTAGTCAACTTGTAGCTACTATTACATTCATGACATGTAGGCACTAGATTATAAAAATTTATAGAATTAAATGGATATTTATCTTTTGGTAAATAATGGTCATAGGCTTCACGTTTTGAATGGTCAAGACCTTTAACATCATTAATCCCACAAAACGGGCATTTCCCTTCATTGTTGACCTCCATAAAATCATGATAATGACCTTCAATAATGCCAATTCGGTCTTTGATAGATTTCAACGATAAAAAACTTTGTGAGTATAAATTCTTAAAAAAATCTTTTAGATTTTTACTGAGTTCAGCAGATAACTGAGTCACTGTAGAATAAGTAGCGGGGGTCACATTTGGATCTCCTGCACAAGCCAATTCAATATTATTATTTGATTCATACCAATGATTAATTAGTGCAAGTTCAACACTAGAAAGTTTTTTAAAGTCCTCGAAGACTAATTCTAGTCCTGTTAGAAAAAAATTCGCACCATCTACTTCACTTGTATGTAACTCAGTTATAATTTCTTTTAGCTCAATATTCCCAGAAAACAAAACATCAACCTCGTAGCCTTTACCTTTTGCTATCGACCATACATTACGAAATATATAATCGATATATTCCTGCATTTTTTCCATAGAATGATTAGTATAAGTATATGAAAACAACATGATTAACTGTCCTCATTTTCTGGGATTACTGATAGACCTATAAAATGTTCAACACTTTCATTTTCATCTTTAGTTATTTTGAAAATACTGTCTCTTTTTAGTATTGGGCTTAAATCTGGGGATGGATTTATGATGGGACCAGAACCTCGACCAGGATCTTCGCCTGGCTCCATACTATCTAATATAGTTTTAATTAGTAGAACTTTTTCTACTGAATCACCTAGTTTTTCATTGATCTCAGATATAAGCTGTTGCTTCTGTTCAATTGTAGAATTTTCTTTTGTCTCATTAAATCGCTGTCTAAATACATCCATAAACTGTTCGGCATATCCACCAATAGTTTCTCGCTTATTAAATGTATTTAAAGTGATTTTATTAATAGATGCGCCAAGAGTGTTATAACTAGGCCGGCTAATGCTTACTACTTTATCTTTTTTATCAAAGACCAACACATTGTCTTGCTTGCTATCCGAAATCAGAAAAGGTGTATGTGTAGTTATTAACATTTCTCGATTCATACCATATGGATGATCATTTTTTGAAGAGCCTATAAAGCAATCATTTAATCGACTTATAAATTTTGAACGCCACTCAGGATTAAAGTGAGTTTCAGGTTCATCAAGCAAAAATAAACTATTTGTATCTTTATACAACAAACATAAACCTAGACTATGTAAAAACTGATGTTCTCCATCTGAAAGATCTTTCAACATTACTGGACCCGAAACATCTTCTTTTGAAAGTTGAACAAATTTAAACCGCATTACCCTATCATCTGAAGCCAGCGTAGGGATTGTTTCTTTTACATAATGACTTTTTGATGTGTAAATTTCTTCTTTCAGTTTTTCGGTGACTGAATATAGATTCAGTGTTAATAGAACTTGGAATGTCGCGAACAAATCGAGCATTGAAGTAAAGCTATTTTCAAATGCAAGTTTTGTTGCCTTATTAACGTAATAATCTAAATATAAAGTATCTGTTATCTGATCATGGTAATAAGAAGTAGCACACTGTTTTAAACGGCCAATTGTAGATTTATATATTTTCTCAGAATCACCATCATCTGGAGACTCAAAATGCGATAATATTGGTAAATAGTACTTTACGTCTCCAAATTCAGTCTCTTCTTTTAAAACAATATCTTTAGGATACTCATCAGCTTCTTGAGCAGATATTTCAATTCGCCTTTTTAAGATAATTCGAAACTGCTCTAAATCTTTTATACCTACATCATGTCGAAACGGTGCAAGTGTATTATCATCTTGAAATAATAAGTTACATATAAGAATTGCTTGGCTATGTGCATTATCAAGGAAAATCTGCCGAGATTCAGGTCGTCCAGGATATGGTAGTTCTTGTTTTATAAAGTCTAAATATTCATCTAACTGAATGAATCGCATTTTAAAAAAAGGTAGACTAAGAAGTTCATTTTCACCTGATGAATAACCAATTATATAACTTGGCAAAGCAAGCTTAATCATAGTTCTCGGCACTGGTTCATCACTACTGCCATCATGCTTATTCAACCAATATACATTAGCTCTTTCATTTTCTTTTTTTATTATACGTATGTGTGCAGGTGTATCAGATATGGTCAATTCCATCGCATCATCTAACTCTATTAGATACTCCAATTCAAAGGCATTAGGTATTGATATTTCTTCTCGGAAACCGTCCTGATTATTAACTTCATCATATTCGAATGATGCTGGTCGATAATCTAGATACTGACATTCCAAATGGTAGAAAATAGCAGCGAGCACCTCTAATACATTAGATTTGCCACTACCATTTCGACCAGCAAGAATATATGGTGAAAACTCATTTTCATGTGATTGTACAGACTCATCACGATTCCAGTCGCGAAGAAAATTCACTTCAAATCCTGCTTGCAGGCTTCGGAATTGCTCATCTATTTTTAATCGCAGCAATTTCATCCCTGATTAGACCTTCACTTTTAATTCAATTTGCTTCTTTTCCTCTGAAAAGGTTTGTTCTAATTTTCCATCTTGTATTAATGAAAATAGCCACTTTTTGATTTGATCATAATCTTCTACTCCCCATGGCTTATTGAATTCATCCATTAAATCAACTGTTTTAAAATTGGCTTCTTGCCAGAAGTTATCAAGTGATAGATTTTCGCCCTTGTATTGTTTGAGATATTCATCGAACAAGCTACGGAGTAATCTTTCTCGTTCTTCCGGGACAGACATAGGATATTCGACAAACTTGCTTACTTCATCAGTAACCGATACTTGATCGGAGAGTGTGACTTTATTGACTTTAGGAACACTTTCCTCAGGTAAAGGCACACGACTTAAATCCAGCTCACCTTTGAATGCCTTTTGGCTTAAAGTACCGTAGAGGTTTTTCATTTCAGTGAGGCTTTGTTGATATTGGGATTTTATATAATCAATCTTAATGACAATACTTGAGAACTTGACCTGTAGATCAATAGGCGGCTTTATGACACTTATCTTTTTAAGATCTTTGATATTGACCCTTGGTGCAGCTCCACCACCAACTAAACCTTGGAGCGTAAATTTGAAAGAGGCTGACTCAAGAAGCGCCCATAAAAATTCGTTAGTATTTTCATTGTTAACCTTAAAAAGCATTATTCTCTGGCCAAGAGATATCTTTTCCTTGCCAATAATTCTCGCAGCATTTCCCAACCGACCACCTTCACGGGAATAAATAATGTCGCCTACTTGTGGTGTGTATCGTTTAATTCGTTCGAGGTACACCGATTCGTCAACTTGATATGTTTTATCTAAATCTAAATAGCCGTTAACAATATCGCTTGATCGAACACAAAAATAATTTGTTTTTACATCGCTGTATATTGGTGTGCTATGCGGGCAATCAACTATATTTGAACACAGAGCTTCGATTGGTGACGAATTCCATCCCTTGTCATTTCGCACTGGATCACCAAACATTTCTAGAAACACGCTTTTAATCAGATCATTCAGTTCTTGCAGGCTTTGTTTACGTTGTGTGATCAGAGCATCTACTTTAATGAGCAAATTGGCAATACGGATTTGGTCGTCTGGTGGAGGGAGTGGGATTTTTATTTTCTTGATACCAGCATTTGTTATAGCCGGCTGTATCGCGCCTGAACAATATTTCTCTTTCTGACGTTCAAAACCATCAGACTTTAAATAAATAGACAGATATTTTCCGTTACACTGACTTGACGGATGAAGTACAGCAAAACCAGTAGAAACAATGATATCTATGAGTTTTCCATCTATCTCAAGAACCTTTTTTGTTCCTTTCATTCTTGCAAATAAGACGTCACCTTGTTCCACGATAATGTCGGCACGTGACGGTTTATCTTTGTAATTGACATCGATAAATGAAATTGAGTCATCTTGCAGATCACCAGTACTGAGATATCGCTTAGTTCCATCAAACTGATGTACGCGTGATCCCGAAAATGGGGCTACTTTCAGCAGAGATTCGTGTTTCATTTAACCATATCCCGTAACTCAAACAATTCTCGCACAATGCCACTCTGAACCTTGACTAGATCTTCATCTCTGGACTCACCAACCTCTACCTTAAGCAAATTTTCCAAAATCACTTCTGGAGATTTATAGCTCACATCTATAAACACATCCTCTTTGTAACGGCTAAGTGAAAGATCATATCCTTCTGCCTCAATTTCAGCTCGCGGTACAATAAAATACTTCTGAGTGCGATCGTTATCGGTTTCGGTGTTGCATCTATGGTACTTTGCGACAATATCTTGCAGATCACCAAAGCCTTCTTGCTTGGTACGTTTATCATCAAGCGAATATCCGTCTGCAGTCATTTCATAAAACCAAACATTTGCCGTCGCTGGCTCGTTGACTTTATCTTGTTTGTCGTAAACTTTCGTGAATATTAATATCGCCGTACTTACCCCTGCATAAGGTTTGAATACGCCGCTGGGCATTGTGATGACGGCTTTAAGTTCACAACGATCTACCAAAATTTTGCGAGCCTCAATAAAAGCTTTACCAGAACCAAATAACACCCCTTGAGGGATAATAATACCTGCAGTGCCACCTTTTCTTAATAAACGATAAATATTTTCGATAAACAACAGCTCAGTTTTTGTTGTACCTAAGTTTAAGTCTTCATTGATATCACCTTTATCAATACTGCCGGTAAACGGTGGATTAGCCATAACAACGTCGTATTGACTGGCTTCGTGAAAACTTTTGCTTAATGTATCTTTGTAATCAATATGAGGTTCATCTATACCGTGCATCATCAAATTCATTAAACCCAGACGCACCATAGTGCTATCGATGTCATAACCCCAAAGACTTTCATTGAGAATTTTCTTGGCTTTTTCGGTGAGGCTGGCGCTGACAGAGCTACGTGTAAAACCGTCTTCATCGGTTTGTAATTCTGTATCTGATTTTTTAGCTAGTTCAGTAACAATGTATTGAAACGCTCCAAGTAGAAAACCGCCAGAGCCACAAGCTGGGTCGGCAATACGATTACCCAATTGGGGTTGTACTAAATCGGCCATTAGTTTAATGATATGTCGCGGTGTACGGAATTGACCGTTCTTACCTGCACTTGCGATTTCTGATAACAGATATTCATACACATCTCCCTGAATATCTTGAAAGGCTTGCCCTTTTTCTTTGGAGTCTTTCTCCATCTCTTCATAAATTTCATCGATAGATTTTATTGCTTCTACCAATAGTGACGGCTTAGGTATAATGAAAACCGCATTTCTCATGTGATGAGTAAAGTTGGACTCACTACCATTCATATCTTTAACAAAGGGAAAAACTTTGCTCTGTACATGGCTAAGCATTTCTTCTGCCTGCATGTGCTTGAACTCACTCCATCGCAGTGTACGTTTTATTACTTCAAATGGCTTTTGATCATTTTTAGGTTTATCGCGTTGCTCTGGTGGAACCCAAGTACCTTTAAAGCGTGATATGAATTTGTCACCCGTAAATTTAGCGTCTGCTTCTTGTTTTGAGTCCAATTCATCTAATCTTTTCATAAATAGAAGATAGGTAATCTGCTCGATTGCAGTAAGTGGATTTGATATGCCACCACTCCAGAATTTATTCCAAAGTTGATCAATATTACTTTTTAGTACGGCGTTATTTTGTAACATGGTTTATCTCTATATTAATTAGGTTTAGCTTGCATTATAACTTTAGGCTGCTAACCGTTCGGTTAATTCTAAAATTTCATCTATTTCATTTGGACTAAATACACCGCGTATACCTTGCGGATGAATGACTGTAAATGGTGATTGAATTAAATCTCGCTTTTCAATTTTTTCACGATTAATAATAAAATCTTTTAACAATCGTAAAAAATCTAACTGTCTTACATTAAGATTACTATGCTCAGATATGAACTGTTCAAATGCTTGGCTGACGGTATCTGGAAAGCTTGCCAGGATTTCGATGCCAAGAATATGGTTTATAAATTGAATAAACTTAGCTTTACGGTTTTTGTAGACTTTGCGTAATAAGTCTTCAGTAATGTGTGGATTTTCTTCATTCAGTAATTTTGCTAATTCATTTGCTTCTAATTCTGTAATATCGCTACCGTTTTTAATCTTTTGTAATATAGGATTACTATTGGTGAGTTCCAATACCATTTCTTCAACCATTTCACGATAGCGCGTCACGCTAACTGCTTCGTGTTGTGG
>Ga0316205_10005104_pt1 | contig 11072 bp, 5 predicted proteins | sample 3monthpyrite_MG_FD_204941 | JGI IMG/M metagenome (GOLD analysis project Ga0316205, IMG submission 204941) | Microbial mat bacterial communities from mineral coupon in-situ incubated in ocean water Damariscotta River, Maine, United States -... | ecosystem: Environmental > Aquatic > Marine >...
AAAGAGATCGTTGGTGGTTATATTTACCGAACTCCGGTAACTGGCTGATATTTTATATTGACCAGCCTCAGTGACATTAAACCGATCATCGGTTGTGCTAAAATTCGAACCTATATCGATGGTGGTTCCATCAAAGTTTTGCTTGGTCCATGCACTTATGGGATGGACTTGTAGTGCGGACATGGTCATTTTGGCTAAGGCAAAATTGCTCACATTAAAAGTTAGGGCTGAGAGATCCACCGTTTGGATAGGTTGGCCATCGTCTTCAAGAGAAATGCCAAACGAATCTCCTGAAAGCCCAAGATTATCGATGGTTTGGTCGTCGGTTTCCGTAAACACAGTCGAAGGATTTACCCAAGACGCAATACCCGTTGCATCACTTCGTAATACCCTATCCACTGCCTCATTCCCATCGGTATACCTAATCTCATCGGCAACAAATAATTGGTCGTTGACATACACATTTCCATTATTCGATCCTGGTCCACCAGTTCCAAATTGTCCTGCCCAATTTGTTGTGGCACCCGAAGAAAAAGCAAACACACCAACATTAGTAGTCCCTGAACCAACGGCTGATCCTTGTATGCCGTAGTTAAAATTCGCATTGGCAGAATTTAATCCATTTAATGCAATACTAAGTGCAGCAGAATTGGAATTGGAAACCTGATAGTATCCTCCAATTATATTACCAGCACCCGTTGTTTCAGCACTTACATTTAGAGCGGAGCCTAGCCCAGTACCTGCCATATGTGTAAAGTCGACATTAGATGCCGAAGTCGTGGTGCCCGAATATTCAACATCCAACTTGAAGTCGGGAGTCGTATCACCAATACCAACGAAACCAGACACCCCAGAATATTGATTGCTTCCAATTATGGTCCAATCGACATCTGGTGCGACGGTGCTAAAGGATAATTGCCCTGCTCCATTTGTGGTAATGAACTGACCGGCCGTCCCATCCGATCCGGGCATTAGATAACGACTGCCTGAGAGATCGCCAAGTGAAACTCGACCTCTAAAATATCCAGCATACCCTGTGGTACTTAGTACTTCTGAATATACTCCATAATGTGTCCCTGGTGTAGTATGAGGAATCGTATTCCAACTGCCATATTTATTGCCGGTACCAGTCGAATTTACAGTGTTATAGGCCGCAATTCTTGCACCGTCACCAGCGGCGGTCATGTTGTTGTAGGTCCCCCACGCACTGAAAGTACTGTTGTTTCCTCCAATATCATTGTATACTCCGTATTTTAGACCAGAGAGTCCCCCGGTTCTTATATTATAGATGCCGTAGTTGGAATTGCCATCAATTGTGGTCTCAATGGCTGCCGTTTTGTTGATACTGTTCACGAGTAGTTTTCCATTGGCGGAAGTAGTGGTTCCAATAAGTACTTCTTCTGAAGTTCCATCTGTAGGAGTAAGATAGCTTCCGCCATCGGTCCATTCCGTAGAAACAGGGGCTACAAAAGAAATTTGTCCTGCACCATCAGTGGCTAACAGTTGGTTGACAGTTCCATCTACAGCTGGAAAGGCATAGCCAGTACCCGTGGGATTGCCTATTTGAAATTCTGAATTTGTTCTTAAGATGTTGCCAGCTGTAGTGTTATCTGTGCCAAATTCTCCATATACCAGCGCGGAGTTAAGGTCGGCATCTGTGTTTTCAATATACAGTCTATTGCTGGCTGTAGTATGATTGAAGCCAGCGTTTACTCCGAGGAATAGGTTGCCAGATCCAGAATTAGACCGACCTGCATAGTAGCCAATTGCGGTGTTATTATCTCCAAGGGTGTTGCTAATAAGTGAATTTCTTCCTAAAGAAGTGTTGCCTGTGCCCGTTGTAGTACCCGACCCGCTAAGATATCCAATTGCCGTGTTTGAACTACCTAAATTTACTCGTAAACTACCCCAGCCAACTGCAGTGTTTTGACCACCAGTAATGGTTGCTTCTAGGGCGGTAAAACCTATTCCAACATTGCTATTGCTACTGCTGTCATCCGCAGCACCGGCACTGATGCCCAAGAAAACTGAGGATCCGTCATCGGTGCCGTCGCTATCCGATTTGCCATCGGTGAGGTCATCAATTTTTTGAACTCCTGAGCCAGAGCCTACAACAACCCATGAAGTGGCTCCATGGTTCCAATAGTAAAAACCTCTTGCGGCGGTACCATTTCCTGTTATGAATACCATCATTCCATCCTGAGCGGCCGTGGGATTGGCGGCGGGAAATTCGTCCATTCGTGGGATTAAAATTCCGTCGGTGTTGGCAGGGGTGCTTACACTGGTAGCGCTAATGTCTAAAGTTGCGTTGGGATTTACATTACCAATTCCAACTTGGGCATAAAGTAGGGGGCCGAAAAGACAAACGGCTATGAACAGTAATCGTTTCATAATGCATATAATTTAATGTTATGCTACCGAGGCAAAAGGCTAAGTTCAATAGGAGCAAAAAACGGTCTTCTTGTTTTTCGTTATCTCAAAAGTAGCTAGGTACAGTGGCCCAACGCGTCTTTATTTAGTGAAGGCCGTCTTTTTTTTAGTGAATATTTTTTCTGAAGTGAAACTAACTGTGCAATTTCTGCATAATGCGCTCCTTATTTGATGCAGTCATCGGAATGGATGTGCCGTCGACTAATAAATGGTCCAATCCCACCGAAGTAACTTTCCGAAGGTTTACAACGAACGAGCGATGCGGTTTTACAAAATGAGCCCAATTGAGCGTTTCGGAAGTGTGTTTTAAGGTTTTCGGAATCAGATATTCGTGATGGTCGGTAATCACATAGCAATAGTTGTCGAACGCCTTGAGGTATTTGACCTCTTTTTGATTGACCTTATAAGTTTGTCCTTCGCTTTTAAAAATGAGGAAGTCATCTCGAGTTAAAGCAAAGTTGTGCCAGGCCAATTCAATCTGACTACGGAGCCCTGTTTCTGTAAATGGTTTTACGATAAACCCTAGCGGGTGTGTTTCCTTTACCCGAAGTACGGTTTGTGGGTCGGTCTGAGAAGTAAGGTAGAGGTAGGGAATATTACGTTGGTCCAATTGAAGTGCCAGATCAATTCCGTCTTTTTCACCTTCTAGTTGTATGTCAAGCAAAACCAGATCTGGTTTGAGTTGCTTAATTCCATCGAAAGCTACATCATAAGATTCGCCTTCTCCAACCACCTTAAAACCTTGCTTGGTGAGCGCTGTTTCAATGGTGACGGTTATTAGAGGTTCATCTTCGACTATATAGATTCGCACTAGGTATAAAATTTTAATATCCGATAGGCCAACTTAAGCCATACAATCCATTTGGGCCTTGAAACTTTAGTGAAAACCACTTTTTATTTAGCGAACCTTACAATTCAGTAAACTGATGTATCTGCAAGGTTGCTAGCGTTCCTTTAGGCGTTTCCGGTTCAAACGTTAATACTGCTTTTAGTTTTTTTGCTAAAGCCTTCATGAGTTTAATTCCAAAAGAGCCTTCTCTTATTTCTGAAGCCATTCCCTGGCCATTATCACTCACTTTCATCACAATGGTATCTCCTGCTTTTTTGAATTCAATATTCATAGTACTTTCAGAAGTGATGGTTTCAAAAGCATGTTTAAGGACATTGGTAATGAGTTCATTTAAAATGAGCCCAATGGGAGTAATGCTTTCAATGTCCAATATCAAGGGCTGTACGTCCAGTGAATAGTTTATTTTTTGTTCAGATTGATGACTTTCAAAAATGTCTGTGGTCAAATCCTGAATATATTCTTCCGTATTAATACCCACCAATTGATCTTTATTATATAATTTTTGATGAATTAACACCATAGAACGAACTCGGTTTTGCGCTTCTTTTATTGCAATTTGGGCTTCCTTATCTTCTATGTTTTCAGATTGAAGATAGAGTAGGGATGAAACAATTTGGAAGCTATTTTTTACACGATGATGCGTCTCTTTTAGTAGAATATTCTTTTCGTCTACCGTTGCTTCCAATAACTTTTTTTGCTTGGCCAATAATAAATTTTTCTTTCGGTTTTTAATGAAGAAAAAGGTGACCACGGCAAGTAATAAGGCGATGGACCCTAAAACGAGATATAATGTTTGTTTTGTGGCTTGTTGTTTTTCAATCTGTCTTTCTTTTCGCTCCGTATCATATTTTACCTCATAATCTGAGATACTTCGAATCACTTCACGAGAGCGCAGACTATCCTCCATCCGTTTTTGACTCCAAAGAGCGTAATAGGCATTTTCATAATCGCCTACCTTCAAATATAGATCCCTAAGGAGTTCTTTTTCTCTCGAATGTCCAATAAGATAATTTGCAGCTTCTAGCTTTTCGACGGTTCTTTTTATAATGGGAATGGCTTCTTCGGCTCTTCCGTTCTCCATGAGTGCTTTCCCCAAAATGTAGGCTGAGGTGGAATAAGAGTTGTAGTTGTTCAAACTGTCACTTGCTAGGATCACTCGCTTTAAATGAGCAACGTTTTCTTCATTGTATTCGTTCAAGAGCACAGATTCTACAGGAAAATGATAATCGGGCGTGTTTAACTCTTTTTCTTTATAATAGGCAATTAGAAGTTCGGCGTATTTGGCGTGTTTTACGTGGTCTTTTATTCTATAATAGTGATCGGTAATCACATATAAGAAAAACCCTCGTGCGCGGTGTTTGGGGTATTTTGATAATTCGGCCCAGGCTTTTTCGTACCAAAAGCTTTGTTTTTCTTTGTCACCCAGCAAAAACTGTATATCGCCTTTGCGATGATAAACCTGCCAGAGGAGGCTGTTCAATTTATCGGGGTATTGTTGTACCACTTTTTCAGCTTCATTTACATAATAGGTCGCCGAATCTGCAATGGAAGTGTTTATATAAAAACTGGATAGGCTGTGATAGTAATCATGTCTAGCTTCAGGAATATTTAAGGCCTCTGCCATGACCAAACCTTTGTAACGCAACGATTTCGAGCCTGCTATTTTACCATTGTTAACTAATATTGGTGCGGCATGAAAATAACTAAATACAAGAATGTCTTTTCTATCGGCATTCGCACTATCTATATAATTGAAGTGCTGCAAGGATGTTTCGGGAGGTAGTTTGACGATTTTCAACCACAACCCATCGATAAGGTCTTTTTTTAAGGTAAAGTCTTTTTCTGCTCTAGCAATTGAAATTATGCTGTCAATATAGTTTCTATTAATTTCCTGAGAAAGCCCTTGGCATAAGGTAATTAGGAAAAAAAGAGAGCATAATAATCGCATCAAAAAATTACCAATTAGATTAGTTTCACTAAAGGTATTATATTTTTTGATTATAAAGTTAGCCTCTCATTTTAAAACAAGTAAATGAAAACGAAGGGAGATTTTGCTCTAACCTATTGAGTGGAAACCTGGAATCTGCTATGGCAGTATTTCGTTCGCATAGTGCTCCTTTAAAAAAGCCGCCACGTCTTTTTCAACGACCTTCATTTTTTTATGAAACACGAGGAAATAAACAAGTAACGGAATTAGAAACCCTAAGAGCACGACTAATAGAGTGAATACCATCTGTCGCCCCATCGATGGGAAGTTACCGTTAACCATTATACTCTTTTTTCGCACCAAGATTACAGCGCCAATGTTCTTACTGGCGGCAACAGCAATGAGACCTTTGCTTCGATCCGATATTACATAAGTTCCGTCGAAGTGTTTAGTCACTGCTTCTTTCAATTGAGCGGCATCAATGGAGCCTTCTTTAATTTTTAGTTTCATATCATTGGTTTTAGTTGACTGCTAAATTATAGTTATTAAAGTAGTTTGCTATCTATGAAATCATAGATTTTTCCGTCTTTAAAACCTAAATGTTATGTAGAAATCGTTGAAAGTGAAATAATTAAGAAAAACCATAAAATGGAAAAGCCACCACAATGTGATGACTTTTCGCCCCAAATTTGATTGACCCTCCGTAAAGTAAGGTCAACCTACTTATGTATCTCAAAATTATGAAAAATATCGGCTCGTACGGCAAAAAAAGAGCACTTTATCGATAATTATGTAATGACAAGTTTTATATAAAACAATAAAAATCAGGTAATTACACAAATCATCTAGGAAAATACGTACAATTATAGGCGTGAGTTTAACGAAACTTTAATAAGAAAGGAGCCGAGTTTACTGCTTTTTATTGAAAAACCCAGGCATTTTGCTATCATTCACTCCATCGGCATAGGTAGTCGTGTAAAACCCTTCATGAATAGAATAGGCTCCAGTTTCTCCTTTTTTGTTCACCGCAATATAACCCACTTGGAAGTCTTCATACTTTGAGTTTTTAGTAACGATGCGACGAATCGCCTCCTCGCAAGCTGCTTGTGGAGACATACCTTGGCGCATGAGTTCTACGATTAAAAAACTTCCGACAGTCTTCAACACTTCTTCTCCTAAACCAGTTGCCGTAGCGCCACCTATTTCATTGTCGATGAATAGACCAGATCCAATAATGGGTGAATCTCCCACACGTCCCGCTAATTTATAAGCTAAACCACTGGTAGTACAACCGCCAGAAATATCCCCATTTTTGTCGATGGCTAGCATTCCAATAGTATCATGATTTTCAATATTGATGATGGGTTTATACTTCGACGTTTTTTTCCAAGCCTCCCATGCTTTTTTTGAATTCTCAGTAAGTAGATCTTCTCTTTTGAAGCCCTTTGAAACTGCAAATTGTTCAGCTCCTTTACCGGCTAAAATAACATGCGGGGTGTCTTCCATTACTTTCCGCGCGACGGCAATAGGATGCACAATATTTTGCATACACACTACGGCGCCATAATTTCCTTCTTTATTCATAATACAGGCGTCCAAAGTCACATTTCCATCTCGATCAGGCAGGCCTCCAATGCCAACACTTTGACCTTCGGCATTGGCTTCTTCCACTCCGCAACCCTCTACGATGGCGTCCAAAGCACTTCTTCCTTCTTGCAATACCTCCCAAGCTTTTGCGGTAGCTTCCTTAACATTCCATGTGGCTATTACCATAGGAATGGTGCCTTTCACCTCCGAATCCACCAAACTTGCGGCTACTTCATTACTCTTTGGTTTCACTTCGTCACATGCTAAAACCGCAGCCGTAGTAATAATTCCAACACCACTCAATGATGCGTTCTGAATAAATTTTCTTCTTTTCATGGTTTTACTTTATTTCAATTTCATCTATAAATAGCCAAGCCTTTCCATCATAAGGGAAACCCAAATGCCATTCGGGAACAGGGCCTATGTTTTTGGCGACAATTTTCACATAGCGGGCACTATAATTTTGCATGTTAAAACTGGCGCTTTCTATTTTTATTTCTTCGGAAGCATCCTTCGCGTTGAATTCATTTTTTGGCAATGACTTATAAAAATTACGCGGATTATCAGAAACATAACACTCCACTTCTGTGGGTAAGAATATCCAACTTCGCTGATCCTGTAGAAAATTCACAGTAATGGCACCTATGGGCCTCACTTTTCCTAAATCTACAATGGCAATTACGTCTTGGTCTTGATATCCTTGCCAGGCTCCAGTTCTAAAATCCCGAGCACCTTTAATGCCATCAATAAGTGCGTCATTTCCACCTGCATTGTATTGGTTAGCGAATTGAGTCTCCAACTTGATACTTACATTGGGATCAATCTTAAAGAATTCGGTGGTCAACGTGCTACTTTTGATACCATCTTTTTCGCTATAGGTTTTGAGGATACTTTTTTCTGAAAGATGAATGGGTGCTTCATAGGTTTCAAGACCCTTGTCATTCAGACTATAAAAAATAGTTGCATCGGCCATTGGAGCCTTAAGTTCGACTGTTGTTTCCGTTTTAAAAGCTACATCTCCTTTCGAAATAAAGGGAGCCGGGGTAATAAGGTTTTCGGTTATTTCGGTTTTAGGAATCTCCGTGTCTAAAGTTCCCCAAGTGGTTGGTGTGGCACTCATAGTAAACGCCAAAGTTCCGCCAGCCATTATTTCATGATGATAGATGAAGCTTCGGCCCAGCGAGGCACCATTCAGCATAACTTCTGAAATATATTTGTTTTCTTCGGAAACGTCCGTTGCAGTGATGGTAAAAGTAGTTCCGTCCTCCAGGTTGATACTCGCCTTTTCTAACAAAGGAGTTCCAATAATGTATTGGTTGCTTCCCGGAGTGACCGGATAAAATCCAACCGAACTAAAAACATACCACGCGCTCATTTGACCACAATCTTCATTTCCGCTAACACCGTCGGGTTCGTTGGTGTATAATTCGGTTAAAATTTGCCGTACTTTTTCTTGCGTCTTGTGTGGCTTATTGACAAAATTGTAGAGATAAGCCATGTGGTGGCTAGGTTCATTTCCATGCGCATATTGCCCAATGAGCCCAGTGATATCAGCCTGATCACGTCCGGAGGTCTTTGATTCGGCAATGAATAATTGATCCAAATGTGCCTCTAGCTTAGCTTTGCCACCCATCACTTCCATAAGCCCCGAAATATCCTGTGGCACATACAAGCTATATTGCCATGCATTGGCTTCCGTATAATTGAAATTTACTTCGAACGGGTCAAAAGGACCAAACCAAGTGTTTCGAAAACGTCCTTGCATAAAACCAGTTTCGGGATTGAAAACATTTTTATAGGACTGAGCTCTTTGAGAATAAATAGTATGCTCCTTGTTCCTCTTCATTTCCTTGGCCATTTGAGCGATGGTCCAATCGTCATAGGCGTATTCCAATGTTTTAGAAACCGATTCACTTTCTTTTTCCACAGGAATAAACCCTATGTTTTTATAAGATTCTAGCCCTAAATGATTACGAGTGGCACTGTGTATCATCGCTTTTAAGGCCTTCTCAGCATCGTAGCCACGAATACCTTTCAGATAGGCGTCTGCAATCACAGGAACTCCATGATAACCAATCATACAGCCGGTGTAATTGGCGGACAAGTCCCAAATAGGAAGAACGCCTCCCTCGTCGTATTTGGCCAAAAAAGTGTTGATGAAATCGTTGGTTCTCTCAGGTTCTATAATTGTGTATAGGGGGTGTGCCGCCCGATAGGTATCCCAGAGTGAAAATACCGTATAATAATCAAAATCTGTAGTTTGATGAATTTCGAGGTCCATTCCGCGATAGCGTCCATCCACATCTTGATATAAATTGGGCGCAATCATGGTATGATATAAGGCGGTGTAGAAATTGGTTTTGATATCCTTATCTACACTTTCAACCACGATTTTCTCTAGTTGTTTTTCCCAGACGTCGTTGGCTTTGGTTTTAAGTTGCTCGAAAGTTTTGGAGCCTATTTCAGTTTCTAAATTAAGTTTAGCCCCAGCTTCGTCTACCGCCGAAATCCCTATGTAAATGTAAACGGGTTCGTTATTCGGATTGATAAATTGCAATGCCGACTTTCTTCCTCCGGGCATTCCTTGTACAGGAGGTGACTGCAACATATCGTTGAAGGGATGCGATGTTTTGATGCTAAAAAACAAGCGCTGGTCCGTCGCCCAAGCCTCGGAATGGCGAAACCCTTGAATTTCAGTATCAGATATTTTTTCAATCTTGGCGTCCAATACCTTATCTCGATGGATGAGGTCTAAGATGACGACTTGGTTTTCTGAAGAAGGAAATGTGTATTTATGCATTCCAGCTCTTTTAGTCACCGTTAACTCGACATCAATGTTTGTACTATCCAAATGTACTTTATAATATCCCGGTGAGGCCTTTTCAGTATCATGTGAAAAATGGGAGCCATATCCAGCTTCACCATTAGCACCGTTGTTAAAATTTATCTTATTGGTGGGCATTAGTAAAATATCTCCGTAGTCACTCACTCCAGTGCCGCTGAGGTGGGTATGTGAAAAACCATAGATATAATTGTCGCTATAATGGTAGCCGCTACAACCGTCCCAACCATCCAAACGGGTGTCCGGGCTAAGTTGTATCATACCAAAGGGCATCGTTGCTCCAGGGTAGGTGTGTCCATGCCCTCCAGTGCCAATAAAGGTGTTCACGTAGGTGGTAAGTGGTTGGTCTTTTTGGGTAGGGGAAATTTCTGTTTCTTTAGAGGAGCAGCTAAAAAGCGTACTAGTTAAAAAGAACAAAAAAAGTAATTTTGGCATGGGTCGTATTTGAGTGCCGAAAAGATACAAAATCAAGTTAAAAAAAAGTGAACAACACAAATCCCTTTTTAAAACCGAAGTATCTTTAACAAAAAATTTCAGGATGCTTCGTTGGATTATTTTTATTCTCATTTATGTAGCCATAGATATATATGCGTTCCAAGCTGTACGAACGCTCACCAAAAATCAATGGATCCACGGAACTTATGTTATGTTTTCGGTCCTTGTTTTGGGTATGTTCATTTACCAGCTTAGTTATGGAGCGCCCAACCGAACTATGAATCCATGGAGGATGTATACCTTCGGTGTTTTTTTAGTGCTTTTCATTCCAAAAATATTCATCATTGTTCTGATGTTCGGGGAAGATATTATCCGACTTTTTGTTGGCTTGTTTTCGAAATTGGGTGGAAGCGAAGAGAGTTTCTATATCCCCTCACGAAGAAAATTTGTTAGCACCTTGGCCCTAGGAATTGCTGCGATACCGTTTGGGTCGTTGTTAATAGGAATGTTCAAGGGGAAGTACAATTATAAAGTACTCACCTATTCGCTTGAGTTTGCTGATCTTCCAGAGGCTTTTGATGGTTATAGGATCACTCAAATAAGTGATGTGCATAGCGGAAGTTTTGACAACGAAGAAAAGGTGGCTTACGGGGTAGATTTAATCAACCAGCAGCAAAGTGACGTGATACTATTTACGGGTGATTTAGTCAACAATATGACTTCCGAAATGACCCGATGGAAATCTTTGTTTGGGACCTTAAAGGCAAAGGATGGAGTCTTTTCAGTCTTAGGGAACCATGACTATGGCGAGTATATGCAATGGGAATCTACAGCGGCCAAGGAAAAGAACTTGGAAGATTTAAAAACACTCCAAAAGGATATGGGCTGGGATTTGTTGCTTAATGAGCATAGAATTTTAGAGCGGAATGGCGAACAGATTAAGTTGATTGGTGTTGAGAACTGGGGGCAAGGATTTAAACAAGCAGGCGATTTGGCTAAGG
>Ga0316205_10005105_pt1 | contig 11071 bp, 11 predicted proteins | sample 3monthpyrite_MG_FD_204941 | JGI IMG/M metagenome (GOLD analysis project Ga0316205, IMG submission 204941) | Microbial mat bacterial communities from mineral coupon in-situ incubated in ocean water Damariscotta River, Maine, United States -... | ecosystem: Environmental > Aquatic > Marine >...
TCTCGACACCAAATTTGCGTGTTTTGGTGCTACGATATGTGGAGAATCCAAATTTCACCAATTTTGTAGACACTTGCTTTTCGAGCGCGCATTTGGGAAAAATCCGGCATAGCGATGCGCAATCATTGGCAAACCTGTCGTGTTTGCCAATGGTTGAAACGATCTTGGCCGCGCGCCAAAACAACCCTATCTCCCACATATTTTCTCTTACCGTCGCCGCTTACTCTTCCCTTTTACCACAACTGTGCCGGCACGCCCGGCCTGTGACCGGCCCCTGCCCTTCTCGCTCGCGGCTGCAACAGCGGATTGGCGGGCGAGCGGATCATCCGCCACAGCTAACTCCACCGCTTCCAGCCGATGCACTTCGTCGCGCAGGCGAGCGGCTTCCTCAAATTCCAGATTCTCGGCAGCGGCGCGCATTTGGGTGCGCATCCCTTCCAGATGCGCTTTCAGATTGGCGCCATAGGTCGCCTTATCGACCTTGGCTGTTACGCGGCTTTGATCGGTATCGGCATTAAACAAGCCATCCAAAACATCATCAACGTTTTTCTTAATGGTTTGCGGGGTGATGCCGTGCGCCTCATTATAAGCCGCCTGTTTGGCGCGGCGGCGGTCTGTTTCGCCCATCGCCCGCTCCATAGAGCCGGTAATCCGGTCTGCATACATAATCACGCGGCCGTCGGCATTGCGGGCAGCCCGACCGATGGTTTGCACCAGCGAGGTTTCGGAGCGCAAAAACCCTTCTTTGTCGGCGTCCAATATCGCCACGAGGCCACATTCCGGAATGTCGAGGCCTTCGCGCAGCAAGTTTATACCGATCAGCACATCAAAGGCACCGAGGCGGAGGTCCCGCAATATCTCGATCCGTTCGATTGTATCGATGTCGGAGTGCATATAGCGCACCCGCACGCCTTGCTCATGCAGATATTCGGTCAGGTCTTCCGCCATACGCTTGGTGAGCGTTGTGACAAGCACCCGCTGCCCTTTGGCGGCTACAATCCGGATTTCGGAGAGGAGATCATCAACCTGCGTTTCCACAGGGCGGATCTCAATTTCAGGGTCAAGCAAGCCTGTCGGGCGGATGATTTGCTCGGCAAACACCCCGCCCGATTGCTCCAGCTCCCACTTCTGCGGCGTAGCTGAAACAAACACCGATTGCGGGCGCATCGCATCCCATTCCTCAAATTTGAGGGGCCGGTTATCCATGCAGGAAGGCAGCCGGAATCCATGCTCGGCCAAGGTGGATTTGCGCCGAAAATCCCCCTTATACATGCCGCCGATTTGCGGCACAGACACGTGGCTTTCATCGGCAAAAACAATTGCATTATCGGGGATATACTCAAACAAAGTGGGCGGTGGCTCACCGGGGGCGCGCCCGGTAAGGTAGCGGGAATAGTTCTCGATCCCGTTGCAAAAGCCGGAAGCATCGAGCATTTCAAGGTCAAAGTTCGTGCGTTGCTCCAGCCGCTGTGCCTCCAGCAGTTTGCCTTCACCCACGTATTTATCAAGCTGTAACCGCAATTCCTCTTTGATCTTCACGATAGCCTGGGTCAGCGTGGGCCGCGGGGTCACATAATGCGAGTTTGCATAGACACGGACCTTTTCAAGCGTTCCCGTTTTTTCGGCGGTCAGCGTGTCAAACTCGGTTATTTTCTCCAGTTCCTCGCCAAAAAACGAAAAGCGCCAGCCGCGGTCATCAAGGTGCGCGGGCCACAATTCAAGGCTATCACCCCGCACCCGAAAACAGCCGCGCTGGAACGCCTGATCATTGCGCTTGTATTGCTGGGCAATCAGGTCTGCCATGATCTGGCGCTGGTCGTATTGCGCGCCGACAACAAGGTCTTGCGTCATCGCGCCGTAGGTTTCTACCGAGCCAATACCATATATACAGCTCACCGACGCGACAATAATGACATCATCCCGCTCCAACAGCGCCCGCGTAGCCGAATGCCGCATGCGATCAATCTGCTCGTTGATCTGGGATTCTTTTTCAATAAATGTGTCCGAGCGCGGCACATAGGCCTCGGGTTGATAATAATCATAAAAGCTCACAAAATACTCAACGGCATTCTCCGGAAAGAACCCTTTCATCTCACCATAGAGCTGGGCTGCCAGCGTTTTATTTGGCGCCAAAACAATCGCAGGGCGCTGCGTTGCTTCGATGATTTTTGCCATCGTAAAGGTTTTACCAGTGCCGGTTGCGCCAAGCAAAACCTGATTTTGCTCACCTTCCTTAAGGCCTGCTACCAGTTCTTTAATTGCTGTGGGCTGGTCCCCTGCCGGGTCAAAACTGGTATGAAGCACAATCGGCTTGCCGCCTTCTAGCTTAGGGCGCTCGTCATTCGTCTGGCTCATACGCATCCCCTGCTTCTCAAGAAAGTAATCGAACTTGATCCCTTTTTGTTCTCCACGCAAGATATAGTGATGATTCCAGGCCTTTTCCAGACCATATTTGTGACTCCGCACTTGATGGCCAATATTCTTCTTTTTTGCAAAACCCAAAACGGGCGCTAGGTCCAGATATTAAGGAATGGTTAACGCTATAAGTTGCTTTTTATGTAATTGATGCAACTTTTAGGTTATTTTGTTCTTGTATTGTCCGGTTTAGTTTGGTTAATTGGGCTTGCAAGTGGCAAGTTACCGGCCCGCCGCGATACGAACCCACCCACCCCTCGCTCCTTCGCACAGGGTCGGTAACTTACCTTGCATCTCCCCAAAATCGCTTGCACTCGTCGCATCAATTGGCGATAAGAAATCGAACTTTTTATGAGGCAAGCCGATGACAGCACGAATCTACCAGCCAGCCCGCAACGCCATGCAATCGGGGCAAGCCAAATCAAAGCAGTGGATCCTTGAATTTTCGCCCGAATCTCCGCGCAGCATAGACCCCTTAATGGGCTGGACCAGCTCTCACGACATGAAATCCCAACTTCGGGTAAAGTTTGACACCAAAGAAGCCGCAATCGCCTATGCAGCGGCAGAAGGCCTGGCCTATACCCTAACCGAACCCCAAAAACGCGCGCCCTCTGTCCGCCAGGGCGGCTATAGCGAAAACTTTGCCCACAACCGCCGCACCGTCTGGACCCACTAATTCCCGGCCCCGTAGCTCAGCTGGATAGAGCAGCTGACTTCTAATCAGCAGGCCACAGGTTCGAATCCTGTCGGGGTCACCAAAACTAAAAATCTCTCGTCCATAAAGTCTTGATAATATTGAATAATGTTCAACCTTTGCTAATTTCAAGCGGAAGGGTAGGACTAATTGACGGACTTTTTAGCTCCTTTTTCTTACAAAAAACGAGGTTATTTCTACTTTAATCGGCGAATCCCTGCAGACTTGCGGCACCATTATAACACCGACAAAGTAGTTTATTCTCTGAAGACCAAATCAGTCAGGGTCGCAACCAATCGTGCGCTTGCTGCAGCGGCACAATTGGATGCATACCGGTTTAAGCTGCGTGTCCAAAATGAGGATGTGCCAAAACAACATTTTGCAGTTTCTGATAAACCACGAAATGGGTCAACTGCGCCCACAGTTGATCTTGGGCCAAAAATGTCCGAGGCGGTCAAATTGTATATCCGCCTCAAAGGAAATAACCGCCCGAAGACATTCGCAGCGTCTGCTGAACGAGCCTGTCGATACTTGATCAAGGCGCAGGGCAATAAACGGCTGATACATTACACAAAATCTGATGCGACCGCGTTCCGAGATACACTCATTGACCGTGGCATGAATGGAAACAGCGTCACTCGTGTCTTTGGCACTGTAAAATCAATTGTCAGTTTTGCGGCCAACCAAAGTGGTCTCACCATGATCAACCCATTTATGCGGGTCTATTTCGGTAACAAGCAAGGTGTGACCGTGAGGCAACCTATTCCGAATGATGCAATTCGTGTGGTTCAGAAAGTTTGTAAACAGCAAGACGATGACATTCGTTGGCTGGTGGCAATGGTCGCGGACACCGGAATGCGTTTGGCTGAAGCTGCTGGGCTGCATTCAACTGACATCCATCTCGATGCTGAAGTTCCGTTTGTTCGTATCCAGCCCCATTCATGGCGGCGATTGAAGACGGCTGGAAGCGAACGTGACGTGCCCCTTGTCGGGTCATCTATGTGGGCGGCTCAGCGTATCATTCAAAATGTTCAAAACGATGGCATTGCTTTCCCACGTTACAATAGAACTGAATAGCCCCTAGCTTCCTAGACACCTGCTTTGTTCAAATTACACTGTCTTGTTTCATAATCAACTGGCGACAGCATGCCGTTGTTCGTGTGCTTGCGATTTGGGTTGTAGAACATTTCGATGTAGTCGAACACATCCTGCCTTGCAACGTCGCGTGTTACGTATGTCCGCAGCCTAATCCGTTCGCGTTTTAGGAGATGAAAGAAGCTCTCTGATACTGCGTTGTCATGACAGTTTCGACTACCCGATCCACTGGATTCAGTAATAGATGTTTTCCTAACATGTCAGCGTTCTGCATGCGTAAATGTGACCAATATTCTTCTAGCCTAGCTGCTTCGATCAATGACCTTGTTCTGGCGACCGATGCAGAACGTGTTCCTAGCGACTGAACAATACGAGGATAACGATAATGACCGATCAGGTCAGCAGGCACACGCTTGCTGAAGTATTAGATTCTATTTCGAATAAATGTAAAAGGAATTATTTTCGATTGTTTGGTCTGCACGATGGTCAACACACCGGCGTAATATTGCGAAATATTGAGTTTTTACATATGCTTAATGGAAATTGTGGTGCACCCGGCACGATTCGAACGTGCGACCCCCTGATTCGTAGTCAGGTACTCTATCCAGCTGAGCTACGGGTGCTTCCGGTGCTGTATCTACCCATGCGGCGCGGCAAGCGCAAGGGGAGAATTGCAAATTGTTTCAGCTGCCGGGCTGCGGCAGGAAGATGCGAAAACAGGTGCCGTCAGCCGAGGTCTCTGCGAGCTCAAGCCGGCCACCATGCCCGCGCAAAAGCTCTGCCGCAATTGCCAGGCCCAAGCCGGTGCCACCTTTGCGCACCGAGCCTTGAAACGGTTGGAAGAGCTTGTCTTTAGCGGCTGCTGGCAGGCCCGGGCCGTTATCACACACCTTTATCTCGGCGCCGCTTGGGGTTCGTATGGCCCGAAGGAATATTTCGCCATTGCCCTGACTGACAACCATAGCCTGCCGCGCATTGCGCACCAAATTGATCAGCACGCGAAACATCTGATCACGATCCGCCACCAATGAATAATCAGGCGCGAAGTCACAAAGTATTTTAACGTTTTGCGCCTCGTCCCTCAGGTTTTCGCTATCAATAATTTCGTCCACCAGCGCCGCCAAAACAAAGCGTTCCGGCCTTGGGGGGGCTTCTTCTGCTTTGCCAAATGTCAGGGTTTGCTCGCAGAGGTTAATCGCGCGGCCGACAGAATTCACCAGCTTGGGGGCCACCCGTGCCACGGTCGGGTCTTCACTCATTTCAATCCGGTCGGCCAACAGCTGCGTTGTCGTCAAAATATTACGCAAATCATGGCTGATTTTGGCCACCGCCTCCCCCAGTTGCGCCAGCCGTTCTTTTTGCTTGAGGTTGGCCGTTAGCTGGGTTTGCAAATCATGCAATGTGTCTTCCGCAGCGCGCAATTCTATAACACGGCTATGCGGAACGATGACTTTTGTGGCATCTTCCGGGGCCTGCTGATAATCCATCATATTAGACACCAGCCGCCGGATCGGCCGCACCAGCGAGAGCCGAACCGCTACAAAAAGCATGGCTGAGCTGATCACCGAAATCAGCAATGAAAGCAGAAAAATATTCTGCCCGTAGGCCAACATGGCGTTGCGAAGAGGCATCATCTCCAGCGTGGTTTCTATCTCGATCCCCGCCCCTTTTACCGGACGACCAATCACGCGAACCACCTCTTCTTGGTTGATAAACAGGGTCGCCAGCGCGTCTTTTATTAACTGAAAAGCACTGGCATCCCGAAGATCATAGGTAAACATCACCGGTTTCACCAACGGAGATGACAAGATAAGCTCGCGCATTTCGTTACGCCGCAGCACGATGTTAAGCACTTCGGCATTGGCCAGCAGTTCATCGGCCAGTTCAGGGGAGACCATATCATCATTTGTGGCCAGCAGGGCCAATGAGGCCAGCTGCGCCAGCTCCAGCCGTTGCTGCAAATAGTCTTCCCTAAACCGCGCGACGGAGGGCACAAAGATAAACACCTCGGCCAGCATCACGAAGATGATGGTGAGCAGCAAAAATCGGCCTGATAGGGTTCTGAAAAACATGTTTTTCCCGCGTTGTCAGGAGCAAGCTAATACCTTGCCCCCTACGTTACAACCTACCACAGCTTCTGCACAAACCGCACAATTCGCTTTACGCGATCACTTTCAAACAGTCTTGGCGTATAATATGCGCCAGCTACACGCTTGTTGATCTCTCCCATTGTCGGGTAGGGCGACACCATCGCCGCCACCGCACCGATTTTCAGTTTGTTCGCGATCACCAGCGCCCATATTTGAATAAGCTCACCCGCCTGCGCCCCTACAATCGAGGCCCCTACAGGCCGGCCTTTCACCACCATCACCTTGATGAGGCCAGTGGTGTTCAGCTCCGTCCGCGCACGGTCGTTCTCGGTAAAATCAAAGCGCAGAACCTCCACAGCGTCACCGTGTTTTTTCTTGGCTTGCGCCTCTGTCAGCCCTACCTGCGCCATTTCGGGGTCGGTATAAGTGGCCCACGGAATATGAGTATTGCTGGCTTTGGCGGGCAGGCCAAACAGGGCCGAACGAATAACGATACCGGCATGATAATTCGCCATATGGGTAAATTGCAGCCCGCCCGCCACATCGCCAATCGCATAGATGCGCCGGTTTGAGGTTTTCAAATTTGCGCCCACAATGATGCCGGCGCGATTATAGGAAATTCCGGCTTTTTCAAGGTCCAGTCCGGCGGTGTTGGCTTGGCGGCCTACCGCCATCAGAAGGTGGCTGCCGGTATAGCTTGCGCCCTCTTTGGTTTTTACGGTCACACCGCCGCCGGTGGTGATCTCTGATGCCATCGCCCCTTCGACGATCTCGACACCCTCCCCCCTTATGCGCTCCAAAGCAATCGCCGCCAGCTCGGGGTCATCTTTGCCCAGCGCTTTCAGGCCCTCAAGCACCGTCACCTTGCTGCCCAGCCGGGCATGAGCCTGCGCCATTTCCATGCCTATTGGCCCACCGCCGATCACAATCAGATGCTCTGGCTGCTTTTGCAGCTCAAAAATATCCTCGTTGGTATAGGGGCGCACATTTTCCAGCCCGGGAATGGCTGGCACAAATGGAGACGACCCCGTAGAAACCACAAAGCGCCGCGCCCGTATCACATGCGCGCCCGCCTGCACCTCGCGCGGTGAAATAAACCGGCCATATTCGGAGATCACCCGCACACCGAGCTTCTCAAACCGCTCAACAGAATCATGCGGCGCGATCCCGTCTATCACCGACTTTACATGCCGCTTGGCCGCCGCATAATTGACCTTTGGTTGCGTGGGCGTAATACCAAACGGCCCACCCGTTGTCATTGCATGGGCATGTTTTGCGGCTGCCAGAAGCGCTTTGGAGGGCACACAGCCATAGTTCAGGCAATCACCGCCCATCTTTCCACCCTCGAGCAGCACCACCGAAGCGCCCATTTGCGCGGCTCCGGCAGCAACCGAAAGCCCGCCGGAACCGGCACCAATGACACAAAGGTCAGCCTTGATTACACTCATGCTACCACTCCGGTTTTCCGAATTTTTTTCAAAACAATCGGCAGGGCCGAAAGCGCGCTTAGCGCTAAAATTGGCCCCAATATCTGCCATTCAAAAATTATCCCGAGGTTGGGCGTGCCGCCTTGGGCAAAAACCTCGCCCAGCCCCGAGCCAACCCAAGCAAATACCGCAGTGCCCGGCATGATTCCGAAAAACGTTGTAAAAATGTAGTTTCTTAGGTTCACACCAAGAAAGGCCGGGGCCAGATTGGCAAACCAAAACGGCACCGCCGGCACGAGACGCATTAAAAAAAGATAGGAGATCTCGTTTTCCTTTAGCCCGGCCTGCATTTTTGCCAGCCGCCCTTCTCCGTTGCCTTCGAGTTTGGATTGCAAAGCGTTCCCGAGCCCGGTTTTAGCCGCAAGAAAAATGGCTACGGCCCCGAGTGTCGCCCCGACTACTGTGAGCAGCGTGGCGAAAACCACGCCAAACAGGAAACCACCACCCAGCGTTAAAAACACACCGCCCGGAATCGAAAACCCGACAACAGCGATATATATCGCCACATAGGTCACAGCAGCGATCAGGTAATTCGAATCACGCCAGTTGATCAGGGCCTCGCGATTGTCGGAAAGTGCCTGAAAGCTCAGATAATCGCCAAATTGCCAATAAGCGAAGGCTGCCATTACAATGATAATGATCAGCGGTAAGTTCGTTTTTAGCGGCGATTTAGCAGCGGGTTCCATATAGATAGTCCAGTTTTGTTTTGCGTTATCCCTTATCTGCGCTATAAACCGGTTAGTTCATAGGGGCCTCACGCGGCGTTGAACGTTCGTGTAGGAATGTTTCAGTTTGGTGTGAAATAGCGCTATAAATGTTTCAATTTCTTGTTTGAGAGAATTGACTTCCACGAATTACGCGCCTATTAAACCATTTCTGAATTCAAGGCGCGGGCAAATGGCTCGTTTAGCCCCCCGCAGGAGATATGACATGAAACGCACATTCCAGCCGAGCAACCTTGTTCGCAAACGCCGCCACGGTTTCCGCTCGCGCATGGCCACAAAAAATGGCCGCAAAATCCTGAACCGTCGCCGGAATCAGGGCCGGAAAGATCTTTCGGCATAAAGCCTAAGGCTTAACAGCTATGAAACCGCCGGACTCGCCCACGACACCCAGCAACGGGGAGCGTGCAGCGCCTCCGGCGGTTTCCGTGTGCGTGATCAAAAACCGCGCCGATTTCCTGAAAGCCAGCCGCGCACGCCGTATCGCGATGCCCGGGTTCGTTTTACAAGCGCGAAAGCGCAATGACCCAGAAACCCAGGGCGTTCGCGTCGGTTTCACCTGCTCCAAAAAGGTTGGCAACGCGGTGGCCCGCAACCGCGCCAAACGCCGCTTACGCGAAATCGCCCGTGAATTGTTGCCTACGCTGGGCAAACAGGGCTTTGATTACGTCCTTATAGGCCGCCGGCTTGAAACTGCGGCTCGCCCTTATCACATATTGCTGGCAGACCTCGAAAAAGCCCTGCACAGGATTCACCAGCCAAGGCCCAAAAGATGACACCGCTCGCCTTTATCGTTTCGCTCCCGGTGCGTGCTTACCGCGTAATCGGTAGCCCTTGGGTGGGCCACGGCTGCCGCTATCAGCCCACATGCAGCGCCTATGCGATGGAAGCTTTAGAAAAGCACGGCGCGATTAAAGGCACTATTCTCGCCGCCCGCCGCATCGGCCGCTGCCACCCACTCGGTGGAAATGGCTATGACCCGGTGCCAGAAAAAGATGACGGGAAGAACAAAGGGTAGGGTTTTGAAACCAGAAAGGCCTCTTGCTACATCGCGCCCACTACATCCGGCGCCATCTCGACAAAAAAGGTGACTTTCGCGAACAGCATTATTAGGATGTTGGCATGGGCGACATGATAACCCTTGATGAGAATATCAAATGTCCGGCGGCGACAGCCTTTGATCCAATGGCTGATGCCCGAAACGAACTTCGCTGGAACTCCGGGGTCTCGAAGGTCGAACTTACTTCGGGCGAACCGATTGGCAAAGGCACGCGGTTTCGGGTCGCGGATAAACGCGGCCAGCACGACGCCGCAATCACCGCCTATGAAAGACCCGGGATTTTGTCTTTTGCGGTCAACGACCCTAAGATGGATGTCTTGATAAACATCGAATTCAGCGAGCGCGACAATATCACGACAATGACGAGCCGATTTAATGCCAAAGGCAAAGGGATGATGAAATTTCTGCTGCCCTTGCTCGTGCCGCTAATAAGGCGTGATATATCGAAAGAGCACAAAAAATTTGTAAAGTTGTGTGAAGCGAAAAACTGATCCGCGCCCGGCAAGTGCGGCGACGCCCGGCGCCGGAGCGCGGTTGACAACAAACCAGACATTCGCCACTGCCGATCACCCTTGCGCCCGCCCGCCAAAGCGCATAATTCACCTCCATGCAAAACGATCTCGACGATATTCATCCCATTTTTCATGGCGCGCCCTCTTCCACCAGCTTCAAAAAGCTGCGCAAGCGGATCATTCGGCAGGCCCGCGAGGCGGTTGAGACCTATGGAATGATAGAGCGTGGGGCCAAGTGGATGATCTGCCTTTCCGGCGGGAAAGACAGCTACACCCTGCTTGCCGCTCTGATAGAATTAAAATGGCGGGGATTGCTGCCGGTAGAGCTGTTGGCGGTTAATCTTGATCAGGGCCAGCCCAATTTTCCGGCCACAGTGTTGCCGGATTTTCTTAAAAAGATGGGCGTGCCGCACCGGATCGAGTATCAGGATACCTATTCTATCGTGACAGAAAAGATTCCGTCGACAAAAACCTTTTGCGCGCTTTGCTCGCGCTTGCGGCGAGGCAATCTTTACCGGATCGCACGGGAAGAAGGCTGCTCTGCTGTGGTGCTAGGCCACCACCGCGACGATGCGTTGGAAACATTCTTTATGAATCTCTTTCACGGCGGTAAGCTCGCGGCCATGCCCGGCAAGTTGCTCAACGACGAGGGCGATCTTTTTGTGCTTCGTCCGCTGATCAATGTCGCCGAAGCTGATTGTGAGAAATTTGCCGCAGCGATGAATTATCCGATAATTCCGTGTGATCTGTGCGGCTCGCAAGACGGGCTTCAGCGCCAACAAGTCAAGCGGCTGCTTGATGGCTGGGAGGCCAACAGCCCCGGGCGGCGCAACGTGATTTTCAAGGCATTAACCAACGGCAATCCGAGTCATCTGCTCGACCCTGCCATGTTTGACTTCAATTCCCTGCAACGAATCGCCTCCGACGCGGCGAAATCAGCCAAAAACCCTTGACCTTTTGGCCCCCACCCTGTTGAACCCAAACAAATGAATTTAT
>Ga0316205_10005110_pt1 | contig 11063 bp, 10 predicted proteins | sample 3monthpyrite_MG_FD_204941 | JGI IMG/M metagenome (GOLD analysis project Ga0316205, IMG submission 204941) | Microbial mat bacterial communities from mineral coupon in-situ incubated in ocean water Damariscotta River, Maine, United States -... | ecosystem: Environmental > Aquatic > Marine >...
TGTTATTAATCAGGCTGAGATGGGTGATAGAGGCTCGTTTGAATACCGTGATAACTTAGAGAAGTCGAAAGCCTATGGGGGTAAGATTTTAGTTGATCTTATCCCGCGCATTTATGATACGCCTCGTATGATTCAAGTGTTGAATATGGATGGCTCAGTTGAAGAACATCATATTAACCAACAGGCATTAGATGACTTTAACCAGCCGGTTATGGATGAGGAGTCAGGCGAAGTCGTTATTGTTAATGACTTGAAGAAAGGCAAATACGCGGTATCTGTTGAAACTGGCCCTACTAGTAAGACTATGCGTGATGAGACAGTTAAGCAGCTTACAGAGTTGGCAGCATTAAGCCCTGAGACAGCGGCATTAACTACTGATCTGATAGCTAAGAACATGAATATTATTGAGTCTGATGAGCTGACTAAGCGATTGAGAAAACCAATGATACTATCAGGAACGATAGAGCCAACCGATGACGAGATAGAAGAGCTAGGATTGAATCAACCACAAGCACCTGATCCACAAAAGCAGGCGCTAGTTGATAACGTCAATATGCAGACAGAAGAAATGATGGCAGGCATTGAGCAAACAGACGCAGAGACGCAGAAAACGTTAGTCTCTACTCAGACCGAGGCAATTGACGCATATAAGAAACTGGTTGAAGCATTTGAGAAGCAAGTGGCAATGGGTGTGTCATTAACGGAACAGCAGAAAACACTGTTAGTCACTCAAGGCGATATTGTGGCAGGCGCTCAGGACATCATAGAGGAAGGCATGCCGAACAGTGAGCAAGCAACCGATATTATCCAGCAATTAAAATCAGGCCAATTAACCGAACAGGATTTACAGTGATTGAATAACTCAATCAATAGTTTTATAATGATAGACAAGGTTACGAATGCCTAATCATTCGGCTAAATACTCAATAATGAGGCGTAAAGATGGAAGAACAGCAGGCTGTACTTGATGAGAGTCAAGAGAATGTCACTACGGAAACTCAGGGCACTGAGAATCAAGAAACGGCAACTCAAGAAACTCAAGTGGATTCAGCAACCACAGAAGAAAATGCGGAGTCTGACGGTGTTCAGAAGCGTATAAATAAACTAACAGCAGAGAAGTACGGCGAGAAACGTAGAGCCGACGCGCTTGCCGAGGAAAACGAGAGGTTAAAGTCTCAAAGCCCTCAGCAAGAAAAAGCTACGCAATCGGAAGGCAGGCCAACGCTAGAGCAGTTTGATTTTGACGATAGTCAGTATCAGTCCGCTTTAATTGCTTATGAAGTGAGAAAGGCAAGAGAAGAGGACGCGGCGGCAGCCCAGAAAGAGAAAGCAGCACTAAATCAGCAAAAAGTTGATGCTGATTATGATGCTAGTTTGGTTAAATACATGACAGATCAACCTGAATTCGTTAATGATATTCAAAATCTGCCATTATTTAACAATGATACTCTTTCGATGATAAAGTCCCAGAAAAATGCACCGCAGTTGGTACATTATCTGAGCAAGAATCTTGATGATGCTTATGCTATTGCATCACTTGATCCGCAAAACGCAGGCGTGCAAATCGGTATCGTTTTATCAAAGTTATCTGCTACGACTAAACAAGCAGTACAAACAAGTACAGCCCCAGACCCGATAACGCCGGTAACTACTGGCGGGTCAGTTGGTGAAGGTAATGATTCACCATTTATTGCGGGGGCTAAGTTTGAATAATGAGGATTATCAAAGATGGCTAATGATTTTGACAGCAACTTTACGCGACAACTCGCAAAGGTGTTTGTAGATAAGTTCGAGACTAATCGAGTTTTATCTAAAAACGTAAATACACAATTACTTTCAGGTCGATTCAATCCAGATTCTGGCGAGAATGTAGACTTTAAACGTCCGACTGATTACATCTCGCAACGTACATCAGATGGTGACGTATCAGCGACCACAGCAAGCTCTATCATCACTGGTAAGGCAACGGGTACAGTTCAGGATTACTTCACTGTTGAAGTGGATTATCAGGAAGCTGACGAATCAATCAAAATGGGTAATATTGAAGAATTGCTGGCTCCAATGGCAACTCGAATTGTTACTGATTTAGAGGTTGATTACGCATCGTACATGATGAAAAACTCAGGTCTATTATCAGGTACTTACGGTACAGCGGTAACGACTTGGGGTGATGTGGCGAATGCTGGCGCGGTTCTTGAGTCGCATGGTGTGCCTAAAGACGGTAACTGGTGTTACTCAGTTAATCCGTTTACACAAACCTCTCTGGCAGATGTTCAGCGTTCACTGGGTTCTGGTGGCGAAGCTGGCAAGCTTATCTCTGACGCGCATCGTAATGCGATTATCTCAGATGGCTTTGCAGGCATGAAGGTTATGTCGGCAACTACTCTAGCAAGCTATACCTCTGCAACTACTGGTGATCTAGTTGGCGCATTGGCAGCAACACCTACCGGCACTTATGTCGGTGCTAAAGACACAATGACACAAACACTGTCAGTTAGTGGATTTGGAACGTTTGCTGGCTCAATCCCTGCTGGCACAGTTATTCAGGTAACAGGTCGTAACAGACTAAATCTGTCTACTCGTCAGCCTATCATTGATGCGGCTGGTGCTAACATCCTGTATACAGCGGTAGTTACTGCTGATTCTGCTAACTTCACAGCAGGCGCGGGCACTCTGGTAGTATCTGGCCCCGGCATCTTTGAAGCAGCAGGTCAATACAACACTGTTGATTCAGCATTAACTTCTGGTGATGTTGTAACAATCTTAGGTGCGGATACCACGTTGTATCAGCCTAATCTGTTCTGGCATAAGCAAGCATTCTCTATCGGTTCTGTACCGATTGCGAAGCTTCACAGCACAGACACAGTGGCGACTACTGAGGATGGTTTGCAGATTCGTGTATCTAAAGGCGTGAGTGTACGAGAGAACAAGCAGATTGTTCGTTTCGATTTCCGTCCAGCATATGCAACTCTAAACCCATTCTTTGCGGGTCAAGGCTGGGGTTAATCTCCACTAATAGCGAGGGTGTAAAAGCCCTCCTATTTCTTCTAACAATCATAGGTATTTATCATGAGCGACGAGAAAGAAGCAAAATTATCAACATGGGTAAAGAAAGACGGTAAAAGCGAAATCAAATTAAATGATGAGCCAGCTACTGTTAAGAAGGCCAAAGAATTAGGCTGGAAAAAGAAATAACAATATGGGGCTTCGGCCCCTATTTTTGAGGGTCAGTCATGGCAACAGCACTAGATTTGATTGAAGGTGCATTTTCTATCGTTGGTATTCGAGCGGCTGAAACGTCAATTGAATCCAGCATGGCAAATGAGGCACTAGATATATTTAACGATCTGGGTGTTGAGTGGGAGCTAACGGGGGCTAATTTAGGCTTTGCTCCTGTTGCTGACTTGTCCGACGAGGTTCGAATCCCTCGCGGTGCATACAGCACGTTCAAATATAACCTTGCGGTAAGGCTTGCGCCTATCTATGAGGTTGATTTAAGCCCTGCTAATGTGGCGATAGCTAACAATTCACTAAGAACAATGATGGCGGTATATCGAAAGCCATTAAAAGTTGTTTATCCGGGCACACTTCCAATGGGGTCAGGTGAGCAATGCGACTCGATTTATCTTGATGACCGATTTGCTCCTAAAGTCGATAAGGAAAACTTCTAAGTGGTTGAGCTGCCAATAGCTACGGGGTTTTATGAGGATGCTAACAAGCCGATAGCCTCGCAGGAGTGTATTAACTTCATTCCACAGATTCCACAGGCTCAAGCTATCTCTCAGGCTCAATTAATTGGCTCTGATGGTATTGAATCCTTTGCTACGTCAGGTACAAGCTCAAGCCGCGGCGCTCATACTATGGGTGGCATTGCTTATTCAGTTAATGGCAATACGTTTTACCGTATCAACGCAGATAAAACGACTACGGCATTAGGTGCAATCACTGGTACAGGTCGCGTATCCATAGCTGATAACGGTATCCAGATTTGTATTGTCGTGCCTAACCTTGCTGGCTATATCTACACGGTAGCGGGCGGTCTGGTATCAATTACTGATACTAATTTTAACAATACGTTTAGCCTATCTGAGCAGGTTGTGTACAATTCTGGTTATTTTGTTCATTACAGCAATGTAAATAATGCGGAAGATAACCCTATATTATTTCATTCTAATTTAAGGAACGGGCTTATTTATAATGCTTTAGATTATGGCGTTCCATCTATTGATCCGGATGCAATCACCGGCATACATGTTAATCGTAATCAGTTATATGTTGCGGGCTCTGAAACGATAGAGCTTTTTCAGGATATTGGTGGCTCTGGGTTTGCATTCCAAACAATACCCGGCGCGGTTATGCAAAAAGGCATCAAGTCTAAGTTTTCATTAATCGACTTTGATAATGGCTTTGTCGGTATTGGTGGTGGTGAGGAAGAACAGCCCGCTATCTGGAAGTTTTCGGGTTCTGCTCAACAGAAAATCAGCACGGCTGCGATTGATAACATATTGCAGAAGTCTACGGCTGACGAGGTAGAGGATATATTTTGTACTACCTATTCAACGAATGGCGGATTTTTTGTTAATTTCCACATGAAAAACCGCTGCATGACGTATGACGCTGCAACAGGTGTTTGGCATGAGCGCAAATCTAAGGATTTGGAAGGCAGGCCAATTGCATGGCGTGTTAATGGGATTATCAATGCTTATGGGTCTAATCTGGTGACTGATAATCAGGATGGGCGCATTGGTAAGTTAGACAGAGACGTTTACACAGAATACGGCATTGCTATTAATCGCAGTGTATCGACTATACCCTTCCAGAATCAGGGTGAGCGGTTACGAGTGGCTAAGATACGATTAACCTGTAATTCAGGTGTCGGACTTGAGGAAAAGAAAAAAAGCACATTCCCGCTTAAGTTCCCTTATACGTTTGGTGATGATGATTTGATTCCGGGTGTTGACCCGCATGTAAGCAAGTCCTTTTCAGATGATGGTGGTTACACATTCACTAATGGCGTGAGCCGGTCACTGGGTAATCAGGGCGATTACAAGCGGCAACAGGTCTGGTTTAAAGAAGGCCAGATATCAAATGTCCGAGTGTATCGGTTTACGTTTGGCGATCCGGTTAAGTGTGTTGTCTCTAAATTAGAGGGTCAATTCGCATGATTATCTCATTAGAGCGTTTTGATAGATGGCTGAATGAGGACGGCACGCCCACACAGCGCACGGCTGAATATATCGAGGCCGTGACAAGGGTGGTTAATTTAAGCACGCCCATCGTCGGTACAGGCTCACCAGAGGGTGTAGTTATTGCAGAGCCAACACAGATGTATATGGATGATGCCGGTACAGCGAGTGCCATTATGTATGTTAAGAAAACAGGAACGGGTGACACCGGCTGGATTTTGATATGAGAGGTGATTTATGAGTTTTTTAATCGGTGCTGGTTTAGTAATGAACGCCTTATCGAGTCGATCTGCTGGAAAGGCTGCGGGACGTGCTGCTGATGTTCAGGCACAAGCCGCCAGAGAAGGCGTAGCAGAACAGCGCAGACAGTTTGATATTACACAAGAGCAACTAGCACCATTCAGAGAGGCTGGTTTAGGTGCTTTGAGCCAACAACAAGCTATGCTTGGTTTATCCGGTCAGGAAGCTCAACAACAAGCTATGGCAGGGCTTCAAGAGTCACCGGCTCAACAGTTCTTGCGAGGTCGAGCTGAACGGTCTTTATTGCGTAATCAGGCAGCTATAGGTGGTTTAGGTGGTGGCAATATTCGTACAGCTTTACAGCAGCAAGGCGTAGGCTTTGCACAGCAGGACATTCAAAACCAATTCAACCGACTATCTGCATTAACGGGAGCGGGTCAAACAGCGACAACTAACGTGGCTCAATTAGGCGCTAAAACGGCTCAAGGTATCGCGGGCGGCTTACAACAAGCAGGCGCGGCTCAAGCATCTGGTATACTAGGAGCACAGCAGGCTAGAGGCCAGTTTATGGGTCAGCTTGCTAATTTGGGTGTAGGTGCAGGCATAGGTCAAATGACGCCGGGTATTGGTGCGGGTCGTGGGGCTCTGTTAAGTCTTTTAGGGTAAGGAATTATTATGGCTCAGTTAGTAGATTCACGCGGTTATAACTTAAACCCTCAATTGGGTGGTTTTGGTAAAGGTGTTTTGCCGTTAGCTCAATTGGAGCAATTTGGACAGCAGAATATTGCACAGGGTAAGCGCGAGCAGATCAAAAGTATCTTATCTCAGCAACAAGGTCAGCCAACTGGACAACCGAGCTTTCAAACAGACCCAGCTACCGGCCAAGTTATCCCGCAAGCAGAAACACAGCAGCCGCTAACACTTGAGCAGAAAAAGCAGATGGCTCGTGAGATAGACCCCATTGAAGCTGAAAGAATGTTCAAGGTTACTGGGATTGATAGCGCCTCTCAAAGAGCTGATGCCTCTCGTTTTGCCTCACAGCTAGAGACTACACCATTTGCACAAAGATCAGGGCTGATTAATGCGCGTGTTCAAAAGCTGCAATCAGAAGGACGAGACGCTAAAGACACCATTGAATTACTTAGCATGGACGAAAAAACCCAAAACCAAGCGGCTCTCGGTATTCAGTTAGCTGATTTATCGACTAAGGAGCGGTTAGGGCTAAAAGCGAAACAATCAGCTTTGGCAGCAAAAAGAGTAGAAGCTAAAGACGTTAAATCGAGCAAGATACTTGATAATGGCACGGTCATTACAGTGCTTAAAAACAATGAAACCACTGTTACTGGCCCTGATGGTACAGAGCTAGAAGGTGACGCCAGAGTTCAAGCTATAAGAGACGCTCAAGAGTTTGGGGTCGATGTACAGCAAAGACGGGCAAAAGGCCGCGAAAAAGGAAAAGGCGCAGGCAAGATAGCCATTACTAGCTTTGAGACTGCTGGTAGAATAAGAGAAAACATATCAGACCTAAAACGCGGCATTGATCTAATCGAAAAAGAAGGCGCGCAGACTGGCTATATTAGTGATTTCTTACCAAACATGAGAGCAGCGACAAGAAAGTTTGCCAACTTAAGAAGGAAATTAGGACTTAATGTGGTTGCGTCTGTGACGTTTGGCGCTCTTTCTGAGGGTGAGTTAAATCTTGCAATGGATGTAGCAATGCCTAAAGGTATGAGTGAAGAAGAAACGGTCAGATGGATAAAGGATAGAGTAGAGGCTCAAGAAAAATTAGCTTCAAATCTTGAGGGCGCGGCGCTGTATTTAGCTGATCATTCTGTTGCTGAATTAATACAAAGAAATAGAGCTATGAAAAAAGCAGCGCAAAAGAAAGAGAGAAAAGCAGTAGAGAAACCAGAAGCACCAGCCGCGCCTCAAGCAGGCGGAATTAAATTCTTAGGATTTGAATAATGCCTATAGCAAAGTTTCAGATGCCGGATGGCAGAATAGCAAAGTTCGAGGTAACGGAAGGCACTACGCCAGAGCAGGCACAAGCACAGATTCAAGAAATGGTAGCTAGTGGATTGTCTGAACAGACTCAAGCTGTACCACAACAACCAGCACCACAAGTACCGGATCAACCGGCGCAGCAAGAACAACCAGCACTTCCTATTTCTCCTTGGACTGGCGCAGGGCTGTCTATTCCTCCAGAACAAGCTGAGGCAATGGGAGCTACTTCACGCGAGGAACTAGCGGAAAGAGAGCGGTTTTTAGCAAGCTTGCCGCCAGAAAGACGCGCTTTTTTAGAATCTATAACGCCTATTGAAGCTGGGTTTATTGGTGCAGGTCGTGGCCTAACGACTATTGGTAGAGCTGTTGGAATAGCGGACAAAGAAACGGCGTCACAAAAAGCTAGATTTCAAGAGCTAAAGGAAACAAGACCAGTTTCAACAACAATAGGAGAGATTGCTGGGGAGTCTGCGCCTTTCTTAGTGCCAGCAACAGGTGCAGCAGCATTAACAGGCAGGGCTGCTCAAGTGGCCGGTACAGCAGCACTTGGAGCGTTAGAGGGCGGATTAATAGCGAGGGGCAAAGGTGAAGATATTGGAAAACAGTTTTTATCAGCAGGTATTGGCGGCACTGTCGCGGGTGCTTTGGAATTGGCTATACCTGTCATTGGTCGCATTGGCGGTAAGGCTGTTCGGAGGGTTTTAGGTAAGGCTCCAGATGGCGCGGTTATTGACGCGGCAGGGAATCCTTCTGATGAGTTGTTAGACGCATTATCAGAAACAGGCCAAACATTTGATGATATTGTCAAAGAGGCTCAAGACGAATTATCAAAACAAGCGATTGACCCTAAACAGGCAGCAAGAAAGGCGTTTTTAAAATCACAAGGCGTCGATCCTACTAAAGCTCAGATAACAAGAAACGCGGCTGATTTTCAGGCACAACAGGAAGCCGCGAAAACATCAGGCAAGGTTAGGGATGCGCTGGAAAAACAGGAAGCATACTTAACATCTAGATTTGATAACGCTATTTTAGAGACAGGCGGAGATGCTGCACGGCCTACATCGACGGTGGTTGATTCATTAACAGAAAAAGCCACTAAATTAGATCAAGAGATAGGCGATTTATACGCGGCAGCACGGAAAGCCATACCAGAAGATAAGAATATTAAATTCGATAGTTTGACAAACACTTTAAGACAGTTAGCACCGGCAGATAGACGCGCAGGGGGTAACATTAGTGCAATTGTTGGCGACATGAAGGCGAAGGGAATACTTGACGACAATATGAAAGTCGTTGGTCGTGTCAGTGTTGAGACAGCGGAAGATTTAAGAAAGCTAACAAACGAGCTATTCGACGTTAAGAATCCTTATGGAAATGGTTTATTAAGGCAGGTAAAAGACAAGCTAGATGACGATGTTTTTAAAGCCGCTGGTAATGATTTTTTTAAGGCGGCTAGAAAATCAAAGTCTAACTTCGAAAAAGAGCTATCGAGGGCTAAAATATCTAAATTCGATTCTAGAAAAGATAACCTAGTTAGAGATATTCTTGAAAATAAAATTGACCCTGATCAGATGGTTGATAAGGTTGTTTTTGGCAAGCGGTGGCGGCCTGATGACCTACAGCAATTAAAAAAATACATATCAACTGATGAGGCTGGGAAAAAGGCTTTTAATGACATGAGAGCTGAGGTGATGAACTCTATAAAAGAAAAGTCCTTTATAGGCTCTGTTGATGACGCTGGATTTCAGGCGCTAAGTCGTGACAAATTACAAAAAGCTGTATCCTCAATAGGCGACAAGAAGCTAAATATTTTATTTGATGCAAAGGAAAGAAAGTTTCTAAATGATATGCTTCAAGTATCTAAACTCAGAGAGCCAGTGAGAGGCACGGCATTAGGTCGAGGTCCATCAGCACAGGCCATCGGAAGGATAGAAGGCGCATTGAAAACAAACCCATTATTTAGGGCTATTCTGGATACCGTTAGTTTTGATGCACAAGGTCGGGCGGTGTTAAGAGCCAAACCGACTCCAGTTAAACAGGCAATACAGCTACCAGCAGGTAGAGGCGCTCTTGCTGCCCCAGCCGTAGCAGCAGCGCAACCAGAGGAAAAACAACAATGACAATGTACACAACCCCAGTAGAGCAGATACTAGACGGTAATGGCGATCCGATTGTGGGCGCTAAAAAGTTTCTGTTTAGTGTTGGCACTACGACAAAGAAAACCGTATTTTCTGATTCTGCTTTGAAAGTGGCTAGGGCTAATCCGGTCTTATCCGATGCTGATGGTCGTTTTCCTCAATTCTTCTTAGATGGCTTGTATGATGAGGAGCAGCAGGATAATTCTGGCACGGCTACGGGTTACGATGGCGCTACTTTATGGGGGCCGGTTCAAGTTGGTGAAGTTGCAGAAGGTGCAATGACATTATGGGCTACTGACAACACCTATAATATTCCTGAGATTGTCCTAGGTTCGGATGATGAGTATTACCGCTCTTTAACCGATGCAAACACGGGTAACAATCCTGTATCTTCACCGGGCAGCTGGGAACAATTACAGTTTGGCCGCGTGTGGAATACTAATATCACTTATGCAGAGGGTGATACGGTTTATGGCTCGGATGGTTTTTTATATATTTCTACGCAAGGCACTAACTTAGCTAAAAGTCCGACGATTAACGCGAATTGGTGGCGACCTGCTACTAATCAGAATCAATCAGCTATCGGAGCCGGTACGGTTGACGCTATTACAGCGGTCATGCCTATCCCATTACAATCATTAAACGATGAAACAATGGTAACAATTCGGGCTAGTGGTGCGAATACGGTTACAAATCCAACCTTTGCGCCTGATGGATTAACGGCTAAGACGATTACTAAAAACGGTAATCAGGCTTTGTCTGTCGGTGATATCTTTGGTGCAGGGCATGAATTACAGCTTAAATATAATCTAACCAATGATAAATGGGAGTTGATGAACCCCTATAACAATCAGTTTTTAGATCAAGTTTTATCTAGTGATTTACCGTCAGGCTCTATTGTGCAAAAAGAATCGACAGTAAAAACAACAATGACAACATCAAGCTTTGCGATTCCTGCTGATGATACGATACCACAGATAACAGAGGGTTCTGAGTATCTTAACCTTGTATTCACGCCAAAATTTAATGATTCTGATCTAATAATTGATTTCTCTGGTGTGTTTGCGTGCGCAGCGACTGACAAGATTATAGTGGCAATATTTCAAGACGCCACAGCGAACGCGATTGCTTCAAGCTTAACGGGCAATGTGGTAATAAACACGGCATATCCTATTGTTTTTTCTCATAAGATGACATCAGGGACAACATCGGCAATCACTTTTAGCGTTAGGGCAGGGATGCAAACCGGATTGATAACAAATAACGGTGTAGGCGGGGCTAGATTGCTGGGTGGCTCAATGAATACAGTGCTAACAGTAACAGAGGTCAAGGCATAAAATGAAAGACTTAAACAACTATGTAGACGGCAACACATTAGAGCCTTCTGACTTCAACGAGATACCTAGTGAGATACAGCAAGCTATCACGGACTCAGGGCAGACTTTAAGCTCAGGCGACTTAGGCCAGCTTAGTAAAGCTATCGGGGGTTATTCTA
>Ga0316205_10005114_pt1 | contig 11051 bp, 12 predicted proteins | sample 3monthpyrite_MG_FD_204941 | JGI IMG/M metagenome (GOLD analysis project Ga0316205, IMG submission 204941) | Microbial mat bacterial communities from mineral coupon in-situ incubated in ocean water Damariscotta River, Maine, United States -... | ecosystem: Environmental > Aquatic > Marine >...
CCCCTGGTACATCTGGCTTTATAGCTACTTTCAAATATGGCTGGGGTGGCAGGATTATTCGGGGCTATCGCCCCTCACCCTTCGGGCCAACGCCAAAAGCGCGTTGTTCTAATCCGCTCTCGCGGATTAGTCGAACCTGTAAAGGTTCAAATCCTGCCACCCTTCAAACTAACTAAAAATAACTATACCCCTGGTACATCTGGCTTTATAGCTACTTTCAAATATGGCTGGGGTGGCAGGATTCGAACCTGCGCATGCGGAGATCAAAACCCCGTGCCTTACCGCTTGGCGACACCCCAATAATCAGGTCTACACAGTCTATTGACTGCGCTCTTGTTGTAAACGTTTTATCAGTGGCGATTGATTCAATCCTTGTGCCACCAGCGCAATCCAACCCTCGGGTAATTGCTGCTTTATCTTCACAGCATCCTGCTGTGTTTCGAAACCTGCAAAAATACAAGCTCCAGTACCGGTCATCTGACTTTTAACGATACAGGATGACTGTTGATCAATATGCTCACGCATCCACGACATTACTGATTCTACCTGTGGATAGCGCTTGCAGACAACTGTCTGACAATCATTAACTGTCCTGCCTTCGATAAAATCCTTCATACTAATAGGATTACTATCACGCGTTAGTTCCGCATCAGCAAAAATAACCGCTGTGGCTACGTTCACGGCGGGCACAATAACACAGAACCAGGTTTCATCCAATCCAACATCGGTAAATTTTTCGCCAACACCTTCGGCCCACACCGCCTGGCCGTGTATGAATACCGGTACATCAGCACCCAACTGTAAACCCAGATCCATTAATGCTTGTTGACCCAAGCCTGTATCCCACAATTCATTCAAAGCCACCAGCACTGTCGCCGCATCAGAGCTACCTCCGCCGAGACCACCGCCCATAGGCAAAATCTTGTTAATGCCAATGTCTACCCCGACATCAACTCCGGTATATTGCTGTAACAGCATTGCTGCACGCACCACCAGATTCTGCTTGTCTTCAACACCTTCGATAGCATTCAACAAAACAATTTCAGTATCATCTCTAAGGGTAAAACTAAGTTCATCACAATAATCAATAAACTGAAAGATAGTCTGTAAACTATGATAACCGTCTGCACGTCTACCGGTAATATGTAAAAACCGGTTCAACTTGGCCGGAGCCGGCCATTCACGTGAAACTATATCTGCCATTTTCTGACCACAACCTTAACCGACAAATCTTCATATTCCATTAACACTTTGCCTGGCAGCATCATGCCGGCAGATGGCTTGTAACGTGAGAAGTTAATTGTCCAGCCTGCCTGACTGAGTGTCTGTAAACGACCTTGCGGATCAAGCTGGAATTCTCCTTTAACGGATGCCAGCGGACTGGGCAAGCCCACCATCCAGTAACGCAAATGCCGGATAGGGATATTCCAGCCAAACTGCTGCTGCAACAATGACTCCGGATCAGGTGAAAAACGTTGCCCAGCCTCAGATGAATGCTCCAGTACCACACCACCTTCTACCGAGAATACGCGCATAGTGCCAGCACCCAGAGGAGCAATAATGCGAACATCGTATTGATCACTATTTTGCTGCCATTGCAGCTCGCCCGGCCAGGCTTCATCAGGCGTATACAGACCAACCTTGCCCTGGATACTCCAGTCAGTCAGCTTCTTTATATTATCGCGATGAGCATGCCAGGATGCCTGTAGCTGGTCGGTCATTACAATCGGGGTTTTACTACAGCCACTGATCACAACAACCAGCAGCAACAGGGGAAGAGGGATTCTCATTTAAATCGTTTCATTACCTTTTTAATATGAATACTATCAGGCACTTCCTGGATGACTTTTTTCCACAATTTACGAGCCTCATCTTTTTTACCAGACACCCATAAAACTTCGCCAAGATGGGCTGCAATCTCATCATCTTGAGTTATAGCCAGTGCCTGGCGTAAAAAGCCTATCGACTCATCCATGCGCCCCAAACGATACAAAACCCAGCCCATGCTATCGAGAATAGCGGCTTCCTGCGGCGCCAACTCCAGCGCACGCTTAATATAACCGTAGGCTTCCTGCAGTCGCACTGTATGATCAGCCAAGGTGTAACCCAATGCATTCAAGGCATGAACATTATCTTTGTCCTGTTCCAGAATCTTGCGCAAATCTGATTCCGCCAGAGCCATGTCTCCCACTTTTTCTGCCAGCATGGAACGTGCATAAAGTAAATCAGGATCTTTCTCATCAACAAGCAAAGACTGATTGGCAACTTGCATGGCACTTTTGTAATCCTTCTCCTTGGATAGAATATCAATTTCAATAATGCGTAAACGCACCCGCAATCCAGGGTCCGCGCTGATCAGTTTATTCAGGTGCGCTCTGGCCTCAGTAAGTTTGCCCTGGATTGCCAGCAACTGAGCTACACGAATACTGGCACTGAGTTTGTGCTGCCCATGAATAACCTGCTGGTACCATGAAATACTTTTGGCATACTTTTTTTGCTGTTCAGCTATAGAACCAAGATAGTAATAGGCATCATAAACACGTTTCTGCTGCGCCAGTAAACGCAGGAAATACTTCTTGGAGGCTTTAAACTTGCCCTGCTCCAGTGTTAGCAATGCCAGCGCATATAAAACGTCTGTGTTTTCAGGATCTACCTTGAGTACTTGTTTAAATTGAACAAGGGCGTTGTCATAACGTTTAGCCACTGCCAGCAAGCGTGCATAGGATGAACGATGCACAATGGAGTTAGGATGTTTTTTTACCAGCACTTCCATGATGGCAAGTGCTTTATTGCTTTCACCCTGAAACATATAGACACGCGCCTGTAATGACTGCGCAGTTTCCATATCCGGCTTTAATTTCAGCGCCTGGCTAATAGCATTTTGCGCTCGCTCATAATGCTTAAACTGAAAACTGAGGCGCGCTGAAGCGAAATATGATTCGGGGTTGTCATTATATTTAGCCGTCACCCTGTCCATCAGTTGCATCACTGTTTGCTGATCGGCTTCTTTGTTTAAAAGCGCAATCAGATGACTAAAGCCCTGGGCTCTGGTCTTTTGGGTCAAACGCAAAACGTTATCAACTGCACCAACAGCATTATCTATCTGCTTGTTGCGTACATATAAAATAATCAACGAATGATAGACATCCAGCTTATCAGGTTGCAGCTCAGACCAGCGCTCGGCTGCCAGTAAAGCAGATTTATAATCCCGTGCAAATGAGGCTACACGAGTCGCTCTTTCGGCTATTCGTGGATCAGATGAATACCTAGCCGCTTCCAGGTAGGCTTCAACCGATACATTCAACTGGTTCTCTTGAGCCGCCATTTCGGCTTTTAGGATCAAAAAAAGCAATTCATCGCGTGTTCTACTGTTGGCGCTAGTTTTTACGATTGAACCCTTATTGCTGATATGCTGCTGAGATAAGCCGGTATTGACATCTTTGGGTGCTTTTACCTTATCGCCACCACTACAAGCCGGTAACAGCAGCGCGGTGCCTAGCAGTACAAAAATAAACTTGGATTTCAATCTAAACCCCTTATAAATAAAACGTCTCTATCCAGTATAAATATCACTTTTCCAGCCAGAACACTATTTTTAAAATTCGATTATGGCTAATCAAACTTGTATAAAGAGTATAATTCCCGCAAAATTGCCGATTTAGTATACAGTACGCTACAGATGTCCCTGATTACGTTAGGAATTAACCACAAAACCGCTCCGGTTGAGCTACGCGAACAGGTAGCCTTTGCCCCTGACAAGCTGTCTGAAGCTTTGGTCAGGCTGGCTGCTTTACATCCGGTTGAGGAAGTGGCAATTCTATCCACCTGTAATCGCACCGAGCTATACTGCTCCCTCAATGAAGATAATCAGGATGCGGTCATAGACTGGCTTGGTGATTATCACCATGTCGATACCGATGATCTTAAAAATTACCTTTATGTTTATCCGGAAACAGAAACTATTCGCCATATATTCCGGGTTGCCACCGGCCTTGACTCACTTATTCTGGGTGAACCGCAGATCCTGGGGCAAATGAAAGACTCTTACCAACATGCGATTAAAGCGGGCACTCTGGGAACCACGTTAGGACGACTGTTCCAGCATACCTTTAATGTTGCCAAGCAAATTCGTACCGATACTGCAATTGGCTCCAGCCCAGTGTCGGTGGCATTTGCGGCAGTGCGGCTGGCACAGCAAATCTTTGGAGATATGCCCAAACAAACAGCACTGCTGATCGGGGCCGGTGAAACTATTGAATTGGCCACACGTCATCTGCATGACAATGGCATAGGACGTTTGATCATTGCTAATCGTACAGTCAAACGTGCACATGATCTGGCCGGTCAGTTTGATGGTTACGGCATAGGACTGGACGAGATACCTGCGCATCTTGCTGAAGCCGACATTGTCATCTCATCAACAGCCAGTCAGACCCATGTAGTTGAATTGGATATAGTTAAAAATGCGCTTAAGCGTCGCAAGCATAAGCCCATGTTCATGGTCGATATTGCTGTACCACGTGATATAGATCCTGCTGTCAGCAAACTTGAAGATGTTTATTTATACACAGTTGATGACCTCCAGGATGTAATCGAAGAAGGCCAGCGCAGCCGACAGGAAGCCGCTGTACAGGCCAATGAAATCATTGATGTACAAATCCAGCAATTCCAGGCCTGGGCACGATCTCTCAACGCCGTTGACACCATTAGAGAAGTGCGCCAACGTGCTGAACAATCACGCGATGAAGTACTGGAAAAAGCACAACATATGATTGAGCAAGGCAAGCCTGCCGATGAAGTATTACAATTTCTAGCCAACACTCTCACCAATAAAATCCTGCATGAGCCTAGCAGCAACCTCAGAGAGGCCGCCTCTCAAGGGCGTCTGGAACTGATCCGCGCGGCACAGGAACTTTTTAACCTGCAATCCAAAGACTGAGCAACATCCACCCATGAAAGAATCAATCAATAATAAACTGGAAACCCTGCGCGCACGCTTTGAAGAAGTAGGACATTTGTTGTCGGACCCTGACACTATTAATGATCAGAATAAATTTCGCGGTCTGTCACAGGAATACGCGCAATTAAATCCCATTGTCGACACTTTTAATCAATACAAGCAAACGCTCGAAGACCTGGCTGGCGCCGAGGAAATGCGCAAAGACGATGATGCTGATATGCGCGAAATGGCCGAAGAAGAAATAAAGGTAGCCAAATCACGCCAGCAAGATCTGGAAATGGATTTGCAGAAATTACTACTGCCAAAAGATCCACATGACGACAGTAATATTTTCCTTGAAGTACGTGCTGGCACCGGCGGTGATGAGGCTGCTATTTTTTCCGGTGACCTGTTTCGCATGTACTCTCGTTACGCCGAGCTCAATCGCTGGCAGGTTGAAGTTATCAGTGAAAATCAAGGCGAACATGGCGGCTACAAAGAAATTATTGCACGCATTGTCGGCCAGGGGGCATTTTCAAAACTGAAATTTGAATCAGGCGCACATCGTGTACAACGAGTTCCTGAAACCGAATCACAGGGTCGCGTGCATACCTCGGCCTGTACTGTTGCGATCATGCCGGAAATTGATGCAGTTGAAGAAGTGGATATCAACTCTGCCGATCTCAAGGTTGACACATTCAGGGCTTCTGGTGCTGGTGGCCAGCACGTTAATAAAACAGACTCGGCTATTCGCATTACCCATCTACCAACAGGTGTTGTAGTCGAATGTCAGGATGAACGTTCACAGCATAAAAACCGTGCGCGGGCGATGTCATTATTGCAATCCAGACTGCTGACTGCCGAACAGGACAAGCAACATTCTGAACAGGCTGCTAACCGTAAGTTGCAAGTGGGCAGTGGTGATCGCTCCGAACGCATTCGCACCTATAACTATCCTCAGGGCCGGGTAACGGATCATCGCATCAACCTGACCTTGTACAAGCTTGATGAAATTATGCAAGGTGAACTGGGACAGATCATTGAACCATTAAACCAGGAACATCAGGCTGAACTATTGGCTGAACTGGCTAACTAGGTTTTTTAATCGATGGACGACGCTACTAACCAGGACTTGAGTATTAAGCAGGCTCTGGCCGTGGCCACGTCTATACTCGAACAAAATCCAGACCTGGATAGTATTGATATTGATAGCACTGTACTGCTATGCCACGTTTTAAATTGCAGCCGCAGTTATCTTTATACCTGGCCCGAGAAAAAAATTGGCACGGCTATTTCACAACAATTTATAGATCTGATTGAAAGACGCGCGCTCGGCGAACCGGTTGCCTACATTACTGGCGTGCGAGGGTTCTGGGATTTTGATCTGAATGTTAATAACGCTACATTGATCCCACGTCCCGAGACTGAATTACTGGTGGAAAAAGCACTTGAGCAGATAGGTGAAAACGCCTCGGTTCTGGACCTGGGTACAGGCAGTGGCGCTATCGCAATAGTACTTGCACATGTCTGCCCTGATAGTGAAGTAACCGCCATAGAACAATCTACAGATGCCATAGCAATTGCACGCGAAAATATTAAAAAAACCGGAATAAACAATATCAGTCTACTGCATGGTAACTGGTTTGAACCTCTAACTAATCAACGCTTTGATCTGATCGTTTCCAATCCCCCTTATATTCCAGATGAAGATCCTCATCTGCAAATGGGTGATGTGAAGTTTGAGCCACGTTCGGCGCTGGCCTCGGGCAAGGATGGACTTGATGATATAAAACTAATTGTTTCGCAGGCGAGAAAATTTTTAAAACCTCAAGGTTGGTTGCTGCTAGAACATGGTTATGATCAAGCTGATAGTGTAGCGAAGTTGCTGACTGATTATGGCTTTCAAAATTTGGCGCAATACCCTGATCTAGCCGGTCATATTCGAGTAAGCGGAGGCAGGATAAAATAAACCAAATCCAATAGGGTCTGACCCTATTGAGTTACTGCTATGTGAATTAATCACATCTTTTCCTCATATTTTCTAACAGAAGCCGCTTACTTAAAGGCATACACTGGATTTAGAGTAAAAAGACAGGAGAAGGATTATGTCACAAGATAATGTAATAGCATTTTTTGATTCCTTGCAGAATAATACAGAACTTCAACAGCAGTTCCAGAATGAATTTTGTAATCAAGGGCAGGTTTCAATGGAAAACATCCTCGATAGCGCCAGGGTCGTTGGGCTGGATTTTAGTATCGATGACTTGCATGCGGCAGTTAAAAAACCTGATTTTGTAAAAAGGGGTAAATAAACAAGCGGTAAACTGTGGACAGACCACGGTTTACCCTATAGACAGTACTGGCATATCTTCATATATATGACTTTTGTATTACACATCGCAATAGTATCTACTATATTAAAAGTATCCCCAGTATTTATAATTTTAGAGGGCAAGCGTTATGCGAGACATTAATCAACGAGGTCCAATTGGCACCAATCAACCCTGCGATCATATCCCCTATAACACTCGCGGGCCTTTTGGTGGGGCTCCAAACCACATAAACAGTAATCGTTTGTCGGATATTTATAACTCTCTCATGGCCATACAGCCAGAAACGGGCACACTCATGCCAACATTTTCGCATGGCCTGCAATCAACATTACTAGCACAAAGCTCAGTGACTCCTCTCGATTTTGCTGATCGCTATCGAAATACACGGGTAAGCTATTTTACGCCGGAGGGCTATGCCAGAAGCCTTACAGTCGATGTACATATTTACAACAATAATGGCATGGATACACGAAGAGGCAACATGCAGGAAAAATCTGCCCTGGTAAGCCGAGTCAGAAGGGAATTACGCCAGGCTGATGGATTGGGATTGATTGACATAAGAAAAGAACACAAAGGACAAATAGCCAGATCATTCTATGGTAAGGGAAGTCCTGATGATTATGCAGTCGCCTTAACGCATGCATTGCGATATGGTCGAGCTACACCCAACAATATCCAGCGCTACTGTGACTCAATTGCTAAACTGGGGCTGGACTGCAGTGGTTTTGTTAACGCCTATTTAATGGAAATAGGAAAAGTATCAAAGCAGGAAAATATTTCCACATACGCCAGACGCAACAGACGTTCACGCCCTGAAGATATTCAGGCTGGAGATCTTCTCACCTGGGCAGATAATGGTCACATTGCCATAGTTGACCATGTAATCGCTAACACTGATCCGGTGAAACTTCTGGTAGTAGAGTCATCAAATAGTAAATGTATAAACCATACAACAAATGCTGCTCAAACTAATGGCTTAAGCTCTTCAGAGTACACGGTCGTATCAGTTAATGATGAAATGTTCAAGGTTAACAGAGGCAGTAGAGGATCTGGCAGGGGCACGAGCAACGTCAGAATAGTTTCGGTTTAACCTGCCTTTACCACTGGAATATCCTTACGATTAGGCTAGAATAATTAATATGAACGAGCCTGATTATGAATTGATAAAACATCGCGAGATCGCGTTTTGTACGCTGCATGCTGATCATGAGCAGGCAAAAAGTGCCATGCTGTTATTTAGCGATGTTGAAGGCATTATCAATCTGCAATTAACCGCCAGCCACCGTCTTCATGTCAGCTATGATATCCGCTTGATGTCTTTGATTGTTTTGGAAGAAGCCTTGATCGATCTTGGCTTTCATCTCGATGGCAGCCTTTTATATAAACTAAAACGCGCCCTCTACTACTACACCGAAGAAGTACAACGCGAAAACATAGGCTGCCCCAAAGGCCAATGCCACCGCAATATCTTCATCAATCGCTACCAACGCCTGCAACATGGCTGCCGCGATGATCGCCCCGAACACTGGCGCAAATATCTATAACTTGAATCTTCACCACACACCCTTTAATCTTTCATCTTTAACCTTATACCTGCCCTTAATATGAACGACGAAAAATTACTGCGTTACAGCCGTCAGATTATGCTGCCCCAAATTGGCATTGAGGGGCAACAAAAGCTGCTGGATGCACGCGTTCTGATTATTGGTATGGGCGGACTTGGCTCACCTGTGGCTATGTATCTTGCCGCGGCTGGTGTTGGACATCTGGTTATTGTTGATGACGACAAGGTCGATCTCAGTAATCTGCAGCGTCAGATTACTCACGGTACTCGCGATATAGGTCGTAACAAGGTCGAATCTGCACAGGATAGCTTGTTAGAACTAAATCCGGATATCACCATAACCGCTATCAATCATCGACTAGAACGTCTGGAGCTATCTGAACAGGCCGATGCTGCCGATGTAGTTATTGACGGCACTGATAATTTTTCTACGCGCTTTTTAATTAATGAAGTCTGTGTTGCCACACATACCCCGCTGGTATCAGGTGCCGCCATTCGCCTCGACGGACAAGTAGCCGTTTTCAGAAACGATCTTGATGACAGCCCTTGTTATCATTGCTTATACAAGGATGAAGGCGAAGAACAACAAACCTGTAGCGAGAATGGAGTGATTGCACCACTGGTTGGCATCATCGGTAGTATGCAGGCACTTGAGGCGATCAAGGTACTGGTCGGTTTTGGTGAAGACTTGTCAGGGCGACTGCTAATACTGGATGCAGCATTGATGGAATGGCGCAGCCTTAAACTAAAAAAAGACCCTCAATGCCCGGTATGTAATAAATAATGGAGTCAGATCACCACTTCCATCAATATTTGATGCAGCTGTGTCCTGATCTCATATATCTTATCAATCAACATAGGAAAAATTATGGACTGGAATGTATATCTCTCTGGTGAAATACACACTGACTGGAGACAACGAATAATAGACGGCTGTGAGGCTTGCAATCTTTCTGTCACTTTCACATCTGCGGTCACAGACCATCAAGCCAGCGACAGTGCAGGCGATTTACTTGGGGAAGAGAGTAACAACTTCTGGCGCGACCATAAATCAGCGAAAGTGAATGCAATAAGAACCAAAACACTTATTGAAAACTGTGATCTAGCTGTGGTCCGTTTTGGAGACAAGTACAAGCAATGGAATGCAGCTTTTGATGCGGGTTTCTGTGCCGCCCTGGCTACACCCTATATCACGCTTCATAACGAGGATATTATTCATCCGCTCAAGGAAGTCGATGCTTCGGCAATGGCATGGGCTACAACACCAGAGCAAGTTGTAGAAATACTAAAATATGTTATTACTCAAGAATGAAACCTGACAATCACAAAATAGTAAAGGCATACGGGGTCAGAGAACAATTAAATCAAATATTCTAATTTACTTGTTTTAATATTAGAAATAATTATTCTCTGACCCCAAGTCTGTAAAATATATTGTTCAGGTCTCATAAAAAATAATATTTCATTGGTTTTTAAGAGAACAGAATTTATTAACACCCTAAATGTCGTTTTTAAATCAGATATTTAGGGGATCTAATTATAATTAAACACCCAAGCTTCAGAATCAATACCAAGACATTAAGGAGTATGTAGTGACAATAAGTAAAATTTGGATAAGATTGTTCATTATTTTCGCTGCAAGTATATTGATGGTTTCATTAGCCTCTAGTGAGGAAATTTCACTTGGTGACACTAACGCACCAGTCACTTTAATTGAGTATGGATCTTTAACTTGTGGTAAATGTCTATACTTTCATAAGCATGTTTTTCCTCGAATTAAGAAGCATTACATTGACGAAGGAATAGTTCGCTTTATTTATCGCCACTTCCCAACGGGTGGTGGCGCAGTTCACGGAGCTCGTGCGGCTCAATGCGCAGGTGACAAATATTACGAAATGCTTGATGCTCTTTTTACCACAGTAGCTAGTTGGTATCAGGAGGAGAACAGAGATAACGTATTTGTTAAGCAAGCAACTTCACTCGGATTGAATTCAGAGGAGTTTCTCACATGTATTAGTGATAAAAAGCTCTTGGATGACATATTAAATCAACAGCAAGCGGCGAAGAGAGACTTGGATGTAACCGGAACACCCACCTTTTTCATAAATAGAAAAATTGTGCGTGGAAAAAGAAGCTTTGTTGAAATGAAAGCACTAATAAGTGAAGCACTTAACAAGGATAACTAATGATTAGATATTTCCACGTATTATGGCTC
>Ga0316205_10005115_pt1 | contig 11048 bp, 10 predicted proteins | sample 3monthpyrite_MG_FD_204941 | JGI IMG/M metagenome (GOLD analysis project Ga0316205, IMG submission 204941) | Microbial mat bacterial communities from mineral coupon in-situ incubated in ocean water Damariscotta River, Maine, United States -... | ecosystem: Environmental > Aquatic > Marine >...
AACCAGTGAGGCAAGTTGAGCCATACCCAGACACCAGCCTATCGCCATAAGGAAAATATATTCCTGGATACGATCAAAGCGACGAATAAGATAGATTAGAACATAACGTTCAAAAATATAGGCAAAGGTGATCACTCCAATAAAGGATAAAGCGAGTTTAAAGATTTCCTCTAACGGAGTGGCCAGTTCCCAGTCAGCAGGTAATAGCATGAGAATAATAATCGCAATAATATCCTGCAGTAGCAGAATACTGATTATGATTTCACCCGTGTGCTGGTGGTGTAATACAGTGGTGGGTAATAGTTTTAAACCAATAATAGTACTGGAAAACATCATGGCTGTACCAATGAGTAAGGCTTCCAGATAGTCAAATTTAAATAACAGGGCGACCACAAAACCAATCAGTAAAAATAAAATTGAGCTCACGCCAGTTACTAGGGTGGTTTGTCTGAGTAGTTGAAATAATTTTTGAGGTTGTAGATTAATACCAAGCAGAAACAATAAAAACATAACGCCAATATGAGCAATATCCTTAATAAGCTGAGGATCAGCTACCAGGTTTAATGTGGACGGACCTAGTAAAATGCCGAGAATAATATAGACTACAAGTAAAGACATGCGGGCATAAAGCGCTACTGTTGCCAGGATGGCAGCACCAGTAAAAATCAGAAATATATAAAATATGATTGGATCAGAATGCATAAGATCCCGATTAGTTTATGTAATGAATGTAAATTATAACAAAACGCAGTTAATCATCACATGAAGCTTCGAGCAGTACTTTTTTGAATGGATCTAAAGTACTGGTTAGATTATATCGTGCACGCCATCGGTCCTGTATTTCATATGCTTCCACTTCCAGATGACCCAGGCAAGTCGTTTTATGTATTCCATTAGCCCATTGTACATAATGAACAAGTTCATGTAACAGGCGGCCCTGATCAGAAATATTTGTGTGATTAAAATTATGATGCAGATAGATCGTGTTACTTTTATTATAAAATCCAACGAGTTGTGCTGTACTACATTGACCTTTAGATGCGATTCCATAGTTTCTACAGAGATTGGCTTTTTCTGTTTGAATGACATTTGGAATGCTTATGTGAGTGTTATACGGGGTATTGGTGCCTAACCATACCATCATCATAATGAGAATATCGTTCATTTGATGGACCATTAATGTCAGTAAGATACTTATACTAATAGTCTACTTTTTACGTTTATGAAAGTTTTATGAAAACACGTAAGTATTGATGTATACCAAACACAACTTCAAATTCAAAAGTAAGTCCCCACTGAGTTAAGGTTAAATATAGGAATAATAGTATTACAAAAATTCACACTGGAGTGATTTTCAAAGAGAAAAGATAAATCCGTGCAGATGAAGTTGAATATTTCCAGGTATCCAACTTTCACAAATACGTCCGTATTTGTACTTGGTATTAAATCCAGAAGTGTTTTAGTTTGAAAAAATAATAGACATATTATTAAAAAGGAATTTGTCTTAGAAGATGGATAAGGTTTATTTTGTAAAATACTGTAAGAAAATTAAAAAGATAATAATTTTACACATTTAGGAGATGTTTCATTATAACTATTGTATTAGTAAATGTTGCCTATTTACCTGCAATTTTTCGTTATTAAATGCTGAAACCATATGAATAAAGTTGATATACTGGTTTCGTCCTTTCCCCCGAGGTACTTATTCATACTGATTACAGGAAGTTAGATTGGAAATAGGGAAAGCCCATCAATTATGATATTTACATCGATGGCATAAAGCATTTCCAGACATATAACCCTAGTCTTGCAGTTCGGAGTTGCCTGGATGACAAAAGAACAAGAAGAAAAAGAATCCTTATTGGATTTTCGTGGTACTGATAAGGCGCTGGATCTCCTGTCAGATTTAAAAAAAACGTCGGCAGGCGGTGTTATATATCAGCATATAGAGCGTGTACTACGCGAAGCGGATTACGCGCAGAATAAAATTCTCCGTGGCTACGCTGCTGTTACTCAAGTTTTGTTGAATGAGTATCGTCTGCGTTTGCCTAAGAGTTCGTTAATGTACATGGAATTAAAACTTGTACAAAAACGTCTCAACCCTCCTATTGCTTTATCGGAACTGGCGGCCCTGCATAGCTATATCCGTCAGGCAACTAAAATCATTAATAAAGTTACTGAACCCGACGAGCAATTATTTAAAGATGCACTAACTCCCCTGTTGCATAGTATTCCCGAAAATGAAGCACGCGATTCAGCTGACAAGGAAGCGCAGGCAACACATCCCCAGACTACTAACGAAACGCAACCTCGCAAAGATAGCGAGGAAAATATTTACAGCACCTCAGCTACAGCAAGTGGTACGTATTATGTTCCACAAAGTGAATCTTCGTTAGAAAATATATACCAGAAAAATTTGAGCGAACAACATCGCGATATTCTCAATATGCAGACATCATTGGCTGAAAAAGTGGGAAAAACCATGTTGCAACATGAAGCCTTTACGCACCGCTTAGGCACAATCCTGAGTGAAATTGAAAAGCCACATGATGACTTGAATCTCGATGAAACCAAAAATTTGTTAAGAAAAGAGATTGAGGGAATTTTTAATGCCCAGAGCAATTTGAAAAAAATGTTACATGAAACACAATCGTCATTGCATTTGATTGGCGCCAACAGTCTATCCCTGAGTGATGAACTGGATAAAGTGCGTGTCTTGAGTTTGACAGATGAACTGACAAATTTGCCAAACCGACGTGCCTTTATGCGACGCCTTAATGACGAGATGGGGCGTTCTCAACGTGATAAAACACCATTAACGATCGCCATGATCGATCTGGACCATTTCAAGAATATCAATGACAAATATGGACATAGTGTGGGCGATGAAATACTCAAAACCTATGCGCGGTATATTCTGTCGGAATTCAGGAGATATGATTTGGTCGCGCGTTACGGAGGAGAAGAATTTGCGGTTTTACTGCCAAATACGGACAAAGCCGGAGCAATGAGAGCCTTTCTTAAGATCCAGAAAAAAGCATCAGAAACCTATTGTCAGCATGAAGGCGTCAAATTACCTGTGCCAACATTTTCTGCTGGACTAGCCATTTACCATCCCGGGGAAAGTGAGGAAAAGATTATTGCCCGAACTGATAGCAAACTTTATAAAGCCAAGGAAAAAGGTCGCGATCGGATAGAATTCGACGACTCGTATCTCGGTACTGAAGTAGCACGCACAGAGAACGGTGTTTAGCGGATTTTTCTGGCTTTTATCTGCGATAGCCAACTAATTAAGTGGTGAAAACTGTAATCCGGCAAATTCAACACGAGCTGCATCTGCTCTATTCACCAGATTTAGATATATTTTAGCCTCATTTTCAGATTCAAAAGGTCCCTCAAAGCCTGTTTTTGTTTCGATATACCAGTTTTTGTTATTTACCAGGACCATATTATTATCGGAATACATCTTGTTAACTCCCCAACTAATTATTTAAGTAACGACCTTTATTTTTATGGGAATAGCAGGAAATTTAACTGATTCAGATCAATTAAATCAGTAAAATATATAGCTACAGAATATTAGCATATGCTTATAAATAAAATAAATTGAAACTATCTCTGGATTAACGTTATGAAAGCACAATATATTCAACTGTTATTTTTATTAATCACTGCCCTTTTACTCGGAGGCTGTGATCCAGAAGTGGGGACTGAAGAATGGTGCATCCTGATGCAGGAAAAACCGAAAGGTGACTGGACCTCAAATGAGGCGGGCGATTTTGCACAGCATTGTCTTTTTAGATATCAAAAATAATTAAGAATAACAAGATTAATAACTTTATAAAGGACCAATAGATGAACAAGATGACCTATATTTATAAAAATGAGTTTGCTCGTACCGGGATATCTTTTGGCTCGGCATTAGCAATAGCTATTTCCTGGTCAGTTAATAAATCTATTTTGTGGGCTATTATTCACGGTTTGTTATCATGGATATATGTGATTTACTATGCGATCAAGTAAAGTACTAAAATGGGAATTTGATTATTTCTTTAACTATCTTTTGATGAGCCGAATATTTAGGCAATGACAAAATTCAATGAATAAAATATTAATTTGTTTACTCGCTGTTAGTTCAACATTTCTAATAACAAAATTCAGCTATGCATATGAAGCATGGTATCGAGGTGAACCTTTTTCCGCAATTAAGACAACAATCGATCAGGGTGAAACAGTACAAAGTATGCTGATGTTAAGCCCCGAAGGTTATCGCGAAGAAGTCAGTCCAAACGGATTAGATAAAATCGTATATGTAACTAATTTCAAACAGGAAAAAACATGGATGCTGGTTCCGCGCAGAAATATCTATATCGAAGTCGAATCAATGATGGGTGGACCGGAAAGTGGTTTTAATAAAAGCACATTATTTAATAGTAAGCCCTGCGTTGGTTTTGATCGCTCCAGAAAGGTAAATGATCATCAGGGAAGATACCGACGATATGAAGAATGGCATTGCACCTCACTTCGATTGAATAGTAGTTTAAGTCAGTGGTTCGATCCTGAAACAAATATGGTCGTGAGGGAACGTAGACCAACGGGTAGTGACATTACTATCGACGATATCAAGTTTGAGCGTTTATCCAAAACCTTGTTTCAAATTCCTGAAGGCTATCGAAAAGGTGACACAGCAGATGTTCTGAAAGCATTGCGATAAGCATTATGCCTCAAGCAAGTAAAAAAGTTTCAGAGTCTTCACCTGCAACACTTAAGCGTTCCCTATCCATGCCCAATCTGGTGTTGTATGGTCTTGGTACAACTATCGGTGCCGGAATATATGCCCTGGTAGGAGAACTCGCAAAAGTTTCTGGCTATTTAGCTCCCGTATCGTTTTTATTTGCAGCGGGTATGGCTGCATTAACTGCCATGTCCTTTGCAGAACTATCTGCAAGGCATCCACAGGCTGCAGGTGCAGCCGTTTATGTTAAAGAAGGCCTTAAGTCGACTCGTCTTTCATTCGTTGTCGGGATCCTGGTAATTTTTGCCGGCTTAATTTCAGCAGCTGCCCTGGTCAATGGGTTTACGGGTTATCTCAATCAATTATTTGCATTAAACCGTGAACTGAGTATTGTCATGGTTGTACTGGTGTTATGTGCTATTGCCATGTGGGGCATCACAGAATCGGTATTTATGGCCGCATTGATTACCGTTGTGGAAGTGGGTGGCCTGCTTTTGGTGATTTTTGTAAGTTATGCAGGACTTGAGGATGTCTCTCAAAAATTCGTCTTGCTAACTCCGAGTCTGGATACAGTGAGTTTTGTCAGTATTGGTAGTGGTGCCTTACTGGCTTTTTATGCCTTTATTGGCTTTGAAGATATGGTGGTGGTTGCCGAAGAAGTAAAAGATGTTAAATCCACTTTGCCTTATGCAATTTTAATCACCCTGGCAATTACTACCGTTTTATATATGGCAATCATGATCGCTGCAGTGCTTGGCTTACCGCCGGAGAAGCTGGCACAAAGTCAGGCACCACTGGTTCTAATGTATGAACATTATACCGGGCGAAGTGGACATGTGATCAGTATTATCGGCATGCTCGCCATTATTAACGGCGCCCTAATTCAGATTATTATGGCATCGCGCGTTATGTATGGTCTGGGTTATCGGGGACAGTTACCTGCAATTTTTTCACGTGTTAATTCTTTTACCCGTACTCCATTAATTGCCACAGCCTGTGCAGCCTTCACGGTACTTGTTCTTGCGCTAGTAGGTCGTCTGGGAAGTCTGGCCGAAGCGACATCGATTATTATGTTATTAGTATTTTCACTGGTTAACATTTCACTCTGGCGTATCAAACTTAAAGAGCCAGTGCCTGAAGGTATCCTTTTATTCCCTGTCTGGATCCCGATACTTGGATTCTTTGTTAGTTTCGGGTTTGTATTATATGAATTAGTAAAATTGTTTTATCAAACCCCATGAGTAAATATTAATCTTACTCTTCGAGTAATGCTTCTATTTGGGCTGGTTTGACAGGGTTAGTCAGGACAGCATACAAGGGCAATATTTCATTGAGCTTATCAACGTACTGACGTTCGTGTTTATCCACCATTACTATTATTTTCGCATCAGGCGCATATTTTTGTAGACTAAATAAGAAAACATCAAGATTGCTGATATTAATGCCTGCGTAATTTGTACCATAACCATAGAAGAATTCTGCTACTACATAATCAGGCTTGTCCTTTTTAAGCTGGCTAATCGCTTTACGTGTGGAGTTGAATTTTAATTCCCGCAAACCCTTATTTTTATATAGTGTAGAAAAATTCGGGTGCATGGATGATTCTATTATGGAATAAAGTATGGGCATTTAAATTTTATATATTAGTGAAAGAGACGAACGGATAATACAATCATTCAAATCGTTCACGCCAGTAAATTATCCTGTCATCACCACGATAAATCCCAAAAGTGGCTCGTCCAGTTGGATCAGCTGGCCCGGTTCCATTCCAGTCAAAGCGTAACCAGCTATCTACATTGCCACTAACATCCACGTTACCGGTAAAGCCAGCACCAGGTGCCTTAAGGTAAAGATTAAAATCAGCAGCGGAAGGAGGTTCATCGTATTGTAACAAGGTAGGGCCCGGTAATACGGCAGCAGCACTGCAATTATTGGTACCACTGTTACCAGCATCGTCCCAGATACAGGTGTCACCTGCTGCGCCACCATTACCTACATTTAATGCACCATCCACTTTAGTCAGGGTTAGACTCATGGTTGAGCAAACGTCTGCGGAAAAATTAACAAACTCTGTGCCCTCGTAATGTTGTACCGTGGTAGGTACGGATAAATCGATTAACTCAGAACCAAAAGCGTTTTCAATAGTAATTCTGCCGGAATGAATCTCGGTGGATTCTTCAAGGTGAAACTCAGAGCTAACTGAGTCGGCATCAATGGCACGCAGTGTTAAATTTGTGGGTGGAGTGCTAACGGATGAAAAAGTATAAGTTACGTCGTTTCGCGCACCTATTCCACTAATAAATGAGCCCGCAATAATAACGTTATTGAGAAAGTTTGAGGTATCACCACTATCATCGGATATAGTCGTGTCAAAAGCAAAAGCCAGACTGCCATCGTAGTTTTGTGTATTGGCACCGAGGAAATTAAAGGCCGTAGCCGTAACACTAAAAGGTTGGCCAGAATAAGTAAATGCACCGGCAGCACAGCCATGAATGCGGGTTACTTCAAAATAAGAAGGGTAAAAACGACCGATATTGACACTGGTATTAAGTGCAGTTGTGCCGATTGTTGTTGCACCAAAGTAGTTGGTGCCGCTACTTAGTTGTGCGCTATAAGTAAATACACCCACTTCACTAACACTTTGATCGGTTATGGTGTGTTCACCATTATCACCAACCAGCATATCAAAAGCAGAATTTCCGATGGTACCGGGTGCACCACCAACAGGTGCGACCAGGTTATGTGTAATTGAAATACCATTATGTTGAAAGTTAGGTGTGACCCTATCATCCGCACATGCGGCCCGAGCACCCAGGTTAAAGTTTTGTCCAGCCTGTGTGAAGCGGCTACAGCTTAGATTTGCAGCAGCGCAATCAGAATTCGCATCCGGACTATAGACATAAAATTTTGCTGGTATAGTCGCGAAAGTGGTTGCACCATTCATAATTAAATCAGCTTCTGCGCCAGTGCCACTAAAACTACTGTTAAGTGTTAATTGCCCTGCGTCAGGGTAGTTCAGGGAAATTATGGCTTCACCGTTGGCATCAAAATTTAAAGATACTGCCGTTCCGGGTGTGGATGTACTTAATGGAAAATCAGTAGTGCCATTATTCAGGGTAAGCTGATTGCTACCGCTTGCAGGCGATACATAAGTGCTCCAGAAATTTATACTTTCATTTCGGTTAGCAAAGGCAGGTATACATTGTTGTGTTGTAATGTCTTTACGCACAGCGGCTACGGTAATATTGGCAGAAGTCGTGCATGATGTTTGTGATGGAATAGAATAAATAAACCCAGAATCATAAAATGTCAGGTCACAACTACTTGACGCATTACTGGTATTCAGACATTCATATGGATTGGTAGCGATTGGTGTTGAACCACTAACACCCAGAGTAACTAGCCCAGGCGTTGTGCGACGAAATTGAACTACAGTATTTCCTGAAAATATTGACTGAGAATCTCCACCAACCCAGCCAGTAGGCGTCAGGCCCACAACAACTGTATCGCCAATCTCGCTATCGCACACAGCGTTAGCACAAGCGCGAAGTGTAATGTTTTCCGGGTTGCAGGTTAATGCCGTACCATCATGCTCAATACGGATATGGTGGAGCTGTGATACCGCCAATTGAAGTGTAACGGCATTAATATCTTCGTTACCGCTAAACAGATTTTCATCGAAGTAGAGTGTTGCCGTATCAGCGCCTGGATCGTATTCAGCGATAGAACCATCAGTGAAGGTTAGTCCCCCGAGGGTTTCGGTATTATCTGTTGTAATGAGTATATTGCCGGAACTGAGTAAATGCGTACCATTAATATCAGCACCACCGGAAAAATTATTTTCATTAAAAAACAATGTTGCTGTATTTGAGGTGGGATTATATTCAGCCAGATCACCGTCCCGGAAAGTTAATCCACCCAGGGTCGCAGTATTTTCAGTAGAAAGAATAATATTGCCGTTATCCCTGACATAAACAGCATCAATATCTTCATTGCCGGAAAAGTTATCTTCACTAAAAAAGAGTGTCGCGCTATTGCTTAAAGGGTTGTATTCGACCAGGTCGCCATCCCGAAAGGTTAAACCACTCAGGGTTGCTCCACCGCTGGTTGACAATATGATATTACCACTAGGCAGGACATGTGTTGCATCAACATCTTCGTTACCACTAAATAAATTCTCATCAAAGAAGAGTGTTGCAGTATCCGATATTGCATTGTATTCAGCGAGCGACCCATTAGTGAATGTAAGTCCTCCCAGGGTTGCGGTTCCCGTGGTTGAAAGGATAATGTCATTTGGTGTTACGCCTCCGCAATCTGGACAAACACGGGTTATAGGTTCGGCTTGCAAATAATAATCCGAGATTTCTTCGGTCGTCAGTGCACGTTGATATACTTTAACTTCATCAATTAACCCGTCGAAGCGCCAGTTCGCTACGGCTTCCGATCCCGCATTATTTGTTTCGCCACCAATGGAGGGCTGGCCAGGATCCTGCCCCCAGGTTCCTGTATAGGTTTGCCTGGCTGTAACGGCAGCCCCATTTACAAATATTTGCCGAGTTTTAGCTACTGCATCATGCACGGCTACAACGTTAAACCAGCCTCCAGCGGTAATAGCAGCTGTAGAATCAAGACTGATAGGACTGACACCACGTGAGAAAAAACGCAAGCGACCATCTCCACCATCACCGAGGCTAAAGGCAAAACCCTGATTGTTTGTTTCATCATCAGCAAAAATACGTTGGTCCTTATTGATAACATCGGGGTTAATCCAGGCAGAAATGGTAAAGCTGTTTGTTAAACCAGGGAATCCAGGTAATACAATGTGGTCATCATTACCATCAAAAGAACCCGCGCGACAAATTCTGCCAGTGGTTGTGTCCAGTCCATTTGCCGGAGTGCCGTGATAAGTGTTACCACTGCTATCGATGACATCACCTGGAGCGGTAAGACTGCATTCATCCAGTCGCCACCAACCGCTAAGATTCATCAGGTTACTGATTTCTGACTGGTTCAATTCGTGGTTAAAGATATTAATTTCATCGAGGCGTCCATTAAAGAAATCACTGTCAGCAACGCCAGAAGGATTAGAATCAGAATCGCCGCCAATTAACCAGGTGCCTGGATTAAAAGCTACGGTTGTTGAATGTGTTATGTTGGATGCCAGTTCACCATCAATATAAGTTTTAAGCGTGGTGGGTGTTACGGTAACGGTAATGTGATACCAGCGGTTTGCGTTTAAGCTGATGTCGGTACAAAATTTTGGATCCCCACAGGGACCATCTTCTGAAGTATTGTTATCTTGAAGCTCAACGAATAACTGTCCGAGACTATTATCATAGCCAACGAAAAAATCATTATTTCGATTGGTTCTTACATACTCGATATAAGTGTCAATACTATCAAGTGCATTGGCACGCATCCAGAAAGCAACCGAAAAGGTGCTACCAGGATTAAATGAATTGACGGAGATATAATCATTAATCCCATCGAAATCTAACCCATCGTTAATAACACTGGTAGAATAAAAAGGATTAGCACCCCCACCGGGGAAGTTACCATTGTTGCCGTTACCCGAGGTATCATTTAGTGTATTGTCTAATGGTAAAGACATCTGCAAAGCTGCAATGGCGATACCTGGAGAAAGCAATACCCCAAGCATGAGTAGTTTTATTATGTGCGTTATTAAATATCGAATACACATGGCTGTTTTACTCTTTTGCCATCACTTCTATGCTGCGTCGTGCCGTACTGTGCACACCACCCATCTGACACGTGCCGGTGCTATTAATTATATAGTAGGTATCGCCACTGACTGTTTGCGGGGTACAGTTAACGGCCGCGTTACATCCCTGTAATCCTATGGTGCTAAAAGGTTGATTAATGCTCAGCGCAGTACAACCTGCTGCACCGATACTACCACCTGCTATGGGAAATATATTATGTAGGCCAATTTGCGCGCCACTTTCCGCTGCATAAAAAGCACGAATTGATTGAATTTCCAGTGCGGTAGATTGTTGTCCACTTTGCGACAGAGTCACCATAACTGCGCCGATCACCGCCAGCACGGTAATAATAAAAATAGCCAGCGGTAAGCTAAATCCACGTTGTTTATTAAGTGGTTGACGACTAGGGCGCATTACGAATTTGCACCTCTTGCGTTAGCCTTACCCATTCACCACTTTGCATAAAGCGAAAGTCCAGTTTCACTACCGCGGCACGACTTAAACTACCAGCCGAATAGGTAAATGGAATCACATTAGTACCATTGTCTACTAACCAGATGTTACTCGCTAACATACCGATGTTTCCGCCA
>Ga0316205_10005116_pt1 | contig 11047 bp, 10 predicted proteins | sample 3monthpyrite_MG_FD_204941 | JGI IMG/M metagenome (GOLD analysis project Ga0316205, IMG submission 204941) | Microbial mat bacterial communities from mineral coupon in-situ incubated in ocean water Damariscotta River, Maine, United States -... | ecosystem: Environmental > Aquatic > Marine >...
GCTATGCTGAAGGCAAATGGACAATTAAAGAATTAATTCAACATTTGATTGATACAGAACGTGTTATGAGTTACAGAGCTTTACGTTTTTCAAGAAATGATGCTACTGAATTACAAGGTTTTGATGAAAATTGGTATGTTGAGAATTCAAATGCAAACGATAGAAATATAGCAGATATTATTGAAGAATTTAATCATTTAAGAAATACTAGTATTTCTTTATTTAAAAGTTTTTCAACTAAAATGCTACTAAAATCAGGTTTAGCAAATGGAAGTGAAATGAGTGTAAGAGCTTTAGGTTTTATTATTCCAGGTCATCAATTACACCATTTGAAAATAATTAAAGAAAGGTATCTTTAATCTTTAGCCTCTAAAAAGAAAATTTCATTTACTGGTTTATTAAATATTTTTGAAATTTTTAATGCCAATACTGTTGAAGGAACGTACTTATTAAGTTCCATTGCATTTACAGTTTGCCTACTTACGCCAATCATTTCTGCTAATTTAGCTTGGGTTATATTAATAATTGCGCGTTCTACTTTTATTTTATTCTTCATCTTCAATCACCTTTTTAGATTTATATAATACATAATGAAAACGAATGATAAAAAACAGCAATACTGTAAACATATTATAAATTAATACACTGAAAAAACTCAAATCAAAAACTAATAATACTGCTAAAATTAACACACCATAATTTACATAAGTAGCCCAAATTAGAGATTCCATTCTAATTTTTGAAATGTACTCATCTTCATCTTTTGTTTTTGAAAATGCAACTAAAATTCCTCCAACAATAATAAAAATAGCAACTAATTCATCTGCTATATTATTAGTACTCCATTCTAATGATCGATTTACAGAAAACACACCCGACTCACCTATTAATGGGAATACCTTAATTTCTAAATTGAAATAATCAAAATCGTAAATAACTAAAACTATTCCAAAAATTAAACCTATTAAAAATAAGAACCAACCTAATGGTTTGTATTTGTGCGAAAATAAAAATCTAGATTTCATAATAAACTTGTTTTATTTTCAAATGTAAAGTTTATTTTACATTTAGACAAATATTTTTTACTTTTAATTATTATCTCACATAAAATACTATCTTTGAAGTAACTAAGTAAAATCACTATTTCAATGCGTATTTTTAAAAAAATTATAACCCTATTTTTTGTTATTCTAGTTCTAGTTTTAATTGGTGGAGCAGTATATTATAACAACTTAAAACCTTCATATTCTGGCGATATTTCTTTAACAGGGCTTTCTAAAGAAACCTCAGTTTATTTTGATGATTATGGCATTCCACATATTTATGCTGATAATGAAATAGATGCAGTTACTGCTTTAGGTTATGTTCATGCGCAAGATAGACTTTGGCAGATGGAGTTAATGCGTAGAATTGCTCCCGGAAAATTATCCGAAATTTTTGGAGAAAAAATGCTAAAAAATGATCAATTTTTTGTGAGTTTAGGTATTGAAGAAGCCTCAGAAAAATCAATTGATAAATTAGATAAAAATAGTGAAGTTTATAAATTAGCTATTGCTTACTTAAATGGTGTAAATCAATTTATAGATAACGGCCCTACTCCAATTGAATTTACATTAATAGGTGTTGATAAAGAACATTATCAATTAAAAGACATTTATAATATTATGGGTTATATGTCTTTTAGTTTTGCTATGGCTCAAAAAACAGACCCTCTTTTAAGTGTAATTAAAGAAAAGCTTGGTGCTAATTATTTAAAAGAGTTAGGTATTCATATCAATCCAAATACTACTTTAATAAAAAATGCCAAACCCAATTTAGAAAGTTTAGAAGAGTTTGTATCTAGCGCACATTCCATTTTGAACAACTCACCAATACCTCCATTTATTGGAAGTAATAGTTGGGTGGTTTCTCCTGAAAAAACTAGTACTGGAAATGTTATTTTTGCAAACGACCCTCACATTGGTTTTGCACAACCTGCTGTTTGGTTTGAAGCACATATTTCAACACCAAATTATGAATTATATGGATATCATTTAGCTGGAGTTCCATTTCCATTATTAGGACATAATAGAAATTATGCATACGGTTTAACTATGTTTGAAAACGATGATATAGACTTTTATAAAGAAGAAAATCATCCAACAGACATAAACAAATATAAAACTCCTGATGGATACCAAAATTATAAAATTGTAACAAGAACAATCAAAGTAAAAGACAGTGATGATGTGAAAATTGATGTGCGAAATACACGTCACGGTCCTATTATGAACGATGCTATAGATGCAATATCACAATCTGAACCAATTGCTATGTCGTGGATTTTTACACAATTTGAAGGTGAAATGTTAAAAGCACTTCATACCATTTCAAGAGCAAAGGAAATGAGTGATGTAAAAAAAGGCGCTTCTATGATTCACGCTCCTGGTTTAAACGTAATGTACGGAGATGCGAAAGGAAACGTTGCTTGGTGGGCAACTGGTAAATTATATAAACATAAACCACACGTAAACACTAAATTTATTTTAGATGGTGCATCTGGTGAAGATGATCCAACTGAGTATTTAAGTTTTAGTGAAAACCCAATGGCTGAAAATCCATCATGGAATTACGTGTATTCAGCAAATAACCAACCAGATACAATTTCAAATATTTTATATCCTGGTTATTACTTATCCGAAAATAGAGCAAAACGTATTGTTGAATTATTGGAACCAAAAAGTGATTGGAATAGAGAATCTATTTCGGAAATGATTAACGATGTAACGTCATCAGTATCTCCTAAAATTATTAAGGAATTTATCTCAAATATTGATATTAATTCTTTCAACAATAACGAACAAAAAGCAATAGAAATACTTCAACTTTGGGATGGATCTAATACAACAGAAGCTGTTGCTCCAACAATTTACAATAAGCTAATTTACACCTATTTAAAAAACACTTATGAAGATGAGCTTGGTGAAGATTTATTTACTCAATTTTTAGGTACACACTTATCAAAAAGAGTAATTGCAAGTCAAATAAAAAAAGATTCTTCAATTTGGTGGGATAATATTAGTACTTCAGATAAAATAGAAAGTAAGAAAGAAATTTTATCGGCTTCATTAGTTGAAACAATAGCATCACTAGAAAATCAACTTGGAAATAACATAGCTGATTGGAATTGGGGAAAAGTTCATACCTTAGAACATCCTCATCCGTTAGGAACTGTAGCTTCATTAAAAGATTATTTTAATGTTGGACCATTTCCTATTGATGGTGCAAGAGAAGTAATTAACAATAGAGGTTATGAATATGATAATACTGGTTTGTACAAAGTAAATGCAGGACCTTCAACAAGAAGGGTTATTGACTTTTCAGATGTTGAAAACAGTATTAGTATATTACCAACAGGGCAATCTGGAAACCCATTCAGTAAACATTATAAAGATCAAGCTGAAATGTTTAATAATGGTGAGTTTAGAAAAATGAAATTAAATAAAGAAGAAATAATAAGTGTTTCTACCAAATTAACTATTCAACCAAAAAATGAATAAAAGAATAACCATAAAACAAATTGCTAAGGCTTTATCTGTATCTATTTCAACTGTTTCAAAAGCGCTAAACGATAGTTATGAAATTAGTGATGAAACTAAAAAAAAGATTCAGGATTATGCCAAACTCCATAAATACAAACCAAATACACTTGCTCTAAGTTTACAAAATAAAAAAACCAAAACTATTGGTATAATAATCCCAAATATTCTTAATTATTATTTTGCAAGAGTACTACGTGGTATAGAGAAAGTTACAACAGAAAGAGGTTACAATATAGTAACTTGTATTACTAACGAATCATACAAAAAAGAAGTAGACACCATTGAAATGCTGTCTAATGGAACTATTGATGGTTTTATTGCTTGTCTTTCAATAGAAACTTTAAAAAACAAAAACTTTGACCACTTTCAAACCCTTATAGAAGATGGTACTCCCTTAGTACTTTATGATCGTGTACATAAAAATATAAATTGCGATAAAGTTGTAACGGATAATATAAAAAGTGCTTATAAAGCAACACGTTTTTTAATGCGTTCTAAGTGTAAAAACATTGCATTAGTAACAACTTCCGAAGGTTTAAAAATAAACAAATTTAGAGTTAAAGGTTATTTGAAAGCACTTACAAAGTATGGTGTTGAACCTAATGAAAACATTATTATTAGACAAAAAAAGGAAAAAGGTTTAAAAAAACGCATTAATGAAATGTTGGACAATAATGAAGTTGATGGGATTTTTACAATTGATGAAATTTCTGGTGCAATTGTAACTCAAGTTCTAAATAAAAGGAGCATTAAAATTCCTGATGAAATTGCTATAATTGGTTTTACAAATGGTATTTTATCCAGATATAGTTACCCAACTTTAACAAGTGTTAATCGTTTTGCTCACACTACTGGTGAAGTAGCTGCAAATAGATTGATTGATAAGATTGAAGAAAAAATTGATTTTGAAGATATTAAAACTGATATTATTAGAACTGAGTTAGTTGAACGAGATTCAACAAAAAAAATGTTCGTAAAGTTTTAAATAAAAAAAGAAAAATATGCTAGTGAAAATTTTTGGCAGCGCCGTCTTCGGTGTTGAAGCCACCACTATTACTGTGGAAGTAAATATAGACAAAGGTATTGGATATCACCTTGTTGGATTACCCGATAATGCCATAAAAGAAAGTAGTTACAGAATCTCAGCTGCACTTAATAATAACAATTATAAACTTCCCGGTAAAAAAATTACCATAAATATGGCTCCTGCCGACATGCGAAAAGAAGGGTCAGCTTATGATTTAACTTTAGCAATTGGAATTTTAGCAGCCTCAAATCAAATTAAATCTGAAAAAATTGGGGACTATTTAATAATGGGAGAACTTTCGTTAGATGGAAGTTTACAACCTATAAAAGGAGCTTTACCAATTGCCATAAAAGCACGTGAAGAAGGTTTCAAAGGATTTATTTTACCAAAACAAAATGCAAAAGAAGCTGCAATTGTAAATGATTTAGAAGTTTATGGAGTTGAAAATATTTTAGAAGTAATTAATTTCTTTGATGAGAAAGCTAGTTTAGAAAAAACCGTAATTAACACTCGTGAAGAATTTCACAAAAATTTAGACAATCCAGAATTCGACTTTGCTGATGTGAAAGGACAAGAATCTGTAAAACGCTCAATGGAAATTGCTGCAGCAGGTGGACATAACATTATACTAATTGGGCCTCCAGGTAGTGGAAAAACAATGTTAAGTAAACGTTTGCCATCCATTTTACCACCAATGACTTTACAGGAAGCTTTAGAAACAACTAAAATACATTCGGTAGTTGGTAAAGTTAAAGATTCAGGATTAATAGGGCAACGACCTTTTCGCTCACCTCATCATACAATTTCAGATGTTGCACTGGTTGGTGGAGGACAATACCCACAACCTGGCGAAATTTCTTTATCGCATAACGGTGTTTTATTTTTAGATGAATTACCTGAATTTAAACGCACTGTTTTAGAAGTAATGCGACAACCTTTAGAAGATAGAGAAGTAACAATTTCGAGAGCAAGGTTTACAGTAACTTACCCAAGTAGTTTTATGTTGGTTGCAAGTATGAACCCAAGTCCAAGTGGTTATTTTAACGATCCTGATGCACCAGTTACATCATCACCTGCTGAAATGCAACGCTATTTAAGTAAAATATCTGGACCTCTTTTAGATAGAATTGATATTCATATTGAAGTAACTCCAGTTCCTTTTGAAAAATTATCAGAAGAACAACTCGCTGAACCAAGTAAAGCAATACGAGAACGTGTTACCAACGCTAGAGAACTTCAATCAAAAAGATTTTCGGAGTTAAAAAATATTCATTACAATGCACAAATGAGTGTTAAACACATTAGAAAGTTTTGTGTATTAAATGAGGAAAGTAAAACACTTTTAAAAACAGCAATGGAACGTTTAAACTTATCTGCTAGAGCCTACGACCGCATTTTAAAAGTTTCTAGAACTATAGCTGATTTAGAAGGTGTTTCAGAAATTTCAACAAATCACATCTCTGAAGCTATTCAATATAGAAGTTTAGATAGAGAAGGTTGGTTGGGGTAAAATGCTGACTTATCAAAACTAATTACATTTTAAGAATGTATAACTTTAAGAAACATAATCCGTTGATAAAATTTGTTTTATTCATTTAAATTAATTTACTTTGTATTTCAAAGTACTTTAAAATGGAAGAAGCAAAAGATTATTTAAAAGACATTAGCGAAATTAAAAATTTAATGAAGAAATCTTCACGTTTTATTTCATTAAGTGGTTTATCCGGTATACTAGCTGGTGTTTATGCTCTTTTAGGTGCAGCATTTGCTTATTGGCTTGTTATAACACATAGTAATGGAACATTGATGCTTGATGGCTATGTGTTTAGATATGTTATGTTAGACTTATTTTTGATTGCTTTTTTAAGTATTATAACAGCTATTTATTTAACTACAAGGAAAGCAAAAAAGAACAACGAAAAAATTTGGGATAGCTCTTCAATACGTTTGATTATTAATTTTTTAATTCCTCTAGTAGCAGGAGGTATTTATATACTCATTATTTTAGGTCAACAAAAATATGGTCAATCTGGAGCTTTAATGTTAATATTTTACGGTTTAGCCTTGGTGAATGCCTCCAAGTATAGTATTGGAGATATTAGATATTTAGGTTTCATTGAAATAATTTTAGGGTTAATTTGTGCTTTGATTCCAGGTTACGGATTTTGGATTTGGGTTTTAGGTTTTGGTGTCTTACATATAATCTATGGATCTATTATGTTTTTTAAATACGATAAGAATTAGTTTTGAGCTTAATAACTAACATAAATAAAGTATTTGATCATAGAATTAGATTGGGAATTATGTCTATTCTAATGGTAAATGAATATGCAGATTTTAATATGCTTAAAGAGTTATTGGGTATTACAGATGGTAATTTAGCGAGTCATATTAAGGCTCTTGAAAATGCAAAATATATTTCAGTAGAAAAACAATTTATAAAACGAAAACCAAACACACGTTATAAAATAACTAAGCATGGAAGCACTGCATTCAAAAAACATATTGAAGCCCTTGAAAAATTAATTAATAAACAATAAAACTATTTTTTTATCAATCTACTTTGTATTTCAAAGTACTTTAAACTTAACATAATGGAACAAATTCAAAAACAAAACCCAAACAAATTTTCTAACTGGATTAGAACATCAATTACAGCAAGAATGCTTATGATTGGATTTCTTACTATAATTCTACTAATCCCTTTATCTTTTATAGAAAGTCTGATTAAAGAACGTTCATTTAGGCAACAAGATGTAGTAAATGAAATTAATGAAAAATGGGGAAATAATGTCTTGGTATATGGTCCTATGTTAAAAGTACCTTACAAAACTTACACTGAGACTAAAACATATAATGATAAAACTAAAACCTATTTAAAGGAATCTAAAACACATATTAATTATGCCTATATTTTTCCAGAAAAATTAGAATCTAAAATTGATGTAAATTCAAAAAAATTAAAACGTGGAAACTTTGAATCAGCAGTGTTTACAACTAAAATGGATTATTCGGGGTATTATTTACCAATTGACCTTACCATTAAAGACATTAAAAAGGAAGATATTATTTGGGATAAAATTAGTGTTATAATAAAAACATCTAACTTAAAAGGTATAAAAAATGAGGTGCAATTAAAGCTAAACAATAACACATACACATTTCAAACTAATTTTAACGAAACAAATAAAATTGAATACTTAGATATATTAGAATCAAATTTCCTTAAAGTTTCTGATATTTCAGAAAAAAATAATCCTAAATTCAGTTTAACTATGTCTTTTAATGGAAGTAAACAAATTGAGTTGATTCCTATTGGTAAAACTACTTCCATTCAAATGACTTCAAATTGGGCACACCCGAGCTTTATAGGCAATTATCTACCTAATGACGAAACCAAAGAAATAACAATAGACGGCTTCAAAGCAGATTGGAAAGTTTTACATATTAATAGAGCTTTTTCTCAACAATATTTAAATAATATCCCAAATCTCAAATCTTTTGCACTTGGAACCAAGTTTATAGTCATGGTAGACGAGTATCAAAAAAGTGAGCGATCTGCAAAATATGGCTTTCTAGTCATTGGTTTAACATTCCTAGTGTTTTTTCTTATTCAAACCTTAAGTAAGATTAATATTCATCCATTTCAATATCTCATGATTGGATTAGCGTTAACGATGTTCTACACATTACTAGTTTCTATTTCAGAGCATAGTAATTTCCTAAGAGCATATTTAATTGCTGGAATTTCAGTAATCCTCCTCATTACTTTGTATTCTAAATCAATTCTCAAAACATATAAATTTCCAATGTTTATTTGTTTATCACTAATAGCATTATACATTTTTATTTATGTCATTATACAACTCGAAAGCTATGCTTTATTAGTTGGTAGCATCGGTCTATTCTTAATACTAGCAATTATTATGTATGTATCTCGAAAAATAGATTGGTCTAACGGATAAATTTGGCATCCAACAACAGTAATTTCTAAATAGGGGGTTTTCCCCCTAGGTTATTCAGGGTAAATACCCTTACTTTTCATTAAAAAGTAACATACATTTGACTTAAGAAAAAGAAGAGTATATTATTATAGAATTATTGGGAAATTGCAACGAAAACCTCACTATCTGTGAGGTTTTTCTATTTTGCAACTGATTTATTTATTCCGCTATTATTTCAAATTTAGCAAGCTATTAATCATCAAAAAATAAAAAGCTTTGTTACAACATTGTAACAAAGCTTTTAAACTATTTATTTTTAACTATATATTAATATCTGTAATATTCTGGCTTAAATGGTCCTTCAACTTTAACACCAATATATGTTGCCTGATCTTCTCTTAAAGTTTCTAATTCAACACCTATTTTAGCTAAATGTAAACGTGCTACTTTTTCATCTAAATGTTTTGGTAACATATACACCTCATTTTTATAAGCATCTCTATTATTCCAAAGTTCTAATTGAGCTAATGTTTGGTTTGTAAATGAGTTACTCATTACAAAACTAGGGTGTCCAGTTGCACAACCTAAATTAACCAAACGCCCTTCAGCTAAAACAATAATTTCATTATCTCCTAAAGTATATTTATCAACCTGAGGTTTAATTTCAACTTTTGTTGAACCATATTTTTTATTTAACCAAGCCATATCAATTTCATTATCAAAATGTCCGATATTACAAACAATGGCTTTATCTTTCATAGCTTCGAAATGATTTCCTTGAACAATATCTTTATTACCTGTAGTTGTAATAATTACATCGGCATTACCAACAACAGTTTCTAACCTCTTCACTTCAAAACCATCCATTGCTGCTTGTAAAGCACAAATTGGATCGATTTCTGTAATTGTTACAATAGATCCAGCACCTCTAAATGAAGCTGCAGTTCCTTTACCAACATCACCATAACCACAAACAACAACACGTTTTCCTGCCAACATTAAATCAGTTGCTCTACGAATTGCGTCTACAGCACTTTCTCTACATCCATACTTATTATCGAATTTAGATTTAGTAACTGAGTCATTTACATTAATTGCAGGCATTGGTAATGTTCCAGCTTTCATTCTATCGTACAAACGATGAACTCCTGTTGTAGTTTCTTCAGACAAACCATTAATTCCTGCAGCTAATTCAGGATATTTATCTAGCACCATATTTGTTAAATCACCTCCATCATCTAAAATTAAATTTAATGGTTTTTTATCTTCACCAAAAAATAAAGTTTGCTCAATACACCAATCAAATTCTTCTTCATTCATACCTTTCCAAGCATATACCGGTATACCGGCAGCAGCAATTGCAGCAGCAGCCTGATCTTGAGTAGAAAAAATATTACAAGAACTCCAAGTAACATCTGCGCCTAGATCAACCAAAGTTTCTATTAAAACAGCTGTTTGAATTGTCATATGTAAACACCCTGCAATTCTTGCTCCTTTTAAAGGTTTTTTACCTTTGTACTCTTCTCTTAAACTCATTAAACCTGGCATTTCTGCTTCGGCTAATTGAATTTCTTTACGTCCCCAATCTGCAAGATTGATATCTTTTACCTTATATTTTACGTAAGTTGATGTTTCTGCACTCATATTTTATTAAATTTGCTTTTTTATTAAAACAACTAAAAATTAATTGTTTAGGATTTTGCAAAAGTACAAAATCCATTTTAAATTTAAATGCCTTTATACAAAACAATCAAGCCAAATAGTTACACTTCAATTTTCGTATGGAAAATTGAAGAATCTTTTGATGAATTATTTAAAAACACACCTTTAACTTTAAAAAGTGAAAAAAGATTGAATTCAATGAAATCTGAATTACATCAACGTGGTTTTTTAAGTGTAAGACATTTATTAAAGGAAGCTGGTTATAACGATTTTGATTTGTTTTATACTAAAAATGGAAAACCACATTTAAAAAATGGAAAACGAATTTCTATAACGCATTCATTTACATTCTCAGCAGTTATAATTAGTGATGTTGAAGTTGGAATTGATATTGAAAAAAACAGAGAAAAAATAAAAATTATTCAGCATAAATTTGTCAATTTTGAACAAGGTTTTATACATAAAGACGATAATTATATTGAACAATTAACCGTAATTTGGGGTGCTAAAGAATCTTTGTATAAAATTTATCCTTATGGTGGATTGACTTTCAAAAATGACATTGATATCTACTCATTTCAAATTGCAGATAAAAAAACTACTGGATTTATTAAAGCCGAAAATTGGAATAATAAATACGATATCCATTTTGAGCAACTAGATGGATTTACATTAGTTTATGCTTTAGACTCTCTAAAAAATGCCTAAGTCCATTTTAAAACATATTCAAAAAGCAAAAGCTACTAATAAAAAATTATTAGCTATTTTATTAGACCCTGATAAAACTACACTTAAAGAAATTCCCTCAATTACAAAAAGGGTTGAAGCTCTAA
>Ga0316205_10005118_pt1 | contig 11046 bp, 7 predicted proteins | sample 3monthpyrite_MG_FD_204941 | JGI IMG/M metagenome (GOLD analysis project Ga0316205, IMG submission 204941) | Microbial mat bacterial communities from mineral coupon in-situ incubated in ocean water Damariscotta River, Maine, United States -... | ecosystem: Environmental > Aquatic > Marine >...
TTAAATTGCCTCTATAAAACAAATTCAGGCATTTTCATCTTAAATTGTCAAACTCCGCTTGATCATTATCGCTTAAATATGCGTTAGTCACACTGACCTAGGTCATTATTTAACCGTTAGTTATCTTTCGCTAATTATTCAAAGAGTCTCCAATACTAATATGGTCAATTTCCTACAAGCTAACTAGCTATTCTCTAATGAACAAAGGTGCTATATCTGCTATAAACTTTGGAAAATAACTATCTACATTTGAGATAGAAACCTTCACAATGTCCCACATCAGGAAGATACATTACAAAAGGAATTGATCATGAATCAGAAAATCACCGCTTTTACACTCATAGAACTACTTATTACCATTTCGATCGCCTGGATACTCTTAGGGGTCGCGCTTCCCTCTTTCGATGAAATGCTCGATCGCAAAAAAGTCAGTGCAAATGTTCAACGATTAGTCAAAACGCTACAGTTATCTAGAATTACCGCGATTAATGATAACGTTAAAGTCACTTTATGTCCGATAAACCATAGCTTGGACTGCTCTCGCGATTGGTCCACTGGATATATGGCTTTTGTCGATCATAATGGTGATCGTCAATATAACGATGATGACCGAGTTCTCTACCAATTTTCGTCTGAAGATCCACAAGCAACATTACGTTTTCGTGCTTTTGGGCGTAGAAGTTCGCTTCAATGGCTGGCGACAGGGATCACTAACCATCAAAATGGAAGTTTCGAACTATGTTATTCAGATGAAGCGGATAAATCTCGAGCGTTGTTTTTGACTAAAGCCGGACGGATCAGATTTTCTAAAGATACTGATGGTGACAACATTCATGAAAATTCAACTGGTGGAAGAATAAGGTGCTAAAACTAACAGGCGTCAGTCTGGCACTCAACAACCGCCTAATCCAACGCTATAGAATTTTACCGGTAATCATGCAGCACTGATAGCATCAGACAGGCTGATAAATCTTAACTTTATAACCCTTTGCTGATAAATCTTCTGCTTGCATTTGACTCATAACGCCTTTATCACAATAGAGTAAATAAGTTGAGTCTTTGTTTAGTTCTGAATAAGACTCTAGCTTAAAAAATGGGATTGCAAGCACTTCATTTCCAGTAAGTTTTAGGGGTGTTAAAGCCAATTCATGAGGATGCCGTATATCAATGATGATATCCTCAGTAGCAGGTAAGCTGACAATTTCGATATTTTCCAGATTGGTTTCCGATGTGTAAATTTCATCAATATTTTCGACTTTTCTATTATCAAATGCGTTTTGTAAAACATCAAAATCAAAGCGACTTTCTTCAGCTTCAACTTTATCTAACTTAGCTCTGGTAGTTGGTTTATTTGAAATAACCCCACAGTATTCAGGCATAACCGCAGCAAACTCTTCTGTGCCTATCTTTCGAGACAACTCGATAATTTCAGGCTTATCCATCACGATTAATGGACGCATAACCAAAGTATCACAAACTTTATCTATCACCGCTAGGTTTGTTAACGTTTGACTTGAGACCTGACCAACCGCCTCACCTGTAACCAAGGCTGGTGCATTGAATTCATCGGCAATTTGACTTGCCACTCGTAGCATCATTCGTTTGAGCACCACCCCCATTTGGGTGTGGTCAATTTTGCTAAGTATTTCCGCGACTACTTTTTCAAAAGGGATCGTTATAAATAGAATTCGATGAGATGACGAATATTTTTCCCATAAATAGTGAGAAACTTGTTTAACTCCCACTTCATGAGCCATTCCGCCTAGATTAAAAAAACAATAATGGGTTCTTATGCCGCGCTTCATCATCAAATAACTGGCGACAGACGAATCAAACCCACCAGAAATCAAGCTAACACATGATTCCTGCTGTCCCATAGGAAAACCACCTAGCCCTTGGATACGCTCCACAACGGTAAGCAGGACATCGCCACGAATTTCCAGGTTAACTGTCACTTGAGGATCTTTTAACTTAACTCCCGCATTATCGCTGTTATGAAAGAGCGTTCCACCCACCTGTCGCTCAATATCAATCGAATTAAAAGCATGTTTACCTGAACGTTTTACTCTCACACAAAAAGTTTTGCCTTTCACTTTATCGGCAAATTCTTGGATGACTATATTTGCAATATCATCAATTGATTCAAACGCAAATGGCTTTACTTTAAGAATGAAATCAATACCGGGTGTCGATTGAAGACGACTAATAACGATATCTTCAAGATGATCATCACTTGCATTGGTATCTAATTCAATAAGATCCCAACTACCGGAAATTTTTACTTCATTTAGAATTGGCGAAAAAATCTTTTTAAGGTTTTTACGTAGTTGAGAGATAAATTGCTTACGAACCGGACGACTCTTAACAATAATTTCAGGAAATAATTTAATAGCGAATTTCATATAACAGTATGCAAGTAGGTTAGGATAATTAGGTATATACTAGAAAGGTCGCTATTCTATCCGATCTAGTATTAAAAAGTATCTAAATTCTAGAAATGCTTTGTTAAGCTACTTGAATTACCGCCAAACAAGGCTGTAAATGAACTAAGCTCTGATCAAACCGACGAAAAGACCTTCGATCGCTAAATCTTCCGCTGGTAATATAATCGGTTCATAATTATCGTTAGCAGGTTGCAATACGGCATTAGCCCCCTGCTTTTGCAGTCTTTTTACAGTTACTTCATCATCGATCCTGGCTACTACGATCTCCCCTATATTGGCTGTTTGAGATTTTCTTACTGCAATTAAATCGCCATCTAAGATCCCTTCATCGATCATACTATCGCCCCTGACCCGCAATAAAAATGTCGGCTTTTTCCGTCTTAAAACCTCAGGAATGGTGATATAGCTTTCCACGTTTTCAATTGCTTCAATTGGTAAACCTGCGGCAACAGAGCCAACTAGTGGTAACTCATTCTCATTTTGCATGTTGAGAACTCTGATCCCTCGAGGTTTGTCTGGATAGATCTCTATTACGTTTTTGCGTTCTAGCGCTTTTAAATGATCGGCTGCGGCTTTAGATGATTTAACCCCGATCAGATCAGCTAGTTCAACATGTGAAGGAGCGATACCGTAATCTTCGATATAACCTTTTAAAGCGTCTAATACTTCTTCTTGTCTTTGAGTCAGTTCTTTAGTCATATTCGAGTCCTCGTATAAAAGCTATTAGCTTTCAAGAATTTGTAAGACTTACAATATAAATAGATACCTGCGACATATATAAAATGGTACGGACTATAAAATGATTCAGAATATAAAACGATACAGACCAATATAAGCAGCTAGAATACAAGCACTATTTATTTGAATAGTACTCTAATGCTTTTTGCGGGGTTTGTAAACAGGTTTAACCACAATTATAGAAATAATTGCCATTTATCAATTTATTGATCTAGTTGCTCTTCCACAGCATCGAACAGAACCTGCAATTTTTTCGCCGATATACTGCCGTTGGTTTTGACGTTAGTAGCGAACAAACTGATGCGGTATTCTTGCAACGCCCAAAATAGTCGATCCAAATATTCAGATACCTGGTCATTTAGTTCTAAATCGAACTCCTGCCACCAGTCATCCCAATCTTGCCAAACATCAAGCGAGCTGGTCTCTTTTGGAAAATTTCCGACCACTCTTTCAAGACGAGACTCAATACCAAGAAAATAACGACTATAAGACTGATATGCCGAGTCTCCGAGTTGAATAAACCGCTTACCGCACCACAGATCCGATAACTGCTGTTTGATGTCACTGACGGAATTCTTATAAACATCACTTTTGAGTGAGGCCAAATTTGAAAAGATACAATTCATCTGCTTTAACAGTTTTAAGCTTTCGGTTAGCTGAATAGAAATTTCTGCACGTGCAATTTTTGCAAATTTTTCAGTTAAAGCACTAAATTCTTTTTCAGTTGTAACTGCCTTGTCAGTTTCGTTGATCACTTGATGAATAATCGATTGCACTATCCAATCCAGTAAACTCGCAAAGCCGCCAAATCTTAAATTAAGCGCTTCGATTTCTTTACGATCTGGCCAGCCGTTTTTTATGTCTTTGATCAATCGTAACTGATCTAAAATAACTAAACGAGCGACGCCAAACTGGTGAGTCGACTCTGTTTGTTGCAAGCTAGAAAATTCCATCAACTCGACGTGAGTATCGCAATCAACAAGACCTCTAAAAACCCGTATATCTCGACCAGCAACTTGATTGATTTCTTGCAAAGAAAAATCCTTATCTGGCCAAGCATAGAGTTTTTTAGTCAAATCATTGGAAGGTTGTTTAGAATTCGCACCACTGTTTGAGTTATTTTCTAATCGATGTTTAGCTTGCACTTCAATTAGCTTTCTCGAAAAAACGCCCGATTTTTTATTGGATGAATCATTACGAAATTTCATTTGAAGATGATGCGGGATCTCATCAAGTTTGATATCTTGCGACAAAATTTCGATACCTGTGACTTCTTTAACAATTTGTATTAAGGTTTTTTTGAAAGGTAATGATAAATAATCAAGCTGCAAAATTTTATTGGCACATTTTTTGGCGGTGTCGGCTAAAGGAATAAATAACTTTCTCACAGGCTTAGGCAGAGCCTTCATGACAGCAATGATTTTTTCTTCGAGATATCCTGGAACTAACCAGTCAAAATCGGATTGATTAAATTGCTGCAACATTGCATCAGGGATCTCAACGGTCACACCATCTTCTGGCTCTCCTGGCGCAAATGAATATGAGAGGGGCAAGCATACGCCTCCGATTGATATTTCAGCAGGATAATCCTCAATTGTTTCGGTTTGACGTTGACTTAGTTCTTTAACATTAAAAGAGAGAAGGTCATTTCGCGCTTTCCAATCCTTTTTTAACCACCGTTTTAATTTAAATACATTATTGATATTTTCTGGAATTTTCTGTTCATAAAGATCCGCCAAATCCTGACCACTGATTTTTATATCCGACGCTCTTAACTTTTTTTCTTGTTCATGAATACTATTTAGAGTTTCGCGATTACGATCCAAAAAAGGTAAGTTTTGGTTAATATTGTCACGAGCTAGCCCCTCTAATAAAAATAATTTACGGCAAGCTTTCTCATCAATTTTACTATAGTCAACCAATCGTCTATTAACGATTGGCAAACCTAATAAAGTTTGACTTAAAAAAGCAGCTACTTGCCCTTTATTTTTTCGCCAATGAATTTCTTGATAATTACTTTTTATTAAATGAGGCGCTAACTCTTCAATCCATTCTGGTTTAATTGGTATATTTGACCGAGCATACAACTTGTCTGTTTCAATCAATTCGGTAGAAAGGAGCCAGTTAGTAGACTGCTTAAACATGACCGATGAAGGGTGTAGCCAAACTTTAATTCCTCGCGCCCCTTGAAAATATCGTTCTTGAGTTTTCATTAAGATATGGCTAACAAACCCACAAATTAGCGCTTTGTGAACTTCATCAGCCGTAGCGGGTTGAGAGTTTGTTTTTATGTCTAAAGCTTGAATGCTTTCTTTGATTTGAAAATAAACATTTCGCCACTCTAACCAGGTAACAAAATTAATCATATTCTTTTGACACCAACGTCTAAAGGCACTCGAAGACAGTTCGTCACGCTGCTTTTGCAGAAACGTCCATAGTTTTAAAATAGACAAAATATCCGAAGTTGGTTCGCGGTATCGAGCGTGAAGCTGGTCTGATTTTTGTTGTTTATCATGTGGTCGCATACGCACGTCGCGCACACTTAAAAAACTGCTGACGATTAACATTTCATTCACGGCTTGTAAATTTTTGTCTAACAAAATCCGTGCGAGCTGAGGATCGAGTGGCATGTGTGCCATTCTTTGTCCAATGCTAGTGATCTCACGCGTTTCATTCATTGCGCCTAATTCAAACAACAAATTGAAGGCTACTTTCCATTGCCGCTCATCGGGCGATTCTATAAACGGAAAGGTTTCAACTTGATCAACTTTCATTGATTTTAAACGCAATACCACCGATGATAAATTAGTTCGTTTGATCTCTGCGGCGGTATAGTCTGGTCGCAAATTAAAATCATCTTGCGAATAAAGTCGAATACATATTCCAGGACAGATCCTTCCACACCGCCCTTTTCGTTGTTCAGCACTAGCTTTCGAAATTTTTTCTATTGGTAGCTGTTGTATTTTATTTCTTTGACTGTAGCGGCTAATACGAGCCGTTCCAATATCAATCACAAAAACGATATTCGGGATCGTCAACGAGGTCTCGGCAACATTAGTTGCGATAACAATTTTTCGTTTGTTTGATGACGCAAAAATACTTTGTTGCTCTTTAATTCCTAGACGAGCGTACAAAGGTAATACCTCTGTTTGACTTAATTTCTGTTGCTTCAAATAATTAGCGATGTTCTTGATCTCTCCTTCACCATGTGAAAAAATCAAAATATCGCCAGTAGATTCCGCTAAACAGCTGTCAACCGCATTTCTCACTCCGATTAAAATGGGATCGGTTGACCCGCTCTCCTCAATATCTTCGATCGGCTGATATCGAACTTCAACTGGATAAGTCCGTCCTTCCACCAACAGGATCGGTGCATTATCAAAATAGTCGGAAAAACTTTGAGGATCGATTGTCGCAGAGGTAACGATCACTTTTAATTCTTTTCGTTTCTTGACCAGTCGTTTTAAAAAGCCGAGTAAGAAGTCAATATTAAGACTCCTTTCGTGTGCTTCATCAATAATAATCACTTCATACTGGCTTAACAAAGGATCAGACTGAAGTTCTGATAATAAGATCCCATCAGTCATCAATTTGACTCGCGTATTTTGACTCGTTTTATCTGAAAACCTAACCGAATAACCAACCGTCTCCCCTAAAGGAGAATTCATTTCGCTAGCTATTCTACTCGCCACGCTGGTCGCTGCGACTCTTCTCGGTTGGGTGTGGGCGATTTTACCTCTTACACCCAAACCGGCTTTGAGACATATTTTAGGTAACTGGGTAGTTTTTCCACAACCGGTTTCACCAGCAACAATAACCACTTGGTTATTGCTTAACAGCTCAATTAAGCTGTCACTTTTTTCAAAAATAGGCAGTTCTTTTTCTATCTTAATTTCTGGCAATTGGTGACGAATGTTTTGTGTGCTTTTATGCGATTTTTCGAGTAGCTTTTGTAGTTTTATTTCGAGCTGGTCAGCTGGCAGGGTTTTACTTTTTCGGATCGCAATATTCTTGCGCAAGGCGAAGACTCGCCCAAGATCATTGGTTTGGATCTCGTTTTCAAGGGTGATTTTATTGCTTTGTTTTGTCATTTGAGGTGAAGGAAAACTTCTGTGGTAAGTCAGGAAAAAACAAAAGCCTGCAAAATGCAGGCTTTAAAATTTTGTAATTTAAAACAAATAAGATTATGAAATTTAAAACGAATAATACTATGAAATTTATTTCCAAAAAGAATGAGGTGCTCTCAACTCTCCGATAAATTCTGCTACAGGTTTATAGAAGTCTTTATCTTCCCAATAACCGGTGTGACATGCAGGATTCCATGAAGTCGCTGGGCTACCGACATTGATTTCAAAATCTCCGTCAACATTTTTTTCAAACTCATCGGATAATCCTTTCAGTGGATAAGCAACAATATCGTCTTTATCGTAAAAGTTATACCATTTAGCTCGTTTGGCTAAATCATCTGGCAATGCCTCGCCAACGATGTTGCAAGAATAACCTAACTCAGTCGAAGCGCCGTTTAAAGTATAGATCCCCTGTGGATTACCAAAAGTGATGTAACCAGCGAGCGTTTTCATGCTTTCAAAATTACTTAGATCGGTCTCACTATTTTGCATGCTACGGATAAAATGAGTCATCATCACCCCGCCGTATGAATGAGCGAGTACGACTAATGGCGTTTCTTCTGGAATAACCCGGCGATGAGAGGCAAATTTTCGCATGCCATCTTTAATACGGTTGTTGATCGCATCGTATATTTCAGTTCCAGGTGTATATAACAGTGATAGAGCCTGTGTATCCGTCATAATTTGGCGAAGATTTCGATATGCTAAATCACCTTTATAATTGGCTTTATCACGAAATGCTTGTAACTCGTCTTTAACTAAGTCAGCCCAATAGATTTCAAAAAATAGCAGATCGTCTTCTAATCGCCCTTCAGCACCATTAACATACTCTTCGGTAATGCGGTGTTTCAGCTCTACTGAATAAAACTCTTCCTCACTCCCTAAACCATGAATAACGGCAATTGCGAGTCTTTTCATTTGTACTCCTCCTTTAAGGCGTATATATCGGATCGACCAGATACTTTATAATTATTAATACGTCATCATAAAATAAACCAGTGCATTTTACTAGTCTGTATTAGAGTGTTTACGCTTGTAACAAGAAAAGTCAATTAATGCTTAAATTCCCATCTAACCCATTGATAAATAAGTTATTAATGCTAAATTGGTCGACTTTCTATCACTCACTATACCCTATTATAGGAGATAATTATTTGTTTCTGAAAAATTATCTTTTAAATTGATTTGCAAAAGTGTAAGTTACTAGCCTATTGAATCTAGAAAACTCAGTCGACCCCCTCATCCTGAATCAACGACTTTACATCGGAGACACATTTCAAAATGAAACCTCAGCATCTAATTTTTAATTTATTTCTCAGCTGTGTACTAACTATGTATGCCGCTCCAGCGGTAAATGCCGAAACAGCCAGCAAAGGACCCGTTTTTAAGGACTATGGACCCGTTTATAAGATTAACGATCTCAATGTTCCGCTCGCAAAAGATTTTAAATACAAAGTGTTGTTTGATATTTCTAAAGGACCAGAATCAGACGATCAGGTTAATAAAAACATCGAAAGTGTTGCTCGTTTTATTAATATGCATGTTATGCACGGTGTAAAAATTGAAAATATTGATATTGCGGTTATTTTGCATGGTAGAGCGACACGAGATGGGCTCGGTCACGAATCTTATGAAGAACGTTATTTGACCAAGAATCCAACTTTGGATCTAATAGACCAATTACATGCCAAAGGGGTTAAGTTTTACCAATGTGGACAAAGCGCTTATTATCAAAAGATAAAAACCAAGGACTTGAACAAAAATGTCGGTATGGCTCTTTCGGCGATGACCATGCTAACGGAATTACAAGCTGACGGTTATCAACTAATTCCTTGGTATTAGTTTAAACTCAGCCTGATAGTGTTAATAACAATTTCGACATCATCGTGTGTTGCACAATAATACTAGCAGGCTGATCCGGCTCCCCACTCCTCCATGAGGAAATTTCTAAATGGCAATCAATTATGCCTTGTTATTTTTAGCTTCCATTTTCTGCTTAAATAACTCGGAAGCTTGTTTAAATTCATCTTTGCTAGCGAATAGCTTGCCGCGATAAATTCGCAATCCCACACCAGCAACGATCGAAGCAATAATAACAGGCAGCAATAGTTCTATTCCGTAGATACTGCCACCGCCATGGTTATCATAAACCAACCAACCACCAACGCCACCAAAAATCAGTGCTATCAACATCACCATTAAAGTTATCTTCATATATTTTTGAAGTTTTTCGATTAATGGATTGTTATCTTGTGTTTGCTCTGACATTAGTTACTCCATCTGTTGTTGTTTTTTAAGACGGTTGTTTAAGGGTTTGAATTCAAACGGTACGAAAAGGTACGCTAAGGAATTTAAATTGCTCATAGTTGTACATTTATTCGATTCATGGTGATTTTATTTCATTTCGGTATTTTGTTGCATTTCAGCTTTCGATCCAGAGCAGATATTGCTACCCATGAGTTAACAATAGTATTACGAGGATTTGGGATTAGCAAAACGAAACCTTATAAAGACCTCTCCTTCAACTATCAATTCTCCATCTTCAACAAAACCCAGATTCCTCGGACAGGACTTTAACCTGCCAGATAAGATGCCGGTAACGGCGTACGACGCGACCCCATCCATCTGGATTCCCCCGACAGATGAAGTAGCCGTTTTTGTTAGTTGACTTGACCTTGGTCATTAGTCAAAACATCTAAAGCCTTAAGCAATGCTATATCATTACCTTTTTCGTCAGTATCCGCAGTTTTAAGTTGTATAGTTGGCTCAAAGTCTTCTCGAAAGCGGCCATCTACATGATATAAACGTTCAAAGCCTAGCGCTAACGTAGCATTACTCTCTACAAGTTCAATCTGTTTTATCCCACCTAATAAATCGGCCATAGGGGCACCTAAAATAGCCCTAGCTCCAAGCGCATCAAGCCCAATCGTCATACCTTCGCCCATGCTGCCTGTCCAACGACCAGCCAATACAACAAAAGGTTTATCTATAAATGGCGATTGAGGTACTGCTGTAGCTTCTTGATATGGTTCATCAGAATAGTGATGACCAGACTTTTGAGTTTTATAGAGTTGATATACTATTTTTGTTTTGGTGAAATGGCCAAGGATAGGTTCGGCTACTCCTGTATTGCCGCCGCTAGGTGTATTTCGCAAGTCAATAATTAGTCCATTTGTTTGCGCTAGCGCTTTGATAGCGTTTCGAAATTCAGTAACGCTGGCATCGTCTCCAAGTGAGTTATTAAAACGGATATAGCCGATGTTGTTTATTTCCTTATGCGTCACTTTGGGTCCATTATCTAATTGGTTAATACTAGTGTAACTTGGTTCCAAGTTATAAGTTCTTACCTCTTCATCGGTTGAAGCAGTCAAAGTACGACTTTGATATCGTTTACCACCAAGCGCTATGTTAATAGCATAAGCTTGTTGACCTTGTGACAATTTATCTATAGATAATCCGGTTACTGCTTCAATGATGGTATGAAATACTAACCCATCAATGCTTCTGACAAACATTCCTGAGCGAATACCTTGTTCATATGCTGAAGAGTTAGCTTTAACATCAATAATGTATATTTCTTCATCTTTAACTTCCGCATAGATGTCGGAGCCTGTCGGATAAACGATATAATCGTCATTATCAAATGGGCTCAGGCTCAAGTGAGGATCTTGCAGGTTTCGCAAAAAAGACTGGCTTACATCAATAAATTCTTTCGCCGTTTTTGTAGCTAAAGCTTT
>Ga0316205_10005119_pt1 | contig 11044 bp, 11 predicted proteins | sample 3monthpyrite_MG_FD_204941 | JGI IMG/M metagenome (GOLD analysis project Ga0316205, IMG submission 204941) | Microbial mat bacterial communities from mineral coupon in-situ incubated in ocean water Damariscotta River, Maine, United States -... | ecosystem: Environmental > Aquatic > Marine >...
TGTGGGGCGGTGCTGGCTCCACACTCACGCGAGAGCCAAGCTTCTTGTAGGACACGAGGGGGATCGACGGCGAAACACTGGAGGTTCGGGCCGTGGAGGTCACGACCGATGCGGCCCACGACACGCGTAAGTGCTATGACGCGATCGCCGTACGTAACGCCCATGCCGTCATTCCGCCGCGCAAGAACGCCAGCACTCGGAACGAAGCGGTCGATGCGTCGCGATACCTGGGAAAGGGGAAGTCTGCCCATCACCCGATTTGTGCAACAAAACCACGTAGAGGGATAAATCTTAAATCACGTTTCAGCGTGAGTTCCCATCATAAGAATTCCACGGGGTCACTGCGCGCATCATTCGATAGGCGCCTGGGACACCCCTTGCCCATAAAACCACATCTGCCAGCCAGCGATACGCGCCATAGAGTTAGGCGCCTTTAAAGTTGCCAATGCCGCTTCACGGTTGGCCTCCACATAAGGCAGCATCGCGGTGTAGCGTTCCGGCGATAGAGTCCGCGCCGCTTCCAGTAATTCTTCAAGTGTGTCGCATAAAATCATGCCTCTGGGATCAAACCAGCTTTCAATCTCGGGATCGCCCCAGTAGAGCGGGACACAACGGCAGAGCGCTGCATCCACAAGCTTCTCGGTGAAATACCCTGGGCTTCTTATGTTCTCGATCACAACTGTGAATCGATAGGCGTCCTGGCCATCAGCCTTGTCGATGAGCGGAACATATCCCCGTCCGAACACATCGAGTTCAAGCCCTTCTGCACGCGCCGCGCTGACAAAACTATGTCGAAGCGCCTGACCTTTGTGTTTCCGGTGGTCCGAAGCAATGATGGAAAGGTTCTTGGTCTTCTCCGCCCGTCCAGCGCGGCCCGCGTCGACCCACGCACCGCTGGCAATCCAGCGCTCCGCATTGGAACAGGTTGCGACGACCCGGGGGTCGTGGGACAGGATTCGGTGAAACCGATGGGAAAAAAACCGCACCAATGCATAAAGACCCGGCTGAACCGCCCGTGGCTCGGCGATCATAAGACTTAGCGGACAGCGCAGTCCACCGGAGCGCAATGTAAAAGCCTTCTTCGTCGAGAAGACAACCAACTCGTCGGACGCATTGAGATCGGAGATTCGGCTGATAGTATCTGGGGCCTCGCCTGCACAGGTCAGATGATCCACAGGCGTGTCCAATATGCTATGGAAATGATGTTTCAGGTAGCCGTGCTTTAAGACATAAAGTGCCACGTAATCTCCTTCCCGCCGCCGTCATGTATCTTTGAAATAGAGATCAGCCGCGGAAGCCTGTCTATACCCAACTGTGTGCACCCTACATGTCTGCTATTACATGTAAAAGTAGGGATCCATGGGGCTTTGTTGCTCAACTCGACTGAGGGGATTCATCTTGTGAATCCAGCATGATGGCTGGAGTGCATGAGCAGTTGGGCACCTACGAAATACAAGACCACGAACTGGGGATCGCCGACGAAACACTGAAGGTTCGGGCCGTAGAGGTCACGACCAGCAATGTCGGTGATGCACCCATGCTGCCGGAACTGCTGAACCAAATACCACCCGATCAGGAGACGACCCATGAAGGTCAGAAACTCGCTGCGCTCGCTGAAAAATCGCCACGGCGATTGTCGCGTCGTGCGCCGCAAAGGCCGGGTCTACGTTATCAACAAGACCCAGCGCCGCTTCAAGGCACGTCCGGGCTAAACCCCTTTTACCGAGCAAGAAAACAGCCGCCCGGGCACCCTGCCCCGGCGGCTTTTCTATTTTTGGGGGGGTGATAGTTTTGCCCTCGCAGAATTGCCAACCCATTCCAAATGAGAGTGCCCCTCGGGAAGTCCATTTGCCCACGACTTGTCTTGAAGACTTCGCAAACCCAGGTTCGCCCAAGAAATAGCAGCAAGGGCACGGTTCGGCTTTAAGCCCGCATAGTCGTCCGGTTTGGGCTGTCGGACCAATCTGGGTCAAAAGACCGATTGATCCGACATTCAATCACAACGCCCCCGCAAGCATCCGCACCGCCGTGGCCTGATCCACGTATCCGGTGACCGGCAGGTCACGTGCCTGCTGGTAGCGGCGAATCGCGCGGCGGGTCCGGTCGTTGAACTGGCCGTCGACCCGGCCCGGCTCCAACCCAAGTTCGTCAAGCCGCCGCTCGGCCAGCATGCGCATGATCCGGCTGGACAGAACCCGCGATTCTTCCGCCGCGGCGGCGTCGATGGCGGCCTGGTTGCCCTCGGCCTGCTCGATCTCGGCCAGGGCGGCCTGCGCATCCTCGACAAACGCGCCATCGGGATAGGTTTGCAGGTAGCTGCGATAGGCGGCGACGGTATTGGCGGACACCACCTCGTCCCAGAATGCGCGTTCTTCAGCGCGGGCCGACGCGCCCCGGATGTCGCGCAGGCGCGCGCGGGCCTCGTCCACATGCGACCCGTCGGGATAGCGATCAAGGTAGTTCCGATACGACGCAACCGTGTCCTGACGGGTCACGCGGCGCCACAGCGCTTCTTCCTGGCGCGCCTCTTCGGCGGCATGCGCCGCGGCTTCGGCCTCCAGCTCTGCGGTGCGCGCGCGGGCCAGATCGTTCAGCAGCGCGACGGTTTCCCGGTCAAAGAACCCGGAGGCCAGCAGGCGGTTGTCGGTCTGAAACTTTGTGACCGCGGATCGGGTGCCACGCCCGAAGATCCCGTCGATCCCGCGCGGGTCGTAGCCCAGCAGCACCAGCGCGCGCTGCAATGCGCGCCGTTCGCCCCGGTCCAGTCCCAACGCCCGCTCCGAAGCCTCGGCATCGCGCAGCGGTGCATTGCGCAAATCGTCCAGCATCGTGTTCGCGTCGCGCGCAAAGGCACCCCCGGGATAGCGGTTAAGATAGGCCTCCAGCGCCTCGGCCGTGCCCATCGTGCGGGCCGCGTCCCACCAGCCTTCCTCGCGAAGTGCCTCGGGGTTGAGCGATGGTCCACCCAGGAACCCGTGCAGACCCGAGCGGTATCCGCGCACGTCCAGCGCCCGTCCTGCCCCGGACAGGGCGTCATCCAGGCTCAGTCCGGGTGCCGTCACCAGATCGCTGACGAACCCGGCCACGTCGCCCGGCAAGCCACTGACCAACGTTACGCCCTGTGGCGGTTCCAGCCCGCCGATCCCTGCGGCAAGTCCGGGTCCAATATCGAAATCCGCACCGGGCTGCGTGGCAAGTCCGACCACGGCGCCACCGGGTTTTTGCGAGACCAGGTCAAGGATCAGACCAAGGGACAGCCCCGAGCGCGACAGGCGCATGGGCGAGCGCGCATCGCCGTCCACGGGCATGAAATAGGCGTCGCGCGACGAGCGGACCACTTGCCCCGCCAGCAGGACCACCACCCGGTCTGCCTGTTCCAGCGCGTCGGCAAGATCGCCGGTCAGGCCGTCCATCCGGCCAAGTTCTACATCCCTGCCCGAGATCACGTCGAACCCGGCCTGCCGCAACCGAAAGACCGCGCGGAAAATATCGTCGGCGTCGCGCACCGGCTCTCCCCGGGCGTAATCCCGATTGCCAATCACCAGCGCCACTTCGCGCGCCGCCGCCGCTTGCGTCAGCACCATCAGAAGCACTGCGCCCAGAACTGCCAGAATCCGCATGGTCCTCTCCCCCTTTTATTCCTGTTCGACCGATCTTAGGGCGAGGTCGCACGAATCGCCAAAGCGTTCTTCGCTTCCGGTCCCAGTTCTGCCCGCAAGGGCGCGGTTATGCGATAGCAGGACCATAAACCGCTTCGGTGCAACCACGAGACTGGCGATCTGGGCGAATCGCGCTAAGATAGCTCCATGGATCCGATCACAATGGGATTTTATGCGCTGGTCTGTGGCCTGCTGAGCGGTTTCGTACCCCAGGGCATCGGCAGGATTCTGCGCTTTGGGCTGGGGGCCGTTGTGGGGATCGTCGCCGCCGGGGCATTGCCTGCATTGCGCAGCTCGCTCGGGTTGTACTAGGAGCGATCCTGCCCGTTGTTTCCGTTGCAGAGTCCCGGCCATGACCTTTTCTCCCTCGCGCCACCTGACCGACTCGCCGGACTGGATGTATCTGTTGCGCGAGTTCGACGCGCTGTACCGCTTCGGGTCGGCCGGTGGCAGCAGACCGATCCGAAGTCATCGCAAGCGCGTCCGCGACCGGTTGTCGGCGGCCATTGCTGGCAACACGGAGATCGTTCTGCGCTCGCCCGAAAGCAAGCCGGTGACCGCCTATTTCCCCCGTGCGCTGGACCTGGGCGAACGCGGTGCCATGCAGGGCATGGCGCGGGCGCTGCGCGAGGTCCGAAATTCGCTGAGCTGGGAATACGGGTACGAAAAATTGCCCCAGACCCTGGCCCGGAAATTCGCCTATTGCGAGGTGCTGGGGCCAAACGGGCCGATCCTGTCCGACGATCTGATCCTGGGGTTCGTTCTGTTTGCCCCGCTCACCACATATCCCCAGCACAGCCATCAGGAGATCGAGGAAAGCTATATCTCGATCAGCGGGGCCTGGTCCGAGAACCACAATGCCGTCTATGCCCCCGGATCGCTGATTCTCAACCGGCCGGGGGACGAGCACCGGATAACCACCGGCGACCACGAGCCTTGCCTTCTGGCCTATGCCTGGGTCGGTGCGGCGAACCGGCTGGCCACGCCCGGGATGACACTGACCCCGGCGCCGCGGCGGTGACAGCGCCCGCAGTGTCGCTGAATCTGGGGATGCGAAAAGGGCTTTGGGCCCACGCCATCTTAACTTGCGATTGATAAATGTTCTTGTAATGTGCTCACATTACCGCTTGCGGTATACTGGGAGTGGCGCAATATGTTTGATATGAGCAGTGACCCATCGCAAGACCTTGCGGCATTCCTGGACGGTGATCGTTATGCCACCGTCATGGCCGATCCACCGTGGCGGTTCACCAACCGAACCGGCAAGATCGCTCCCGAGCACAAGCGGCTGGCACGGTATCCGACGCTCACGCTCGACGCCATTTGCGATCTTCCGGTCGCAGACCATCTGGCGGACACCGCGCATTGCTATCTCTGGGTTCCCAATGCGCTGCTTCCCGACGGGCTTCAGGTGCTGAAAGCCTGGGGATTCGAGTACAAGTCCAACATCGTGTGGCACAAGGTCCGCAAGGACGGCGGCAGCGACGGTCGCGGGGTTGGCTTTTACTTCCGCAATGTGACCGAACTGATCCTGTTTGGCGTGCGCGGAAAAAACGCCCGCACACTGGCCCCCGGTCGGCGTCAGGTGAACATGGTTCAGACCCGCAAGCGCGAGCATTCCAGAAAACCGGATGAACAATACGAGGTTATCGAAGCGTGCAGCCCCGGACCGTTTCTGGAACTGTTCGGGCGTGGCGTGCGGAATGGGTGGACGGTCTGGGGAAATCAGGCGGATGCCAACTACAAACCCGACTGGAAGACATATTCGTATAACTCGTCGCTTGCGGCAGAGTGATCGGGTGTGTCGCTGACGGATGATGCCGTTTTCGACTCAGGCGATGCAGTCGAACAGGTTGTCGGGACACACCTCAGAGACCGCTATTCGTTTCTGAGCTACCGCAGCGCGGCAGCAATCCTGCAACAACGGGCCCCTGTCGAACTTTCAGCCATCCTAAGCCTGTTGGACGATTTTCGGGTCTCGAAAACCGAGATCCGGATGCCCGGCGGCAATCGCGCGGTTTTCACCGAAAGGTTCGGTGACAATGCCAGCCGTCTGGGTTTTCATCAGGAAGTCCATATCGAGGCGGATCTTCTGGTAAGATTGCGGGAAGGCAAGGGTGAAAAGTCTCCTGAAATCGGGCGAATCCTGCGCAAGGACTATATCCACAATCACTTGGTGGATTTTTGGCGCGGGCGTGTTGCCTTTGATTTCGAATGGAATTCCAAGGATCAGACCTATGACCGCGACCTCTTCGCGTTCCGCAGCTTTTTCGAGGCGGGCGTGATAGACGTGGGCGTCATCGTCACGCGTGAGCTTTCGGGCGAATTCTTCAAATCGTTGGGCTTTGCGCTGGACAAGACCGGGCAGCCCACGACCAGGACAGTCGCCGCCAAGTTTGGTGCATCGACCACCGGAATGCACAAACTGGGCACCCGGATGGCAGCCGGGCGCAGCGGGGGGTGCCCGGTGCTGGCGGTGGGGATTCTGCCGGGCAATATCGTTGACGTCTGAGGCCTGTCCGATGGGGATTTCCAGAAAGCCCCTTGATTATTACATGCAATGCGACCATGTGAGGCTCGCGACGTTACCTCTATCGGCAACACTGCTCCTTTTGGCTCAGTCTTACGATCTTGCATTGACTTAGCCGATCTGCCGCATTCTGCGGGCAGTCTATTTTAAGGAGTACGACGATGGCTACTGGCACCGTCAAATGGTTTAACACGACAAAAGGCTTCGGCTTCATCGCCCCCGATGGCGGCAGCAAGGATGTGTTCGTACACATCTCGGCCGTAGAGCAAGCTGGCCTGACAGGTCTGAGCGACGATCAGAAAGTGACCTTCGATATCGAAGCAGGTCGCGACGGACGCGAAAGCGCGTCGAACATCGTTCTGGCCTGAACCTCAATCCCCTAACCGGGATCGAGACGGCAAAGACAAAGACGGGCGCATCAGTGACGATGCGCCCGTTTTTTTGTGACACGCCCTTACTCCGCTGCCACTCCCAGAACCGCCTCGACCTTCACCGCCGAGAACTTGAACTCGGGGATCTTGCCGTAAGGGTCCAGCGCGGGGTTGGTCAGGATATTGGCAGCGGCCTCGACATAGGCGAAGGGCAGGAACACCATGTCGGGCGCGATGGCCCGGTCGGCGCGGGCCATGATCTCGATCGTGCCGCGCTTGGTGGTCAGGCGCACCATGCCGCCGGGTTCGATCCCGAGATTGCGCAGGGTCGAAGGGTGGAGCGAGCAGTTGGCCTCGGGTTCAAGCCGGTCCAGAACGCGCGATCGGCGGGTCATCGAACCGGTGTGCCAGTGTTCCAACTGTCGCCCAGTGGTCAGGATCATCGGATAGTCGGCATCGGGCACATCGTCGGGCGCGATGACCGAGGCAGGGGTGAACCGCGCGCGGCCTTCCGCCCTTGGGAAGCCGTCGCCGAACACGATGGCCTGACCGGGATCTTCGGGCGACAGCGACGGATAGGTCACCGCGTTCTCAGCCTCCAACCGCGACCAGGTGATGTTGTCGAGCGAGCCCATGTTCTGCTTCATCTCGGCGAAAACCTCGCGCGGATGGGTGTAGGTCCAGTTCAGCCCGCAGCGGTTGGCCAGATCGGTTGTGATCGCCCAGTCCTCGCGCGCCTCGCCCGGCGGGGCGATGGCGGGACGGCCCATCTGGACTTGCCGGTTGGTGTTGGTGACGGTGCCGGTTTTTTCGGCAAAGGCCGAAGCAGGCAGGATCACGTCGGCGTAATTCGCGGTTTCGGTCAAAAAAATGTCCTGCACGACAAGATGGTCGAGCCTGGCCAGCGCGTCGCGCGCGTGTTCGACATCCGGGTCCGACATCGCGGGGTTTTCGCCCAGCACATACATCGCCTTGATCTTGTCTTCATGCACCGCGTCCATGATCTCGGTGACCGTCAGGCCCTTCTCGTTCGAGAAATCGCCAGCCCCCCAGACATCGGTGAAGGCCAAGCGCACGCCGTCGTCGGTCACGCTTTGATAGTCGGGCAAAAACATCGGAATCAGGCCCGCATCGGACGCGCCCTGCACGTTGTTCTGACCCCGCAAGGGGTGCAGGCCGGTGCCCGGACGCCCGACATGACCGCACATCAGCGCCAGCGAGATCAGGCAGCGCGAGTTGTCGGTGCCGTGGATATGCTGGCTGATGCCCATGCCCCAGAAGATCATGCCGGATTTCGCGGTGGCAAAATCGCGCGCCACGGCCCGGAGGGTGTCCGCATCAATGCCACAGATCTCGGCCATCTTTTCGGGTACAAAGTCTTTCAGGTGGGCTTTCTCGGCCTCCCAGTTCTCGGTGAAGGCTTCGATATACTGGCGGTCGTAAAGCCCTTCTTCCACGATCACATGCATGATCGCGTTCAGCATCGACACATCCGCGCCGGGGCGGAATTGCAGCATGTGGGTGGCAAAGCGGCGCAGGCCGACGCCGCGCGGGTCCATCACGATCAGTTTGCCGCCACGCTTGGTGAACTGCTTGAAATAGGTCGCTGCAACTGGGTGATTCTCGACCGGGTTGCAGCCGATAACGATGGCCACATCGGCGTGCTCGATCTGATTAAACGTCGCCGTGACAGCCCCCGAGCCGACGTTTTCCAGCAATGCCGCGACCGAGGAGGCGTGGCAGAGCCGGGTGCAGTGATCGACATTGTTGTGACCAAAGCCCTGGCGGATGAATTTCTGAAACAGATACGCCTCTTCATTGGTGCATTTGGCCGAGCCAAACCCCGCTACCTCGCGGCCCCGCTCTTTCAGGCCGTTTGCGGCGAAGTCCAGCGCTTCGTCCCAGCTTGCCTCGCGGAAATGGCTTTGCCAGTTTCCGGGATCGACATTCAGCCCTTTGGCGGGTGCATCATCGCGCCGGATCAGCGGTTTGGTCAGGCGATGGTCATGGTGGATATAGTCAAAGCCAAAGCGCCCTTTGACGCACAGACGCCCTTCATTCGCGGGACCGTCGAGACCTTCGACGTATTTCACCCGCCCGTCCTTGACCTTCAGCGAGATCTGGCAACCGACACCGCAGAACGGACAGACGCTGGCAACCTCGCTGTCATAGTCCGAACTGTCGCCCTGCTGCGCCTCGTCCAGAACCGCCGCGGGCATCAGCGCGCCGGTCGGGCAGGCCTGCACGCATTCACCGCAGGCGACACAGGTCGATGCGCCCATCGGGTCGGCCATGTCGAACACCGGATACGCATCGTGGCCCCGTCCGGCCATGCCGATCACATCGTTGACCTGCACTTCGCGACATGCGCGCACGCACAGCCCGCACTGGATGCAGGCGTCAAGGTTCACCCGCATTGCCACATGGCTGTCGTCCAGCAACGGGATGCGATCCGGTTCCAGTTTCGGCAAACGGCTTTCAGAGACGCCATTGACCCCGGCCATGTCCCACAGATGGGAGGCGCGGTCATGGGCGGTTTCGCGGTCGGGCTGGTCGGCCAGCAGCATCTCGACCACCATCCTGCGCGCCGATGTGGCCCGCGCTGTGTCGGTGTGAACCACCATCCCCTCAGCCGGTTCGCGAATGCAGGACGCGGCCAGCGTGCGCTCGCCCTCGATCTCGACCATGCAGGCGCGGCAATTACCGTCCGGGCGGTACCCAGGCTGGGGCTTGTGACACAGATGCGGGATCACCAGACCCCGGCCATTGGCCACTTCCCAGATCGTGAGGCCGGGCGCGGCCTGCACCTCGTCCCCGTCGAGCATGAATCGGATCGTGTCGGTCATCGCAGTCTCTCCCCGTCGCGAGGACTATTATCCGGATGCCCCGGTTTTTCGACCCCCTGTTCCGACAACTGGCGTGCGATTAGCGGCCTGAACCGGGCGGCGGTTTCCGATCCGCGTTGGCATTCCGCGCGCGATGGCCTAGCACGGACAGGAGCAACGGGGGCATCATGGCAGAGATCATTCTGGTCCGTCACGGACAAGCGAACTCGAAAGCGAAAGACGAAGCGAGCTATGATCGCCTGTCCGATCTTGGCCGCATCCAGGCGGGCTGGCTGGGCGAACGTTTCCGCGCCACCAACGGCCATTTCGACCAGGTGATCTCGGGCACGCTGAACCGCCAGGTGCATACGGCCGAGGCCATCGGTGTTACCGCGCCCCACACCCAGGATTCGCGCTGGAACGAGATGGAGTACTACACCATGTCGCTCGCCTTCGAGGCCCAGCATGGCGAGCCGTTTCCGCAAACCCAGCATGACTATACAGGCCACGCTCCCCGGTTGTTCCGCGCCTGGTTCGAAGACCGGATCAGCGACATTCCCGAGGCGTTCAGCGCTTTTGAAAACCGGGTCATGGCCGCACTGGACGAGGCCGCCGCCCCCGGCGGTCGCGTGCTGATTGTCACGTCGGGCGGGGTGATCGCGGCGGTGATCCGGCGGCTTTTGGGACTGGACGCCACCGGAATGGCAAAAGTCATGCTGCACACCGCGAACAGTTCGGCCCACCGGGTCGAGGTGATCGACGGGCGCCCCTATCTCGACGGGTTCAACGACCTGTCCCATGTGGATGCACCGGATCGGGCCCATGCCCGCACCTATATCTGAGGAGCCGCCATGGACACGCTTTACATCTCTCCCGGCAGCGTTGCCGTCGCGGTCGCGCTGACGGCGGCGGAAATGGGGATCGACCTTGCCTATGCGCGGCTGAACTTCACGCAAGGCGAACAGCAAGGCCCCGAATACCTGGGCGTCAATCCCAAGGGGCGGGTTCCGGCCCTGGTGACCGAGCAGGGTGTTCTGACCGAGACTGGCGCGATCCTGGAATACCTGGCCAGCCAATCGCCGGGTTACGTGCCCGACGATCCGTTCGAAGCGGCCCGGATGCGCAGCATCATGTATTATCTCGCCAGCACCGTACATGTGAACCATGCGCATAATTTCCGTGGCCACCGCTGGGCCGACGACCCCGGCGCGCGCGCCGATATGAAAGCAAAGGTGCCCGAGACGATGACCGCCTGTGCCGCCTATCTGGAGGACATCTTTCAGGGGCCGTTCCTGCTGGGTGACCGGATGACGCTTGCCGATCCCTATTTCTTCACCATGCTGCGCTGGTTTGAGGGCGACGGGGTGGTGTTGGCGAATTTCCCGAGGCTAAGCGCGTTTTATCTGATGTATGATGCGCGCCCCTCGGTGCAGGGGCTGAAAGATCTGGGACTGATGTAGGGAAATGAACATGACGCATCTGTGGGTCCGGGCCGAGCAAAGGCCCAATGAGGAACGGGTGGGCGTGACGCCAGAGGGCGTGGCCGCGCTGCTGGAGGCAGGCTTGAGGGTCACGGTGGAGGACAGTACGCCACGCGCGATCCCGATCGACGGTTATCGCACCGCCGGGGCCGAAATCGCGCCCGAGAACGCCTGGCCC
>Ga0316205_10005120_pt1 | contig 11040 bp, 7 predicted proteins | sample 3monthpyrite_MG_FD_204941 | JGI IMG/M metagenome (GOLD analysis project Ga0316205, IMG submission 204941) | Microbial mat bacterial communities from mineral coupon in-situ incubated in ocean water Damariscotta River, Maine, United States -... | ecosystem: Environmental > Aquatic > Marine >...
TGGAGCTGATAGATGCTGACTCAGACAATGCAATCGCTGAAAATTGGCGAGCATCAACATTCCAACTGGGAAGTCCGGGTCTCGAAAATGGTTTATCTGTATCAAATAAGGAAGAATTGGAGACACCGAAAGAAATTGAACTTCTTCAGAATTATCCAAACCCCTTTAATCCATCTACAACAATCTCATTCAATTTACCGGAAGCTACAAGAGTTCAAATGCAGGTATATTCTATCACAGGGCAGTTAATAGTAAATCTTGTAGATGAAATGAGAAGTGAAGGCCATCATTCAGTAAAGTGGGATGCCTCAAGTCAGGCAAGCGGTGTTTATTTCTATAGCCTGATAATTGGTGAAAATTCATTAACCAAAAAAATGGTTCTCATCAAATAATCTGTTTGCTAACAGTTATTTTTTTAAAAATCATCGTATCATTAATAAAAAAAATTGATGATTCGTTTTAACTTTTTCATAGTTGCCTTAGTTGTTGCAACACCATTGTTCGCACAAACAGATCTAATTGCCCCTACACTTACGGGGTCTGATTTAATCCAGCACTTAGAAAGTAACTATTCGGTAACCAATAGTCAGAGCTATAACAGTGCACGAGACGCAATGTTTGAGCAAATTGATGGCCCTGATGGTATGATTTCCTGTGTATATACCGGTTATACAATTTCATTTACTGATAGAAGCGATGCTCAAGGGAATCAATCGGCAAGTGATTTCAATACAGAACATATATGGCCCCAAAGTTTTTTTGATAAAGATTCACCAATGCGAAGTGATATCCATCATTTATACCCAACACGTGTGGATGTAAATGGTGCCCGAAGTAATTATGACTTCGATGAAATTCCTGATGATGATACAGACAAGTGGTATAGAAAGGGAACTAATACAACAAGCATTCCATCTTCAGATATTAATGAATATAGTGAACTGGATACGGATGGTGGAAACAGATTTGAACCCAGAGAAGATCATAAAGGAAACGTAGCACGCGCCATTTTCTATTTTTGGACAGTATATCAAAATAATGGTTCAATTACGTCCGACGCTACCGACAACGAAGCCTTTTTCAATCGCATGAAAGATGTGCTTCTAGTATGGCACGATGTTGATCCGGTTGATCAAATTGAAGTAGAACGAAGCCTTGCAATTGAAACAGTACAAGGAAACAAAAATCCATTTATTCATGATACAACATTAGTAAGACGGGCATATTTTGGCGGATTGCCTGTTTCAACAGAGTTTGAAAATGCAGAAAGTATACAAGGATTTAAATTGCTGCAAAATTATCCGAATCCCTTTAATCCTAGTACAGAAATAGGATTTGAACTTTCTGAAAGTGGGAATGTAGAGGTTGAAATATACAACTCCATTGGTAATAAAATTAACACTTTAACGAACTCTTTTTATTCGAAAGGCACCCATTTTTTAACTTTTAATGCATCCAATCTATCTGGTGGAATTTATTTCTACAGAATTTCTTTTAATGGTGATACTCAAATTCAAAGAATGACTTTGATTAAATAAAATTAAAGTTTCAGTGTAAATTGAGATGCAGATTATTTACATTGCCGAATAAATTGTTAGCTTTTGGTATAGGATAATATATGCTTGGTATTGAGCAGAATGTTGGCGTTCAGCAGTCAACAAAAGTCACAAAGGGGATTTGGGAAGTAATAATAACTGACCCAAGTTTAAATAAGTTCACTTTTGGGCCGTCTTTAATTAGCCGTTATATAATGACGGATATTATTTCTCCTTATGGTCAAAAGTCGATCCTATACAACACAAGTCCTTCAAAAAGTGGTGAAAGTATAACTGTCTCACTCAATTTTGAGGATATTGATGACGGTAATATATCGGATATTCTTCTTAGAGCATCAAGGGCTTTTTATACAAAGTGGGAGGTAACATTGGTTGATAATAGAACCAACGATGAGCATCAATTATTTACAGATGAAGATTTTTTGGTAGAGCCACCAATTCAATACAATAAGCTTTTTGCAGTAGGTTTTATCACAGAAAACCAGAAAAGAGGCGATAGTTTTTTCTCGCTTAAAATTCGTTTGAAGTAATTAGCGTTCAACTTGTCTAGGAATAGTCAGTGGTGTTCACTTTTTAAATAGATTGATTTACTTTCGAAATCGAAATCTATTCTTTTCAACACTCTTCGGTGGAAATATTAAAATATATCTGATATTTCTTTTGAACTAAGAATAAAACTAAGTTGATCAACTAATCGTCTTTTTCTGTTTGTTAATGCTGGAAAGTGATGCTCGCATCAGCGAAACCCATTAATCCGGTAAATCCGCGATTCTGACTTTATGCTTCGGGTTCAACGGTCTGACGGATTAACCGTCTGACCGATGGTTCAAGCAAGAGACCCCATCTGTCTTCCCCTTGGCAAGGAAAAGGACGCCTTGGATGAACCGAATTCATTTAGAAAGTCCTCCACCTGATGCAGGAGGAGACAGAGGAGGTCTGATATGGATAGATCAGAATATCTCAACACCCGTTACAGCTAGTTACAAAAGTACACTTTCATAAAGAACCCTATCTGTCTTCCCCATATCACTTTTTTGAATCACGGATTAATCCTCGATTCTAAATTTTAGTCGCTCCGAGGAAGCAAGGAGCCTTCACATAAAACGAGCCGTCCAGATTGTTGTGCAGATTCCTCTCCGCCAGCTGGCGGAGAAGAGCCTACACAAAATTAGAGCTATTTCGTTAGTTGTGCAGATCCTTCGCTCCGCTCTGGATGACAAATACTCTGAGTAATACATTAAAAAGAGTTCCGTAGTCCGTTGAACTCCTATTTATGATGAGTCGCTCCGATCCGCCTGCCGGCGGAGAAGGTTGACTGCGGTGGAATGATAATTAAGAAATGGATTCCATGAGATTGTGCTACACAATTGAAAATGTATTCAGCGAATAGAGTTCTGTTTGGCGTCATTTGGTGTTTCTTTTTCTACGCAATACGTACACATTTTGCGTACCATTGGGGATGCAAATAACACAGCTAAAGCTCCAAAACTTTAGGAATCACATTCAAAATTCAGTGGACTGCTTACCGCACTTAAATGTGATAACAGGCCCAAATGGCGCTGGAAAAACCAGCTTAATTGATGCGATCCATTATTTGTGTATGTCCAGAAGTTTTGTCTCAAGTTCTGATCAGTATGTAGTTCATCAAGGTGAAACTTTTTTTATGCTAAAAGGTGATTTTAAAGGGAATATTCGATCAGAGTTTGAAGTAGGCGTTAGTTATTCCCGAGGCGAGGGTAAAAAGATTTTTGTAAACGATGGCCCTCTTGATAGGTTGTCAGAATTAATTGGGATGGTTCCTGTTGTTGTACTTTCTCCTGATGACAAAAAACTTACTAGAGAAGGTCCGGCTGAACGACGAGCTTTTTTGGATTCATTTATAAGCCAGCTATCGAAAGAATACCTTAGAAATCTACTTGCATATCGAAAAATTCGTAAGCAGAGAAATAGTCTACTCCAGCAATATAAAAGTGCAAGTCATTTGTTGGATATGTACCTGGAGCCTTGGAATAAGCAATTAGTGGAAACAGGGTCAAAGATCATTGCTAAGAGAAATGAAGTGCTTTATAAGTTTAAAGAATACTTAGCCAAAGACTATGCGATGATTTCCGGCATGAATTTAACCACCAATCTCGAGTATAAAACATTTTGTGATGCCACTGTTTCAGAACAAGAGATTCAAGATCAATACTATCATAGGTTGGCGGAAATGAATGATAGAGAAATGGAAAGGGAACAAACATTAGTTGGACCGCATCGGGATGAAATTACTTTTTATCTGGGAGATCGTGAGTTAAGGCAATATGGCTCTCAGGGTCAACATCGTTTATTTGCATTGTCACTTAAACTTGCTCAACTTCATTTTTACTCTGACGAACTGGACGATCTACCAATATTTATGTTAGATGATGTTTTCGGAGACCTTGATCCTGTAAAAATCGGGATTTTATTAAATGCTTTGCAATCACATCCGGGTCAGGTTTTTATTACATCGGCAAATCCGGTGCCTTTTGAAGAATTTATAAATTTTGATGGAATTCGAAATCAATTATTGAAAATTGATAACGCTGAATTTATACTACAGCAATCAACACCAAACGAATAAAAAAGTGCGTTTCGATAAACCCAAAAAATTAGGATCTGAACTTCAGTCTTTTCTGGATCATTTTCCAAATAAGAAAAAGCTAAAGCAAGGCATGGTTCTTTCTGTGTGGGAAGAAGTGGTTGGTGTGCGAATAGCTGAACACACAGAAGATTTACACTTTGAAGGGGATAAACTTGCCTGTAAAGTAAAGAATCAAGTATGGCGACATGAAATTCATGCTAATCGATTTAGTATCGCAAAACGACTTAATCAACGATTTAAAAGCCAGATCGTTTCTGATATTATCGTTCGTAGTTAGTTGTATATACCACCAGTCGATTCTATATTAATTTTGAATGGCTGAACCAGAAAAAAATATTATTCTACAACGATTAAAACGCTTTTTTTTAGTAGCTACTCCTATAGCGGATCAAGATAACAGAGTAAAGCGAAGAGAAAGGATTGCAGTTTTTATAATCGCCTATATTATGGCGCTTAGTTTATGGTTTATTGTAAATTTGAATGGAGATTACCGAATTACAATTAATGTTCCCGTTGAGGTAGGCGCAATTCCATCAAATATGGCATTGGTTGATGGTCTTCCGGAATTTCTCCAAGTGGAAGTTAGCGGCGATGGCTGGAAACTGGTGAATTTATATAGTAACCCACCGGAAATACCCATCGATGTTATAGAAGGTGAAGTTAACTTATTTGATCAGGTACGCCAGCGTTTTACTGTAGAACAGGATGTGAGTGTTATAAAAGTGCAACCATTACTAATTAATATTGGATTAGAACCTCGTGTATCGAAAAAGATACCAATCAAATTAGTGGCTAGTCTGGATTATGAAGAACGGTACGGTTTAGTTGGGTCTACTTATTTTGAACCGGACAGTCTTACAGTAACAGGTGCAGAATCTCATGTTAATGAAATTGAGAGCTGGATTATTCCAGATACATTGTTCCTGTCTAATCTCAGAGACGATATCTCAGAGAAAATAGAGATTACATCTATTGATCCATTAATAGATTTTGATATTGAAGAAATTACTTTCAAGGCAAACATAAGTGAATTTACCGAGGGTGAAGTAAATGTTTTCATTCGAACACGCGATATCCCGCGTGGTTCTATTATTAATTATAATCCATCTACAGTTACCATTCGTTTCGACATACCTATTGAACAATACGCTGAAGTCCGCAATCAAAAACCGTACGAGGTTTACGTTCCTTATCAGGAAATATTAGAAGATTCAACCGGTTTTGTAACTCCGGATATAGAGCTGGTCGCCACCGAATTTCAGATCAAGTTACGTTCATTCCAACCGAAAGTGGTCGCTTATTTTAGTGTGTTAGACGACTAAATAATGTACTATATATAAGTAGAATATGGGGCTATCACTTCTTCCACTTCCTTTACATCCTCAAAGAAGGAAAGTACTTTTAGCATCACTTCATCTACTAAAACATCAGGACAGGACGCCCCTGAAGTGACAGCTATTTTTATAGGACGATTCACGGGAAGCCAATTTTTGGTCACTAATACTTCTTTTTTCCACTGATTAAAGTGATGGATTTCTGAAACGGATTTGAATTCTGAAGCATCTCGCACATGATACGTTGAGAATGAATGTTCTAATATCTCAACTAAATGCATGGTATTCGATGAATTATAACCACCAACTACAAAAGCCATATCCGCATCTTGATCTGCAAGCGCTAAAGTAGCTGATTGATTCTCGTTGGTTGCGTAGCACAATGTGTCAGATGTATCTGCAAAGTGATTTAAAATATCAGCCTCACCAAATCGCGAAATGGTAGCCGCTTTTAAAATGTCCATCACTTCCTGCGTTTCAGTCGCCAGCATAGTCGTTTGGTTAATCACTCCAAATCGTTTCAGATCTTCTAAAGGATCAAATCCGGGGGTAGATTTATGACCGAAGTGTACTTCAAAATCTGAAGATGGTCTTTGGTCAGTCAAAATTTCAGCTAAAACATTCGCTTCCATCGGATTTAATATCACAACTACCGGTGAGTACTCAGCACTTTGAGAAAAAGTAGCACGAGTTTCTTCATGCTGATGTTTGCCGTGCACAACTAAGGAGTACTCTTTTTTTCCAAGCTGTTTTCCACGCTTCCAAACTTTCTCAACAAATGGACAAGTGGTGTTAAACTCATAAGGGTTAATTCCTTTTTCCTTAAGTTCCGCTTCAATCTCCAAAGTGGTTCCAAAAGCCGGTACGATTACAATATCCTCGGCATTGAGTGATGAAATCGGGATTAGTTCACTTCCGTCTGTATTGTGCAAGAACTTAACTCCGCGGTGTATTAAATCTTCGTTCACTGTAGGATTGTGAATCATTTCACTTAGTAAATAAATGAGCTTATCCGGATGCTCATCCACTGCTCGATACGCTATATCAATGGCATTTTCAACCCCATAACAAAACCCGAAAAAACGTGGAATAAAAAATTGAACCGGACCGAAATCTAATACCGTAGGTGTGAGGTCCTTTTTCATGGGATCGGTAATCTTTGTCGCTTCTTTCACCAATCGAATGATCGGCGATTTGTATATATCCGGTATTTGGAATTCTTTTCTTGGCACAGATTCGTGAATCGCTATTCGTTAGTGTTGTAATTGATTGAATTTTCCATGACGAAACTTGACTTCGATTTTGTTAAATAATTGATGTAGCCATTAACAAGTTGAACACAACTAATAATTTCAGATTTGTAATACTTAAAATCTTCTTTAGAAAAAAACTCTTCATCAAAAGCACAAGATAGACGATCAATTATTTCATAAAGTGATCCGCTAATCTGCCAACAATATTGCATATTCTCTTGGCAAAGAAATCTATCATAACCTTCAGCAATATAAGCTGCCACACATCGAGAGCCTCTAACATGATCAACTTTTAACGAATAATAAAAAAGTAACTAAGCTGCATCTCCAATATCATCCATCTTAACCCCGACCAATCTACTCACACCCGTTTCAGGCATAGTAACACCGTACATCATTTCAGCTTTGCTCATGGTTTTCTTGTTATGAGTGATGATGATGAACTGCGTTTCTTCGCTAAAATTCTTGATCATTTTTGCAAAGCGTTCAATATTGGCATCATCCAAAGGGGCGTCAACCTCATCCAACACGCAGAAAGGTGAAGGTTTTACCAGATAGATTGCAAATAAAAGTGCGATGGCCGTTAATGTTTTCTCCCCACCGGATAGTTGAGAAATTCCACTTGGTCGTTTACCTCGTGGTTGTGCTTTAATTTCGATGCGGGCATCTAACGGATCTTCTGCATCTTCTTCAATCAGCAAGTCGCAATAATCATCCTCGAAAAATAGAGTCTTAAATACCTTTTTAAAGTTAGTTCGTATTTCAGCAAACGTAGAGTTGAAACGCTTCGTGGCTGTCTCATTTATCTCTTCTATAGTTTTCAACAGTTGAGCTTCCGCCTTATCTAAATCCTCAATTTGCACTTCATAAAAATCCAGTCGCTCTTTTTCTACTTTATACTCTTCAATAGCCAGTGGATTTACTTCTCCAATGGAATTGAGTTTTTGTCGTAACCATCCGATGCGCTGTTTAACCTCATCCGGAGTTTTATCACTTGGCATTTCTGCATTCTTAATTTGCTTCATCAGTATCCCGTAACTTTCCCAAATGTGATCAGAAAGTCCCTGAATTTGCATTTCCATTTTCTCTCTGGCCATTGCTAAATGATGAACCAGTTCCATATTAACTTCTTTCTGTCTACGAATATCCTTTAATGTTTTGTCCATTTCATTAATGGATCCTCGTTGTTTTGCTGCGTCTTCTTCTGCTTGTTTCAAGCCACTTTCTGAAGCAATTTTTTCTTCCCTATTTTTCGCCAGCCCGTTTTCTTCCCTCTCAATGTAAATTGATAATTCCTGTATATTTTTCTTTGATTGCCCCGTAAGCCTGTTTCGATTTTCAATACGAGCCTGAACACTATTTATCCCGGTTTCTGCCCTTCGAACATCCCGTTCATGGTTCTCAACTTTATTACGCAAATCTTGATGAGTCAGCTGTGCATCATTAAAGCGACCTTGAGCAATAGATCGTTGCTCTTCTAGCGATTCCAGCAGTTCTTTTTTGGTAGACTGACGCTTATCTAAATCTGCTTTTTTCTTTTCAAGCTCGTTTTGTTTTGGAAGTATATGTTCCAATTCTTCTTGCGCAGTCCCTTCACTGCTTTTCAGATTATCTTTACGATTAACAAGCTCGGTTATATTTTTTTGATATACCTGTACTTTCGAGCTTAAACTGTGCTGCTGCTGTTCAAGTCGCCGAACTTCCTGCTCTTTTTGTTTAAGAGTATTACTGAATAAGCCGATATCAATCGCTTTATGTTTTTCAACAATTTGATTCAAATACTCCGAGAGTTTATCAATTTCTTTTAGCGTAGTTGCTTTCTCTTTTTCAAGCCGATCAATTTTATTCTTTAATCCAACTCTAAGACCCGTATTTTTGCTTTTGCTCCCACTTTTATAAAAACCGGTTTTGGTGATGACTTCACCCTCATAGGTTACTCCCATAGCGTTAATCCGGCGAAGCTCCTTATAACCATCTTCCACACTGTTGAAGACAAGCACGTTGCCAAGAAGTAATTGTTTTAGTGCAGAATATTGCGGTTTGGTCTTAACAAAATCGAACAACGAACCATCTATCACATCATACTTTGCTCGAAGTTTGTCCAGCGGGATGAAAGTCGCTTTACCTTTTTGTTGATCTTTCAAGATTTGGGCAGCTCGTTTAGCTTCGGCAAGTGTTGGAACAATGATGTTATTCAACGTGCCCCCCAGTAATGACTCCAAAGCCACCGCATGTTTTTCATCAGTTTCAAATACTTCAGAAACTGTGAACATTTCTTTAAAGTCGAAGCGGTGATTTTCAAGTAAAAATTTTACGCTGCTTGGAAATGCTTCATTAGAATTTGCGATGTCATTCATCAAACGGATTTCATTCAATAAACTCGAATGCTGACTATGCAGGGTTCTAAGCTCGTCTTTAATTTCATTTTGCTTGAGTGAAAACCCATCTTTTTTTCCACGAGCTATTTCTAGTTCACTTTCCAAATCATCTCTTTCAGAAACAAGGTCACCTAGTCCTTTTTCGGTGGATTTCTGCTCAGTATTCAGATCATTAATCTCGTTATTTAAGTCAACAATCTCGTTATTGATGCGCTCCAGATCGCCTTCAGTATTTTCAAGGCGAGATTCAATTTTAATCTGCTTTGTTTGCAGCTTAGTAATTTCATTGTTCGTTGCCGAAAATTGCACTTCAACTTCGTACAACTCATTTCTCTCTTTGTTGTATTGCTGTTGAATCTGCGAGTACTTCTTTTTTGATTCTTCAAGAAGTTTGTTGGATTTATCCAGATCAGCATCAAAACTTTCAAGTTTTATGCGGCTTGTGCTAAGGAGGTCCATTAATTCTTTAAGGTCTTTTTCACCTTGTACAATGTCTTTAGAATACTCGTTGATGACTTTCTTTTCGTTCTCAATTTTTTCGTATGTGATGCGAATATTAGTCTCAGATTCCCTAACAGAATTAATCAACTGATTCACCAATCGCTGTGCATCTGCTTGATTCCTTTCCTTTTGAATAAGTTGACTCCGAGCTTTTTCCTCTTCAGCCTCTAATTTTTCAACATTCAGTGTAATTTCTTGCTTCTCAAGTTCGGCATTTTTTATACGATCGGATAAAGGAACTAATTCTTCTTCAATCTTAAACAGATCATGTAAAGTGAGCGCTTTATCAAATTGCTCAAGCTCATCTCTATATTTTTTAGCTTTTTCTGCTTTCTCCGCCTGAATTTCAAGTGAACGGGCTTTTTTGCGGAGTTCTATCAGGAGATCATCAACACGTTGTAAATCTTTACGGGTCTCATCTAGTTTACGAAGCGTCTTTTTTCGCTGATCTTTATAACGCGTAACTCCTGCGGCTTCTTCAAACAAGCGCCGCCGATCATTGTTTTTATCATTCAGGATTTCTTCCACCATTTTCAATTCAATCACAGAATAAGCATCTGATCCCATTCCAGTATCCATGAACAATTCCATGATGTCTTTAAGCCTACAGGAAGTATTGTTGATGAGATATTCTGAGTCACCGGATCGGTATAGTCGTCGGGTAATAGTTACCTCGCTATACTCGATGGGAAGAATTCCTTTATCGTTTACGAAAGTGAGAGAAACCTCCGCCATTCCAAGAGCTTTCTTCTTGGCGGTTCCATTAAAAATTACATTGCTCATAGCAGCAGAACGCAGTAATGATGGGCGTTGTTCACCTAAAACCCAACGTAAAGCATCTACAATATTCGATTTTCCGCAACCATTTGGTCCAACGATTGATGTAATCCCACTATCAAAACTTACCTTTGTTTTGTGGGCAAAACTTTTAAATCCGTGAAGGTTTAATTCGGATATATACACGCAGTAATACTGGGCCTAAACCGTCATTATTTCTGATTCTTTATGACTGAGGAGATCTTCGATAGATTTGGTGTGAATGTCGGTTACTTTTTGAACATTCTCTTCGGCCTCAAATCTCGAATCTTCTGGTAAGGAATGCTCTTCAACCGTCTTTTTTATGTGATCATTTGCTTCACGACGTGAATTCCTGATGCTAACTTTTGCTTGTTCACATTTGTCTCTGGTTATTTTAACAAGCTCTATACGGCGTTCTTCCGTTAAAATGGGCAACGGGATTCGAATTAATTCACCATCGTTCATTGGGTTTAATCCAAGCCCAGACGACATTATCGCCTTTTCAATATCCCGAATTACACTTTTATCATAGGGTTGCACAAGTAACATCCGTGGTTCGGGCGCTGAAATATTTGCCAATTGTTGTAGTGGTGT
>Ga0316205_10005122_pt1 | contig 11039 bp, 10 predicted proteins | sample 3monthpyrite_MG_FD_204941 | JGI IMG/M metagenome (GOLD analysis project Ga0316205, IMG submission 204941) | Microbial mat bacterial communities from mineral coupon in-situ incubated in ocean water Damariscotta River, Maine, United States -... | ecosystem: Environmental > Aquatic > Marine >...
TGGTGTAAGAAAGTTTATGCGCCTTATTTTAAAATAAATGGATAAAAGAGATCAATTTTACAAAAAATTAAAGAAAAAATTAAAAAAAGATACAGATTTTCCTTCAAAATATCTTTTTAAATTTATTGTACCAGCTGATGAAGATAAAATAAAGCAAGTTGAAAATATTTTTGATTTTACAGGAGCTGTAATCACTAAAACATATTCCAAAACGGGTAAATTTGTTAGTTTGTCTGTACTTGTTGTAATGAAAAAGGCTGATGATGTTATTTTAAAATATAAAGAAGCAGAAAAAGTTGAAGGTATATTATCTTTATGATACTTTTAACATCGTTGTGAAAAAATAAAAAATAACTTGCAGCGTTTTTGAATTAAATTATTTACACACTTTTGTTATTTTTAAAGCAAATTATTATTTATGAAATTAAAGTATTTATTGGTTATAGTACTTTTTATAGTTTCCAAGACTTTTTCTCAAGAAAATCAAAGTATATTGTTTACAATTGATGATGAATCATTTTATACACAAGAATTTTTAGCTGTGTATAAAAAGAACTTAAAAACTGTTGATAATTCTAAAACAAGTATAGAAAAATACTTAAAATTATTTGTTGATTATAAGTTGAAAGTAAAAGAAGCTAAATTTTTAGGTTTAGATACAATTCAAAAGTATAAAAACGAATTAAGACAATATAAAAATAATCTTGTATTACCTTATTTAAAAGATAAACAAGTAACTAAAAAGCTTGTAAATGAAGTTTACAGTAGATTAAAAAAAGAAGTAAACGTTAGTCATATACTTATTCCGTTAAATCCAAAAGCTTTACCAAAAGACACATTAATTGCTTATAATTTATTAATTGAGGCTAGAAATTTAATTATAAACGGACGTAGCTTTTCTGAGATAGCAAAAGAATATTCTAAAGATCCATCAGTTCAGGATAACGAAGGTAAGGTTGGTTATTTTACAGCATTACAAATGGTTTATCCATTTGAAAATGTTGCTTATAAAACTAAGTTAAATGAGGTGTCAATGCCTTTTAAAACAAAATTTGGTTACCATATTTTGAAAGTGAATGATATTAGAGATTCAAAAGGTGAAGTTGAAGTTGCTCATATCATGTTTAAAAATGATAGTTTGGTTGCCAAAAAGAAAATAGATTCTGTTTATAATTTATTAGTAAATAAAGAAAGTGATTTTGCAGTTTTGGCCAAAAAAGTTTCTGAAGATAGAGCTAGTGGAATGAAAGGTGGAAAATTAAATAAGTTTGGATATGGACGAATGATTGAAAGCTTTTCAAAAGTTGCTTTTTCGTTAACAACTGGAGGTGAAATTTCGAAACCATTTAAAACTCAATTTGGTTGGCATATAGCTAAATTAATTAAAAAATATCCAATACAAAGTTTCGATCAAATTGAAGCCAAATTAACGCAAGAAGTTGAAAAAGATAAACGCTCTAACTTAATAAGTAAATCGGTTGTAAATAAGCTTTTTAAACAATATAATGTTGTAGTGAATGATAAAGCTTTACAACAATTTGAAGACATAGATTGGAAAGAAAATTCAGATAAATTCACTCAAAATTTGTTAACAGTAAATGGAAAAAACATCTCTCAGGCTAAGTTTATAACATACTTAAAAACTGTTAGAAATACTCCTGTAAATGAGGCTTTTATGTCGTTTAAGGAAAAGCAAGTATTAGATTATTATAAAAATAATATTGAGAAATCAAATCCAGAGTTTGCTAGAACATATAAGGAATTTAAAGAAGGGTTATTACTTTTTGATTTATTAGAAAAAGAAGTTTGGAATAAAGCTAAAGATAGCACTGGTTTAGCAAGCTACTTTAATAAAAATAAAGCTAGAAAATATAAATCAAAAGAGTTAAAGGATATTAAAGGAAAAGTTATTTCAGATTATCAGAATTATTTAGAAGTAGAATTTTCAAAACAGCTTCAGGAAAAGTATGAAGTTAAAATTAATAAACTCGAAAAAAAGAGAATTAAAAAATTAAAAATTTAGAATACTTATGAAACGTGTTTTCTTTTTTATTATATCAATTATTATTTTGCAATCGTGTGATTATTTCACAATTAAAAACGATTCTAGAAAACCTGTTGCTCGTGTTAATAGTGTGTTTTTGTATGAAGATGATTTAAAAAACATTTTCACAAACGATATTACTTTGCAAGACAGCACCTTAATTGCTAATAACTTTATAAATAATTGGGTTAAACAACAATTATTATTATCTAAAGCTCAAATTAATTTGAAAAATAGCACTCAAGAATTTGAAGAATTAGTAAAAAAATATAGAGAGGACCTGTTTATTAACTCTTATAAAGAAGCTGCAGTAAAACAATATTTAGAAACTGAAATAAATGATACTGATATTGAACAGTTTTACAAAGATAATAGCCAAAACTTTATGCTTAATGAAGAATTATTAAAGCTTAAATATATTAAAATAGGAAAAGATGTTTTAAATAAAAAGGAGCTTATAAAACTTTTCAAATCTTCTAAAAAAGAGGATTTAGACAGTTTAAATTCTAAAGAACTCTCTCTAAAATCACACCATTTAAACGATTCAATTTGGGTTAAATACAACGATTTAATTGCTGAAATTCCTATTTTTAAAACTGTAGATAAAAAACAGTTATTAAAAAAAGGTAATTTTATTCAAAAAGAAGATTCATTAAGCTTATATTTGGTCGCAATTAAAGAGGTGTTGGGTAGAAATAAAATAGCTCCAAAAAGCTATATAACACCTACAATTAAGCAAATGATATTACATCAAAGAAAATTATTATTATTAAGAAACATAGAAGAGACATTAATTGATGATGCAAGTAAAAAACAACAATTTGAAATTTATTAAAATGAAAAAATATAGTATTGGAATAGCATTTTTGTTATTTTTTGTAGGATTAAATGCACAAGATAGCTTGAATGTTGCAACAAGTAAGTTTGATAAGATTAAAGTAGATGGAGTTGCAGTAGTAGTTGGGAAAAACATAGTATTAGACTCTGATATTGATAAGTTTAAAAAAGAACTTCAGCAACGAGTAGAAGGTAAAATAGATATTACCGATTGTGAAATGTTAGAGGAATTAATGATTCAAAAATTAATTGCACACCACGCAGTAGTTGATAGTATTGTTGTTACAGATGCTGAAATTAATGGTGAAGTTGAGCGTAATATATCTTATTTTACACAACAATTAGGCGCTATTGAAAAAGTAGTTGAAATGTATGGATTTAATGATGAAGAAGATTTGAGAAAAGAATTATTTGAAATTCAAAAAGAGCAATTATTAATTCGTCAGGAAAGAGCAAGCATAACTGAAAAAGTTGATGTAACTCCTGAAGAAGTTCGAACATACTATAAAAACCTTGAAAAAGATAACAGTTTACCTGAATTTAGTGCTGAAATTGAATTGGCTCAAATTGTAAAAATTGTAAAACCTTCTGAAGAGGAAATAGAGCGCGTTGTTAAAAAATTAAATGAAATAAAAAAGGAAATTGAAGAAGGCTACAGTTTTAGATTAAAAGCAATAATAAACTCTGATGATCCAGCCGTTTCTGGTAATGGTGAAGGTTCTGGTGGAAAATATACAATTACACGTGAAAGTGGTTTTATAAAAGAATTTAAAGAAGTTGCCTTTAGTTTAGATGAAGGTGAAATTTCTGAACCATTTGAATCTGGATTTGGATTTCATATTATACAAGTTGAAAAAATTAAAGGTCAGGAACGTGATGTTCGTCATATATTAATGCAACCAAAAATTAGTCCTGAAGAACTAAAAGAATCTAAAGAAACCTTAGCTGAAATTAGAAATGAAATTTTAAGTGGTAAAATAACTTTTGAAGAAGCTGTAATTAAACATTCTGAAGACAAAGAAACCAAAAATAATGAAGGTTTAATTTTAAATCCTCAAACTAACGATACACGTTTTAACTTAACACGTATGGATCCAACTTTATATGGAAGAGTTAGTAATTTAAAAGCAGGTGAAATTACAGAACCTTATTATGATGAAATTAGAGGTGGTGAAAAAATGCATAAAATTATTTTATTAAAAAGTAAAGAAGAAGCACATACTGCCAGTTTCACTAAGGATTATGAGAAAATTCAACAATTAACATTGCAAAAAAAACAAGAAGAAACGGTTGATTCTTGGGCAAAAGATAAAATTAAAGATACTTACATTAAAATAAATGAAGATTTTAAAAAGTGTGAGTTTAAAAACAATTGGAAAAAAGAGTAACTATGTCTGATGTTACAGCATTAAAAGAATTAGTTTTAAAATCTAAAACGTTAAAGCAAGAAATTGGAAAAGTAATAATTGGTCAAAATGATGCTGTAGACCATATTTTACTTTCAATTTTTAGTGGAGGACATTCACTTTTAATTGGTGTTCCAGGTTTAGCTAAAACTTTAATGGTGCATACAATAGCACAAACTTTAGGACTCGATTTTAAACGAATTCAGTTTACACCAGATTTAATGCCTTCAGATATTTTAGGAAGTGAAATTTTAGATGAAACAAGTCATTTTAAATTCATAAAAGGTCCAATCTTCAGCAATATTATTTTAGCTGATGAAATTAACCGAACACCTCCAAAAACACAAGCCGCATTATTAGAAGCAATGCAAGAAAGAACAGTTACTGTTGCAGGTCATCATTATGAATTAGCCAAGCCATTTTTTGTGTTAGCTACACAAAACCCTATTGAGCAGGAGGGAACTTATCCTTTGCCAGAAGCTCAGTTAGATAGGTTTATGTTTTCAATAAATTTAGAATACCCAAGTTTTAATGAAGAAGTTGCAGTTGTAAAAAGTACAACTAATGATGAGAAACCGGTTATTAATGCACTTCTTTCAGCAAAAGAGATCTCTAATTTTCAGCATTTAATTAGACGAATTCCAGTTGCAGATAATGTAATTGAATACGCAGTTAAGTTAGTTTCTAAAACGCGTCCAAAAACTGAGAATTCTCCTGAAATAGTAAATAATTATATTGATTGGGGAGCAGGACCAAGGGCATCACAAAATTTAATTTTAGGAGCAAAAGCAAATGCTGCTATAAGCGGAAAGTATTCACCTGATATTGAAGATGTACAAAAGGTTGCATATTCTATTTTAAAACATAGAATTGTTAAAAATTATAAAGCAGAAGCCGAGGGAATTTCAGAAAAAGAAATAATTGAAGCTTTATTTTAATTTTCACCTTCTTTTTCAAAGAAACTAAACATATTACCACCATATTTTTTTGAGTAGCTAAAATGCTGATGCTTAGATAAATCGGTATGTTTTGAATGCTCAACAATTAAAGTGCCATCTTCATTTAATAGATTATTCTCAAAAATTAAATCAACTATTTTTTCAAATAAATCAAGTTCAAACTCATAAGGTGGATCAGCAAAAATTACATCAAATTTTGAAATAGATTTTTGTAAGTATTTAAATACATCACTTTTTATTGTGTTTATATTTAAATCTAACTCTTTTGAGGTTGAATTTATATATTTAATACATCCAAAATTTGCATCTACTGCTGTAATATTTTCAGCACCTCTTGATCCAAATTCGAAACTAATATTTCCAGTTCCTGAAAACAAATCAAGTACAGTAATATTATTAAAATAGTAAGAGTTATTAAGAATGTTAAATAATGCTTCTTTAGCCATATCTGTAGTTGGCCTTACAGGTAAATTTTTAGGAGCTTGTAAGCGTTTACTTTTATGTTTACCTGATATTATTCGCATTCGTTTAATATTGATTTAATAATGTAAAATTTGTGTGTTCTGAAAAATCTTTTAAAATAGAAGGGAAATTAGCAGGTTTATAAAACTTTATATTTCTAATATATTGATAAAGAGTAGTATACAGTTCTGAATCTTTTTCAATATCACCTAGTAAAACCAGATTAAATTCTTCTGGATTTAGTTGTAGTTGCTCTGCAATAAATAGAATATAATAAATAAAATCTTCTTTAGTGTTAAAGCTGAAAGAGTTAAAAAGTTCTAATTTTTTATTTTTTACAACTATTAATTCAAACGTATGGTTATTTACATTTACAAAACAAAAGTCGCCTTCAACGTTTTTATAGCTATTTATAAGTTTTTCAATAAGTATTGTTGAAGAATGTTTAAATATAAATGTTCCATATTTATCTAATAAGAAATTATTAATATTTACAAATGGAATGTACACATTTACAATTTCTGAATTCTGAAGCTCATCATAAGTAACATAATCGTTTTCAAGTACTTTAATAGTGTTTTGAAGGTATTTAGTTAGGTTTTCTTTATCAAATAATGCTTTTGGTATTTGAGTAACTAAATTATTGGTATGTGCAACACTAACAGATTCGTATTTTACTTGTAATAAAACTTCTTGGCTGTATAATTGTTCAACTAATTCAAGGTGTTTGTAGGGAGAATTAGTTGTATTTGTAAATTCGTAAACTGCAAAAGCACCAATTTCATTTTGTATTTTATTATATATACAAAAAGAAAATCCATCCAAACAGAGTTGGATGGATAAATGGTTTTCTTGCAGATTTAAAAAATCTACGTTATTCTTCGTTATCTTGTTTATCTCCTTTATCATAAAATGGAGGCCAGTTACCGTCTTCACTTACTTCGCCTAAAGAACCAACTCTTATAAATTCACCTCTAACTTCTTCACCACCAATTGCTTCTTTTTCTTGATTAATTAAATTAAAATCCATTCCTTTTAAAATTAAACCTTTATTAACTTTAATTTCAAAAACAGGCGCTTTTAATCCAGCAATTTTTTCAATTTCACCTACTTCAATTTTAAATTTCTCAGTAGTTCCAGGAATATTTAGCATATTTTTATAGTCTAATCCTGCAAATTGAGTTTTTACATCTTCATAACCTATAGTATCAACAACTCTTTCTTCAATTTCTTTTGTAATACCTCCACCAACATCAATAGTTTTAGGAACGTTTCTAGTTTGCGTTAATGCAAATTTTGCAGTATCAATAAATTGAATTAATGCTTCACCATCTGCAGTATATTTTCCAGTTACTTTTTTATGTGCAACTTCTGCATCACGAAGAATTTTTAAATTCTTAATTACAGCAGCATATTTAACTTTTTTCTCTTTGTTAAATTGAACAGGTTTTTGAATTTCAAAATTGATTTTATAAACCAAAAAAGCAGCTAGTGCAATTAATACTATTGAAATTACCCAATGAAATTTTCTTGGAATGAAATTTACAATTGCGTAAGCTAAAAAACCAGTAACTACAATACCAGCTAATATAATCAAAAAGGTCATAATTTTATTGTTTTTATGTGTGTACGCAAATCTACAAATTTTTTTTAATGAGAAAAATTTTTCGGCATAAATCAATTTGTATATTTGACATTTATTTTAATATGACAAAAACTGCGCCAGAATTTTATCAAAATACCATAGAAAAGTTTCCTTTTGAGCCTACAACTTCACAAGATATATTATTAGGGAAATTATCAGAGTTTATTTTTGATACTAATAAAGAAGCACTTTTTTTAATAAAAGGGTATGCTGGTACTGGAAAAACAACTACAATTAGTACAGTTGTAAACAATTTATGGCGTGCAGGAAAGAAAGCAGTTTTGTTAGCTCCAACAGGTAGGGCAGCTAAAGTTATTTCGGGTTACTCAAATAGACAAGCTTTTACAATTCATAAGAAAATATATTTCCCAAAGAAAAATAAAGCTGGTGGTGTAGATTTTACATTGCAAACAAATAAACACACAAATACAATATTTATAGTTGATGAAGCATCAATGATTCCTGACTCTCCAACAGGTTCAAAATTATTTGAAAATGGATCTTTATTAGATGATTTAATTTCATATGTTTATTCTGGAGTGCACTGTAAATTAATTTTAATTGGTGATACAGCACAATTACCGCCGGTTAAATTGGATATTAGCCCAGCATTAGATGCTAACAAACTAGCACTTAATTATAATAAAGATGTTGAGGAAATTGAATTGAGTGAAGTAATGCGGCAACATGAAGATTCGGGAATTTTAATTAATGCAACTGAACTTCGTTTAATTTTAGCAAACAACGGATTTAATAATTTTCAATTTCAATTAGGTTTTCCAGATTTAATTAGACTTGTTGATGGATATGATATAGAGGATGCAATTAATACAGCGTATGATAATATTGGAGTAGAAGACACCGCCTTTATTGTACGTTCTAATAAAAGAGCTAATCAATATAATCAACAAATTAGAAGTAAAATTAGAGGTCAGGAAAATGAAATTTCTACAGGAGATTTTGTTATGGTTGTTAAAAACAATTATTTCTGGTTAAAAGATTCAAGTGAAGCTGGTTTCATAGCAAATGGAGATATATGTGAAATACTAGAAATATTTAGTAGTAAAGAATTATATGGCTATAGATTTGCTGAAGTAAAAGTACGTATGATTGATTATCCAGACCAAAAACCGTTTGAGACCGTATTGTTATTAGATACACTTTCATCAGAGTCACCATCATTATCATACGAAGAGTCTAATAAATTATATCATGAAGTTGGGAAAGATTTTGCCCATGAAAAATCCAAATACAAACAATTATTAGGTATTAAAAAAAGTAAATATTTTAATGCTTTGCAGGTAAAATTCTCTTACGCAGTTACTTGTCATAAATCTCAAGGAGGACAGTGGAAGACTGTTTTTATTGAACAACCATACCTTCCGGATGGGCAAAATGTAGATTACTTACGTTGGTTATATACAGCGGTTACAAGAGCTCAGGAAAAGGTTTATTTAATTGGTTTTAATGAAGATTATTTTAAATAACTACATTAGCTTTTAATGTACTCAATGTTACATTAAAAATAAGTCTATTATAAATAAAAGTTATGTCAAAGCTAAATAACTTATTTTAGCGCCCACGAAAATAATAAGAATGATAAATAAAGGTATAAAAGCACCAAAAGCCGAAAAGATTGAAAAGAAGCTTGAGATTCATGGTGATGTTAGAGTTGATAATTATTATTGGCTTAATGACAAGGAAAATCCTAAGGTTATAGACTATTTAAATGAAGAGAATACTTATTATGATGCAAAAACGGCACATACTAAAGAATTTCAGGAAGAGTTATTTCAAGAATTAAAATCTAGAATTAAAGAGGATGATGAATCAGTACCTTATAAAAAGAATAATTACTATTATATAACACGCTTCAAAAAAGGAAATCAATATCCAATTTTTGCCCGAAAAAAAGAAACTTTAAAAGCTGAAGAAGAAATTTTATTTGATGTTAATAATTTAGCTAAAGGTCATTCATATTATAAACTTTCAGGATTATCAGTTAGTCCAAATAATAAAATAATTGCATTCGGAATTGATACAGTTAGTAGAAGACAGTACACTTTACAGTTTAAAAATTTAGAAACCGGAGGATTATTCCCAGAAAAAATTGAAAATACAACAGGTACTGCTTCTTGGGCAAGTGATAATAAAACGGTTTTTTACACTCAAAAAAATCCAACAACATTAAGAAGTGAAAAAGTATTTAGACACGTTTTAGGAACTGATCCAGTAAATGATATTGAAGTGTTTTTTGAAAAAGAAGAAGCGTTTAGTACGTATGTTTACAGAACTAAATCAGAGAAATATATTATAATAGGTTCTCACAGTACAGTTTCTACTGAATATCGTTATTTAGATGCTGAAAATCCTTTAGGAGAATTTCAAATTTTTCAACCTAGAGAGCGTGATTTAGAATATAATATAGCTCATTATAACAGTCATTTTTACATTCTTACCAATAAGGATAATGCTATAAATTTTAAATTAATGAAGACTCCTATAAAGGAGACTTCAAAAGAAAATTGGTTTGATGTAATTCCACATAGAGAAGATGTATTATTAGAAGATATTTCAATATTTAAAGATTTTTTGGTTATTGAAGAAAGGTCTAATGGTTTGAATAAAATTAGAATTATGCGTTGGGATGATTCAGAAGATTATTACCTTCCATTTGAAGAAGAAACTTATTCAGCAGGCGTTTATTTTAATCCGGAATTTGATACTAGCTGTATTCGATACGGTTATAATTCAATGACTACTCCAAGTTCTGTAATTGATTTTAATGTAGATTCTAAAAGAAAAGAAATAAAAAAGGAGCAACAAATTTTAGGAGGAAAATTTAATAAAAATAACTATAAAAGTGAGCGTTTATGGGCTAATGCTTTAGATGGAACAAAAATACCAATATCATTAGTTTACCATAAAAATACAACATTAACTAAAGAAACACCTTTACTTTTATATGGCTATGGTTCATATGGACATACAATTGATGCTGGTTTTAGCTCAACACGTTTAAGTTTATTAGATAGAGGTTTTGTTTTTGCAATTGCACATGTTAGAGGTAGTGAATATTTAGGAAGAAAATGGTATGAGGATGGAAAACTGTTGAATAAAAAAAATACATTTACGGACTTTATTGATTGTGCTAAATTTTTAATTGCTAAAAATTATACATCTAAAAAGCACTTATATGCTAGTGGAGGCTCAGCAGGAGGATTATTGATGGGATCAGTAATAAATATGAATCCAAATTTATTTAATGGAGTTATAGCATCTGTCCCATTTGTTGATGTTGTAACAACTATGTTAGATGATAGTATTCCACTAACTACAGGTGAATATGATGAATGGGGAAACCCAAATGAAAAGGAGTATTATGAATATATGAAATCATATTCTCCTTATGATAATGTATCTAATCAAGATTATCCAAACATGTTGGTTACCACAGGTTTAAATGATTCTCAAGTTCAATACTTTGAACCAGCAAAATGGATTGCTAAACTAAGAGAGCTAAAAGAGGGGAATAACATTTTGATTATGCATACAGATATGGATACAGGACATGGTGGAGCTTCTGGAAGATTTGACGCATTAAAAGAAGTAGCAAGAGACTATAGTTTTATTTTAGATTTAGAAGGTTGCTTATAAGTTTAAAAAAAATTATTAAATTTGCACGT
>Ga0316205_10005125_pt1 | contig 11031 bp, 12 predicted proteins | sample 3monthpyrite_MG_FD_204941 | JGI IMG/M metagenome (GOLD analysis project Ga0316205, IMG submission 204941) | Microbial mat bacterial communities from mineral coupon in-situ incubated in ocean water Damariscotta River, Maine, United States -... | ecosystem: Environmental > Aquatic > Marine >...
TTGTGCGTTTAGCACAAGAGGGGGGGCAATGACCCCCTTATCGCTGTAAGCGGGTTTAAAACATCTCGCTGAAGGCGAGTCATTTTTATTCTTTTTCTAAAGCTTCGACTATTACGGCAGTAATTTTAACCTCTTGCCCTCCGACCTTCAATGTTTCACCCTCAATGATTCGAGCAATCATTTTGGCAACTAGCATATCTAACAAATGACTGATATTCTCACCTTCAACGACAAAACCCAAGCCATCACACATAAAACTCAAAGTTTCATGCCCATCGGTGTATTGAATACATCGCATGTAATTATAACCAATTCCATAACTGGCAATACCATTGCCTATCCTAAAGAATGGATAATTGCCAACAGGTGCATCGGCTGTTTGAGTGTTTTCTATTACTTGTGTTAAACGATTACCGCTTGCCATTATTTCCTCATTTTAAAGTTTTTGTTGTGTTATTTGTTTGTTTATCTCAAACCCTGAATCTAACCCCCTTATTTCTTCCTCAGTAATGGTTTTGGCTGTTTTTATCACCCAATTTCTAGTCTTTTTGCATTGCTCTTGTAAGAGCTTTTTTGTTCTATTGGCTAACTCGTATAAATAGTTTCTTTGTTTTATTTCTTCATTACGTGCAAAACGCTCAGCATAACCTTGCTTTTGTTCTATATCGTTAGATGCAAACCCCACATGTATTTGTGGCTCCCTCTGAATGCCTTGGGCAGCCAATGAACAATTATCTATACGTTGGTGCATACCTTTTGCTTCGTAAGCTTCATTGGCTGCTATTGCCCAATTCACCCGCCAGTCTTCTAACAGCTCTTTTTTATTCCAATCTCTATTTTTAGCGTTTTTAAATTCCCCTGTTTCCCGATCAATTGATTTCATGGTTAACATGATATGGGCGTGAGGGTTCATTTGCCCATCACTGGCCTTTTCCTCGTGTATATTTATATCTGCTATCATGCCATGATCAACAAAGTTGTCTTGGGCATATTTGCGCACAAGTTGGACGTTTTCTTCTAAGGACAATTCACGGGGTAAGGCAATCTCTATATCACGTGCTAGTTGCCCATTTTTCCATTGTCGTTCTTTGTTCTGCACCATGTTCCATAATTGTGACCTATCCCTTGCCCACTCCCCTGCGTATTCAGGGGTTAGAATTTGACTATGGGCGACAGATTTATTTGTATAATCCCACTGTTTGTTTTCTCGTTGATCGTAATAACATTCACCCGCCCGATAAGCAGCAGCAGCCACAGCACTTTTGTTCTCGCTACGCTTAATGATTTTTGCTGAAAGGTGATAAATTGCCATGGCCTGTAATGACTAATGTGTTTTTTTGTTTTTTATCATCATTAGATGATTTATTTTCAATCAAAAACTACCATAGGTACATGTTAGTAACAAGCCAAAAGCACATTCAAAATGCAGTCAGGATTATTCAATGTGCGCACTTATACACTGGAGGGCCAGTGTGTGCGGTTCTCAATTCCTGCGGAGGCGCGACGCGCTTAGCTGTTTCGTAACTTTGTTACGATTAAAGTGGCATCCTAATTTTTTGTTTTTTGTCTTGTACAAACTTTAATTATTCGATATTTCTTGCTACATAAAAAAACGAAAGAATGGAATTATTGAATGTCAAGAATCAAACAATTAGAAGTAAAAGCGTTAGAGGCACAAAAGAAGGCGATACAAGCAAGAAAAGCACTAAAAACAGCGCAATCAGTAGCAGCCAAAAAGAACGCCGCACAAAAACGAAAAGATGACACAAGACGCAAAATTATTTTCGGTGGCTTTATGCTCAATAAAGTAAAGAAAGATGCAGATATTGAAAGATACTTTGGTGAGTTTCTGAGAACACTTACTAAAACCTCAGATAGAAGATTATTTGATCTTAAGCCTTTGCCGGAAAGTACTAATAATATCCCCCGCCCGAAAGAAGTAAATCAAGCCATTTAAGTGCTTTTATATAGATTTATTCAAAATAAGGTATAGACCTCTGCCCTAAGCTTTGCTTAGGACAAAAAATATCCATAACTACGAGTATAAATTCGTGGTTTTAGCTAAATGATATTGAATCAAATTGATGAATGAAAAACATCTGTGCTAGTTGGGGTGCTGTGTACATTCGTGCAGAAATATACGCTAAGGAAGTGCTTTATAGTTCGTATGGTTTGTACTGAGAGGTTTTAAAGAAATATTGATGGAAAAAGGTGTGGCAAACAGTAAAATCGACTGTACGGGTTTTTAAAGAATTCTCTGATAATTGATTTAAGAAAACCCAAATCTCTAATAGGGGTTGGGCTTCAAACCATATTAGAGATTTGCACAAAGAATTATTTTAAAATTGTAGAGCGTATACTTTCCCTCCTCCATCAACTCCATTAGAACCTGTTCCCCATGTTGCCACTACTCCCCCCCTAGGTATGGAGGTAACATCAGGATAAAAATCTGAAAAACGAGTATCTGTATTTACTTTACATGTCTTAACCGAAGGAGAACCATTTAATAAATATTTTCTTGCATATATGCTACCCCAAGATGGATTGGGAGCATCTATGTCTGCAGCCTTCCACACAACAACAAACTGATTATTATTAATCAATGACATCGATTTAAAACGTTGTATATCGACAGTAGAGTTGATATTTGTATCTAATTTAATTAGCGAATGGAGAGTTTCTGCATATTGGTTATAGCGCTGAAAGAATATATCTGGCGTGTTATCTTGATAGCCGTGGAAGGAGATTAAAAACCCTCCATCTTGCAATGATACAACATCAGGTAACGAGTGATGCATAGTATTTAAATTGTTAATCGTAAATTCATCTCCACTTACGCTACCATCTGCGTTAAATATTTGACCATGTATTACTCTACCATATTTGGAAGAATCTTTATTTTTCCCAGACCAAACAACAATAAACCTCCCGTCTTCCAATAATGATGAGTGAGGAGCTTCGGTAATAGAATAGTCGCTTGTGTACTTAAACTCATTTCCGACTGGATTATTATTAATATCAAATCGCTGAGCAAAAAAATTATGTGTATAATCTACACCTGTTGAACTGCTCCAAAGAATAACAAACCCACCATCTTTTAATAACGTGACTATAGGAGCATAATTATATAGATTGCTTTCTATATGAATCTCTCCTCCATATTTAATTCCATCAATTCTATAACGCTGTGCATGAATATTAGTATGATTATCTCGGTCTATCGCCTGACTTTCCCAAGCAATAATAAACCCTCCATCCTTTAGTGCTGTAATATTTTGATTAGTTTGATGACCGTCAGAAAAGGTGTTAACTTGAAATTCATCACCAAGCTTTTTTCCATCAAAACTATAGCGTTGTGCAAAAATTCCTGATTTGCTTCCATCTTGCCCTGGTCCTTCAATATACGCCCCTGTCTCAATATCAGTATAAGATTCACCGGAGCTAGTCCAGGCGACCACATAGCTTCCATCAAACAAGCTAACTACCACTGGATTTCGTTGAATATCATCTTCGTAGCTACTTATTCTAGCTTGTGGTGCTGATAGAGGTTGAATTAACTGGTCATTAGCTGCTCGTATTTTTTTAATAATGGAGGTTCTGCTTGCTGAATTGGGGGCTAAATAAGATGTTGTAAAGTAGTGCCCCGTGGGATCATCGGAAAAGTTATATTCATTGTCTACGTTATGGGGCAAGGCTCCTTGAACCAATAAATTTACAATACGATCTTCATCGGAGGTTGTGTAAGCGCGGTCATCACCTTCAGCAATTGGCTCAATATGAGCAGTAGAATAAACCCCTTCTCCATTGACTTTAGTATCTGGGTTAGCAACAGAAACAATACCAAAGCTCTTTTTTTCCTCTTCTGTTAATGCTTCATAGGCTCGGTTCACAAAGAAATTACCTTGTGAATGCGGTACCACTATTACTTTTTGTCCTTTGGCAATGGCACTTTGATAAATAGACAGATGTTGTAACGTATCAAAATCCGTAATAACACTAGGGTCAAACTCCCCTGATATTTCTGCTAAAGAATTAACAAAATCATCTGGGATCAGGTCTAATGTTACAAAGTCTAAAATTTTTACTGATGTGCTCAATGCCCCTGTGAATATAGAAGTAAATGAGCCTTCATCAGCATCAGACCTTAATTTTTGTTTCATTGCTTCTAGAAGGTCTGATACATATCCTTCATGCCTGTTATAGGCTAGATCAAAGCTAAGCTGACTATATTCTTCTATAGTTGCATGTGTTTTTAAGGTATCTCTCAACTTAAACATTGAAAGTAATGCTGTTGGTTCATCTGTGAAAACACCATTACCATAAATAATCGTACTACCTACATTTTCGCAAACAGGATAGTCATCTGAAATTACGTTACCACTACCGCTGATCCCGGCAACAAAAATATAAATAGCAAAAAAATTCTTTTTAGCCATGATTAATTCCTTTGTCATAACATTATTTTAAAAGTTTTTCCGGATCAAAATCGCATGAAGATTTTCTGTCATATTGAGGAATACGAAAAGAATTCCCACTAAGGTTCTGATTATATCTACTGTAAGCAGAATATCTATCTACCGTATTTACTAATTTCCCTATCAGGTTTGCGATAACCTCACTTCCATCTATTCCATATTTACTTAGATAAGATAAACACTCTATGGACTTATTCACATAAAATGAGGAAGATATTGATTTCTGTTTAGTGCTACTACCTAGGATTGCTATCTGCATTGCTTTAGCTAATTGGAGTGAGCCTACTCGCACTTTTTCTGATTCTGGATAAGTAAGTGCAATATATCTCTGAATATCATCTCTAACTCCGTCATTATCGGAGTCTATACCCTCTAATGTAGCCTTTCCTGCTTCTCCTGGGTCTGGCGGTAAATCAGAGATGACAGCTGGGTCTGCTGTTATTTCCCAGACAAGATCATCAGGGTTGAATGCTGCCCGTCTATCTTGGGTAAGTATGAAAGTGTCATTGCTGGTAACAGTTTCTTTCGCTCCAACACTGCCAAAGCTCAAACTATCAACCGTTACTTTGGTTTTATCCGATAGGCTGTTTACTGTTGCCGAAGCATTTATAACGGCATCGCCCGTATTAGTTATATCTGCTTTGTATGTGTAGGCATAATCTGTTCTGTTAACTCTTTCTTTGCTTTGCAGGCTGTAATTACCAATGGTTAATTCAGCAAATGCATTAGGCACATATAGGAACGTTAGAAACAGGGTAATGATAAAAGTGAAGTATTTGAATTCTCTGGTCATGCTATTTATTCCGTTAATTGGGTGACTACATCTTATGTAGCAGTAGCATTTTTCTGTTGTTAGCAAAAGGTTTTTGTTTTTTGTCTATGCAAACGTAGCAACACCATCATTCCCAAACCCACGAGAAAAATACCATGTGGTTCAGGGATAGGTGTTGTATTAGTTGGTTGTGTGACCCCGGTTTCTATTACGGCAAATGAATTATCGTATAGCTCAAACGATTGTGATGTTGGAGTATTCAACCCAAGCCAGACAAAGTTTACTGTGAAGGAATCAGTGATTGAAGCATTGTCCACGAGTGCGTAGGCATCATAAATTCCATCATCAGGTAATAAAAGGTCTGGCTGTAATGTGAGAATATCCCAGTCAGCATTTACAAAATGGGCAGGGTCTTGAAGGTTACTATATAAAGAGACATCAAAATATATTGAGAAGCCTGTATCTGCGGTAAAATTGTGATTGCTTATATTGTAAGCATATTGCCATAAGTCCTCGCCAGCGGTTGTGTCAGCTAGGTCTTGTACTTCATAGGTAATAGTGGTGGAAAAGGCAGATTGACTTCCAAAAAGGTAAAGAAAGAACGCCAGCAAAAAATTTTTGCTCATAGAAAATATTCCTTTTATATTTTTTTTATTGCGAACATATGTTCGTGATATGGTCGTGACCTATCCAGTAATATTACCGGCTTCAGTTACGCCATTGACAATTTTATAGTGGGAACGGAATATGTGTGAGTAATAAGACTTAGCAATGTAGAACAAAGCAAAAGGTATTTTATCCCTCACCCTCCCACAGTCTGTGCATAGCACAAATGTAATGTAATTTTTATAATTATAATGCCATCAACGTTATCATTTCTGTTTGCTGAAGTATAGGCGAATGTAAGTGTTTTCCGCCTAAAATATAGGCAGTTAATTCAAGGTACGACACCCATAGATACTATCTACAATAATTTTTATTTCCCTACTGTCCACTTGAGCAGTTGTGTGACAATTTTGGTCACCTGCGGATTAAAAAGACAGGTAAAGACAAAGCCCCAATATTGGGGCTTTGTCTTTACCCAGTCGGGCAGTTCTACAGAAACAGGGATAAGGTGGGTCAAATTGCATAAAGGTACCTGATGTTCCGTAGAAGAATTGATAAGCTTTATTCAGAATTTTTTCCTTAAAAATTAAAGTTTTAGCTTTTAAGATAGGATAATATCCGATAATATAGTATATTGTAGGATAGTTATTTGGAGGTAAAACCATGAGCATGATCAAAAAAAGCATTACAGTTACCGATCAACAAGAACAATGGATTAAATCACAGATTGATAGTGGTCACTACGGCAACGACAGCGAAGTGATGCGTGATCTGATTCGCCGTGAACAAGTTCGGAATGCTGAAGTTGAGGCGATTCGTGCTGCACTGATTGAAGCGGAAAAAAGTGGTATGAGTGATCGTAGCCCCGAAGAGATTCGGCTGGCAGTTAAAAAGCGCATGAGGGAAAATGCCCAGCTATAAACTCAATGAAAAAGCCGATGAAGACCTAGAGCGTCTTTATGAGCGTGGTATTCTTCTCTATGGTCTTGAATCAGCTGATCGCTATTATGATGGGTTGATCAAACGATTTTGTGACTTGGTTGAACATCCTCACCTTTGGCAAGCGGTGGACTCTATCAAAATAGGGTATCGCCGTAGCGTGTATGCTAGCCATTCTATCTATTATTATATAGAGGGGGAAGACATCATCATTATGCGGATATTAGGCAAGGAAGATATTAAAAGTCTTTAGGCCATTGCGTATCCATGTAACGTTATTGTATATAAAGTTACCTCCCAAGCCCTCCCCCACGATAGTACACCCCCCACTTCTCCCTTTTTGCTTGCTTTTTTACCTCCAATAAGTAACGTTAGTCCTTAGTATAATGTTACAAACGGGAACTCATGAGCGAATTATTCACCACCGAAGGACAACGTAAATACCTCAATGCTGCCGAGCGTGAGGCGTTTTTAATCGCAGCCGAGAACACCCCTGCGAATGTGCGCAGCCTATGCAATGTTCTTGCCTTCACGGGGTGCCGAATCAGTGAAGCCTTGCAACTCACCCCTGAACGCATTGATCACAGTGATGGGTTGATTATCTACCGCAGCTTGAAGAAGCGTGACCAAAATCATTTTCGTGGCGTGCCTGTGCCCCCTGCCCTGCTCTCGATGCTTGATCTTGCCCATGGCCTGAAAAAGAAACGACTATCAAAAACCAAGCCTCTTTGGACATGGAGCCGTGTCCATGGGTACCGATTAGTCAAACAGGTGATGCAAGAGGCGGGCATTGCGGGCAGCCAAGCAAGCCCCAAGGGGTTGCGCCATAGCTTCGGGGTGTTGGCGGTACAAAAAGGCATCCCGCTGAATCTGTTGCAACGCTGGTTAGGTCACTCCGATATTGCCACGACCGCCATTTATGCCGAGGCGGTGGGGGCAGAAGAAAAACAACTCGCTGCCAGAATGTGGGGTAGTATATAAAGGTATTAAGAATGATATTGACTTAGTATCTTTGTGTTATTATATTAACATTATTATAGTATTGTATAGGGGGTTATTTTGATTCTTTTAATTGGAGGACAAAAGGGTGGATGTGGTAAAACTAATCTAGCAACAAACCTTGCTGCGTATCTTGTTGGTAATGGGGTAGACCTCATTTTATTGGATACTGATAAGGCGCAGAATTCGAGTGCAAAGTGGGCAGCAAGAAGGCGTGTTCGTGGTGATGTTCCAAAGGTGAATAGTATTCTGGCACATGATGATATACGTGATACGGCTAACGATCTTGCTGAGCGTTACGAATTGGTTATAGTTGATGCTGGGGGGCGAGATTCAATGGAGTTTAGAACAGCATTAACGGTTGCAGATATTTGTTTAACTCCATTTGCTCCCTCTCAGCATGATATGGATACTCTGCCACTTGTTAATGATTTAGTAAATCAGGCCAAAATGTACAACACAAAATTAAAAGCTTATGCGGTACTTTCTAATTGTCCTCAAAATAAGCAGGCCAGAGAAAAGAGGGTTGCAGATATTGGCAAAATGTTTGAGGAACTACCAGAATTTTTATTGTTAAAAACTCAAATAATTAATCGTATTGCTTATACCGATAGTGCAAGCTCTGGCAATGGCGTAACCGAAATGAGGGATGAAAAAGCAGCCGAAGAAATAAAACAATTAGCCGGAGAAATACAATAATGTCTAAAAAATTGATGGGTAATAAAGATTTGGAAAATTTTATTTCCAAAGGCTCACGAGCGGTAGGGGGTGAGGGACATGTTTGGGAAAAACTGGACCCAAATGCAAAAAGGACAGGGGTTGCAGCGTATAACGTAGCATTAAATCATTATGAGAAGGCTATTATAGATGCTGCTGCTACCAAGGAGGGGGCAAAATCTTCGGGGTTTATTAGGCAAACAGCACTAAAACGTGCAAAAACTATTCTAGGGATAGATTAGTGTTATATTGTTATTCTTATAATACTAAATCAATATCATTATAATACTACTTAACTCTTTTATTCAGCTTTTTGACTTAACCAAATAATATCCTGTGAGCTTGTCACACTATTATTTTAGGTCAAAAAAAAGACAAGTGGAACTTTACGTACCTTTATGGGGTTTGACCCATTTTTAAGGGCAAGGGTGACTTTTATGCCGTTGCTTGCAAAACCCGATAAATGCAGCCTTGACGCTTTTTGGGGCTGGTTTTCCTGTGCTGTGCCACCATTCCCGGAATTCCTGTTCTAGATAATAAACATCATAGCGAGGGGCAACCTTCCGGGCTTGTTCATAGGCATCTGGGGGAAGATTAGGCAAAGTTCCTTGTGTTACTGGTGTTTCTTTCTGCCAGGTGCCTCTGTTCCTAAAAACGATACTATCCGTTGTCTGGACATATTCTATCGTGTAGTCGGGTAGCTGGTTGACTTTTGCAATGGCTTTTATATTCATTCTGAATTTATTAAGTGGGCTAGTTGCCCCTGTTTTTTCACGGATGGCTTCAAGGCCAATAAGCCATTGTTTTTGAGTTCCGCAATGTTTTCTTGCAATTTCGTATAAACGGCGTTCTATCGGCTTCCCAAGCCTGAAATATTCACGGCTAATAGTAAGTACTTCTGCACCCATAATCGAGTTATAAAACCAGTCTGAGAGCGTGACTTCTAGTCTGATCATGCGATTTTTTACACGGCTACTTTCTATGATGTCGTAGCTGTCAATTAACCCGAAAGCACTTGTTTGCTCGCATCGATGAGTTTTGATATTGGTTCTTATGCTGACACTCTGTAGGCGATCAAGGGCTTTTCTCAAAAGCATATAACCTTCTCCGCTTGTTGGACGGTTGGTGGCTACAAGTAGATCATGGCTGGAGATGCGCAGGGTTTTTGCGGGGGTGCGCCCTGCATTAACTTCCTGCATAAGCAGCGAACCACAATAAAGTAACACATCCTTGTCAAAAATCGTGGGCAAGCCGTGGCGAAGATTGGGCGCAATCAGTATTGAGATATTGTTTTTTTTATATTCCAATACTCGCATGTCCTTTTTTTTCGACAGCGTAAATATGGGATGTGCCATTGAGGCCATATCATCTTTAAACGGGGTACTGTCGAATATATCACCTATAAAAAAATCTGGTTGGGGGTGTTTTTCTATCAGTAGTGTCATGGGTTTTGTCTTCGTCATTTTAGGAACATTCGTACCGTACTATAATTTCGTCATTTTAGGAACGCAAGGAAAAAAGACGTACGTCATTTTAGGAACAGACGTACGTCATTTTAGGAACAGACGTACGTCATTTTAGGAACAGGGTAAATCACTAACTAATTGAAATTTATAAATTAGAAGGCTCTAAAAAGAGCCTTAACACTAACTTAACACTAATTTAACACTAGGGGGGCTGTGGATAACTTTAATTTTCACCTTGCAGATTTGACCCCACGAACGCAAATACAAGGAATTCGCTAAACGCTCATAATCAATTTTTGATCAAAACCGATTGATTAAATTAAAAACGGGTTTTCTTGTAAAAAATGAAGGATTAAAAGACTATCTAGCAAAAATGATGCAGAAAGTTAACTTGGTTCCTATTTACGGCCCCCTAAGACCTCCCCTAAAGAGACTTTAATGCGATAACTAATAAAATATACATCATCAACAATAAAGTCTCTCTACGAGCTTTAAAACCACCTTTTTGCAATTGAATAAAAAATGATCTAGTCATGTGAGCTTGTCACACTTTGAACAAAGATCAAAAGATGGGCAGTAGGAAAAAGAAATTATCAAGTGATAGTGGCTAAAAGAGGGTAGGTTTTCTACAACGCGTGATTAAGGAGGCGTGCAAGAAGTAACCAAGTGGTTGTTTAGAAAGCCCCCTAAATATTCTTGGGTAGAGATGTTGCCCTATTCCCGCAAAGAAATAGGGCAGGTGAATTATCACCGTTCACGGTCATCGCATCCCTGCTGTACCGCAGAACCATAATATTAAAATTATCTGACTTTGCTAGTTTTTTAATTAAAGGGCTCTTAGCAAGACTTTTCGTTCCGTTGGGCTTTCAAATCTCATGCCGTCCTCTCTCCTTCCCTCCATCACGGTTCTACGTATCCTAGCGGGGTGAATTGTGCGTTTAGCACAAGAGGGGGGGCAATGACCCCCTTATCGCTGTAAGCGGGTTTAAAACATCTCGCTGAAGGCGAGTCATTTTTATTCTTTTTCTAAAGCTTCGACTATTACGGCAGTAATTTT
>Ga0316205_10005126_pt1 | contig 11030 bp, 10 predicted proteins | sample 3monthpyrite_MG_FD_204941 | JGI IMG/M metagenome (GOLD analysis project Ga0316205, IMG submission 204941) | Microbial mat bacterial communities from mineral coupon in-situ incubated in ocean water Damariscotta River, Maine, United States -... | ecosystem: Environmental > Aquatic > Marine >...
AGGTCAAACAAAACTGATTAATGAAGGTGCTTCTCTGCATTAGCAAGGAAGGTTAAAACATAATTTTAGTATGTATTAAGTTAATAAGGAAAATGGGGTGATTAATATGAAATGGTTAGCTAATTTGAATATTGGTACAAAAATCCTGGGGGGGTTTTTGCTGGTTGTACTGGTTATCGCCATTATGACGATTTTATCCATCAATGGTGTGCATACTATGGAGTCAGTAACCCAGCGGGTTATGGAGTTGCGTGCACCAACGGTGCTGGCTTCAAAGTCAATGGAGAATGGGGTTAATAAATCGCTTGCAGGTTTGCGAGGATGGATGATTCTGGGTAAAGACAAGTTCAAGAAATCTCGACTCGAGGCATGGAAGGAAATTGATACCGCTTTTGCGACAATGAAAGAGTTTTCAAGAGGCTGGACCAACCCGAAAAATGTTGAAAGACTTGCAGCCATTGAGGCAAGTTTGTCTAAATTCAGGAAGGCGCAAGAGGAGATAGAGGCAATCAGTGGCACTATTGAGAATACCCCCGCCACTAAAATTCTGGTTAAACAGGCAGCCCCTTTGGCAAGCATTCTGGTGACTGAAATTACCAACATGATCAATCTGGAAGCAAAGCTGGCAGCAACTCCCGCACGTAAAGATTTATTGGGTATGATGGCGGATGTGCGCGGTACTACAGCACGAGGCCTGGCTAATATAAGAGCCTTTTTGCTCACCGGTGATCAGAAATTCCATGATAAATTCAACATCATGTGGACGAAAAACATCAAGCGCTTTGCGGACCTTCAGTCTCACTCAAACCTGTTGACGGTCGAACAAAAGGTAGCATTTAATAAGTTTTCCAGGGCACGTGCCTCGTTTAAGGATCTTCCAGGGAAAATGTTTAACATCCGTGGAGGCAAGCAATGGAATCTCGCCAATTACTGGCTGGGTAGCAAGGCAGCACCAGAAGCCGGAAAGATAATGGCTAACCTGGTACCGATGGTACAGAATCAGGAAAAACTCACTACAAATGACATTGCCCTGGCACAGGAAAAAATTGACTGGTTGAATAGTTTCATGATTGTAACCAGTGTGATCGGCGCTCTTATCGCCTTGATACTGGGTGTGGTTATTACACGCATGATTACAGTGCCACTGAAACAGATGCTGGCAGCAGCAGATGATCTGCGCCAGGGTGATGGTGATCTGACTCAGCGCCTACCTGATTTTGGTAACAATGAAATTGGTAAAACGGCGCATGCCTTCAATGGTTTTGTCGAGAAAATACAAAATGTATTGATAGAGGTTAGTGCAAATGTCGATAGCATGTCACAGGCAGCTGAAGAAATCAGTGCCACCTCGCAATCCCTGAGTCAGGGAGCCAGTGAGCAGGCAGCATCTGTTGAAGAGACCAGTGCTTCACTGGAACAGATGAGTGCTTCTATTAATCAGAATACTGATAATGCCAGGGCAACAGAAAATATTGCAACTTCTTCGTCTGAACAGGCGCAGGACGGTGGCCAGGCTGTGGGTGAAACAGTCAGTGCAATGACCACTATCGCTGCCAAGATTAGCCTTATCGAGGATATTGCTTATAAGACTAACTTGCTGGCACTGAATGCAGCCATCGAGGCGGCACGTGCCGGTGAACATGGTAAAGGTTTTGCAGTGGTTGCAGATGAGGTTCGTAAGCTGGCAGAACGCAGTGAATCGTCAGCTCAGGAAATCAGTGAGCTGGCAGCTAATAGCGTTAAGGTTGCACAGCGAGCAGGTGAGTTGATTAATGAAATCGTACCAGGAATAGGTAAGACTGCGGACCTTGTACAGGAGATTACAGCAGCATCAGAAGAGCAGTCATCTGGCGTGACTCAGGTTACAACCGCTATGGAGCAACTGGATAAAGGTGCCCAGCAGGGCGCATCTTCTTCAGAAGAGCTGGCAGCGACTGCAGAAGAGATGAGTACGCAGATGGTTGAGCTTCAACGTACGGTTGGCTTCTTCAAGTTGAATAAACATGATAATAGTGCATCGCGCGGTGTTGACATGAAGGGAAATGTTGAAGTTTTTGATGCAGCCAGGGCAACTGCTGGATACGACGAGTCTGATGTTACAAGTAAAGACTTCGAACGTTTTGGAACCTAGGTAAATTTAAAAATATTATTAACAGTAGATTGAAGTATTAACATGGAAATGAGGTTTAAATATGTTTTCTAATATGAAAGTTGGCACCAAATTACTAATCATGTTCATTAGTATTGTATCGATGGCGATCGCAATAGTATCTTATCAAAGTTTTAACAATGCCAAGCAGGCCCTGGAAGCCGAATCGTTTAATAAACTAACGGCTGTGCGTGAGATCAAGGGAGCCCAGATTGAAGACTATTTTGGCCAGATCCGGAAGCAGGTCGTTACATACTCTGAAAACAGAATGATTGTTGATGCGATGAAGGACTTTAAATCGTCCTTTCATAGTATCGATAAAGACCTGGGTATAGTTGCGACAGACACTGGGGATATTAATACAGCCCTGAATGATTTCTACGCAGGTTTTGTTGGCAGACTAAACAAGAATCTTGAGCAACCGGTATCTGCATCAGGCTACGTACCGAAAGGATTGCAAACGCGTATACTTCAGAATCTGTATATAGCATCCAGTCCAAAAAAGGTTGGTTCCAAGCATGAACTGGACGCATCCAGTGATAACAGTCAATACAGTAAGCATCATGTTAAATATCATCCTGTCATACGAAGTTATCTGGAAAAATTTGGTTTCTATGATATTTTCCTGATTGATCCTGATACCGGCCATATTGTCTATAGTGTTTTTAAAGAAGTAGATTACGCTACATCACTACTGGATGGCCCCTATAAGAACACAAATTTTGCAGATGTATTCAAGGCAGCACGTACTTCAGGTAAGAAGGATTTTGCACGACTGATTGATTTCAAACCATATCACCCTTCATATAATGCAGCCGCATCCTTTATAGCCTCGCCTGTTTATGATCAGGGCAAGCTTGAAGGTGTACTGGTTTTTCAGATGCCGGTTGATGCCATCAACGCGGTAATGACCAGTAATAAAAATTGGTTAAAAACAGGCTTGGGCAACAGCGGTGAAAGCTACATAGTCGGCGATGACAAGACGTTGCGTAGTGAATCCCGTTTTCTGATCGAAGATGACAAGGGTTATTTAAAGATGCTGGCCGAGGTGGGTATCGATAAAGCTGTTATTAACCGCATTGAAAACCTGGGCAGCGCTATTGGTGCACAGCCAGTCATAACGGCTGCGAGTAAAGAGGCTCTTGTTGGTAATGAAGGCGCGAAAATAGTAAATGATTACCGGGATGTGCCCGTTTTATCGGCATATCGTCCATTGAAAATTAAGGATATGAATTGGGCGATTTTGAGTGAAATTGATGAGGCAGAGGCATTTGCAGCAGTATACAGCTTAGGTAACATCATACTGATCACATCTTTGGCTATTCTTGCTTTTGCAGCATTAATTGGTTGGTTATTTTCAAGTCGGGTAATTGCAAGACCATTAAATATGATGCTGGCAGCGGCTGACGACCTGCGCGATGGGGATGGTGATTTAACTCAGCGCCTGCCAAAATTTGGCAATGATGAGATTGGAAAAACTGCAAACGCATTCAACGGCTTTATTGAAAAAGTGCAGGGTGTGTTAATAGAAGTACGTGCATCAGTCGATAGCATGGCGCAGGCATCAGAGCAAATAAGTGCAACATCACAAGCGCTAAGCTCTGCTGCAAGTGAACAAGCCGCATCTGTAGAAGAAACCAGTGCTTCGCTGGAGCAGATGAGTGCATCTATTAATCAGAATACTGATAATTCCAAAGCTACCGAGAGTATTGCCTCTTCTTCATCAGAACAGGCAAACGATGGCGGTAAGGCTGTAGTCGAGACGGTCACTGCAATGTCAACCATTGCTGACAAGATTAGTTTGATCGAGGATATTGCCTATAAAACCAATCTGCTGGCACTTAATGCAGCAATTGAAGCTGCACGTGCAGGTGAACATGGAAAAGGATTTGCAGTTGTAGCAGACGAAGTACGTAAACTGGCCGAACGTAGCCAAACATCAGCACAGGAAATTAGTGAGTTAGCCGGCAACAGTGTCAAAGTTGCTGAACGTGCCGGAAAGTTGATTGGAGAGATCGTGCCGAGTATAGGTAAGACGGCCGACCTGGTACAGGAGATTACGGCATCATCTGAAGAACAGTCATCGGGTGTTATCCAGATAACGTCAGCAATGGAACAGTTAGACAGAGGAGCGCAGCAAGGTGCGTCCTCTTCAGAAGAGTTGGCAGCCACGGCTGAAGAAATGAGTACACAGATGGTCGAGCTTCAGGGTACGATCGGGTTCTTCAAGCTTGGTGATGAAGATAAAAATTCATCCCCAGTATCCGGTGTCATGCGTGATCCTGGTATAGGAGAAAGAGGTACTGGATCTAATACTATGGTGAAAGATTCGGAATCACAGCAGCAGGACTTTGAACGTTTTGGATCCTGAATTAAACAACTATGGAGAACGCTATGACTGAGTTATCGCAAGTTGAGGCAGTAAAGGCAAATGACCTGAGTCATTTATCCGGTGAGATGAATATAGATCATAATGATATCAATAAATACCTGACATTTTTTCTTTCAGATTCAGTCTACGGTATTGGCATCAATACTGTGAAGGAAATTATTGAGTTCGGTGTTATAACTCATGTGCCGATGACTCCGGATTATATTCGTGGCGTGATAAATTTACGTGGAAAAGTGGTGCCGGTGATTGACCTGGCGGAAAGGCTTGGAAAGAAGGCTGCAGAGCCCACCAAGCGGACATGTAATATTATCGTTGAAATGATGGTCGATGATGAAGCGACAGATATTGGTTTTGTTGTTGATCTTGTCAATGAGGTTATTGATATTCCGGCAGAACTTATTGAGCTGGCACCAGCATTTGGAGCAGACATCAGGGTAGATTTTATTGCAGGCATGGCGAGGCTCGATAATAAATTTACTGTGCTGCTGGATCTTGAAAATGTTTTGTCTATAGAAGAACTCTCCGAATTAGATGGCATGACCTGAAAAAGGTTTGCAAACATAGCCAGGAAGTTAATTGTATACAGGCCCGGCTAACCGGGCCTTGTTATATTTAAGAATAAATATTGGAGCAGTAATGTCTGAAAATGTTGAATTATTACAAATAGCAATGGCAAGAGAAGATATAAAGAATATCAATGAAATGGCGAGAAAAATATACATGACCGCTTTGAATGCAATGCTAAAAGCAAGACGTACCAGTTGTAATAATCAGGGCTATACAAGAGTAACCGCTGAGTTACGAAAATTCAGTGTACGTATGGAGGAATCAATGCGTGATCTTTCATTGTGTGCCACTGAGATTGTTAAGGCAGTTGCGATGGAAAGAACGAGAAAAAGAATTGCAGTCATGATGTGCAGGACAGTGATTGAATCGGAAAAAAGAAAAAATATGAGTAATAAGAGAAATATTAGTCTGGTTAAAAACAAGGCAAAAATTCTGAATGACAATAATGACAATAATGACAAATATGGTGTGGCTGGATTATATTGCCGTTTCGCAACCTCCGTTGACAGGATACGCCCACTGTGTAAATTAGGTCAGAATGTAGCAGTGCTGGCCAAGGTTGAGGCAATGTATGTGGCCGAGGATGTGCAGATGTTACATGATATTGCAGAAGAGATGGATCAGATTATAACCACAGTTGAACAGCAGCTTGACATTGTATCGGGTAGATTGGCAGCATGATAAATTGGAATCGATTTAAATGAAAAAAGTACAAAACATTTATAAAGATGGAGATCATAGCTGGGATGTCGTGGCGCGAGACCCAGATAAACCTGATTACGTAATTGATACCAATGAGTATCTTATCAGTAATAATGGTGAAGCCATCATTACTGACCCGGGCGGGATGGAAATATTTCCGGCGGTATTTTCAGCAGTAACAGAGGCCATGAATGCCAGTAATATAAAAACCATTTTTGCATCGCATCAGGATCCGGATATTATTTCATCATTATCGCTCTGGCTTGAAGTTAACCCGGAAATGAAATGCTATTTGAGTTGGTTATGGGGCGAGTTCGTTCCTCACTTCGGCGGGAATAAGGAAACATTTATTCTAATGCCAGATGAGGGTATGGAAATAACCGTAGGTAATTTGATGTTAAATGCTATTCCCGCGCATTTTCTTCATTCGGCAGGTAATTTTCATTTGTATGATGAAAAAGCAAAAATATTATTTAGCGGTGATGTAGGTGCTGCGTTATTGGCGCCGGAAAACGACGATTTGTTTGTGACTGATTTTTCTTCACATATTAAAAGTGCAGAAGGATTCCATAAACGATGGATGGGTTCAAATTCATTCAAACGTAACTGGTGTGAAAGAGTGTCTGTAATGGATATTGACATGTTATGCCCACAGCATGGGGCAATCTATCGTGGCGATGATGTCAGTCGATTCATTAACTGGTTTGATGGCCTGGAAATTGGAATCCTGAAATGACGGCGATTATGAACACAACGTTATCTGATAAGGAGTTTAGTCTTTTCCAGAAGATGATTTATCAGCAGGCAGGTATTAGCATGAAGCCTGCAAAAAAAGCACTGATAGTGGGAAGATTAGGTAAACGTCTACGTCACTATAATCTTTCCAGTTTTCGTGAATATTATGATTTGATTAACAGTGATAAGTATCCAGGTGAGTTTCAAACAACGATAGATCTGTTGACAACCAATGAGACCTACTTTTTTCGCGAACAAAAACATTTTGATTTGTTAAAGAAGCAGATTATTCCTGCGCAGCGTAAAAATGCACAGAATTTCAGAGTCTGGAGTGCTGCCAGTTCATCGGGGCAGGAAGCTTATACTGTTGCTATGGTGCTGGCAGAAACAATTGGACTGACATCGTTATGGGAAGTAGTTGGAACCGATATTAGTCAAAGGATTGTCAATCAGGCAAAAACAGCACTGTTTCCGATGAAAGAAACAGAAAATATTGCCAGGAATTTATTGAATGATTATTGCCTGAAAGGTGTTCGGTCTCAACAGGGTAGTTTTCTTATTACTGATGCGCTCCGAAAAAAAGTCAGCTTCCATCACAAAAACCTTATGGGTAGTTGTGCCGATATGGGTCAGTTTGATGTAATTTTTTTACGTAATGTCATGATCTATTTTGATAATGAGACGAAACAGGAGCTGGTAAATAAACTGATTACACAACTGAAGCCAGGAGGTTATTTTATTATTGGGCATTCTGAAACACTGAATCAGATTAAGACCGATATTAAAATGATGTCGCCATCAGTATATAGAAAAGAATAATATGATCGATAACAAAAACCCTGAATGCGTATTTCTAAACCCGGGTGAAATAGCTTTCGGGGAAGCGCCGCTGACCATAGCGACTTTACTTGGTTCATGTGTGTCAGCTACATTGTGGCATCCTGAAAAGAAAATTGGTGGCATGTGCCATATTTTACTGCCCGAGAAACCAGGTAGTGAGCATGACACTAAAGTAGCCAGTGGTGCTGTATATTATTTTATTCGGGCAATGCGAAAATACAATACTATTGCACCTGATTATGAGGTTCGCTTGTATGGTGGGGGCAATATGTTTCCCCATATAAAACGGTCAGCAAAAATGGATGTCGGCAATCGTAATATCCTTATGATGCGACAAATATTGATGCAAACCGGCTTCAGATTAAGGAAAGGGCTGGATGAAGTAGGGGGTAATGATTATCGCAGGTTAACTCTGGATGTGAGTACAGGTAAAGTTATTTTGAAGAGTACTACGGTTATGCAAAATGAAAATTTGATGAAAGGGATAAACAATGTCTAGAATTAGCGTCCTGGTGGTGGATGATTCAGCTGTTGTCCGACAGGTATTAGCTGAGATTATTAATAAAGACCCTGCTTTAGAGTTGATGGCTGCTGTAGCAGACCCGATATTTGCGATGAAGCGTATGGAAATGAGTTGGCCAGATGTTATCGTTCTGGATATAGAAATGCCAAGGATGGATGGCATTACTTTTCTGAAAAAAATAATGAGTGAAAGACCGACACCAGTTGTCATTTGTTCAACACTGGCTGGAAGCGGTGCCGAGACAACCATGCAGGCTTTGGACTCAGGTGCAGTTGGTATAGTTGAAAAGCCAAAGGTTTCCACCAAACAGGGTCTGCATGATGACTCCAAATTTCTGCTGGAGAATATCAAGGCTGCCGGAAAATCTGATATGTCCAAGGTGCGCAAGACTACGATAGTAAAAAAGGTGCCGCCCTCACATCATCCTCAACCTAAAATGGATGCAGATGTGATGCTCGCACCTGCATCCAGAGCGATGAATGAAACGACAGAACAGATCGTGGCGCTAGGTACCTCTACAGGTGGAACCCAGGCTCTTGAAGCGGTGTTAACGCAGTTACCCAGGACCTGCCCCGGGATTGTCGTGGTTCAGCATATGCCGGAAAAATTCACGGCTGCATTCGCTGGCCGTCTGAATGGGCTGTGTGAGATCAAGGTCAAGGAGGCTGTTGATGGTGACCGGGTTATATTGGGACAGGCGCTAATAGCACCTGGCGGAAAACATATGATGCTGAAACGTAGTGGGGCAAAATACTATGTTGAGGTTGCAGATGGCCCACTAGTCAGCCGCCATAAGCCTTCTGTTGATGTTTTGTTTCGATCAGTGGCCAAGTCTGCAGGAAAGAACGCGCTGGCTATTATAATGACGGGCATGGGCGATGATGGAGCAAAAGGAATAAAGGAAATGCATGATGTTGGTGCACGTACACTGGCACAGAATAAAGAAACTTGTGTTGTTTTTGGTATGCCAAATGAAGCAGTTAAACTTGGGGCAATTGATGAGCAGATAGGATTGGATGAAATCCCGGAATCAATTGCTAATTTTACAAAGCAAGCGAATTGGGCTTAGTAAAAGAGTCGAAATTCAATGAATGAATATAGTATGAGGTATAAAAATGAATCAATTAGCTAAAAATAAAATGAGTTCAGCGATGCAGGTTGGTGATGATAATTCAAACAAGTATTTAACATTTCTACTGGGTAGTGAAGTTTATGCCTTCAGTATTTTGAAAGTTAAAGAGATAATTGAATATGGTGATATCACATCTATGCCTATGATGCCTGATTTTATTTGTGGTGCTATTAACCTTAGGGGTAAAGTAGTACCTGTTATTGATTTGTCTCTACGTATGGAGAAAGCGGCTGCGGATATATCAAGACGCACCTGTATTGTTATTGTTGAGTTAAGTACCGGTGACGGTGTAATTAATATTGGTGTTATTATTGACTCTGTCAGCAAAGTTGTAGATCTTCAAGCTGACGAGATTGAACCTGCGCCATCATTCGGGGGCAACATTCGCACCGATTTTATTGAGGGTATGGGTAAGCTAGAAAATGAATTTATAATTGTTCTTAATCTTGATAGGGTCATTTCAATGGATGACATTCAGGCGTTAACCCAGGTGCAGCAATTAGCTGATGAAAGCTAACTCCACAGGGTTATGTATTTTTCTTATGCATCAGGTCTGACTTTGCGATTATTCGAGCACAAACTTTCCTCATTTTTTTTCTATTTTGGCGAGACTGACTTCGAAGTGCTTCAAACGCCGCATCTTGTGAGAGGTTTTGGCGCTCCATAGTAATGCCTACTGCTGTGCTAATGATGCGATTATTGTTTAGTGCTTCAATTAGTTTTTCTTTATTCTCATGTAGTTCTTTCATATCCTGTGAACGGTGAATTGCCGTTTCTATAGTCAAAATCATTTGTTCAACGTTTATTGGTTTGACTAAATAGCCAAGTGCCCCACATTCAATTGCCCGCGTTATTGTATCCTTGTCATCGCAAGCAGAAAAAAATACAAATGGTGTGGCGGTGGCGATTGTAGATTGAATCTGTTGTGCTGTTTCAATACCGTTAATACCCGGCATATGTATATCCAGGATTGCCAGATCAGGCTTCTGTGCCGTGCAGATTTCTATGGCCTCGATACCATTATTTGCAATATGAACCTTGTAACCAGAGCGTGCTAGTATTCTTTGTACTATATCTAGAACTAATTCGTCATCGTCGACAATAAGTATTTGTTTACTGGTTGAATTCATAAAGGAATGATAATATTAATACCCTTATGATGTCAAAGGGTATTAGGGTGATTTGAATATAACAAATAGAAAGTATACTGATGGAGCATTAAAGCAATACGTTGTTAATTATCGATGATGAAGCTTCAAATATTCAGCTCATCTCAGCCTTTCCTGAAGCGCAGGGTTGAGGAATCCTGGAGACTACTTTTGAATGAAAGTCTCTGATAGAATCTCGACCAGTTGAATCAGTCGCCCAAAGCAGCTATTTGTAACTCTACTTACTGACTTATGATTAAATGCACCTCAGTCTTGAATGTTATATCATCTTTACAATTATTCGAGTGCAGGCAATGTTACCCAAAATTCAGTGCCTATACCATATTCACTATTAAATCCTATTTCACCTTGCATTTGTTCGACTAATTGTTTTGTTATGACAAGTCCAACTCCGGTTCCCTCAATTACATCAGAGTTTTTTTCATTACGCGAAAATGGCTCGAATACTTTTCCAAAAAACTCAGGTTTTATACCTATACCAGAATCTTTAATGCTAAGTATACATAATCCATGACAGGCTTGTTCAAGTACAACATCGATGTTTCCATCTTGTTTATTATATTTAATAGCATTGCTTAACAAATTTATACAAATTTGCTGAAGCCTTTTGTAATCGGCGGTTACAAAATATGTAGCGGCACTATTAAAGTTTATGGTTATATGTTTCTTGTTAGCAAGAGGTGCAATAATATTAATGCTACGTTTTAATACCTCATCAAAAGATATTTTTTCCAGGTTAAATTCGGCTTTTCCAGCTTCTATCGTAGCCAAATCGAGAATTTCGTTAATAAGCGATAGTAAGTATTCACCTGCATTCATAA
>Ga0316205_10005127_pt1 | contig 11029 bp, 7 predicted proteins | sample 3monthpyrite_MG_FD_204941 | JGI IMG/M metagenome (GOLD analysis project Ga0316205, IMG submission 204941) | Microbial mat bacterial communities from mineral coupon in-situ incubated in ocean water Damariscotta River, Maine, United States -... | ecosystem: Environmental > Aquatic > Marine >...
ACAAAACAGCCCAGATGGTGAATGGAAGTGCGCTGTGCGTCGCCGGTCTGCATGTCGCGGATGTTCACGTTGCAAAGTAGTTCCATCACTGCCTCCATTCCACTGCCGCGCAGATCAAAGCAGACCCATGCGTCCGTTTGTTCAGTCACTGATGCCGTCTCATCAAAACGCGCTTTCAGTTGCGTGGCCCAGTCTTCAAACGTATCAAATGGCGCACCCAGGATCCATTGGTCTGGACCCACCCAAAAACCTGCCTCAGGGTCGTGCATCTGCACTTTTCCAGGGCCTGGGACCGCACCAATGACGGCTTTCAGGTGTTTGCGGCATACCGCCTCGCGCCCCATCCGTGCGGCGACAGATGCAAGCGCTATACTGGGGTTTTCGGTCAACGTAACGCCCGCCACGCGGTCTTCACGTGGTGTGGAACCGCCAAGTGCGGTTATGGCTACGAGATTATGCACGAACACGCTCCCCCTTAGGATCGATAAAGTGGACGGAGACGATCTCGACCTCCACTGTCAGATCAGTCACTGGCGAGACCAGTCGCATCGTCTCGCCTAATCGATTGCCGCCATCTTTTAGGAAGCCAAGCCCAATCATGTGATCCAAGCTGGGCGAGAAGGCAGCGGAGGTGACGTAACCTTGATCATGCTTTGCATCGACTGGACCAGCGGCCGCCATCAGATGTCCACCTGCTGTGATCTTATGAGTAGCATCGACAGGTTTTATGCCTACCTGAGCGAGCGCACCATCTTCGTTCAAACCTACGCGCTCTGACAGTTTTGAGCCGATGCTATCTTTTGCCTTCGACACCATTCGCCCCATCCCAAGGTTCAGCGCGGTGGTGGTGCCGTTCAGCTCGTTACCCGCTGCGTGGCCTTTCTCGATGCGCATAACGCCAAGCGCCTCGGTGCCATATGGCGTGACGTTGAATTCTTCGCCTTCTGCCATCAACCTGCGCATCAAAGCATCACCATAACGCGATGGCACGGCGATCTCGAAGGCCAACTCGCCCGAGAACGAGATACGGAACAACCGCGCACGCAACCCGCCACAAACTGTGATGTTGCCACACGCCATGAAGGGAAAGCCTTCGTTTGTAATGTCGAAATTTGGGTCAACGATCTTGCGCAACAACTTGCGCGAATTTGGCCCCGCAACGGCGTATTGCGCCCACGCTTCGGTGGTCGAAATCAGCTGCACATCGGCGTCAGGCATAAGGCATTGGCGCACGAATTCCATGTGTTGATAGACTTTGCCTGCATTGGCGGTTGTTGTCGTAACCACGAAATGATCCTCTGCCAACCGACCGGCAGTTCCGTCATCCATTGCGATCCCGTCTTCGCGTAGCATCAACCCGTAGCGAGTTTTACCCACGGCGAGCTTTGCGAAGCCGTTGCAATATACCTTGTTCAAAAATGTAGCCGCATCGGTGCCTTGCACGTCGATTTTGCCCAACGTGGTGCAGTCGCACACGCCGACCGATTTGCGGGTGGCACGAACCTCGCGGTCAACACTAGTCCGCCAATGGGTCTCGCCCGCGATGGGGAACCACTGCGCACGTAACCAGTTGCCAACTTCGACAAACACTGCGCCGCGCTCTTTGGCCCAGAAGTGGGATGGCGTGAGGCGGGTGGGGTGGAAATCTTTGCCACGCATACGCCCCGCAAGCGTGCCGATTGCTGTAGGCGTATAAGGCGGGCGAAAAATAGTTGTGCCGACCTCCGGAATAGTCTTGCCCGCAAGCTCTGCCATGATCGCCAGCCCGCCCATGTTGGAGGTCTTGCCCTGATCGGTGGCCATGCCAAGTGTTGTGTAACGTTTCAAATGCTCAACCGAGCGGAAACCCTCTTGGTGGCTCAGTTTCACGTCTTTCACAGTCACGTCGTTTTGTTGATCCAACCACGCTCGAGAGCAACCTTCGACATACCAAAACGGCGTTTGCTTGACGGGCGCGTCCTCGGCAGCGGGCGGGTCGGATGGCTTCAGGTCCAGCATCCGCGCGGCGGCATTTGCGCCTGAGGTCAATGCGCCGTGTGTTGAAAATGCGCCGTCTGCCGCACCTGCGACTGCCAAGCCAAGGGGCAGGGCACCGTCCGGCACAAATGCCGCTAAATCATCGTTCCAAGTGGGTCGCCCGCGTTGGTGACATGTCAAATGCACATTCGGGTTCCAACCACCTGATACCCCCAAGGCACCACATTCCAACGTGCGATCAGTGCCATCGGCCATGCGTACTTCCACGAAGGTCAGCCCAAGACGGCCCTTGGTGTCTATGACCTGTGCACCCTTCAGAACCTCATAGTCACCGGATGTTGGTGCATCACTGCGGGTATCCACCACCGCGGCTATCTTGACGCCCTTGGCGTGCAGATCGGCAGCAGTCCGGTGGCCGTCGTCATTGTTGGTGAAGATCGCAATGCGTTGTGCAGGCGTCGCCGCCCAGCGGTTCGCATAAGTCCGGATAGCCGAGGCAAGCATGATGCCCGGGCGGTCGTTGTTTTCAAACGCGATGGGGCGCTCTGTGGCACCAGCGCAAAGTAGCGTGCGTTGCGCGTAGATGCGCCATAAAATCTGGCGCGGTTTGCCCTGAAGCGGGGTTTTCATGTGATCGGACACTCGCTCCACGGCACCGTAGATGCCATGATCAAACGCGCCAATGACAGTAGTGCGGGGCATGAGGCGGACGTTGGGCAGTGACGACAGCTCGGCTACGGTGGCAGTGGTCCAGTCGAGGGCAGGGGCGTCGTTAAGCGCAAAGGTTTCGGCATTCAACCGACCACCAAACGCAAAGTCTTCATCGGCCAATACGACGTCGCGTCCTGCACGACCGGCCGTCAACGCAGCCATTAGGCCGGCAGGCCCCGCACCAATAATCAGTACCTCGCAGTGGCGGAAGCCTTTGTCATATTCGTCTGGGTCAGCCTGCATCGACAGGGAGCCGAGGCCTGCTGCTTTGCGAATGATCGGCTCGTATATCTTTTCCCAGAATGAAGCGGGCCACATGAAAGTCTTGTAGTAGAAGCCCGCCGTTAGGAAGTTCGAGAAGCGGTCGTTTATCGCCATGGCGTCAAAGGCCAGTGAGGGCCAGCGGTTTTGCGACTTGGCGACAAGGCTGTCGTACAACTCAGCAGTTGTCGCGCGGGTATTGGGCTCTTGACGGTCGCCACTGCGTAATTCGACGATGGCGTTCGGTTCTTCGGAGCCAGCAGTCAGGGGCCCGCGCGGGCGGTGATATTTGAACGAACGGCCCATCAGGCGCACGTTGTTGGCCAGCAGGGCGGAGGCCAGCGTATCGCCGGGGTGGCCATCGTAAGATTTGCCGTCAAAGGTGAATTTCAGCGTGGTGTTGCGGTCGATTTGACCACCGCTTAGGCGATGGGATTGGGTCATTTTGAACGCCCCCGTGCGCGCGCCACGTCGCGGGCGATTTCGACCTTGGATATTTCATGCGTGACAGTGTTGCGTGTCACGACCAGCCAAGAGCGGTCGCCGCCCTCGTGCCACCACAGCTCGCGGTGTTCACCCGCTGGGTTGTCGCGCAGGTAAGCATAGGCGTGCCAGTCTTCTGCACTGGCGGTCTCAGGGTCGGGGCGGTCTAAGAGACCCGCATCACCGAGATACACAAACTCTGCGCTGTCACGAGGGCCGAGGAGGGGGTGGTTGATAATCATCAGTGCAAGTTGGGCTGATTGCCCATTCCTTTTTCGTCAATCATGTGTCCAGTTCGGAACCGATCGAAACGGTAGGCGGTGGCGGTTTCGTGCGGCTCGTCTTTCGCTAACAGATGCGCAAAAGCGTTGCCACTTGCGGGCGTGGCCTTAAAGCCGCCGTAGCACCAGCCACCGTTGAAATAGAGCCCGTCGATATGGGTGCGGTCGATGATGGGGGAGCCGTCCATGGACATATCCATGATCCCGCCCCACATGCGCAAAAGCCGCGCGCGGCCAATCATCGGCATGATCGCCATGCCGCCTTCGCACACGTCCTCGACCACGGGTAGGTTGCCACGTTGGGCGTAGGAATTGTAGCCGTCTATGTCGCCACCAAATACCAGCCCGCCCTTGTCGGATTGGCTGACATAGAAGTGTCCTGCGCCGAAGGTGATGACGCCGGGCAGCACGGGTTTAAGGCCTTCAGTGACAAAGGCCTGCAACACGTGGCTCTCCATTGGAAGGCGCATACCCGCCATCGACATTAGCCGTCCCGAATTGCCCGCGACCGCGCAGCCGACTTTGCCCGCGCCGATAAAGCCACGCGAGGTCTCGACGCCTTTGCACACGCCGCCCTCGACGCGGAAACCCTGCACCTCGCAGTTCTGGATAATGTCCACGCCATGGCTGTCGGCACTGCGTGCAAAGCCCCAAGCCACGGCATCATGGCGCACGGTGCCACCCCGCCGCTGCGCTAGCCCACCTTTGATGGGGAACCGAGCGTCGTTGAAATTAAGAAACGGGTATTCGGTGCGAATTTGGTCGATGTCCAAGTATTCGGCATCCGCGCCGTTCAGGATCATTGCATTGCCGCGCCGCACGAATGCATCTCGTTGCGCATCGGAGTGGATGAGGTTCATAATGCCGCGCTGGCTGACCATGGCGTTGTAGTTCAGGTCTTGCTCCAACCCTTCCCAAAGCTTGAGAGACATTTCGTAGAACGGCTCGTTGCCATCTAGAAGGTAGTTTGAGCGAATGATGGTCGTGTTGCGGCCCACATTGCCACCACCGATCCAGCTTTTTTCCAGAACGGCAACGCGCTTTTCACCATAGACTTTGGACAGGTAGTGCGCGGTCGCCAGCCCGTGACCGCCACCGCCGATGATGATGATGTCATAATGGCTTTGTGGTTCAGGATCGCGCCAAGCAGGTGTCCAGCCTTTGTGACCCGTTAGGGCTTCTTTAATGACCTTAAAACCGGAGTAGCGCATGGAATCAGACCTCTTTCGCGACAGTCTTCTTATTATTGATGAAGAAGTACCTTTCAAACCCGACATCCAACCTTTCAAATCGGACCGTAACCCAATTATTTTTCAGCCCTTCACAAAAACTTAACATACACCATGAAGAATATTTCTTGATCCACAGGAAAATCATGCGACAGTGCGCCATGGAAAATGCGGAGGGTTGTCGAGATTCGACCGCCGTAGTGCGCGGGACTGCCCCGCATCCAACTGAAAGCGGCGCAATAGACCGCGACACAACTGGGAGAATTAACATGAATAAGTTTACAATGGCGTTGACGGCTGGGGCGCTTGCGCTCACCCCCGGCCTAGTTCTTGCTCAAGACAGCAGCGACCCGATCATTATCCCGATCCACAATTGGTCTTCGCAGATCGTCATGAGCCACGCAGTGGGTCAGATTCTAGAAGGTATGGGCAACAACGTAGAATTCGTGACTACTGACAGCCAAGCAGTTTACGAATCCCTCCGCCTCGGAGACGTCACGATGGAATTGGAAGTCTGGGAAGGCGCGTTTGGTGCATCTTTCCGGGCAGCACTCGAAAAAGGTGGCTTGCACGATGTTGGCGACCACAACGCTGTCACCCGTGAGGACTGGTGGTATCCCATGTGGACCAAAGATGCCTGCCCAGGATTGCCAAGCTGGGAAGCGCTTAACGACTGCGCCGCCATCTTCGCCACAGCTGAGACCGGCGACAAAGGTCGCTATCTAGACGGCCCTGTCGACTGGCTGAAGCACGGCCAAGAGCGGGTCGCGGCACTCGACATGAACTTCGTCGTTGTGAACGCAGGTTCCGCCGCCGCCCTTTGGGCCGAGATTGGTGCTGCTGAAGCCGATAAAAGGCCGGTAGTAGTATTCAACTGGACACCAAACTTTGCAGAAGCCGTCTGGCCCGGTGAATTCGTAGAGTTCCCAGCTTGGGTTGAGGGCTGCGACAAGGATCCAGCCGTAGGCCCGAACCCTGACGCGCTGTTTGATTGTGGTAACCCAGCCAAGGGCTACCTCAAGAAAGCTGCTTGGGACGGCATGAAGGACAAATGGCCAGCAGCCTACGAGACGCTGACCAAGATATCCTTCACCAACGCTCAAATCGCCGAAATGGCCAAGCTGGTCGACATCGACGAGATGGAAGCTGAAGACGCCGCCGCTGCATGGTTGGAAGCTAACCCTGACGTGTGGAAGCCTTGGACTGGCTCCTAAGCCCCGTCTGACAAATAACTAAGAAAATGCGCCTGCCTAGGGTAATCTCTGGGCAGGCGTTTTGAACACCGGCACTAGGATCGGTGAGGGGAGAGCTACACCATGACCACCAAGCCCGTGATTTCCTGTCGCAATGTCTGGAAAATCTTTGGGGCGAATCCGGAACGCTACCTCTCGCAGATGCCGCAGGGACATAGCTTCGACGCGATCCGTGAAGATGGTTACATCGCCGGAGTTAAGGATGTTTCGCTTGATGTCAGCAAAGGTGAGATGCTGGTAATAATGGGGCTTTCGGGATCAGGGAAATCAACACTGGTTCGTTGCTTTTCACGCTTGCACGAGATTACCGGCGGGACTATCGAGGTGGATGGTCAGGACATCATGTCCTTGTCCGAGAAAGAGCTGATCGACCTGCGCCGCAGTAAGATGGGCATGGTGTTTCAAAGCTTCGGCCTGCTGCCGCACCGCACGGTGCTGGAGAATGTGGCGTTCCCGTTAGAGATGCGTGGCCAAGACAAACATGAGCGTCGGGCACGTGCTTTAGAAGTTGTGAAGTTGGTGGGCCTTGAGGGCCGTGAGGACTACTTCCCCCGTGAGTTGTCTGGCGGTCAGCAGCAGCGTGTCGGCATCGCGCGGAGCCTCGCCATTGAGCCAGACATCTGGTTTCTGGACGAGCCATTTTCCGCCCTTGATCCGCTGATCCGCCGTGAGATGCAGGATGAATTCCTGCGCCTGCAAGGGCTGCTGGGCAAGACCATTGTATTCATTACCCATGATTTCGACGAGGCCCTGCGCCTAGCTGACCGGATCGCCATCATGAAAGACGGTGCGGTCGAGCAGATTGACACTCCCGACCAAATCGTACTGCACCCTGCCACTGAGTATGTGCGAAAGTTCACCGAAGACATCGACAAGGCTCGTGTGGTCCACGCGCGGGTGCTCGCCACTGCCGAAACAACGGGTGAGGGCGATCCCGTCGATGCCAAGTCTACTGTGCAAGACCTCGCCCGCCTGTTGGTGCAAGACACTCGTGAGGTCATTCCGGTTGCCGCTGACGGCATAGTAATGGGCGGTATGAATCGCGTGGAAGCGTTGGAAATCCTATTGGAGAACGGCTGATGGCAGAAACGACCGCCCAGCCTGAACTACAGACTGCCGCGGTGCTGACACGGCCACGCGGAGCGTTGATCCTCGTAGGCATTGCCGCTTTGCTCACGATCATCCAATACGCAGGCCTATTGCCCGCCGCATTGTTCCGCGTGCCGGAGGCGATGGTGCCGAATTTTGCAGGTTGGCTGGACGCGATTTTCAACTTCGTGAAAGACGATTTAGGACTGTTGAAGTTGACGCGCTTTCTGACCGGCATTTTACAGGTCTTCTTGGATACGACCGCTAACCTACTGTTTGGCAAACGCCGCTGGCCGAACATCGGCCCCATTCCATGGACCGCCATCGCCGCTGTTGCGGGTGTGATTGGGTACTATTTGGGCGGTTGGCGCATGGCGCTCTTGGCGGCAGGTACATTTATTTGGACGGCGCTTATCGGTCAGTGGAAAATCGCCATGGAGACGATGTCCGTCCTTGTCGTCGCGGCCCCGTCGGCGTTCCTGATCGGCTTGGGTCTGGGCATCTTGGCGTGGCGCAAGCCGTCGGTCGACGCGGCGCTGAAGCCAATCTTGTCCGTTTTGCAGACGTTGCCCTTTTTCACGTATCTTCTACCGGCGGTCATCTTCTTCAAAGTAGGTCCCACGGCAGGCGCAGTGGCCACGACCATCTATGCGATTCCGCCGATGATCCTGATGACAACGCTCGGCCTCAAGAAGGTCTCGCCCGAGGTGGTGGAGGCAGGTAACATGAGCGGCTGCACCCGCAGGCAGTTGTTATTCCATGTCTACTTGCCATCTGCTCGAACGGAAATTCTGGTGGGTGTGAACCAAGTGATCATGCTCTGCCTTGCCATGGTGGTTCTGACGGCCTTTATCGGCATGCCCGGTCTTGGGGCCAAACTGCTGGCGATGATGGGCAGTTTCAAGCTGGGCCGCTCGTTTGAAATTGGCATAACTATCGTACTTCTGGCCGTGATGCTCGACCGGATGTCGAAGGCGTGGGTCGTCAAGCAGCCAGTGCATTTCGAGAAAGGCACCCCTTGGTGGCGTCGTCATTTGATGTTGTGTCTTGCCGTCGGGGTCTTCGTGTTTTTCGTTCTTGTCGCGCAAGTGATCCCCGAGGCGGGTCAATTGGGCCGCACCCAAAACTTCTCCATGGGCAAGGAGTTGGATAACTTGATTAAAGGCTTTCTGAATATCGACGTGGTCAAAGCCACCACCCAATTCCTGCGGGCCTTCGTGAACGTGCAAATCCTGATCCCGTTCCGTAACTTCATGCTATCGATACCGACGCCCGCCTTCATCCTGCTTGTCACCGCATTCGCCCTTTGGCTTGGCGGTCGTAAGCAAGCGATCTACGCAGCGATTTTCTTCTCGCTGGTCGCTTTGTCAGGATGGTGGGACCGCTCGGTCATTACGCTCTATTCAGTGATCTCAGCGGTGGTCATCGCGATGCTTCTGGGCCTGCCGATCGGTATTGTGGCCGCCCGGACTGAAAAATGGTCCAGGCGCATTTTGTTGGTCTGTGACACCGCGCAAACCTTCCCGAGCTTTGTCTATCTGATCCCGGCGATCATGCTCTTTGGCATCACCGACATTGCGGTAATCTTCTCAATCTTGATCTTCGCCATGGTGCCGCTCATCCGCTACACAATCGAAGGCCTGCGCACTGTTCCTTTAGAGATGACCGAGGCCGCCGATATGGCGGGTGCGACACGAATGCAAAAACTGTGGAAAGTGCAGCTGCCACTGGCGTTGCCCACCATGGCCGTGGGGTTCAATCAGGCGATCATGTTCGCATTCTTCATGGTTATCATCGCGGCCTTCATAGGCACGCAAGACTTGGGGCAAGAGCTCCAACGCACTTTAGCAGGCACTGATCTGGGCAAGAATTTTGTACTCGGCATTTGCGTGTCTCTCATGGCGCTGACCTTTGACCTGACAATCCTGAAATGGGCAAATGACCAAAAGAAGCTGTTGGGTCTCGACTAAGAACGCCAATCTGAGGCCAATGCTGCATTGCCGAGTATGAGAACTCCATTTGAATCACCAACATTCCAGAACGGGATTAATTGTCCTAATTGCAGCGTCGCTTGTATCGACCGTACTAGGGTCAATTCATGGGTTTTCGGTGTTCCTTGTGCCGCTCGAAACCCAATTTGATGAGCCCAGGTCTACTGTCGCGCTGACGTATTCTCTGGCCTTGGTTGCATTGACCGTTTCAGTTTTGTTCGGCCCGAGGTTCTTTGGACGATGGTCTGCTGCTACCATTCTTCTGACCGCATGTGCATTGGCCGCTGGTGGAACTTTACTGGCCGGAGCGGCCGGTTCGCTTCCGATTGTTTGGCTCGGTTACAGCTTGATTTTTGGTGCGGCAAACGGGTTGGGATATGGATTTGGTCTTCAGATCGCCGCGCAGGCCAATCCGGGTAGCGAAGGCTCAGCCATGGGAATTGTCACGGCATCATATGCGTTAGGGGCTGTACTGTCGCCGGGGCTGTTCGCAATAGCGATCGAGGCTCAGGGGTTTGCCTCAGCTATGATGGCGTTGGCGGTGGCGCTTATTGGATCAGGCCTGATCAGTGCGGCGCTTATGCGGACCGTCAATGCGAGGTTCGAACTTCCGGAGCATAGTGTTACTCAGATGACGGTTCCGTTGCGCAGCCAGCAGCTTCTATGGCTCGGATATTTCGGGGGTGTTCTGGCTGGACTTATGGTTATTGGGCATGCAGCCGGAATTGTAGCCTCTTTACGTCCTGGGTTGACTCCCTGGATTGCGCCGGTGGTCATTGCCTCCTGCAACCTAGTGGGGAGTTTGGCCGCCGGACGCCTCACCGACAAATTCCCTCCTGGCGCATTGCTGGCGTCATTGTCACTTCTGACCTTCGTGGCGCTCGTCAGTAGCGTAATCTTCGGAAGGACTTTCGGCGTAATGATCAGTTTTGGGGTCGTCGGATTTGCGTATGGGGGGACAATCGCGGCATATCCCGCTGCCATTGCTAAACTATTCGGGATGCGGAACAGCGCTAGAATATATGGGCGCGTTTTCACAGCATGGGGATGTGCGGGATTGGTTGGTCCTTGGTTCGCAGGCTTTCTATTCGATTGGAGCGGAGACTACCGGCTGGCAATAATAGCCGCGGCTGCCTTCGCTGTTATATCAACCATTATGGTCGCGATATTGTTCAGAAACGGGCATTTGACATACGAATGATACGGAGCTTCCTGACCGTTTGGAACATGTACCGTATCGAATACTCGATCTGGCTATTCAATTCTCTGCGTTTATAGGTTCACTTGAAACCGCGTCAGTTAACTTGCTGTTTCGGTTCGGTGATCGCGAGTTTTAGTTCAAGCTATTGATAAAGCTTAAATAAAATCAAAAACGCTCATTTGAAACGAAACGAAACGGAAAAAATGAACTGCTCACAAGTTGATTTCTGCGCGTTTGACCACCCACTAGGCGTCCCCCGCCGGAAGGACCCGTTTTTTCTGAGATGTCATCAGCGAGATCTGCAGTGGTGACGCTGCCGAAAGGATCGGCGACTTTGGCAGCTAACACGCGAGCTGCATTCAGTGCGACATTCAGCCGATGATACGGTTCAAAGTCGAAAGGAGTGGTTGCAAACAGAGTCCAGAAGACCCGCTCACCTTCACACGGGAGATGAACTCGTGAGCGCGCTCATACACTTCGAAGTCATCCCCTACCTCAAACCGAGGAACGACACGTTGTAGACTCACAGGCGGCGATGCATAAAACGATGAGT
>Ga0316205_10005129_pt1 | contig 11025 bp, 9 predicted proteins | sample 3monthpyrite_MG_FD_204941 | JGI IMG/M metagenome (GOLD analysis project Ga0316205, IMG submission 204941) | Microbial mat bacterial communities from mineral coupon in-situ incubated in ocean water Damariscotta River, Maine, United States -... | ecosystem: Environmental > Aquatic > Marine >...
GGCGATGCAGGGGGCGTGTTGGTGTAAAGCACCAGCCCGAAATCCAGGGTGGGGTTCTGCCCCATCCCCCGGCACCCACCACCACCAAGGCCACCCCCATGCCCCCCGCCCGCCAACACCCGCAACCGAGCCCCGCGCAGATCCTCAAATCCGCGCGCGGGCTGATCGCGGCGGGCCGGGCGGGCAATGCGGGCCAGCTTCTGCGCAAACACCTTTACCGCAATTCCCGCGACCAAGCGGCGCGCAAGCTCCTCGCCTCGCTCGGGCCGCAAGCCCGCCCGGCCCCCACCCTCACCGCCACGGATCAGGCCACCCGCCAGACCATCCTCACCGCCTTCCAGACCCGGAACTGGCAGACCGTCCTCACCCAGGCCCCGCCGCTTCTGAAGCGCCAGCCGCTCCTCTCTGACATCGCCAACGCGCTCGGCAATGCGCTGGCCGTCAGTGGCCGCAATTCCGAGGCCGCTCGCGTGCTGGATCACGCCATCCGCACCGATCCGGCAAATCCCGAACCCTATCTCAGCCTCTCCTCGCTTCTGCGCACGCGCGGCCAACCGGTGGAAGCCCGCGCCGCCGCCCGCGCCGCGCTCGATGTCGCCCCCGACAGCGCCGCCGCGCATGCCGCCCTCGGCCTCGCCCATCTCGATCTCGACGCCTCCGATCTGGCCGAGACCCATCTGCGCCGCGCCACCCAATTGGCCCCCACTGCCGCGCCCGCATGGGATGCGCTGGCCAAGATGCTGGAACGGCTCAACCGGCTGGATGATCTGGACGCCGTGCTGACCCTAGCCGAGGCGCATCTGCCCGACCACCCGACCATCCTGCTCAATCGCACCGTCTATCTGGACCGTCGCGGCCTGCACCGGCAAGCCCTTGAAACCGCATCGAAAATAGACGCGTGCACCCCCCGCGATACGGCTGTCCTGCAGGTCACACGCGGGCGTGCCCTGCATGCGCTCGGATCATACGATGCCGCCTTTGACGCCTTCACCGCGATGAACGCGGCGGCCGATCATTTCTCCGGGCGCGGCGATGTTTCGGGGCCGCGCTATCTGGCCCGCGTCACCGATCATCTGACCGCCGCACCCGCGCTCATCGCCCCCGACTACCCGCCAGAAACCCCGCAACCGGTCTTTTTGGTGGGCTTCCCGCGCTCGGGCACCACGCTTTTGGAAACCATCCTGATGGCGCATCCGCGCGTGGCCCTGATCGAGGAACACCCGCTGGTCAATATCCTGACCGAGGGCCTGCGCCCCGATCACCTTGCCACCGATCTGCAAACCATCGATGCCGGTGCCGCGCGAACCCGTGCCGCCGCCTATCTGGCGGCTTTCGAGACCCGCCTCGGCCAGCCGCTTGCAACGCGCATTCCGTTCGACAAACTGCCCCTCAATCTGGTTGAGGCCGCCGCCATAAACCGCTGTTTTCCGGGCGCAAAATTCGTCTTTTCCCTGCGCCACCCCTGCGATGTCATCCTCAGCTGCTTCATGCAGAACTTCACCCCGAACGACGCGATGGAAAACTTCCGCAGCCTCGACGCCGCCGCCACGCTCTATGATCGTGTCATGACCCTCTGGCAGGCCACCGCAACCTGCCTCGCGCTTGATACCGCGACCCTGCGCTACGAGGATCTGATCGCCGATCTGCCCGCCGCCATGGCCCCCGTTCTGGCCCATTCCGGCCTCGACTGGACCGATGCCATGGCCGATTTTCACCAGACCGCAAAACCGGTCATCCGCACCGCCAGCTACGCCCAGGTCAGCCAACCGCTCTACCACACCGCCGCCGGGCGCTGGCGTCACTACGAGGCACCGCTTGCCCCGGTGATGGATCGTCTGACCCCCTGGATCACCGAATTCGGCTATGCCGCCTGACAAAAATCGCGTATCGCCAAAGCGCGCGCCGCACGCAAGGAAAGGACCCCCTCACATGTCTCCGCTCAACATCGAAAAAGGTGCCTCCAGCCATTCGGCCTATGACCTGCGCAGCCACCTGTCAGACGTGATCGAAAGCCATACGCTGGCCATTCTGGTCACCAACGAGGCCGGCGTTCTGGCCCGTGTCATCGGGCTGTTTTCCGGGCGCGGCTACAATATCGACAGCCTGACCGTGGCCGAGGTCGACCATGCCGGCCACCGTTCGCGCATCACCATCGTGACCTCCGGCACGCCCGCCGTGATCCACCAGATCAAGATGCAGCTGGAGCGCATGGTGCCGGTGCATGAGGTCTCGGACCTCACCGTCGAAGGCGCGCATGTCAGCCGCGAACTGGCGCTGATCAAGGTGCAGGGCAAGGGCGAGGCGCGGGTCGAGGCGCTGCGCATCGCCGAGATCTTCCGCGCCAATGTGGTCGATTCGACACTGGAAAGCTTCATCTTCGAGATGACCGGCACGCCGGAAAAAATCGACGCCTTCACCGATCTGATGCGCCCATTGGGCGAGGTCCGCATGGCGCGCACCGGTGTGGCGGCCATGGCGCGCGGTCTCTGAAGCCAGTCCCGACTGAAAAAATGGGGCACCATCGGCTGGTGCCCCCTTTTCCGTCATGACCAGGGCCAGGCCCGCAGACCCGACCGGGGATATGCAGGCACCCGGTTTGCCCCGTCCGGGTGCAGGGTCACGGCCGGGTCACTTGCTGCAACGCCTTGATACCCTTCAACCCCCGGACATCATCATTCCGGCCTCGCGTGCCAGCGTCATCTCGGCCGCATCCAGCCCGCCATTGGCATCCGTATCCAGCGCCTGAAACTTGGCCTCGCTCAGGTCGGGATTGGCCGTGACCGCCTCCGCATAGCTGATCAGCCCGTCGCCATCGGCATCCATCATCATCATGTCCTGCGCCGCCAGCGCCGCGGTCAGCACCAGGGCACTGCCGATGAAAATTCCGAAAACGCCGTCCCGCGCCGCCCGGAGGGTTGTGGTAAATCGCATGGGGGGTGCTCCTTCGCATCCTGTTTGCAGTGTCGAATGCCGGGCGGGATGTGGCGCAAGGCCGAACCGACCGCATTCACCCAAACAGGACCGCCCGCGCGCCGGTTCCTTCCGCCCGGGGCCAGGGCCGCGCCCGGTTTGGGCGGCAGCCTGCCGATACCCGTGCCGCCGCGTCGCGGAGTTTCGCCGGGCCGGACGCGCCCGCGCGGGGCTTTGCCGATGGCGGGCGGGGGCTGGCCGGAACAGGGGCCTGCCGCAAGCGTCAATTGCCACGCGCCGGGCACCGGGCATCCTGTCCGCATGCCGCCCCCCACCCCCTGTCCAAGGCCCCCGACCATGACCAGACCGCGCCCGATTCCGCCGCAGGCCGCGACCGAGCTTGAGACACTTTTGCCCGATCTGCGCCGCGTCGCCCGCTATCTGACCCGCGACCGCGACGCCGCCGATGACATGGTGCAGGATATCGTTCTGCGCCTTTGGGGGCGGATGGCCGATCCCGGTCAGGATCCGATCCTCGATCTGCGCCATTATGCGTTCTCGGCGCTGCGCAACCGGGCCCGCGACCGGGGTACCAAACTGGCGGTCGAGGCCTTTTTGATGCCGGTCTCTGCCGACGCCCCCGCCGGGGCCGCGCTGCACCCCGCCACTGCCCCGGTGGCACCGGCGCGGCTAGCCTGCGCCGAAACGCTGGCCGCCCTCGATGCACTGCCCCGCGATCAGGCCGAAATGTTGCGCCTGCGCGCGTTGGAGGGGCTCAGCTATGGCGACATCGCCCGGCAGCTGGGGCTGAGCGAAGCGGCCGTCACCTCGCGCCTGTCCCGCGCCCGCGCCGCGCTGCGCAAACGGCTGGATCTGCCCCCCGGCGCGCCGGTGACCTTTCTGATCGACTGAACAATGGCAAAAGTGACAGATGCGTCATTTTTAAATGACACAGGCGTCACTTTTTTCCCGACACCTGTGTCAATTTCCGGCACGACACTGTCGTGAACGGACAGGACGCAGCCCACACCCGCCCCTAGAATCGCCGGAAATCACAACGCCCGGACAGGATGGGAGGATACCATGCCCAAGGATCAGCAACGCGATGTTCTGGACGCCGTTCGCGCCCCGATCGAGATGGCGCGCGGCCTTCCCAACGCGCATTACACCGACCCCGAAACCATCGCCGAAGAAAACGAGGCGGTGCTGGCGCGCGGTTGGGCGGCGCTCGCGGTCGGGGCCGATGTGCCCGAGCCAAGCGATTGTAAACCCTTGGAATTTCTGGGTCAGCCTTTACTGCTTCTGCGCGACAAGGATGGCACGCTGAGGGTATTTCAGAACATCTGCCGGCATCGCGGCATGATCCTGGTCGATGCCCCGCGCAAGATCGAGGGGGCCATTCGCTGCCCCTATCACAGCTGGTGCTATGCCAAGGACGGGCGGCTGGTCTCCACGCCGCATGTCGGCGGTCCGGGCCTGAACAGCCACCCCCAGATGGACCGCGCGACATTGGGCCTGATCGAGGTCCGCAGCCATATCTGGCGCGATGTCGTTTTCGTCAACCTCTCAGGCGACGCAGCACCATTCGAGGATATCCATGCAGACCTTCTAACCCGTTGGAAAGAGGTCGATAAACCCGTTTACCATGGTGGCCTCGAAAGCCGGTTCACGCTGGAGGTCGACACCAACTGGAAGCTCGCGGTGGAGAACTATTGTGAAAGCTATCACCTGCCCTGGGTGCATCCCGGTCTGAACAGCTATTCCCGGCTTGAAGATCACTATCACATTGAGGAACCGGGAAAATACTCAGGCCAGGGCACCTATGTCTACCGCCAGCTCAAAGGCGATGACGGCCAGGTTTTTCCCGATTTCGAGGGGCTGAGCGATTTCTGGGATGAAGGGGCCGAATATGTCGCGCTTTATCCCAATGTCCTGCTCGGCGTGCAGCGCGACCATGCGTTCGCCATCGTGCTGGAGCCCGTGGCGCATGACAAAACCCGCGAACATGTGCATCTTTACTACGCAAAACCCGACATTGATGCAGGTCTTTTGAACAAGAACGCCGAGCAGTGGAAAGAAGTATTCGCCGAGGATGTCTTTGTCGTCGAAGGCATGCAGCGCGGGCGCGCGGCACCGGGCTTCGATGGCGGCCGGTTCTCGCCCGCAATGGACGGCCCGACGCATCTCTTTCACGCTTGGGTGGCCGAAAAGGTCGCGGCGCTCAGGGCGGAAAAGGATGCGCTCTGATCTCGACGCCCGGTTGCTGGCGGCCCATGCCGCCGATGACCGGCCTGCGCTGATTGCGCTTTACCGGGAGGCGTCCGAGGCCAGCGAAACCATGGTCGCACGCCGATTTTATCTAACCCACGCATATATTTACGCGCTGGAAGCGGGAACGACCGAGGCCCCCGCCCTGCGCGCCGCGCTGGTCGAGATGGGGGCCGAAACGCCGGATTGATACCTGTCCGGTAATGCCCCCTCAGGCCCCCAGAATGGCCCGCACATAGGCCTGAGTTTCGTCATAGGGCGGCACGCCATCATAGGCGACCACCGCTTCGGGACCGGCGTTATAGGCCGCCAGCGCCAGCCGCCAATTGCCGAACCGCCGGTATTGCTGCGCCAGATAGCGCGCACCGCCATCGAGATTTTGCTGACTATCGCCGGGATCGACCCCCAACAAATCGGCCGTTTCGGGCATCAACTGCGCCAGCCCGATGGCCCCGGCGCTGGACAGGGCCTGCGTATCCCAACCGCTTTCCTGCGTCACGAGCCGTAAAAAAAGGTCTTCCGGAATGCCGTGCCGGCGCGCCGCGGCGCGGGCCACTTCCAACCAGGGGCCGATATACCCGCCGGTATAGCGCGCAATTGCAGTGGCCTCTGCGGCCTCGTAACCCGGTTGCAGCCGGGCCGAAAACTCATATTGCGTCGCCGCGCGCTGATCGAGCAGTTGCAACTGGTCGTTGAGCCGATTCAACCGGTCGGCGCTGACGCCCTGCGCCATCACCGGGGCCGCAAACCCGAAAAGAACCAGGGAAATCGCGCCTGTCCGTGTCATATCAATCCGCCCCGCCATACAATGCCGCGCAATATAGGCAAAATAGCCGGGATTTCCAGCTTTGCCTGCAATCGGCGCATTTTCACGCGCCATTTGGCTTTTCTTAACCAAAGCGGGATGATCTAACGACGGTGCTTCAAAATTGAGAATCGACAAATCGGGGGAAAGCGCATGGCAGGATCGGTGAACAAGGTCATTCTGATCGGAAATCTGGGTCGCGACCCCGAAGTGCGGTCGTTTCAGAACGGCGGCAAGGTCTGCAATCTGCGCATTGCGACCTCGGAAACCTGGAAAGACAAATCCACCGGTGAACGCCGCGAAAAGACCGAATGGCATTCGGTGGCGATCTTTCAGGAGGGCCTGGTGCGCGTGGCCGAACAATATCTGCGCAAGGGGTCCAAGGTCTATATCGAAGGCCAGTTGCAGACCCGCAAATGGCAGGATCAATCCGGTGCCGACCGGTATAGCACCGAAGTTGTGCTGCAGGGGTTTGGCGGCACTCTGGTGATGCTGGATGGCCGCGGCGAAGGCGGCGGCGGCGGTGGATATGGCGGCGGCGGCCAGAGCGAGGACCGGGGCGGCTATGGCGGCGGTCAGGGCGGCGGCAGTCAAGGCAACGACAGCCGCGGCGGCTTTGGCGGCGGCAGCGACATGGATGATGAGATTCCGTTCTGAGCTGTTGTTAAGCGGAGGCCGCTGGCGCGGCCGCTCGATGTTTTGACTGGCCCCTGTGATGGCGGGATCGTGTGATATGGTCCCGCGCGCCGGGTGTGAGGCTGCGTGCCTCCGGCGAGAGTATTTTCGCAAAGAAGAAGGGGAGCGGTCATGGATCATATGAACCCGAGGCTTGTCGCCACCATCGCGCCCCCGGTGATGGAAGCAAGGCGCTGGCTTGAGGGGGTGGATTTCCCCGCCGATCGGCCCTTGCTGAACCTCAGCCAGGCAGCCCCGGTCGATCCGCCGCCCGAGGGTTTGCGCCGCGCGATGGCAGATGCGCTTTTGACGCGCGACGACAGCCATCTTTATGGCCCGGTCCTGGGGATGGAGGGGCTGCGCGCCGAGCTTGCCGCGCAGTGGAGCGCCAATTATGGCGGGCTGGTGCGCCCGGATCAGGTGGCGATCACCGCCGGCTGCAACCAGGCTTTTTGTGCGGCGGTGGCGACGCTGGCACAGGCAGGTGATGCGGTGATGCTGCCGGTGCCGTGGTATTTCAACCACAAGATGTGGCTCGACATGAACGGGATCGAGGCGCAGGTGCTGCCGACGGGCGAGGATCTGATCCCGGACCCGCAGGTCGCCGAGGCGCTGATTACCCCGCGCACCCGCGCCATCGTGTTGATTACCCCCAACAATCCGGGCGGGGTGGAATACCCGGCCACAACCATGGCGGCGTTTCGCGATCTGGCGCGGCGGCGTGGCATTGCGTTGATCGTGGATGAGACCTATCGCGATTTTCACAGTCTGCAGGGCGCGCCGCATGGCCTGATCGCTGATCCGGACTGGGACGATACGGTGATCACGCTTTATTCCTTTTCCAAGTCCTTCCGTCTGACCGGGCATCGCGTCGGGGCCATCCTGACCTCACCCGCGCGGCTGGCGGAGGTTGAAAAATTCCTCGATTGCGTGGCGATCTGCCCCGCCCAGGTGGGCCAGATCGGGGCGCTCTGGGGGATGCGGCATCTGGGCGACTGGCTGGCCGGGGAGCGGCTGGAAATTCTCAATCGCCGGGCCGCGATGGCGGCCGCGTTTCAGCGCCTGCCCGATTGGCACTTGCTTGGCTGCGGGGCCTATTTCGCCTATGTGCGCCACCCGTTTGCGGAGCCCTCGGACATCGTGGCGCAGCGTCTGGTGCGCGAGGCCGGCCTGTTGACCCTGCCCGGAACCATGTTCGGGCCGACCCGCGAAGAGGGCGGCGGGGGCCAGGCCGAAACCACGCTCCGGCTGGCCTTTGCCAATGCCGATGCGGCCGGGTTAGCGGAATTGGGCAACCGGCTGGCGGGGCCGGGCGTTTAGCCCTCTTGCCCCCCCCGCTCTGAGCCCCTAAACCTGCGCTTCGTAAACTGCGACCTATGGCCTGAGATCAGGGAGAGTGCCGGCATGGCAAGACGCGCGCGAAAGAAAGCCTCGAACATTATTGTTTGGATCATTCTGGGCCTTCTGATGGTGGGGCTTGCGGGCTTTGGCATCGGTGGTTTCGGCTCGACCGCGGTCGAGATCGGATCGGTCGGCAATGCCTCGATCACCGCGCAGGCCTATGCCCGCGCGCTGCAGGCGGAATTGCGGGCACAACAGGCGCAGGGCGGGCCCTTCACCAGCGTCAGCGCGATGCGCGCCGCAGGGTTGGACCGGGCGGTTCTGGACGGATTGGTCGCGCGGGCAGCCTTGACGCATGAGGCCGGGGCGATGGGCGTATCGGTGGGCGACGAAGAGGTCGCGCGCCAGATCCGCACCACCACAGGCTTCACCGGTGCGGACGGCAATTTTGACCGCATCGGCTATGAGTTGGCGCTGCAGCAGGCGGGCTTTACCGCGGCCCAGTTCGAGGAAACCGTGCGCGAAGATATCTCGCGCTCGTTGTTGCAGACCGGGATCATCGGCGGGCTGACGATGCCCGATGCATTCACCGAGATCATGGTGGCCTATCAGACCGAAACGCGAAGCTTCACACTGGCCCGCGTCACCGAGGCAGACCTGTCGACCGGGCCGATTGCGCCCACCCAAGAGGAACTGACCGCCTATTACGAGCAGAACGGCCAACGGTTCGAACGGCCCGAAACGCGCGCCATCACCTATGCATGGATCACGCCCGACATGATTCTCGATACGGTCGAGGTCAGCGAAGACGCCCTGCGCGCGCTCTATTCGGAGCGGATCGACCAATATGTGCAGCCAGAGCGCCGCCTGCTGGAACGGCTGGTGTTCCCAACCCTCGAGGAGGCCGAAACGGCGCGCGCGGCGATCGATGCCGGCGAGAGCGATTTCGACACGCTGGTTACGGATCGTGGCCTGCGGCTGGAAGATGTCGATATGGGCGAGACCGATGAATACGGCCTGTCCGCAGAAGCGGCGGAAGTTATCTTTGCCGATACCGAAAGCGAGATCCTGGGCCCGCTGGAAAGCCGGTTTGGCCCGGCGCTTTACCGTATCAACGCGGTGCTGGGGGCCACGGATGTGCCCTTTGAGGATGCGCAGCCCGATCTGCGCGACGAATTGGCCGAAAGTGCCGCACGGCGCGCCATCGATGCGATGATCGAGGATATGGACGATCTGCTGGCCGGCGGGGTCTCGCTTGAGGAACTGGCCGCCGAAACCGATATGGTTCTGGGCAGTCTCACCTGGACCGAGGGCGATGATGCCGGCATCGCGGGCTATGATAATTTCGGCGAGGCGGCAGCCCTTGCCGAAGAGGGTGATTTCCCCGAATTGCTGGAACTGTCCGATGGCGGACAATTTGCGCTGCGGCTGGACCAGATCACGCCGCCAACCGTGCCGCCGCTGGCCGAGATTGCCGATGAGGTGACCGCCGCCTGGCGCGAGGGCCAGGTGCGCGAACGCCTGGCCGAACGGGCGCGGGCGTTGATCGGTGAACTGGCGGTATCGGGATCGTTGGAGGATCTCGGGCTGACGCTGCAAAGCGAAGAATTGATCCGGCGCAGCGATTTCATCCCCGATGCCCCGCCGACGCTGGTGGCGCAGATGTTCCAGCTGGACAGTGTCGGGGACATGGTGGCAATCCCTGCGACCGGTGCCGCCTGGATCGGGCGGCTCGACAGCATCAATCCCGGCCTTCGCGGCACGCCCGAGATCACCGCGCTGACCGGTGTTTTCGCGGCCCAGGGCGCGCAGGCCATATCGCAGGATCTGTTTGAAGCCTATGGTCAGGCTCTGGAGGCCGAGATCGGCATCAATCTGGATACCGGCGTGATCAACGCGGTCAATGCGCAGTTCCCCTGATCCGGCATGGCTCTGATCCCATCATTTGAGGCCTTCGAGGCCGGATGGACCGCCGGGGCCAATCAGCTGGTCTATACCCGTCTGGCCGCCGATCTGGATACGCCGGTCTCGGTGATGATGAAGCTGGCCGATGCCGGGCGAGACAGTTTCATTCTGGAATCGGTGACCGGTGGCGAGGTGCGCGGGCGCTATTCGATCATCGGCCTCAAACCCGATCTGATCTGGGAATGCCGGGGCACGGAAAGTCGGCTGAACCGCAATGCGCGGTTTGATCGTGACAGTTTTCAACCCTGCGAGGCGGCCCCGCTGGCCGCAATCCGGGCGCTGCTGTCAGAGTCCGCCATCGACATGCCCGAGGATCTGCCCGCCGCCGCCGCGGGCCTCTTTGGCTATCTGGGCTATGACATGATCCGGCTGGTCGAACATCTGCCGGATGTGAACCCCGACCCGCTGGGCCTGCCCGATGCGGTGCTGATGCGGCCCTCGGTGATTGCGGTGCTGGATGGGGTCAAGGGCGAGGTCACCGTGGTGTCGCCGGCCTGGGTGGGCTCGGGCCTCTCGGCGCGGGCGGCCTATGCGCAGGCCGCCGAACGGGTGATGGATGCGGTGCGCGATCTGGACCGGCAACCGGCCAGTGCCGCGCGCGAGATGGGCGAGGCGCATGAGGCGGCCGAGCCCGTCTCGAATTTCGCCAAACCCGATTACCTGGCCGCGGTTGAAACCGCCAAGGATTACATCCGCGCCGGCGACATTTTTCAGGTCGTGCCCAGCCAACGCTGGCGGCAGGCGTTCCGGGAGCCGCCCTTCGCGCTTTACCGCGCGCTTCGGCGCACCAACCCCTCGCCTTTCATGTTCTTCTTCAATTTCGGCGGTTTCCAGGTGATCGGTGCCAGCCCCGAGATCCTGGTGCGGGTCTTCGGCGGTGAGGTCACAATCCGCCCCATCGCGGGCACCCGGCCACGCGGGGCCACGCCCGAGGAGGACAAGGCGCTGGAGGCCGATCTGCTGGCCGATCAAAAGGAGCTGGCCGAACATCTGATGCTGCTCGATCTGGGGCGCAACGATACCGGGCGGGTGTCAAAGATCGGCACCGTGCGCCCGACCGA
>Ga0316205_10005131_pt1 | contig 11023 bp, 9 predicted proteins | sample 3monthpyrite_MG_FD_204941 | JGI IMG/M metagenome (GOLD analysis project Ga0316205, IMG submission 204941) | Microbial mat bacterial communities from mineral coupon in-situ incubated in ocean water Damariscotta River, Maine, United States -... | ecosystem: Environmental > Aquatic > Marine >...
CTTCAGCATGGTGACTTTCAAACCCCGTGCTTCCAGAATGGCAGCCAGAGAGGCAGATGCAATACCCTTCCCAAGGGACGAAACAACACCGCCGGTGATAAATATAAATCGGGTCATATGATTCTCAACTAAGGTAATAACGGGGTTCTCGAGAAACCTCTGGATGGGGTTACAAATTACCAGAATGAGCGCTATAGCTCAATGGTTGACGCTTATAAAGTCAATGAAAAATTGGTTCCCATTGGATTTTACGGCCTGGCTCCTGCTCATTGGCGACAAATTCAGCAGCCACACACAAGCCCGGCACCGCCACCAGTGAATCCTGATGATAGAGCAAGGGTGTGCGTTCACGAACCCAGGGCGGTATGTCTGCCTGCTGGAAAAGATTCTTTAACGAATAGTGATGGCTTTTACCGGCGGGTTGAATCTTTTCATTGCCCTGCCTGAATCTGACTTGCAGTTTGTTACCATCCAGGCTGGATAGCGCCACGCCTTCGCCTGTAGCAATATAACTTTGCAGTTTACCTGATCCATCGATATTCAAAGCTGAGCCTAAATCCCATATGTATTGCTGATCTGGATCGAACGCTGGTAATGCGGCCATCAAATGCAAGGTTTCACGATAACGCCTAAGCTCATGCGTGCTCCATTGAACGTGAGGTTGGGTATCGTCCTTTGCGAGTAGAAATTGCTGCTGAATCTGTTTCAGAACTTGCTCGCCAGGCATCAGCACTCCTTGCTGCTTCAACCAATGTCGCAACAAATTACGCTGGCGGGCAGGAGAAAGCTCAGCGAGTGATAACAGGTTGAGACGAGAGCCAGTTAACATAACCTGCTTCAAATCTTGCGCGGCTAGTTCCTGTAAAAGATAATCTGCTTCCGCCATGTTTCGCGCTGCCCGGCTGAGCGTTCTGGAGCTGGACGGCCAACGCTGCTCAATGACTGGTATCACTTGGTGGCGAAGATAATTTCGGTCATAGCGACAATCCTGATTACTATCATCCTCCACCCAGTCCAATTGCTGCTGCTCGGCATATTGACGCAGTTCAGCACGGGTCACATCCAGAAACGGCCGACATAAAATGCCTTTTGAAAAAGGCGTTTGTGCAGGCATGGCCGCCAAACCAGCCACTCCACTCCCCCTCATCAACTGCAATAATAAAGTCTCTGCCTGATCCGTTTGATGTTGCGCGGTGAGCAAGGCTTGTTGCGGCTCTACCCATTTAGCCAATGCCTGATAACGAAGTTCGCGGGCCAATGCCTCTGGACTTTCGCCGGCTGTTGGCTGGGCGTTGACGTAAATGATCTCGCAAGGAATCGCTCTGTCTGCGCAAAATCGCTGACAAAACCCAGCCCATTCATCGGCCCCTTTGTTAATACCATGATGGACATGAATAGCTGAACAAGACCAGCTCTGTTGTTCTGATTGCAACACGGCCATCGCATCGAGTAACACACACGAATCCAGTCCACCACTGAAGGCAATATAAAAGTGTTGGCAGTCTTTAACGGTTTGCAGTTGCTGTTGCAGTATTGAGAGTAAGGCAGTCATTTCGACCTGGGGTGAGCAGTGCTAATCAACCTTTATAAACGCCGTATTGCATCAAGCGCTGGTAGCGTTCATCGACAAGAGTTTCGAGTGGAATGTCGGTCAGTTGAGTTAATAATTCCTGTAACGAGGTTGCCAGATGACTGGTCATCAGATCAAAGTCACGATGCGCGCCACCCAATGGCTCAGGCACAATACGATCAATTAAATTCAGTTCTTTCAGTCTTTCAGCTGTGATGCCCATCACCTCAGCTGCATCTGAAGCCTTGTCTGCACTCTTCCACAGAATAGAAGCACAACCTTCGGGTGAAATGACTGAATAAGTGCTGTATTGCAGCATCTGAATACGATCCCCTACCCCGATAGCCAATGCGCCGCCCGATCCACCTTCACCGACCACGGTACAGATGATAGGCGTTTTGAGGCGAGACATTTCAAACAGGTTTCTGGCAATGGCTTCGCTCTGTCCCCGTTCTTCAGCGCCGACACCTGGATAGGCCCCCGGCGTGTCGATAAACGTCATCACAGGTAATTGAAAACGTTCCGCCATTTGCATCAGGCGTAATGCTTTACGATAGCCTTCAGGACGTGGCATACCAAAATTACGTTTAATTTTTTCGTTGGTGTCACGACCTTTTTGATGGCCAATCAGCATCACTGCATCACCATTAAAGCGTGCCAGGCCTCCAATAATGGCCTGGTCGTCGCCATAGTGCCGATCACCATGCAGCTCTTTGAAGTCCGTAAAAATATGATCCACATAATCCAGAAAATAGGGACGCTGTGGATGCCGTGCCAGTTGTGAGACCTGCCAGGCATTAAGGTTGGTAAAAATCTGCCGTGTCAGCGTTTTACTTTTTTCTTCAAGCTTTGAAATTTCCTCGCCAATATTGACTTCGTGGTCATCACCAACCAATCGTAACTCTTCAATTTTTGCCTGCAATTCGGCAATGGGTTGTTCAAAATCGAGGAAATTAACATTCATATCGGCTTAATTCTTTATACAAGTGATTGATGCGTACAACAAAAAATGAATATTAGCACTATTACGGTCATGATGCATATTCCATCCAGACCTGTGTGTCTTTCGACAACTGACGCAGCCGTAATAATAATTCATCGGTAGGATGAACAGTCCACTCTGAACCCAAGGCCAGTTTTAACTGCGCCTCATGGCTATTGTATTGTACTAAAATGGGACATCGACCTTGTTTGTAGGGGCTCAGCACATCAGCCAATGAGTGTAAAAAACCATTCTGAGTGTGCTGTGTTCCGACGCGTATAACTAGGCGTCTGGCAAAATATTCTCGCGCAGTATCGATACTGAAAACGTCTTCGGCAACCAGTCGGTAGCGTCCACTGTAATCATCCAACCCCAACTTGCCTTTCACGATCAATACTTTATCTTTATTGATCTGATCCCGACTCGTTTCATACAGTTCAGCAAATAATGTCACTTCAATCCGAGCGGTGCGATCATCCAGTGTGATGATCGACATCCGACCTCGGCGTGTGTTTATCACCCTCACCCCATTCACTAATCCAGCAGCGATGACTTGTTTTTCTTGTCCTGCAGGGAGATTGCCTTCAGCCGTCAGCTCAACCAGGCGTGCACTAATGAAACGTGATAACTCTTCTTCATAGCGGGCAATGGGGTGACCTGTTAAATACAGCCCCAGGGTTTCTTTCTCACCCGTTAGACGTTGCTCATCATCCCAATCAGCTACTTGTTTCATTGGCGTGGTAGCGGCATTCGTCGTCGTAGTCTGGCTACCGAATAAATCATCGATACCGACATCTGCATTACGATGATGTTGCTCTGCCGTTTTTATTGCATCGCTCAGATTTGCTGCCAGGGTCGCACGATTCTGGCCGAGCTCATCCAGTGCGCCTGAACGGATCAGTGCATCGAATACCCGTTTATTGACTTTTCGTAGATCCACACGCTGACAGAAATCATACAAGTCTTGATAGGGACCACTGTTTTCACGCTCCTGATAGATCATTTCAATAGCAGACTGCCCTACGCCTTTAATAGCACCGAGACCATAGATGATGCTGTCATCATCTTGTGATGTAAAACGATAGAATGACTGATTGACGTTCGGCGGCAACACATGCAAGTGCATATCTCTGCACTCTTCGATAAGCGTCACCACTTTATCGGTATTATCCATATCTGAAGACAGGACTGCGGCCATAAATGCAGATGGATAATGCGCTTTTAGCCAGGCCGTTTGATAAGACACCAGTGCATAGGCTGCGGAATGTGATTTGTTGAAACCGTAGCCAGCAAATTTTTCCATCAGGTCAAATATATAGGTTGCCGTTTTTTCCTCAACGTCGTTTTTTATTGCGCCAGCGGTAAATATACTGCGCTGTTTTGCCATTTCCTCCGGTTTCTTTTTACCCATGGCTCGCCGTAATAGATCAGCTGCGCCAAGTGAATAGCCCGCCAGAACCTGGGCGATTTGCATGACTTGCTCCTGGTACAGAATCACGCCATAGGTAGGTCGGAGTATGGCTTCAATAGCCGGATGAGGATATTCAACTTTTTGCCGGCCGTGTTTACGCTCTATGAAGTCATCCACCATACCTGACTGCAATGGCCCGGGTCTGAATAACGCCACCAGTGCCACAATGTCATCAAAATGATCCGGTTGCAGGCGTTTGATTAAATCCTTCATGCCGCTGGATTCGAGCTGAAAAACCGCCGTGGTTGAACACCGTTTCAGCAATTCAAACGAGGCCTTGTCATTCATCGGTAAATCACTGATGACCAGAGGCGGCTCATCCTTGGTCTTACGTTGACGATTAACAGTCTGGGTTGCCCAATCAATAATGGTGAGCGTACGTAGACCCAGGAAGTCGAACTTGACCAGGCCGACTGCTTCCACATCGTCCTTGTCTAGCTGTGAAACCAGATTCGCGCCACCTTGCTCACAGTAAATCGGCGTAAAATCGGTTAGCTGGGTAGGTGAGATCACCACGCCACCTGCATGCTTGCCTGCATTTCGTGCCAGACCTTCGAGTTTACGAGCAAGATCGATCAGCGCTTTTACTTCCTGATCATTCTCATAGAGGTTTTTAAGTTCCTCATCCTGCTCCAATGCTTTACTTAAGGTAATCCCAATTTCAAACGGAATGAGTTTGGCAATGCGGTCCACAAAACCATAGGGATGCGCCAGCACACGGCCCACGTCCCGAACCACCGCTTTGGCAGCCATGCTACCGTAGGTAATAATTTGCGATACCTTGTCACGACCATAACGTTCAGCAACATAGTCAATGACTCGATCACGTTGATCCATACAAAAGTCGACATCGAAGTCCGGCATCGAAACACGTTCGGGATTCAAAAATCGTTCAAACAGAAGTTCCAGTGCGATCGGGTCCAGATCAGTAATGGTTAAGGCATAGGCTACCAGTGAGCCTGCCCCTGAACCTCGGCCGGGTCCGACAGGTATGCCGTGATCTTTGGCCCATTGGATAAAATCCGCAACAATTAAAAAGTATCCCGGAAAACCCATCTGGATAATGACATCCAGCTCCCACTCCAGCCGCTCTGAATAAATCCGCTTTTTCTGATCGTATTCGGGGTCTGCTGTATCTAGAATTTTATCCAGCCTACTATTAAGTCCTTTTCTAGATAGTTCTTGTAAGTAACTGTTTACATTCATTCCTTCTGGAACTGGGAAGTCGGGTAAAAAGTTTTTGCCTAGCGATAGCTGAAGATTGCAACGTTTCGCTATCTCCACGCTGTTATCGATGGCCTCAGGCAAATCGCCAAACAACTCGATCATTTGCTCGGGACTACGCAGGTATTGCTGTGCGCTGTATAAGCGGGGACGGCGTTTATCGTCCAGGGTTCGGCCATCCTGAATACATACACGCGCCTCATGGGCCTCAAAATCAGCCTCATGTGCAAATCTGACATCATTCGTAGCCACCACTGGCAGTTGCATGGCCAATGCAAGATCAACGGCCTGCTGGATGTATTCTGCTTCATTGGGGCGGCCAGTTCGTTGTAGTTCCAGATAATAGCTATCGGGAAACAGCTCTACCCAGGCGGCCGCACGTTCTTGTGCCTCGTTAACTTTACCCGCTAACAAAAGCATCCCAACGTCACCTTCTCTTCCCCCTGACAGAGCAATCAGGCCATCGCTATGGCCTTTAAACCAGTCTCGTTCAATCATCGGGATGCCGCGATGCTGGCCTTCCAGATAAGAGCGTGACACCAGCTGACTCAAATTGAGATAACCGGTTCTATCCTTGCATAGCAACACCATCCGATACGGGCGATCAGAACCTGTATCATTACTGATCCATACCTCAACACCGATGATGGGTTTGATCCCGGCAGACAATGCAGCGCGATAGAATTTCACCATCGCAAACAGGTTTGATTGATCCGTCATCGCTACAGCGGGCATACCACTGGCTGCCACCTGCTTAACCAGAGGCTTGATCCGGATGAGACTGTCAACCAGAGAATATTCAGAATGGAGATGGAGATGAACGAAACGTCTTGTCATAGCGGCTATTGTACTCAGCTAGCGGGTGCACGGCGAGCATTGAAATTGCAATTGAAAATTAGAGCGAAGCCAAATTCCCTATATCAAGAAAGCATCCATTATCAGGTGCTTGCTTAACATTACTCTGAACTTAAATTAAACATTTTACTTGAAGTTGTCGTTATATTAGATTAAGTTGGTTGAACATTACACCAATAATAAGACAATGAGTGGACGTGCATGATTACGCCAAACTCGTCAGGACAGGGAAGTTTAAAAGTCATAACACGCTCCTGCGGGGAATTTCATGGATTTATCACAACAAAACAGCTTTGAGCAATGGTTACTTTTAGGTGTTTTTTTCCTGATCTTCGCCATTTATGGCTTTACAAAAACAGTGATCAGTCAGGGCTGCCGCCCCTGTTACTACTTGTTTATAGGCATATTTTTGATCGTCGCGAATGCATTAGTGTTAATGCTACTAAATCGTACCGGTGTTAATCAATTCGACCTGATTCCCATACTGACTTTAAAGCAGGCAAGCATTGAATCCAGCTTTATCGTGTTCGGCTACTGCCTGATCATTCAGGGAATTGCTATGTCGATTAAAGCAATTTTCTTCCCTTCTTCCATACGCGCAAACCGTCATTATTTTTAGAGACCGAATTATTTTTGGTCGAATAAACCCTTAGTTAATTAATAAATATCAATAGGTTGCATTCCATACTTAAAGTAGTATGATGCTAATATGGTTATTATTTTTATTATCATATTCGTACTCGCGATCAGCTTTTTGCCACAATTCTGGCTACGAAAAGTACTTAAAAAGTACCATAGCCCTGCCGACAAATTCCCTGGCAGTGGCGGCCAGTTTGCACGCCATTTACTTGACAAACTAAGCCTCGACCAGGTCACTGTCGAACAAACCGATCAAGGTGATCACTATGATCCGCAACAGTTGGCGGTTCGATTATCGCCAGAAAATTATACTGGCAAATCGCTGACTGCCATCGTTGTCGCCAGCCATGAAGTCGGGCACGCCATTCAGCACCATAGCAATTACCGCTTGTTTGGCTGGAGACAAAGAATGGCCATTCTTGCCAGCGTCTCGGAAAGAGCAGGCGTGATGATACTGATGCTCATGCCTGTACTGGGTTTATTATCGCGCTCACCACTGCTAACACTGATAACCGGGGTGGTTGCTGTGGCTTTGATCTTTATGGGTATTGTTGTGCATCTCATCACACTGCCAGTTGAGTGGGATGCCAGTTTTGGTCGCGCTATGCCAATCCTGAAAGCCGGTGAATATTTATCCCCCGAAGATTACCCGGCAGCCAAACGGATACTCAGAGCCGCAGCCATGACCTATGTGGCAGCCGCATTGGCGAGTCTACTGAATTTTTCAAGATGGCTCGCAATTCTACGTCGTTAATTCATACGTTACATTTAGTTAATGAAAGTGATTGGCATGGCAAAATATTTTTAATGCCACCTATTAACTTATTTATACAAGCCGCCGTTATTATTAATAATAACCATCAATGGAGACGGCAATGTCTGAGAACGCAGAATTAACTTTTAGTCAAAGTGTTGACAAAATGATCGAACGTGCCTTGCAGGTAATGGACATCGAGGAAGGGCAAGCACTGGCGTTACGAAGTTGCGACTCAGTCATTCAAGTCAGATTTCCAGTCAACATCAAAGGCCGTATAGAAGTCTTTACAGGCTGGCGAGCGGTACACAGTACACACCGACTACCTGCCAAGGGTGGGATACGCTATGCACCCTACGTAGATCAGGATGAGGTTGAGGCCCTGGCTGCCTTGATGACTTATAAATGCGCAATTGTCGATGTCCCGTTCGGCGGCTCGAAAGGCGCCCTGCTAATTGACCCACGTAATTACAACCGTGAAGAACTACAGCTCATTACCCGCCGGTTTACCCTGGAGTTGATACGAAAGGGCTTTCTAAGTCCATCTACCAATGTACCTGCTCCTGATGTCGGTACGGGTCAACGTGAAATGGCCTGGATAGCAGACACCTATAAACATTTACATCCAGAGGATGTCAATGCGTTGGCTTGCGTCACGGGTAAACCTGTTCATCTGGGGGGCATACGCGGACGAACCGAAGCGACCGGTCGTGGCGTGCAATACACCATTCAGGAGTTTTTCCGTCATGCGGATGGGGTTGAACAAGCCAATATGACACCTGGTCTTGAAGGTAAGGAAATTGTTGTGCAGGGACTGGGGAACGTTGGCTACCATGCTACAAAATTTCTGTCTGAAGAAGACGGTGCCAAAATCATCGGTGTCATCGAACGCGATGGCTACATACATGATCCTGATGGAATCAATATTGAAGCACTCTACCGACACATTGTTGAACACCACACGATAAAAGGTTACAGCGACGGGAAATTCCATGAAGACGGAAAAAAAGCGCTGGAAATGGAATGTGACATTCTGATACCCGCAGCATTAGAAGCTCAAATAACCAATGAAAATGCGGATCGAATTAAGGCCAAGCTAATTGTTGAAGCCGCCAATGGACCTGTTACCTATCAGGCTGATCAAATTCTGAATAAAAAAGGCATTGCCATATTGCCGGATGCCTATGTCAACGCAGGCGGCGTGACCGTTTCCTATTTTGAGTGGATCCGAAATTTGTCACATATACGCTTTGGTCGTATGCAACGACGTAATGAAGAAATGCGCAATCATCAATACTGCGCCATGCTCGAAGAAATCACTGGTACCAAGATTTCAGATTTGGCAAAAGAAAAAATCAGCAAAGGTGCCAATGAAATTGATATTGTTCGCTCCGGACTGGAAGACACCATGCGCCAGGCTTTTCAGGAAATACGTGAAATCTGGTTAGCGAATGATAAAATCACCGACTATCGCACGGCTGCTTATGTACTGGCTGTAGGAAAAATATCCAAGTCATATATTGATATTGGTGTTTATTGAGCGTTACCCGACTGGCTGATAGTATTCAGCTGCATGGACGACCTCTCCTCTGACATTACTCAAAAGCCTGACTGTCTACTGTCGGCAGAAATCTGTTATCAGGATGAATCACTTATCGTGGTCAATAAACCCTCTGGCACACTCGCTGTTCCAGGTCGGGGCAAAGATAAACAGGACTGCCTAAGCACTCAGCTACAACAACGATTCCCCAATGCGCTGGTTGTGCATCGCCTGGACCGAGACACATCCGGATTAATAATTTTCGCATTAACCAAAGAAGCGCAACGCCTGCTTGGCATTGCGTTTAGTCAACGCGAAGTCATTAAGCATTATCAGGCAGTCGTAGAAGGTAGGCTGGACTGTGAGTATGGCGAAATAGCGATCCCGATTATGAAGGACTGGCCAAACCGACCTCGCCAGAAAGTTGATTATCAACAGGGAAAACCATCGATTACCTGCTTTCAATGTTTGTACTATGATGAATTAAGGAACAGAAGCTATGTCAAGTTGGTTCCGATAACTGGCCGAACACATCAGATACGTTTGCACCTACAGACAATCAACCATGGGATTATCGGTGATCCGCTATATAACCCGACGTCTTTGCCATCAACTCAACGGTTGTTGTTACACGCCTCATATATATCTTTCCAACACCCTGTTCTGAATAAAACCCTGGAATTCAGCCTGGATGCAGGATTTTTCAAGCTACCTAAACAGTAAGTTTCGGTAGGTCTTTCATGAGAGCTTTATCTATTTGCTCTGAAGATAATAAGCCATCATCATCTTCGAATGGAGTGTTTATAGGCTTACGCCCTTCTCGCACATACAATTTATACCGTGGTATACGAGTTTGAAGCTGCAGCTTACCGAGCGTAAATATGACACCGTGATTGATCTTTAATATTTTTTTGACGCGCTTTCCTTCTGACCAGATGCCATTCTTACTATTCATGTCAATTATGAACATGCCTGTGGGAGTGACCAGGAAATCCGCATGATAGCGTGATACGTAAGGATCCATCAATATGACATCTGAATTGGGGGATTTACCAAGGGTATGGCGACCCTCACCGAGTTGATGGGTAATCATATTGCCGCGTGGATCTTCAATTAATAATTCAATCATTACTGCTATACAAACATGATTACGGATATCTGTTGAAAGGGTAAGGAGGTATCATTATGGTCCCTCATAATGTCTCTATGATAATGGGGAGTGAGCACTCAAATCAAGACCCTGTCAATGGCGATGCATTCCATCAGAGGCGTAGTTTAACATGTTCCAATACTGGCTTGTTTTCATTGGATTAAATCTGGGGGAATCTGTAGACATCAGTATCTGAATATAAACAACCGGACACTACTTTATCCTGACCCTCACACGAGTCCGGGTTTTCCTTAGATCAGATATTAGCTAGTGTGACAATCCAGGTATGAATAGTAAGGACTGGAGCAATCACCATAAAAACAATGATTGCGTGACTTTAAAGAAAATATCCCCTTCGCGGGTGTTGATGTCATTATCTTCTAGATGCAAGTAACCGAATTCAAATCCCAGATTGCTGTTATCTTTCTGCTGGAAATTAAATACCAGCTTGGGACTAATGCCTCGGCTGAATAACATCTCTTCACTGTTTTCCCAAAAAGCATCCAGATTAAGATCCGCATACCAATGCCGGTGTAATGGTAATCGATTATTAACCGAAACAGCTACACGTTCCGCACCGGCAAAGTCCGTATATTTGATTGCCATACTCATAGTATTTTTTGGAATGAAAAAACTGTTGCCCGTTAACTGCATACCGTATAAATACAATGAATTATCTTCACTGGATTCGATGAGCTCTGAATGATCCAGTGTGGCGACTGATAATTCACTTTTCAAAGCAATATCAGCAGAAATCTCATGCATCCAGGATAATGCACCAGAGCGGTAAACTGCATCGGCTTCACGACGTAACAGTTCACGCTCGCTATCATCGAAT
>Ga0316205_10005133_pt1 | contig 11020 bp, 10 predicted proteins | sample 3monthpyrite_MG_FD_204941 | JGI IMG/M metagenome (GOLD analysis project Ga0316205, IMG submission 204941) | Microbial mat bacterial communities from mineral coupon in-situ incubated in ocean water Damariscotta River, Maine, United States -... | ecosystem: Environmental > Aquatic > Marine >...
TTTTTCATCTTCAAATTGTTGATGCTGTTCAGTATGACAAGTGGCACAAATTTTTGGCGTGGGTAGATGTAAATTTTCATGATCACTACCATGACAATCATTGCAGTAGACTTTTTTATCTGCTTTAGAGTGTCTGGATGCCTGCCAGTCTTTTACGATTCCAGGCGTGACACCCTGATGGCAATTAATACAGTCTTCACCTTCAAATACACCCACAACTGATTTTACCGGTTGATAAAAGTCATCGGGATTCCAGTAGGCAAACATGTCATCGGGTATCCAGTCTCTTGAATATAAACCGGCACCTTCACCGCTCTTGCTCCAGTTGACATAATAAAAACCAAGAGGCACCAGAATGATTGAAATAATAATGGGTATCCATATATATCTTACTTTTTTATTGTTTTTTTTAAGCGTTTTCATGAGCGATTCTTCCACCAACGAATAAAACCCAGCAACAGTAGAATTAAAGCGCCAGCGTAAAGTAGCCAGAATAAATCACCGCCATTACCCTGTTGTGTATTCTGAATAACCTGATCAGTGTTTTCTAATAACATCATATGATCTTTACTGTGATGGGCAAAAATATTTGACGTAAAAATAATAGATAAAATAAATAAACTGATTTTCATGCGCTCTCTCCCGTTTGGGAACTCATTGCACTTATCACTTGTGGTTCACTAATGATGGTTTTCTGTTTAAACTTTGTTTTAATCTGTTCAATCGGACTAAAGCTTTTTAAAATACCTTTTGCTGCAAGCCTTCCTGAAGCAATCGCGGTGACTACCAGGTCTGGACCATTTGTATTATCGCCACCGGCATAGATTTCAGGGTTAGATGTTTGACCATTCTCATCCACAATAATGATGCCTTGAGCATCAGTTTTTATACCCAGTTGTGTCATCCATTTTTGTGGCCTGTTTACCTGACCTACCGCAAAAATAACTGCATCACACTTAATGGTTTCCTGCCCTCTAACCACTTTATCAAACCGCACAGCCGTAACATGCTTGTCTCCTATTAATTCTGTCGGTGCATATTCCAGCCGCAGACGCACACCTTCTTCCCAGGCCGTCTGTTTTTCTTTTGGTGTGGCACGCATCGCTTGTTCATTACCCCGATATACAACGGTAACTTCTGCAGCATTCTGGCGAATGGCGGAGCGCGCACAATCCATGGCGCTATCGCCACCACCGATAACCAGTAGGTGTTTACCTTCCATAAGGTTAATATTTTTATTTTGATTAACCTGTTGCAAGTATGTTAGTGCATCACTAACACCTTCAAGATGCTGGCCGGGTAATTTTAAATCACGCGAGGTCTGTGCGCCGGTGCCGAGAAATATGGCATCGTAACGATTATTTAAATGTTGCCATTCAGCTTTATTAATTTCTTTACTTAAGTTAAACCGGATGCCCTGTTTTTGCAGAATTTCTAAACGCCGAGATAGAAAAGTTTTGTTAAGTTTGAATGAGGGAATACCGCTTTCCATCAATCCCCCAATTTTATTATTTTTGTCGAATACTGTAACTTCACAACCTGCTTTGTTAAGTTCATCAGCGCAGGCAAGTCCTGCGGGGCCTGCACCAATAATCGCAACATGTTTACCATTACTGCGGATTGAATTCTGAGCCTGTAATTTATTATCGACTACTTCATTCAGGGCTTCATTCACCAGATAACGTTCAATCGCACCAATGGTTACCGCACCGCCGGGTTCTTTAGCTTTAGTGCATGCGCCTTCACATAAGCGGTATTGAGGGCAAACGCTACCGCATATTTCTGGCAGATTACTGGTGCTCTGGGCGATTTCAGCTGCCTGTTGTATATTGCCCAAAGCCACCTGTTCCAACCATTCAGGGATGCGGTTGTTTAAAGGACATGCATTACTACATCCGGGCAGGCCACAATCCAGACAACGACTGGCCTGTTCCTTAATCATGGTCAGTGAAGGTTGTTTAGTCATTTCTGACCAGTCGACCACACGTTTATTAGGTGAACGGCCATTAGCTTCCTGACGGCCCAGATCGGTTAATGGTTTGCGTTTTAATAAATAGCTGGCATTTTGCACCAGTGATTTTTTAAATATATTTCGCACATCGGTAATTTCCAGTGCATCGGTAGGACAGGACACCACGCAGCGTGCACAGCCCATACAATCTTCCAGTGCGGTAACACGACCCGCATCTTTTCCCTGGCGCCAAACGGGAATCCCCATATCACAAACCTGTTCACACCGCTGGCAGTCTATGCATTTTTCCGTGTCCATCTTAATACCGTAAAAGCCTGCATGATTTAATAATCCAAATGTGGCACCGTAAGGGCAAAGGTAACGACAATAAAAACGATTACCCACTAAAGGCGCAAGAAAAAAGCTGCCGAAGTAAGTCATTGCCACAACAAGATAAAAACCACCGACAAAACTCACAGTCCATGAATTAGGGGGGAACTGGGTAACGACCATTACGCCCACGTAATAACTGAAAAATATCCATTTGCTATGGCGTAACGCCCAGGTCCAGTTCGAGCGTAATGTGCAATCCCGGAATGGAAACCCCACGGTTTCGCGGATGCCGACACAGGGACAATTAAAACCACAGATAATACGTCTGCCAAATAAAAATACCGCCGCCAGAATTAAAAAAAATGTAATCGTGCCGGGAACATGCAGAGAAGGAAAAACCGGTTGCGCCCAGAGAAAACCTACGTAGGGTTCGTAAACGGGAAGCAACCAGGGAATTAACCACCAGAAAACAGTGACCATAAAAACCAGAATAATTAGGCGCTTTTGAGTGTAGGTGTTTTTTTCGGCAATAATGCGCCAGATGCCAAAACCTAAAATAATGCCATATTCGGTATAACGATTTAACCAGATGGGATTTTCAAACCACATCAACCAGGATTCATTTAACCAGCCAACAAATGCCAGAGTAAAAGCCAGCATACTGAATATTTGTATCGGCAGACTATAGCGCGATGGCAATAAATTTTGTTGCGTACCCTCGCGATTGCGGGGTTGATATGTGATGATCTGTTCACTCGCCATGACAGCCTCTGATTTAAAATAAAAATAAGTGATGTGTCATAAAATAAAACACAACATCACATGATGTTTTTCTCAGAGGGGGAGAGAAAGTAATGGTTTAATATTAGAAAACCATTACCTGATCACTATTTTTAACCCAGTTAGCCAGTGCTTTCATCGATCCGCGTTCAATGCCATCCAGCAGGGTGGACTCATCTATTGCGCAATCATCGAGTGCCATGCCACAGGCACGAACATCAAGGCCGCATTCAATCAGTTCACTGAGTAATTCCTGAAGATTAACAGCACCTTCAGGTACCGATTGATTCTTGCGACCGACTTCTACACCATCATCTAAAAGGTGAACTTGCACCGTCATATCTTCGGTGAGTGCTGCACCGGCAAAACGTAGAGCATGCCAGGTTTTATTATCAGATTGGTAAGGTGCATTTTGAATAACTACGGTAACGGTCGACATATTTCTCATCTCTATTTTATTTCTTTACACGTTTCGCACGAAAAAAATAACTTACAACGTATTCGTCATACCTGCGTAGTCAAGTATCCAGCGACTTTGAGCGAACTAAAGTCACTGGATCCCGGCCCAAAAGCATACCGGGATGACGATGTTTATTTGACTATTTTCCGGTCGCCTGTTTTTCAATTACATATCCATTTTTAATCCAGTTGGTCATACCCATCCGAGCCACATGCACATCAGCAAAACCTTTTTTTGCTAATAATTGTGCGGCCTTTGCAGATTTACGATCCGTTCTGCAAATAGTAATAACCGGCTTTTCAAGAAAGTCGCCGATTTCATCAATACGTTGTTCCAGTTCTTCTAGTGGCACTAAAGTCGAACCTGCAATGTGCCCCTGTTCACCCACATAATCATCGGCTGTGCGAACATCGAGTAATAAAAAATCTTCATTGTTATCCAGCCGTTGTTTTAGTTCAGGTGCATCAATAGTAGCCCCTTTACGCAGGTTGCCAATTATTCTTGGCAAGAAAGAAACCACGGCTAATAATGCTAATGCCAACATGGCTTTTTGTATTAGACCTTCACCACCGGTTGCTGCTTCACGCCCGATGTAACCCAGATAGGTGTAGGCAAGTGCGCCGGGTAACATACAAACATAAGTTGCAATGCTGTACTGAGTGAAACTGATTTTGGTTAAACCCAGTGCATAATTCAGTAGATTAAAAGGGAATAAAGGCACCAGTCGTGTGAAGGCAACAAAGCGCCAGCCTTCATTTTCAACCCCGTTAATGAGTTGTTTCATACGTCCGCCGGTTTTTTTAGCGACCCAGTCTGAAGCCAGATATCGGGATGCTAAAAATGACAGCATCGCACCAATGGTGGCAGCGGTAAGGTTGTAAAGCGTACCCCAGACAGGGCCGAATAATGCACCACCTAATAATGTCAGCACTGAACCGGGCAGAAAGAACAGGGTGCCGATAATATAAATCAGCATAAACAGCAGGGGAGCGGCGGTGCCGGCATCATTCATTAATGCCTCAAGCTGAGCGGCATCGAGCTGGTCACGGTAAATGACAACCAGTGCAATGCCTGCGCCCAGCACTAAAAAAGTGAACAGGCGTGCCAGTTTATTTTTCATCTTCAGCTTTCCCGTTCCATTCACGGCGGTTAATCACATAGCCAGACATTTTGCCCATAAAGGGCATGGCTAACATACCGGTAATCCAGTTGGTTTGTTTAACATCGGTGAATTTATGGATGCCAATTTTCATGGCCTGATGTCCACCACGTGGTTGATCACGGTAGGTGCCGAATAGACGATCCCACCAGGTTAAATTAAAACCGAAATTACTATTGGTTTCATCATCTTCAACCGAGTGATGTACCCGGTGCATATCAGGTGTAACGATGAACCAGCGCAGTATTTTATCCAGCGTTTTTGGCAGGCCGACATTGCCATGATTAAACATCGCCATGGCATTCAGTGCCACTTCAAAAATAATCACTGCAACAACAGGTGGCCCAAGTACCACAATGGTGGCAAATTTAATTAGCATTGAGATAATGATTTCAATGGTGTGAAAGCGTGCGCCGGTGGTGACATCATAATCCAGGTCTGCATGATGCACTCTATGCAGCCGCCATAATACGGGGACGGCATGCACCATGACGTGTTGTAAATAAATAATAAAATCCATCGCGATAATGGATATAACAACGCTTAGTGCAAAGGGAATTGAGTAATAGTTGAGTAAACCCCAGCCATGTTCACTAGCGAAAGCCGCAATGCCAACAGCCGCAGCTGGAAACAGTAAGCGTACAATAAAGCTATTGAAGAAAACCAGCCCCAGATTATTGGTCCAGCGCAATGCTTTGGAAACGGTTAATGCACGTTTAGGGGCAATGATTTCCCATAAAGCCATTATTGCCAACGTACCAATAAAAAAGCTTAGCCGAATGGTTTTTTCGTTTTCGGTTATAAATTCGTAAATAGTCATAATTTATCTCTTTTCCTATTCCATTTCCTGAGGGTATGGAGGTTAATATTGCTTGTATCTATAGACCAAAAGGTTATAATTTTTAATGCAATCCACTATTCTATTAATCACTAGAATACTAAAATTTTGGAGTAAGTCAAGTGGCAGGTTTTAAACAAGAGTTATTTAGTCAGTTTGCAAGAGTGGGTAAAGCACTAAGTAATGGTAACCGATTGGAACTACTGGAATTTTTGGCTCAGGGTGAGCGCAGTGTGGAAGATTTGGCTAAAGTATCCGGTTTAACTGTGGGTAATACATCACAGCATTTAAAGCTGCTCAGGCAAGCTGGTTTGGTCACATCACGCAAAGAAGGTCTAAAAGTTCATTACAGCGTAACCGGCGATGACGTTATTTCATTGCTTGATTCAATGCGAGATGTTGCCCAACAGCATATTGCTGATGTACAGCAATTAGTTAACAGTTTTCTAACCGTAAAGGATGACTTAGAACCCATCCCCAGAGAAGAATTAATTCGTCGGGTAAAAGATGACCTCGTGACTGTTCTTGATGTGCGCCCACCCGAAGAATTTGCAGCCGGTCATGTGCCCGGTGCGGTTAATGTGCCTTTAGCTGAATTAGAAAACTATTTAGATAAGCTCGAAGCCGAACAGGAAATAGTGGCTTATTGCCGAGGCCCTCACTGCGTACTGGCATTTGATGCGGTTGCAAAGGCAAGAGATAAAGGCTTAGTTGCAAGGCGTTTGGAAGATGGGTTTCCGGAATGGAAATTAGCTGGGCTTCCTGTTGAAATGCAGCATTAAATGATTGACAGCTAAAAATTTAAAACAGAGTTTATTCTAGGTATTTAAAGGGAGTAAAAAACTAATGGAATATTTACAATAAAAATTAAGGCTAACATCTATCATAATTTTAATGAGATGACCTATCATGTAAGGTGTTAATGCGTTGGCATGTTCAGTTAAGTTGTTTTATGCATTGTTAATTTATTATCTTCCGTAGCACTTTAATAAAAATACTACCTCTGTAATTTCTCTCTGCAAAATTTATTTTTTATATAATTCCTGATATTTTAATATTTAGATCTTCATCTAGTATTAAATCCATCGATTTATTACTAGAAATACAATGTTCGATATCATTAATTATTTCGGAATTAGTTTCAATATCGACAGTCGTGGCTACATATACTGTGTGTTTAAATATATTTTTGAATCCGTAATTTATATATCGTTCACCGCTATCTACATAATCATAGTTATTAGAATCTGTTGTTCTACGTTGTTTTACATATCGGACTGAAATTTCATTTGGAACGCCTTTTATGACTTTACCATCGGCTATGTATGGAGGAGTATCCTCTAGTTTGTTTGATGTTTTATTTTTTGGTGTGGCAATATTGAAGCCTATCCAAATAAAAATCAGGCCCGAAATAAGAGTGAAATATTCTTTTCGTGAAAAGCCGAATTCATTAATGATTACATCAAGTGCTGCTAATGCACTCTTTGTAGGTAAAATAACATTAGTAGATTCTGAAACATAAGCTGCATGAACGAGTATATTGAAAACACTTAAAGTTACTAATGTGAATGCGAAGAATCCGGCTATAGAAGATAAAAATGAAAATACATGTAATCTATTGGCTTTGGTTCCTATGCCTTTTGAGCTTGAGTCTATTAAAAATAACTGACTCCGATAAAGATTATTAAACGAAAAATTAAATTTTTTCTCAGCATCATAACCTGTTAAGATATTTTCTGATGGGTCATCGATATTATAATAGACTGCTTTATCTTCTTCTATATGCCCAAGATAAACCAGCTCCTGTTTTTTACCCGATAAAGATAAAAACAAAAGGTTGATTAAACCAGAAATAGAAAGAAAATAAGCTAATAGTGAGAAGAGTAGTCCTAGAAAAACAGGAAAAGCATTATTTATACTAGCCAGATTTGAGAGGCACCAAATAATCACATCCCAGAGTGGGATGTGATAGAAATGCGAAGAAAATGAATGAAGGACAATTAATAGTAATATAAGAGCTATTATAGTATTAGAAGATGGGGTGAATTTAGTCAACTGTATTAGTTTTAAATGTTAGCGAATCAAAATCCATTTTCCATCTACAGATTTATAAAATCCAAATTTATGTTTATGAAGTAGTCCGGCATCACGATCCAGATATATTATTGGTTGAATTGTAGGTGCTGTGTTTCCAATGATACGTGCTAATTTCCCATTAGCATATATATCAAGAATCATATTTTTTTCCCAAAAGGTATATAATTCTAAATCACTGTTGTTCATGTCTTGACCAGTACTAATTTTTCTATGGCCCTCATTAACATCAGCAAGGTGATATGCAGTCGCTACTTCACTAGCTCTGGTATCGTATAAGCTAAATAATTTCTTCTTATCCTTGCTCGCAAGTGCGTCATAAATTTCTTTATAGGCCATCATTAAAGAATTATAGTTATCCTTTGTATTCGTAATTGTTTGTCCATCTTGCCATACCCACCGTGGAAAAGGTCTTAGATAGCAATATAATTAATGTTATTAAATGGGTATATTTTTTCATATAGATTATAAATCAAAGTCAGAGATAGGTATTCGTTTATCGATTGGATTATTTCTAGCAGGGTTAAAGAAAACAGGAGAGAGCACATGTTGCTAATACTATACAAACTAATCATTGAGCAGATTTCTTATTTCACTAATTGGTTTTATAAAGCATATATATATTTGATTGATATGAGTCCAATACTCAAAAAAATTATGCCAACTATAACGCCAAAATAATTAGAATTTTTATGGCCGGGAATAAGTACTGCTTGTTTATCTTGTGCGCTGAAGTATACATCTACTGGCTCTCCAACTTCAGGTAGAATGCTTAATATGGCTTCAGATTTTTCAATATTACCGCTAGCAGTGTCATTTTTAAAATCAATCACATCCCACTGGAGTAGTTTGTTATTATAGGTGAATTCGTATTTAACTTCAGGTGTGTATAATTTCCCAGATACTTCAGAGCCTGTGCTGTTCGTTGGTTTAAAATAACTAACCTTTTTTGATAATATTTTTCCAGGATAGATATCCCAGTTTATGCTTTCTTTTGCGATATTGTATTCGCTGAACCAGTAATTTATTGACCATAAGCCACCTAGTAAAGGTATCAATGTTATAAATGTTAGAAATAGTTTTTCTGCTGTTGAAAAGGCTTTTATAGTTTTCTGGGTTTTATTGAGTTGCTGTATTGTTTTAATGGATTGAGGGTCAGTATGTAGGCGATTCCAAGTTAAATTAAAAATAATTATTAGGGTGATTAAAATTAATATCTGAGTTAAATTCATATTATTAGACTATTTTTATCTGGTTAAAATCCAGTTATTGCCTTCTCTTCTAAAAATAAGATTGTATCTTTGGCTTCCATATCCATTTTTAAAATCTAATGAAATGGCAGGTGTCAGCCCGGTTCTTGTTAAGCTAATAAGTCTGTTATTTGGTTCGACAGTAAAGTCTACGCTATCTCTTTTTAATTCAATTAATCCTAGATCGTTATCGTTTTCAACATCAGATAATGATTTCGAAATTTTTGCCTCTGTTGTGCCGGGTGTGAGATAAAATGCTTTATCAGTTTCTATATTCCTTTCTTTAAATAAGTTTATAACTTGGGAGGTTGATTTGTTCTTAATAGCATTCTGAATTTTTAAGTATTCTTCTAAGAGTGAGTCTAGTAATGAGTAGTATTCATTATCTGATAGTGATTCGAGGTTTGGTATTTCATCACTATTTAAAAATTCCCATTTAGGTATAGTAGATGGTGCTGATAGTTCTCTTGAAATGGCTACTCCTCCTTCATATTCATTGATTTTTTTATATGAAATTTGACCAATTATAATGTCGCCATCTTTATCAGGTTGACCATCTGTTGATCTGAAGTTTCCAGAGCTAGAACTCTTTTCAGCATGTTTACCGTTTGTTGCGTTACCTGAAAAAATTATAGAAGTTAATGTAATGATTTTATCTTTATTATCATTGGGAGCTACTTGCAAAGAAATTAAAATATGTGAATTTGGATTGAATTTTGATCCTGCCTCGGGTGGTAACGCTTCAATTTCTAGAAAATTTTTTTCAGGTGACATGTAATTGTTTATGGGTATTGTTGTTGATATTTGACCATTATTATCAAGTTCTTTATAAATTGTAACACCATTGATATTGGTAAAAAAGGAAACACCAAATGATTCAACTTTTAGTGTGAAATATGGTGAGTTATTTAAAGGGCTCATATTAATGTCTTTTGCCTGTGATGTATTGTTAGTAAACATAAAAAAAATAAATATTATTCTCAATAGTCTCATTATTCTAAACCATTTAATCTTGGTGCAGTAGTGTTTTTAGGCCATGAATCGGGTTTGAAAATTTCAGTTAGTTTTTTCATTCTATTTTCTTTTAACTTAGTATTTTTTTGGGGTTCTTTTGCACTAAAGCGTGACCCCCCACGTCTTTTTTGGCCTGTTTTAGCTGTTTCATCACTAGTGATTTCTTCTGATGCTATTTCGGAATAGTATGTGTAATAAATTGCGGCACCTGTAAAATCAACTTTACCACCTACAGCAGGTTTATTTTTTTCAGTAGTTGCGAATAGAGATACAAATATACCTATGCCCTGTGAGGTGTCTTTAGCCCCTTTAACATGAAGCTCAGCTCCCATAGTTATCTTTACGTAGAATATTTTTGTTTCGGCTTTGATTTTTGCTTCAAGGCCTATGGTTACTCCACTTTTAACTTCTCCGGTTTTATCGCCTTTAGAGCTTAGCCATTTTTCATCAGCTGCTTTCTTCCAATTTAATGCTGATGATGCTTCACCAGTTAGGATTAGATCGATAGCAATTACAGCTTTCGCATTTACATTTTTTGTACCAAATCCATCAGTGGCGGCTTTTGTTTTGATCTTTTGTAAAAATGGACCAAGAGGTGTTGTGAATAATAGCAGCCATTCCAATAGGTCCATCCGAACATCTGCTTTTAATAAAGGTGACATATTTAAATAAACTTCACCGCCTATATCTACACCAAAATCTTGTTTGTTTTCTAGTAGTTCAATATTTCCACCAATTGATATCGATGGCCAGTCTAATGAGAATCTAACAAGGCCTTTATTTTCATCAGCTTTTCTATAGTATTCATCTAATTTATATAAAATGCCTCGTATTGAGTTCTGAATATTAGGTAGAAATCTATCAGTTTGATTTTGGATGCTCTTCTCAAAGATCCAATTTTTTTCACCCACATTACCATTTAGATTACCTGTAAGTTTCCAGTCACTATTTTTACTTTTTTTACCAAAATTTTTACCATCATCGTTAGTAGCATCTGTCTGGACATAACCTAACGAGACACTACCATCCCATTTAAATGTCGGAAATGCATGTACCTTCGCTATTTTCCCTTCACTACCATTACAACCAGATTTTTCAATTGAATAAGTCTGATACTTTAAACCACTTAAATCTGGTACCA
>Ga0316205_10005136_pt1 | contig 11017 bp, 11 predicted proteins | sample 3monthpyrite_MG_FD_204941 | JGI IMG/M metagenome (GOLD analysis project Ga0316205, IMG submission 204941) | Microbial mat bacterial communities from mineral coupon in-situ incubated in ocean water Damariscotta River, Maine, United States -... | ecosystem: Environmental > Aquatic > Marine >...
TTGGTATACCGTGCCGACGGGCTCCATGAAGCCAAGCATACTTGAAGGAGACAGGATTTATGTCAATAAAATGGCTTATGGACTGAGAGTGCCTTTTACGACCATTCCTGTTGTTAAATGGTCGCAGTCGGCGAGGGGTGATGTTGTTGTGTTTATGTCTGATACTGCCAGTAAGCGCCTGGTAAAACGCGTGATCGGTTTACCGGGTGATGTTGTTCAACTGGTGTCTAATCGTCTTTATATTAATGGTGAACCAGCGACTTACCAAAAAAGTATGAAAAAATATCAGGCGTTATCCTGGGATAGTGAGAGTCGAAATAATTTATTATTAAGTGAAAAGATCAACGGTTTTCAACACAGCGTTGCCATTAGTCGCGTCGATTCTGATTTTGGGCCTGTCAGCGTTCCCGAAGGGCAGCTATTTGTATTGGGTGATAATCGCGATCGCAGTGCCGACTCCCGCTATATTGGTTTTGTACCCATGAGTGAGCTTTTGGGTAAAGCAATAGCCGTCATCGTATCCCTTGATGAAAATAATTATTATTTACCGAGAAAGGATCGTTACTTTATTCCTTTTGAAGAAGGCGGCTAGTTACCTGTTAGACGTTGCAGTGCTTCCTGGTATTTTGCTGCCGTTTTGTCAGTAATTTGTTGTGGAAGGTGTGGGCCAGGTGCTTTCTTGTCCCAGTCCAGCGTTTCCAGATAGTCGCGTACAAATTGTTTATCGAAACTGGGTGGGCTGATGCCAGCCTGATATTGGTCAGCGGGCCAAAACCGGGAAGAATCGGGGGTCAGGGCCTCATCGATAAGCGTGAGGGTGTTATTCTCATCAATTCCAAATTCAAACTTGGTGTCGGCAATGATGATACCTCGATCCAGGGCATAATCAGCCGCTTTTCGATATAGTTTTAGACTGACATCTTTTACTTGTTGGGCCAGATCTTCGCCCAGCAGTTCCTTTGTATAGTTAAAATCCACGTTTTCATCGTGGCCACCCACATCAGCCTTGGTGGATGGGGTATAGATGGCTTCTGGTAGCTTGTCAGCTAATTGCAGGCCTGCAGGTAGCTGGATACCACAGACATTGCCATTTTGCTGGTAATCTTTCCAGCCAGAGCCAATTAAATAACCGCGCACGATCGCTTCAATTGGCAATGCCTTCAATTTTTTTACCACAATGGCACGGCCAATAAGTTGTGAACGTTCACCGTTATCAGGTACGGCTTGCTCCAGGCTTATGTCGGCTAGTTGGTTAGGGATTATATCCTGCATGAAATCAAACCAGAAATTGGCGGTTTGTGTCAATATGATTCCTTTGCCTGGAATAGGGTCGGGTAGCACCACATCGAATGCCGACAGGCGGTCGGTCGTCACTATTAACAGGTGTTCATTTCCAACGGCATAGATGTCACGAACTTTCCCACGGTGAACTAAAGGTAAGGAAGTGAGATTCGACTGGTGTAATGTTTCAGGTGCCTTCATACGGGTTCCACATACTGACTGTGCAAGCAGGTAATTATACGTTGATTCGAATAAATTGACAGTATTTGCCTGTAGGGTATATAGAAATTGTGGGTTCAGGCTTAGTAAAAGGATGATATAACATTTTTCATATGACACATAAAAAAGTACCTGTGAACTGGAAAGTTCACAGGTACAAGCCCATAGATGAGTTTAGTGGGAGTTAATCGTTTACTGCATACAGAATAGGGGTATCCTCTTTCCGAGAAGGGTTGCCTATATCGATGGAAGGTTTATCTCCTTCGGTTTCAGATTCGGGGTTTTTGTAACGTTCGTGTAGAAAACGTACGACTTCAGCACGGTAATGATTGTATTCAGGTACCTCAGCTAATAAGAGTCGATCTCTGGGACGTTCCAATTCAACCTTGAGAATTTCACCAATAGTCGCAGACGGCCCATTGGTCATCATGACGATACGATCTGATAGTAAGACGGCTTCGTCGACATCATGTGTAATCATGATTACGGTATTATTTAATTCGGATTGAATCTCCATAAGAGAATCTTGCATGTGAGCGCGGGTTAATGCATCCAGCGCACCGAAAGGTTCATCCATTAGCATGACCTTGGGTTCCATGGATAATGCACGAGCGATCCCGACACGTTGTTTCATGCCACCTGATAATTCGTCGGGTCGTTTATCCATGGCATGCGACATATGAACGAGTTCAAGATTATGTTCTATCCATTCACGCATTTCCTGTTTACTTTTATTTTTTTTAAACACTGTTTTCACTGCCAGTTCAACATTTTGATAAGCAGTGAGCCACGGCAGTAGAGAATGATTCTGAAACACAACGGCGCGATCGGGGCCAGGTTCGCTGACTTCCTTGCCATTGAGAATAACACCTCCCTCAGTGGCTTGATGAAGCCCGGCAATAATATTTAATACCGTTGATTTTCCGCAACCAGAGTGTCCAATCAGTGAAATAAATTCTCCTTTATCAATACTGAGTTTAACTTTATCCAATGCCCTGAAGGGTCCATTGGGTGTAGGGAAATCAATTGTGACGTGTGAAAGTTCTAAATACGAATTCATGATAGCTTCTCCTGTTATCTTATGACGGCGCTTTTGTCCCAGCTAATGGCTTTTTGCAGCATCAACATAAGACGGTCAAGCAGGAATCCAATGAGGCCAATGGTAAAAACAGCAACCATAATCCTTGCCAGTGAATTGGAACTACCGTTCTGGAATTCGTCCCAGACAAATTTACCTAGCCCAGGGTTTTGTGCGAGCATTTCTGCGGCGATCAATACCATCCAGCCTATACCAAGCGATACGCGCAAGCCTGCAAACATCATCGGAATGGATGAAGGAATGACAATCTTGAAAACTTTGGTAAACCAGCTAAGTCTGAGTACCTTGCTGACATTAATCAGGTCTTTATCAATAGAGTTAACGCCGACCGTGGTATTGATAATAGTCGGCCATAAGCAACACAAGGTAACGGTGATGGCGGAATTTAAATAAGACTTATCAAACATTGGATCATCGCTAATATAAACTGCACTAACGATCATGGTAACAATCGGTAGCCATGCAAGTGGTGAAACAGGTTTGAATATTTGAATGAGGGGGTTTAAAGCTGTGTAAAGCAATGGACTGAGTCCACAAATAATACCCACCGGAATAGCAATCAATGATGCAATGATAAAGCCTGTTGCTACCGTGAAGATACTGGTCCATATCTGGTCAAGATAGGTTGCTTTGCCTGTATAAGGGCGTGTTTTTATTTTAGCTTCCGGATTCTTTTCCAGTTTGGCAGCATTACGCTTATCTTGTCTTTCATAGAAAGCAACTTCTTTTTCGCGCTCCTCTTTGTGTTCGTTAATTAGCTGTACGCTTTGCGCCCAAACCTGTGTCGGTCCGGGAACATCGCCTAGTGAAGTTTTTATCTGGCTGGCGCCCGCTGACCATAATAGCAAGAATATACTTAAGGCTATTAGCGGGATAAAAATTGTTTTAAGCATCTGACTGATATGCTCAGCTTTATTAGGCCCCGTGAGAATTTTTACAAAGGGTTCAGTCAGTTTGTTCGGTAAACCGCTAAAGCCTTTTAAAATTTGTGTTGTCATATCTATTTACCAATGGGTTAAATATGTTTTTATATAAAACCCTCCCCGGTTATCCGGGGAGGTGTTTGCTATTAGTTATAGTTTGTCACCACCTTTCAAACCTATTTTAAATTTATTCAGGTATTCATTGGGCTTTTTGCCATCGTAGGTAATTTTGTCAATGAATTCAGTTTGTGGAGGCTTGAATCCATCTTCCTTATCAAAGTCTGGAAACTCTGAAGCGCTGATCTTGCCCTCTGCGATCAGTTCTTTTGCAGCGGCAGTATAGATGTCAGGACGATAGACTTTTTTAGCAATGTCGATGTACCAGTTATCTGGTTTTTCATCGGCTATTTGACCCCAACGGCGCATCTGAGTCAGATACCAGATGGCATCACTATAGTATGGATAGGTTGCGTTATAGCGAAAGAATACATTGAAGTCTGGAACCTGGCGCTTATCACCTTTTTCGTATTCAAAAGTTCCCGTCATACTGTTTGCAATTACTTCATAATCGGCACCTACGTACTGACTTTTTGAAAGTATTTTGACAGCTTCAGGACGATTAGCGTTGTTTTTGTCATCCAGCCACTTTGCCGCCCGGATCATGGCTTTTACAACGCGGATATGGGTGTTCGGGTATTTATCAGCCCATTTTTTACTGACTCCAAATACTTTTTCCGGATTATTTTTCCAGATTTCATAATCAGTAATTACGGGTACGCCAATGCCTTTAAAAACGGCCTGTTGATTCCATGGCTCGCCAACGCAGTAACCATAGATTGTGCCAGCTTCCATAGTCGAAGGCATTTGAGGAGGAGGTGTTACAGATAACAGTGCATCAGCCTTAAGCTGGCCTTTAATGTCACCTTTGTGAGGTGCGTAGTAGCCAGGGTTAATTCCACCCGCAGCGAGCCAGTAGCGTAATTCATAGTTGTGAGTTGATACCGGGAATACCATGCCCAGTTTGAATGGTTTACCTTCTGACTTATATTTATCAATGACCGGTTTTAAATAATCGGCTTTGATAGGGTGTACCGGCTTTCCATCTTTGTGCGGTACGTGTTTTTTCATTTCTTTCCAGATCTTGTTAGAAACAGTTATGCCATTGCCATTCAAGTCCATGCTAAATGCGGTGATGATATGATCCTGGGTGCCGAATCCTATGGTAGCTCCCAAGGGTTGGCCGGCGAGCATATGAGCACCGTCGAGTTCACCATCAATGACTCTATCCAGGAGTACTTTCCAGTTTGCCTGTGCTTCCAGTTTTACAAACAGACCTTCATCTTCGAAGTAGCCTTTTTCATAGGCTATTGCTAACGGTGCCATATCAGTTAGCTTAATAAAGCCGAATTTCAAATCTTCTTTTTCCGGTTCGCCCACAGCTGCATGGGAAGCGCCGGTCATTAACCCAAACCCTATTGCAGTAGCCAGGGCGCCTTTAACCCAGGCTTTATGCAAGCAAAAAGGTTTTGATGGGTTTTTGTTAAACATCTTCATTGTCCTCTCCCTTTGTTCGGAGTTGTTTAAAAAGCAAAAAAATGTGTCCATTCACGCATGCCTGATGGCATGTATGAATGGATGTCGTTATCCTGTTTGTTGAGACCGTCGTTGGCCTCATGGATACATCCTCAAAAGGACGTATTACTTATTTCTAATATTGCAGTAACCGTGCCAATCTAATCATTATTAGTAACTCGTTGTAATTAATAAAAAATAGTTTATATGTGGCAAGCGGTAATAGCGGTTAATACAATGTATTGCACCTGCATTGTGCAAAATAATTATTTTAGTGCGTGCATTAAATCAGGTGAGTAAATCGAATGTGGATATTATTCCTTCAGCTATAACAACTATTCGTTTATTTTTATCCATCGCCATTTTTCGAAGCGCCTGGTAGGCCTCATCTTCCGTATATTGCTTGTGTTTCATCAGTATGCCCTTGGCCTTATTGATAATTTTTCCGTTCTTCAAGTTGCAAACGAGTCTTTTGTAAATCCTGTTTGAGTTTCTGAACTTCGTAAAATCGGGTCACTGCTACCTGTAATATTGATTGTATACGTTGATCCTCGAGTGAGCCGACAATATAGGTGGCAACGCCACTTTTAATGGCTTTTTATATGATCAGGTCTTCATCGGTTTTTGTAAAAAGAATCACGGGTATAGAGAAACCTTGATTGATACTGCGTATTTGCTGCAATAATTCTTCGTCCAGTTGTTCTATATCTATAATGATCGCTTCTGGACAGTCACGATTGATGTGGGTATGGATGTCTTGCTCAGTGGTGATTGATGAAATGGAATGGATTCCCAGGTTAGACAACGTTTCCCGAAGTTCTTCTTCGGGGCCAATTTGTTGTAAAACCAGCAGGATTTTATTAATGGTTATCATTTATTTAGAGCTTTATATGAAGATTAATATGTATTGTTCAGCAGCTATTATTGTGCCAATACAATATTTTAAAGGATCAATGATTTTCGGGGTTAAATGTATAGGTGGTCTACCTACGAATAAATAATCCATAGCCCGGCTTGATTTATTACATGTAATGGGCACTAAAAGAGTGCAGGAAGTTCGATAATGTCTATCTAATGTTTATAAACAGTGCAGGGAATGCCAATGGAAGTTAAATAGGTACAGTTTCAATGGTCACCCCTGGCGGCAAGATTATTGCAAAGTATGGGTATTTATTATTATTGGAACGATGGATATGTTAGATAACACGCTGACTTTTATTTTGGCTGGTGGAGAAGGGTCAAGATTGCAGCCACTCACTTCAGACCGCGCCAAGCCTGCCGTACCTTTTGGCGGCAAATACAGAATTATTGATTTTACTCTGGCAAATTGTTTGCATTCAGATTTGCGGCGCATTCTGGTACTCACACAATACAAATCCCATTCACTACAAAAACACCTGAGGGATGGCTGGTCTATTTTTAATCCAGAGCTGGGTGAATTTATAACCACGATACCGGCTCAAATGCGCCGTGGAGTGGGTTGGTATGATGGAACAGCCGATGCCATTTATCAGAATCTTTATTTGATAGAGCGTAGTGGCGCCCGATATGTATTAATTTTGTCCGGTGATCATATTTACAGAATGGACTATGCCCCTTTAATTCAGGCGCATGTGGAATTAAATGCAACAGCGACTATTGCTTGTATGGAAATCAATCAAGAAGAAGCCAGTGCCTATGGTGTGATGCAAATCGATGAGCATAACCGGATTGTTGATTTTCAGGAAAAACCGGAGAAACCTGAAGCCGTTAGCGAACAATCGGATAAAGCCATGGTATCCATGGGTATCTATGTTTTTTCTATAGATTTGCTTAAGGACATTCTTGAAAAAGATGCTGCGAATGAACATTCAGGGCATGACTTTGGCAAAGATATCCTGCCCGATATCATTAAGAGTCATTCAGTGTATGCATATAAATTCGGCGGTTCTGAAGGACGCGTTTCCCAGGACAACTACTGGAAAGACGTTGGAACAATCGATTCATTTTATGATGCCAATATGGATTTATTAAAATCCATCCCACCACTCAACCTGTATCAGGGTGACTGGCCTATCCGTAGTTATCAATCTCAAACCCCACCCGCTCGCACGGTTCCCGGTGAATCTGGTACGGAAGGTATCTTCATTAACTCTATTGTAGCGGGCGGTACTATTATCGCCGGGGGAAATGTTTCGCATTCTGTTATATTTAAAAATGTGTTTGTTGATGATGATACTTTCGTGGAAAACTCCCTGCTACTGGATGGCGTACACGTGGGAAAAAATGCCCGCATTAATAATTGCATCATCGATAAGCACGTTGTCGTACCTGATGGAGAGGAGATTGGATATGATCTGACGACTGATAAAGAACGATTTCAAGTGACGGAGAAAGGTGTGATTGTTATTCCCAAAGACCAGCAGTTCTAAATACCTGTTTCATAGTGGTGTGCTAGAGATGCTTTGGCACCAAGCAGGCGTCTTTGTTAATGATATTTCTGGTTTTTATTGAATAAATGGTAAATAAATTTATATATTCCTGCTTACTCGGTACATAATCACTTTTTGTGATGCAAATGTGAAGATTGGCCAAGATAATAAGCAAATGGAAAATAATGTTTCAATTCTGGAAGATCTGATTGCACGTACTGCGATTGGTGATCAGGCTGCTTTCTCTCAGTTATATCAGCAGACTTCGTCGCTATTATTCGCTATCGCATTAAAAATTCTGAAAAAAACCGAGCACGCCGAAGAAGCCTTGCAAGAAGCCTACGTGAAAATCTGGCATAACGCCTCAGAATATAACAGTGAAAAGGGCGCTGTAATGACCTGGATGGGTAGTATTGTTCGGTACCGATGCCTCGATGCACTAAGAAAATTCAAGCCAGTTGAATCCATAGACGAACATCCGGAGTATATAATACTGGAAGATGGAGATCCGGGGCCTCTGGAACAGGCTCTGAATGCTGGTGATGCACAGGCGTTACTGGAATGTATTGGTGAATTGAAAGAGCAGCAAAGACGTAGTGTGTTAATGGCATTTTATGAAGGCCTGACCCACGATCAGTTGTCACAAAGCCTGAGTGTTCCGTTAGGTACGGTGAAAAGCTGGATTCGGCGCAGTCTCGAAAAAATTAAAGAGTGTCTCGGCTAATGGCCAATGAAGTAAACGATAATCGCGATGACATGGCTGCCGAGTATGTGCTCGGAACCTTGCAGGGTAATGCGCGGTTACAATTTGAAAGCCTGATGCGTGAAGATGCAGATATGCGCAAACGCGTGCATGATTGGGAAGCCCGGTTATTTCCACTAACAGAAGGTCTGACACTGGCCAAGCCACATAAACGTGTATGGGAAAATATTCAGCAACGTATTAACCCGAAGGCGGCACCTACAAAGGGTCGTTTGAACTGGTGGCGTGCCTGGGGATTGGCTGCTAGCTTGATGTTGCTGGTGTCGAGTGTCTATATGGTTCAACTGGAACAACCACTGGACACACTGCCACCAACTGTAGCGGTCTTGAGTGATACTACTTCTCAGGCGGCCTGGGTTGTTCAGACCGATTACAATAAAAATGTGATGGTGGCGCAAGCCTTAAAAGTTTCAGACCCTGGCAAAAATAAAGCCTATGAATTATGGATGTTACCTGCCAATGAGCCACCCAAGTCACTGGGGCTATTGCCGTTGGAAGGTGCCAAAAGTGTCAATTTGACCGAGCAGCACCTCGCCGTGCTTAAGCGTACAGGGGCCTTTGCCGTCAGTCTGGAACCGAGTGGTGGGTCGCCGACTGGGCTGCCGACTGGACCCGTTCTTTATCAGGGTAAGATTCTGACGATATAAGCACTCCCGGATCAGTGCCCGATTTTGAATCTTGGTAATACAGTGGACTGAATCCGCCGATACAAGGTTCTTCTCTTTAATACAACAAAAACAAATAGTTATGCTTGTATCGTTTTCTCGGGTTATGTCCAATAGCCCAGTTATCAATGATTTATTCAAACCTTATCTCATCTAGTTTTATCTCTGTCATAGCCGCCCTTTCTGAAGAATGAATTCTTAAGCTATTGATAATAGTAAAATAAAAAATATATTCAGCAATTATTGCATCTAGACGCATTTTCCGTGCGTATATATCCCTGTACATCATGCAGAACTTCGAAATGAGTCTTGTGGTGATTTGCACAATTGATATGCATGCCGGATGACATCGTCATGGGAGGGGTAAGAATGAAGAAATTAAATAGTGCGACTACGTTAAGTTTGTTGGTATTAATGTTTGGTACAGCCTGCAATTATTCGGAGATGCAGCAATGGGTAAATTTTAGTGATTATTCAGCGCCAATGATGAAAACCAGTGAAGATAAAATGCCCAACGATCCAGGTAGCACTCATTTAATTTTTGAAATTAAGGAAAATAAATCAGTTATCGATCAGATAGCGTGGGATAGAGAATTCTCCGTGTAAGTGTGTGGTATTGATGGCGCTTCGCGCGCCATCTTTTTTAACAGGTTATATAAATAATCATTTACGTGCAGTTTGAGTGATTATCTACATAAATAAACATTAAAACGAAGTGCTGATCTAATCAGGAAAAAAAGATGAAATTACTAACTGTTGTTCTTATTTTATCGTTGCAGTCTACCATGCTGTACGCGCGGGTATATGTTCCTGAAAATGAAACCATGCCTCTGGTAAAAGTGTCTCAAAGTAAGCAGCTTCAATTAGTACGAAGTATGCGGGAGCAGCTTAAAGAGCAACCCGGCAAACTGGAGTTAGTGAGTGAGATCATTAAACAGTACATGCAGCTGGGAAGAGAGCAGGCAGACGAAAGGTATTTTTCTTACGCAGAAACACTTCTGAAGCCTTATCTGGATTCAAAAAATACTAATGTGACGTTATTGATCCAGTGGGCCGATATTTTGCAACGTCAGCATCGTTTTGAAGAAGCTAAAGTGGTTCTAGGTCAAGTATTACAAATCGACAAACAGAACGCGCATGCACATTTAATGCGGTCAGTGATTTATCAAGCACAAGGTGACCTGGTGTCAGCAATGAGTGACTGTCAATCATTGCTTGGTAGAGCTGAAGCATTGGTGGCGACTACATGCCTTGCTCAAGTGAGCGCATTGCGGGGACAATTGAGTCAAGGAATTAAATTATTAGAAATAACGTTGGAACGGTATCAAGGACAATATACTAATAAGACTGATGTGATTGACTGGTCCAGGACGGTCATGGCTGAGATGTTGGTACGGGCAGGTAAGCCTGAGCAGGCATTGGCATCTCTTTATAAAATTAACAACCTATCCACAGATTTCTACGCATTAGCAGTGATCTCAGACCTGTTAATCCAGCAGCAACGTTATGAAGAAGTGGTGAAATTAACTGAGGACAAGAAACACGTTACCAAGTTGTTATTACGATATGTAATAGCCGTTAATCATCTGGGGATGGCTAAAACGTCAGATGTCAGTCGATTGAAATTAGTCATGAAATCTTCCGAGAAACTGGCTGAAAACCCCCATAAGAGAATGTTGGCGAGATATTACCTGGATGTTGAAAACAATCCTGTTCAGGCAAGTAAGGTAGCAAAACACAACTGGCAGGAACAGAAAGAACCCGATGATGCCTTGATTTTAGTACGAAGTATGAAATCAGCCAATGATAAGCACGGTATAGAAGCATTCATTAATAATCATCATAAAGTCAGTCAGCAAGATGCTCGTATTGACAGTATTCTAGGTCAGGTGGATATATGAAAACTCTATTTCGAACACTAATAGTATTAATGGCTGTTTTTCATGCGTCAGTATTTGCACATACGACCAGTCAGGCTTATTTGCAATGGGACATTAAAGGAGCAACAGCTGTCGGCAATATGGAATTCTCTCTCATTGATCTGGAGCATTCTGTCGGTATAGATGCTGACGGTGATGGTGCTA
>Ga0316205_10005138_pt1 | contig 11013 bp, 9 predicted proteins | sample 3monthpyrite_MG_FD_204941 | JGI IMG/M metagenome (GOLD analysis project Ga0316205, IMG submission 204941) | Microbial mat bacterial communities from mineral coupon in-situ incubated in ocean water Damariscotta River, Maine, United States -... | ecosystem: Environmental > Aquatic > Marine >...
ACTCGCTAAATTGAAGTTAACTTTAAAAGTGAAGCAACTAAATAAAAGCGAAAAATAAAGGACATGGCGGTGGAAGCCTACGTTAGCCAACAAAAAAATCGACTATTAGATTCTTTGGAAAATCAAGTTCGTTTTTCGCAGCTTATAGCTGTCGTTACTGGTGACAAAGGCATTGGTAAATCTTTTCTTGTCAAACAATTACAAAAACGTATTGAAAATGACGTTTTAGTGGCAAGTATTGATGCAAGCCTTGCGATGACCAAGGAACAGTTAGAACAATCGATTAGTTTGCAATTAGGACTTAGTTGGCAAGATACTCCTACCAATTTAGAACTTCGTATCCAGAAAGACTTATCGCAAAAAGTACTGATTATTGTTGATGATGCGCATTTATTATCTACAAGTTGTCTAGATTATCTTCTTCTTTTGAATCAAAACCAATTGAGTTTGCAAGAGTCGGTTCTGTTTATTTTGTTAGCTGGTGACATTACTTTACCCAGCATGATCAGTGAACTTAAAACCTTCGAAGAACATCAAGATATGTGTGTTGTTTTTCAGATTAATCCTATCCGACAACATGAAACTCAAGCGATGCTCGCTGATTTTCCGCATGATAATATCTTACTGGCTGAAGATCTAGCGGATGAAAAGAAACTCAATTATTTTTGGCAGTTATCAAAAGGTAATCCTGCTGAGTTATATTATCATCTTAATCGGTGGTTTGAAGAAAACTCTCCGACAGAGATCATTGAGGTTTCTCGTGATGAAAAAACATCCTACTTAAAATCCGCCATGTATGTTTTTATCGCAGTTATTTTACTGACAGCATTGATTTTTCAGGATAGTATTAATTCATGGATCGACACTGGTGATAAACCACAAGTAGAAAATAAAAATAATGTCGTGAATGAAGGAGTTCTTAATAGTGGAAACGCTGATAAGAAAAAATTCAAAGAGAAAAAAGAAACAACTCTGATAAATAATACCAATACATCAGAAGTGGCACCCAAAGAAAGTGCTGCCGAGTCAACTGATGAGGTCGATGAAAAATCAATCACTGAGACCCTCGAAGATCCAGTTGAGCAGCAGAGTGATGATCTTAAGAGTGATCCACTACCAATCGAGAACGAAACTGAGGCAGAAGAATTAACCACTCAAACAAAAATTGAACAGGTCGAGAAGAAAAATCCATTACCAAAAGAAATAAAACCAGAGGATAACGGTTCACCGGGTTCTCGAATAAAAAGCACATTAACAAAAGAAGAAACCAATTTACTTTTACAAGATACAAACTTATTTGTGCTCCAATGGGTAGGGGTCAGTCAACTGTCGGCGGCTAATGCCTATGTGAACAATCATGCGCTTGCGCACAAGATGATTATTTATCGCCGTTCAAGTGGAAATAAATTACTCTACCTGGTAATTAGCGGGCAATTTTTAAGCAGACTTCAAGCGGATGTGGCTAAAGCTGAATATAAGAAGCGTGGTTATCAAGGGGAGCCTTGGGTCAAGTCTATGCAGGCAGTGCAAAGCGAAATTCAAGCTTTTCAAAAAATCGCCAGATAACCATGTCTTCGGTAGGAATAACAAAAGCAATGTATCAATCTTATTGAGCCTCAGGTAAAATTCTTTCAACTTAATAAACAGTATAAATTCTATGTTAAAAAATGATCGTTATATTAAGGCTGCACTAAGTCAGCCTGTCGATAAAACACCAGTATGGATGATGCGCCAAGCAGGGCGTTATTTACCAGAATATCGAGAGCTTAGGGCGCAGGCAGGTGATTTTATGTCACTATGTACGAATCCGGAGCTTGCCTGTGAAGTTACTTTACAGCCATTGAGGCGATATGATCTAGATGCGGCGATTTTGTTTTCAGATATTTTGACCATACCGGATGCAATGGGGCTGGGGTTGTATTTTAAAACCGGAGAAGGTCCCGCTTTTAAAACGCCGATAAGCGATATTAATGATATCAATAAATTATCAGTGCCAGATATTTTTGATGAATTGAAATACGTTACTGATGCGGTGAGTACCATTAGAAAGAGCCTTAAAAATGAAACGCCATTAATTGGTTTTTCTGGTAGCCCGTGGACGTTAGCCACTTATATGGTTGAAGGTGGTACGACTAAAAACTTTGGCAAAGTCAAAGGTATGATGTTTGCCGAACCACAATCCATGCACAAGCTGTTAGATGTGTTAGCAAAATCGGTGACTGCCTATTTGAATGCACAAATCGAATCAGGCGCTCAAGCGGTAATGATTTTTGATACTTGGGGCGGGGTTTTATCCACTCGCGATTACCATGATTTTTCATTGCAATATATGCAGCAAATTATTGATGGACTGATCCGAGAAAAAGACGGCAATAAGATCCCCGTTACTATGTATACAAAAGGTGGAGCTGGTTGGTTGGAGCAAATGGCTAGTACAGGTGCCGATTGCATTGGTTTAGACTGGACGATCGATATCAATCAAGCGAGAGCGAGGATCGGTGATAAAGTCTCGTTACAAGGCAATATGGATCCTTGCATTTTATATTCAACCCCAGAGCTGATTGAAAAAGAAGTCGCGGATATTTTAGCTAAATTTGGAAAAGGTTCAGGGCATGTTTTTAATTTAGGACACGGAATTCATCCATCGATTGATCCAGAAAATGTGAAGGCTTATGTGGATGCAGTACATTTGCATAGCGAGCAATATCATCTCTAAAACTGCATTTTTGGCATAAAAAAACCGATGCTTTATAGGCATCGGTTCCAATATCACCTTTTAATTAATTTGGTGCAGTTGTTGACCAGGTTTGCACAGTACGAATGTCAGATACCTGCAAATCTCCATCTACAATTATTTCAAATACATTCCAGGTTATATCGCCATCTCCTTGTGAAGGAGGAGGTGAAAATAGGAATGTATCTCCATTGTAATTTAATTCTACCCGCGCAGGAGAGCCTGTAATTGTTCCTGTGCCAGCAAAGTGGTGAACTGAATAAACGTAACTTCCCGGGGTGGTAAATCGGCTGATAGTGAGCACCTCGGGACCAAATCCAGTGACATCGTCCACATCAAGATTGGCAAATGGTGCAGCACTTAAACTACCCGTGTTTATATAGTAGACATGATAATCTGGTGCGACCAAATGGGTGTCTAAGTCACTTGGATTTGCTCCCCATGATAAAGTTACTGCAATTGAAAAGGCTCGTATACTCAGGCAGTCTGTAATATTGGCACCGTTACCGGTATTAATCTGAACCGTGTTGCTCGACTTCCCTTGATCGGAAGCTGTCACTAATACACTAGAATTAGCTTTGGCAACCACACTAAAAGTACCATTCGCGGCGACGATTGCGGAACTAGTGCCTATGTAATCACCACCACGTACTTTGACCACAGTACCAGCCAACACACTACCAAGCCCATCATCTACACATCCGGTAATTAAAACCTGATCGTAAGTATCATCGGCGTTCCAGGTTGAAAAGTGCGTGACATCACCGGTATAAGTCCCGTTGGTTAACGAAATGCTACCTTCATCTGACCACAGACCAGATGTGCGATCATAAGAATATTTAGCTGCTGGATCTTGGCTCGCTGCTGATTGGGCTAGTGGGATCGAAATACTCGCAGTACTACCGTCGGCTAGATCTAAATTATTACCATCGGTATCTACAAAACTCGCGGAAATCGCACCAAAACTTTCAATGTAACTTCCGTTAGTATTAAGGTAATCCCCCGGCATTAAGTTAGGATCACCTGAGGCGTCAACATTGGTCAAAGTAGCTGTAACCTGCCCCACAGGCGCAGTTTCGACATTGTCCAACAGATAGACTAAACTATCAGCAGCAATTGAAACCGAAGCATTACCAGTGGTGATTGTTTGATCAGCTGTTGGATCAAAAGTAACCTCTGTACCAACAGGCAATAGCGGTGGATTCAAAATGACAGCGTGTTGAGATTCAGACAGCACCACAATTTTTGATTGCTCACTGTAGCCATTCACATCAGTGTTGACCACCACCCGATCCGCATAAGGAACATTCGCTAGTAAATAAGCACCGTCAACATCACTGGTATCGGTAATCCCACCAGATGAAACGATAACGCCTTCAATATTTTCACCTGTGACGGCATCTAAAACTTTACCATATACTATGCCAGTACCAGGATCGGTTTCCGGTAAAACAACGGCAGGTGGCAAAATTGAAACGCCAGAACCAATGTTGTCGACCGAGCCATCGCCAAATGACGGACGAGATCTGCCATCCTCATTCACCAAAACGTAATCTGAACTGCCACAGCCGCCAATTAAAGAAAGGAAGATAAAGGTAACAATAAGATAGAAATTTCTATGGGGTGAGGACACTGCTTTTGACCAATCCATCACTATTCTCCTGTAGTCTAGCGTAAATCTGATAATAACTAAGCGAGTTTTTTGAATGCAAACCGCGAAAATTAGTAAAAATACAAATAAGATGATAATCAGCGTACCTAATTATTAGAGACTTTACAATCCTGAATTATAAAAAACTCACTAAAAACAACAAGTTCTCGTGCAAAGTTAGACTAAATTCTCATTAGGCTGTGTTGTTTGACTACGCTACTTATCAATCCATCTATAAATACTAGCAGTTATGCCTGAAAAGCAGATAGTTTTTGGCTTAAAGTGAGCGGTTTTGCCGATAAAAATGCACTTTGTATCGGAGCTAGATTTTTTTAAGTCCGATCCGCTATAAAAACTAAGCTTGAAGATCCCGCCAAACAAGTTAAGATGATGAAATTCGTGAATTTTGGATCGATATTGACAGAATATTGTTTCCTTCTTGGAGTTTGTTTCATGCTACCTCGACATATTTTTTATGTTTTTGCTTCTGCAGCGCTAGTTTTGACTTTTATGGCGAGTTTTTGGTGGTCAAGTGCACTTCATTTTCTCTGGTTTCTTATACCCTTGGTTGTTTTGGGATTGTACGATGTCACCCAAAAAAGGCATACAGTTTTAAGACTGTATCCGATTATTGGTCACTTACGATACCTGTTTGAATCTTTTAGACCTGAAATACAGCAATATTTTGTCGAGTCAGATCTTAGTGGCAGACCCGTTAGCCGAGAGTTTCGCTCGCTCGTTTATCAAAGAGCGAAAGGCGTTCGAGATACCAGACCTTTTGGGACGATCTTTGATGTTTATCGGGATGGATATGAATGGGTTAATCATTCACTCGCGCCGACCGATGTTCACCATGTCGATTCGAGTGTGGTCTTTGGTGGTGATGATTGCACCAGACCCTACATCGCATCGCCGCTTAATATCTCCGCAATGAGTTACGGCGCATTGAGTAAAACGGCGATAGAAGCGCTCAATTTAGGCGCTAAATTAGGTGGTTTTGCACACAACACAGGCGAGGGCGGATTAAGCCCCTATCATTTAAAGCCTGGCGGCGATATCGTTTGGCAGATTGGCACCGGATATTTTGGTTGTCGTGACCAAAAAGGTGACTTTAACGAATTATTATTTACCGAAAAAGCCAGTCTAGAAGTCGTCAAAATGATCGAAATAAAATTATCCCAAGGAGCAAAACCAGGCCATGGCGGAATTCTTCCTGCAGTAAAACTAACTGAAGAAATAGCCAAAATCAGACACGTTCCCATGGGGCACGATGTTGTTTCGCCTGCCTCTCATACGGCGTTTTCTTCACCAAAAGAATTATTGGAATTTGTTGCTAAATTGAGGAAATTAACTGATGGAAAACCGATTGGTTTCAAGCTATGTATTGGTAATCAGAGCGAGTTTTTTTCCATTTGTAAAGCCATGATTAAGACTGGGATCACACCTGACTTTATCACAGTTGATGGCGGTGAAGGAGGCACTGGTGCCGCGCCAGTTGAGCTAACAAACTCCGTCGGAATGCCGCTCAAGGATGCGTTAGTGTTTGTAAATAATGCGCTGACTGGGATCGGTTTAAGAGATAAAATTCGTATTATTGCATCGGGCAAATCGTTATCATCGTTTCATCTGCTTCGATTACTCGCATTGGGCGCTGATACAGTGAACTCTGCCAGAGCGATGATGTTTGCTCTTGGCTGTATTCAGTCTCGACATTGTAATTCTGATAAATGCCCTACCGGAATAGCCACTCAAGATCCAGCGAGATTTAAGGCGCTTGATGTGGATGATAAAGCGAAACGTGTGGCAGGATATCACGCTTCGATAATTGAAAACTTGCATGAACTGATAGCAGCCATTGGTTTAACAAAAACCAGTGAATTACTACCTAAACATATTAACAAGAGAGTCAGTGGAACGGTAATAAAAAATTATTCACAACTCTATCCATTAATGCAAAACGGCGATTTGTTGGACACTAATAAAATCCCTGATGAATATAAGCAAACTTGGAATGATGCCAGTGTTGAACAATGGTAAAATAAAAGCATGAAAGAAGAATTACTCAAAGAATCTACAGAAACTTTTGTTGAGCCTTTTGTAGCACCTTGGTGGGCAAAAAATCGGCACCTACAAACGGTTTGGGGCAGTTTGTTTAGACGTCTGCCAGAACTGCCTAAAATGAAACGTCGCCGATTAGAGCTAGAAGATGGCGATTTTATTGATGTGGATATTTATCCTCTCGAAAATAGACCAACATTGTTGTTATTACATGGATTGGAAGGTTCTATTGATTCTCCCTATATGCGAGGAATGATAAAATCAGCGAGAGAGAAAAACTGGCAAATTGTGGTTAAACATTTTCGCAGTTGCAGCGGTGAACCCAATCGATTAATTCGCAGTTATAACAGCGGTGTGAGTGATGATCTTCATGTGGTTTTGGAAAAACTAAAACAACAATCAATCCAGGTTGATTATATTGTTGGTTATTCGCTGGGCGGCAATGTTTTATTAAAATGGCTTGGCGAACAGTCAGAAAATGCAGGCGTTAAAGCTGCGGTCGCGGTTTCTGTTCCACTGATGTTAAATATTTGTGCCGATGAAATTCATCAGGGATTTTCAAGAGTTTATGAATATTCTTTGCTACGAACTTTACGCCAAAAAACTCGCGAAAAAACCTTAAAATTTGGTAGTGAAGTGCTTCCTGAAATAAAAGACGTTTCTAAGCTTGATTCATTCTGGAAATTTGATGATCTCGTCACCGCGCCCGCGCATGGATACAAAAATGCAGAGGATTATTACGACAAAGCTTCTTCGCGCCAATTTGTAAAAAATATAAAAGTGCCAACTTTGATCATTCAGGCGAAAGATGATCCATTTATGAATGCCACAGTGCTTCCCGATATGAATGAAATCCCTGATAATGTCACACTTGAGGCGAATGCTAATGGCGGGCATGTAGGATTTATAAAAGGCAAATGGCCGTGGCGGGCTGAATATTACTTAGAGCAGCGGATACCTAAATATTTAGAAAGTTTTATCTAGAATCTAGAATCTAGAATCTAGAAATTTAGAATCTGGAGATTAACAGACTAGCAAGAAAGTCAGCCAGAAATTGAGTCATTCACATGAACCGACGCAAATTTATTCGTAATATAGTTTCCACTAGCATCTTAAGCTTGGGTGGGATTTCAGCTTACCAATACTATCAGCAAACTCAACTTGTGCCACCAAAAAAAGATGACTTTAACTATAAATTTTTGACTGAAAATGATCGAGTTTTATTGGAAGTCATAACTCCAGTTTTTCTTTCTGGAATGTCATACCAGCAATCAGTTAAGCTTAATATTATTTTTCAAAATATTGATTCTGCCATTATTCGCCTTTCAATGCAGACTCAAGAAGAGCTTCGTGACCTATTCAATTTATTAGCTTCCGCATTTGGCAGATTAACATTAGCGAATATTTGGCTAAATTGGCAATCTGCTTCATCTGAATCTGTTGACTTATTCTTAACCGAGTGGCGTGATAGTCATCTTGATTTGTTGCAAACAGCTTACCGGGGTTTACATAAATTAATTATTGGTTCGGTTTATTCTGAAGAACATTCCTGGTCCACGATCGGATACGCTGGGTCACCAAAAATTAAATTCGCTCAGGCTTAGGATATGTTTTTGTCTGAGAAAAACACTAAGAATTACGCGAAAGATTTACCCGCTGAACAGATTGATTGTGATGTCGCTATCATTGGCAGTGGTGCCGGTGGCGGCATTGTTGCTGAGATTTTGGCGCGCTCCGGATTAAGTGTCGTGATCGTAGAAGAAGGTCCTTTAAGAACTTCCGGTGATTTTAAAATGCGAGAAAAACAAGCCTATGCGGATCTCTATCATGAAATGGCTGGAAGACAAACAATTGATAAGGGAATTCAGATTTTACAAGGACGAGCCGTTGGCGGATCAACCACCGTCAATTGGACAGCCAGTTTTAGAACACCTAAACAAACATTAGAATTTTGGGAAAAAAACTTTTCAATAAAAGGATTGTCGAAAGACGAGTTATCACCCTGGTTTTCGTGGGTCGAAACACGACTTAATATTTCTCCATGGGCTATCGCTCCCAACAAGAATAATCAGTTACTTGCCGTTGGTGCAAAAAAACTTGGCTGGTCGTACGACGTTATTTCGAGGAATGTAAATGGCTGTGCAAATTTAGGTTATTGCGGGATGGGTTGTCCGATAAATGCTAAGCAATCAATGTTGGTAACAACAATTCCCTCGGCAATTCAAAACGGTGCACATCTAATTAGTAGAGCGCGTGCGGAGTCCTTGATAATTGATAATGAAAAGGTTAAGGGTGTTTGGCTAAGCTCGATGAACGAACTAGGTCAAGTGAAACAAAAAAACGTAACTAAAATAATAGCCAAAAAAGTAATTCTATCGGCTGGTGCTATTGGCAGTCCATCCATTTTGCTGAGAAGTAAAGCGCCAGATCCATATAACACTTTAGGAAAGCGAACGTTTTTACACCCGGTCACAGCCAGTATTGCAAAAATGAAAGAAAAAGTTGAAGCTTTTTATGGCGCTCCGCAAAGCATTTACAGTGATGAATTTTTGTGGCGAGATGGTGTAAGCGGTGAGTTAGGATACAAAATAGAAGTTCCACCAATGCATCCAGTACTATCATCGACTCTATTGGTTAATCATGGAAAACAACACGCAGAATTAATGAAAAATTTTGCTTTTTATCAGGCTAATCTTGCTTTACTGAGGGATGGATTTAATGAAGACAGTGTTGGTGGGCAGGTTTCCTTGGATGTAAATGATTATCCGCGACTTGATTATAAAATTTCCGATACTCTATGGCGAGGACTACGAAAAGCAATGTTATCGATTGCAGAGTTACAATTTGCGGCCGGAGCGCAACAAGTTTTACCTTTACATATGGATGCAAGCTTTCAATCTAGTTGGCTAAAAACAAAATTATTGATAGATAAATTTCCGTCGGAAAAGCTGCGATGGCAAACCATGAGTGCTCATGTTATGGGCGGGTGTGGGATGGGAGGCGACGAGAGTATATCAGTAGTAAATAGCTCAGGAACACATCATCAATTAGAAAATCTATCGGTGATTGACGGCTCGTTATTCCCTACTAGTTTAGGGGTTAATCCTCAGTTGACTATTTATGCGATAGCTGCAAAACTGTCGAGTCAATTGGTTCAAGAGATGAATGGTCAGCTTCCTGATGATTTGTTAAACTTACGACTATAAAGAGTAAATAGGATCTAATTATGGCTAACATATTACTTTATCCTGGAACATTTGATCCGATCACTAATGGGCATTTGGATCTAATTGAAAGAGCGGCTAGGTTGTTTGATCGTGTGATCGTTGCAGTAGCAGATAGTCCAGGTAAAAATCCTCTGTTCGATGTCGAAACGCGAGTAGAGTTAGTTGAACAAGTGGTTAGTAAAATTGAAAATATTGAAGTATGTGGTTTTCGTGGATTGCTGGTTGATTTGGCTAAAGAAAAAAATGCGAATATATTATTAAGAGGGCTAAGAGCCGTATCTGACTTCGAATATGAGTTTCAGCTTGCCAATATGAATAGGCATTTAGCGCCAGGTTTGGAAAGTCTTTTTCTTACACCTTCAGAGAAGTATTCATTTATTTCATCAACATTAGTGCGAGAAGTGGCTTCATTAGGAGGTGATATTTCTCAATTTGTTCCAGAAGCAGTACAAAAACAACTAGAAGTAAGATTTAAAAATAAATCAAAAAATTAGTTTTGAGACAATCTGGTATGAAGCAAAGTGGTATGAAGCAAAGTGGGAATGAGGAAAAATAATTGACTTATCAATACGGGACAGAAGATGCGTCTTATCAGGCCGCAGGAAAGTTAGCAGGGATCACTCAACTAGTCGATTGCTTTTACGATTACATGGATAAATTACCAGATGCTAAAATTATCAGAGAAATGCACCCAAGAGATTTGACCGTATCACGCGATAAACTCACCTGTTTTTTGTCTGGCTGGCTTGGTGGTCCACGACTTTTCTCGGAAAAATACGGAGCAATAAGTATCCCAAAAGTACACCAGCATTTATCGGTAGAATCTCCAGAACGTGATGCTTGGTTGTTGTGTATGAAAAAGGCGGCTAGTGAACAACCTTATGATGAATCGTTTAAAAAATATCTTTTAGAACAATTGTTTGTTCCAGCGGAAAGAATACGACAAGTTAGTCGAAAGTAAAAAATACCAAAGGGAAACCTTAAAAAATAGTGATTTTTTCATGAGAACACAGAGCTGACGCAGCTGTCATGGAAAAAAGTGCATTTTTAGAGATGCCCAAAGATATTAGTCTTTAAATTGATATACGTTTAGTCTTTTCATAATGGTTTTGATCGAACTATAGTCTTTCGCTGGTACGAAGCCTTTGATTTTTCCCGATATAGCAATTTCACTGTCGGGCTTAATCTCCAGTAACGTATTCAGTATTTTATGTTTAATTTTTTCGGGAATATTTTTATTAACTAATACGGCCCAATGTGGATAAATGAAAGTACTTCTAGGATAAGTTAGACCTTCGTCCATGCGATTAACAATTCTTAATTGAGACACATCCATCTTATGA
>Ga0316205_10005141_pt1 | contig 11010 bp, 9 predicted proteins | sample 3monthpyrite_MG_FD_204941 | JGI IMG/M metagenome (GOLD analysis project Ga0316205, IMG submission 204941) | Microbial mat bacterial communities from mineral coupon in-situ incubated in ocean water Damariscotta River, Maine, United States -... | ecosystem: Environmental > Aquatic > Marine >...
TTCAACTTGTCCAAACCCAAAGACTGCCTGTGTCTGTGATCCTGCACCCAATATACCTTGCTGAGTCGTTAGCGCCAGCTGACTGATCACAGCCGCGTCACCAACAATTTCTCCCGGCGCCAGTGAATCAATAGTTGCCACCAGACCACCCGAAACATGCGGGTCATTTGAACCATCAATCTGTAGACTAATATTCGCCGCTGTCGTATCACCAATGTTTTCAATAATGAATCCTATTGCATGACTGTCACCAGAAAAGATCAGATTATTATCGAGATATACTGATTGCGAATTACCAACAGGCACAACCATATATAAACTCACCTTAAGATTGTATTCCCCAGGCGCCTCCAGAGTGAGATCACCCAGTGAGGTGTGGCTCTGCACCAGACTCAATATATATTCTATGGATGCAATTTCACCCGTCGAGGAGTTGGTAGAAGTACCGGAGATAACATAATCACTTCCACTCGTCAGACTTTCATCTGAAAAGGTAAACTCACCGTTGTCATCTGTGGTAGTGGTAACGGTTATTGATGGATTATTAATACTCTGGAGTATTACATCTATCCCGCCAATCGCTGTGGCATTTTTTGAAAGTGAATTTTTCGGTGTGCCAGTATTACTCAGTAACACACCGGTTATTTTTGGCTTTGCAATCACCTTGCGTGTCAGTGTTCTTGAAAATGTTTTTGCTTCAAGAGGCATACCGCTAAACAGATCGTTATTGGACTGCCCTAAAATATAGCCATATTTTTCACCTGTCAGCACGATCAGATCTTTATCGATCACCTTCCACTTATAAGCTGCATGCCCAAAATTTGTCTTCTTTTCAATAGTCCAGTCAGCACCATTGATCAGTTCAATCCAGACCCCCTGCAGGCAATCAGGTAAGTAGCCAGAGCCTTCACTGCCTGGTGAACAATTCGCACTGCTATTATCGCTACTATTACAGGACAAAAATGAAGAACTGAACAGAATTAAAAAACTAACCCCTGCTATCCGACTCATTAATAAAAACCCTTAAACCCCTAAAAAGCTTCTTAACTATTTATTGTTTTTTATAAAACCTTAACCTGTTTGCATTCGTGACCACCGTCACCGATGACATCGCCATTGCTGCACCTGCAATCATTGGATTTAATAATACACCCATTAAAGGAAACAAAATACCGGCCGCAACCGGTATGCCCAGACTGTTATAAACAAATGCACCAAATAAATTCTGTTTGATATTACGAACCGTGGCTTTAGAAATAGCAATGGCATCAGCCACGCCACTGAGAGAACCACGCATCAAGGTTACGTCAGCACTTTCAATGGCGACATCTGTACCGGTACCAATCGCAAAACCTACATCGGCCCTTGCCAGGGCGGGCGCATCATTAATGCCATCACCCACCATACCAACAACATAACCCTGAGACTGCAACAAAGCGACTTTCTGTTCTTTTTCCTGTGGCAAGACTTCAGCAAAATATTCATCAATATTCAATTGAGATGCAACTGCCTTTGCCGTGTGATGATTATCACCGGTAAGCATCATCACTTTTACACCCAGTTTATGTAAAGCCTGCACAGCCTGCGCTGAATCTTTTTTAACAGGGTCAGCAACGGAGATAATGCCAGCCAGCTGGTGACTGACCGCAAGGAACATGACGGTTTGAGCCTGCATCGCCAGCTTACGTGCATCTGTTTCAGCAGCCGCAATATCAATTTTATTTTTATGCATCAGTGCCGCATTACCCAGCATAACTTCTTGTTGATTAATAAGCGCATTAACACCATGTCCGGCAATCGATTCAAAATCAATCGTATCTGATAATTTTATTTCTTTCTCATTAGCTGCATTTACAATTGCTTCCGCCAGCGGGTGTTCAGAACCTTTTTCAATACTGGCAGCAAACAGTAATACATCCTGTTGCTGCCAGTCACCATAACTAATAACAGAAATCACACTCGGTTTTCCCTCGGTAATGGTGCCGGTCTTATCGAGAACAACCGCATCCAGTTTGCCAGCGGTTTGCAAGGCATCGCCATTACGAATTAACACCCCAAGCTCTGCGGCCTTACCAACACCCACCATAATAGAAATTGGTGTCGCCAGACCCAGCGCACACGGGCAGGCAATAATCAGCACCGTCATCATGGTAACCAGTGCATAGCTGACACGCATTTCTTCAGCCACTAATCCCTGAGAAAAATTAAACCAGAGTAAAAATGTCACAACAGCAATAATTAAAACTGCCGGTACAAATATTGCTGAAATTTTATCGGCCAGCTTACCAATAGCCGGCTTAGAGTTTTGTGCCTTTCTCACCAGAGCAATAATCTGAGCCAGTGCCGTTTCACTGCCTATTTTTTTCGCCTGAAACAAAAATGTACCCGACTTATTAATCGTGCCACCAACAACATCATCACCCAGCGCTTTTTTAACGGGTAAAGGCTCGCCCGTGAGCATGGACTCATCGACTGATGAATGACCATCAATAATCACGCCATCAACCGGTATTTTTTCACCCGGACGAACACGAACCGTTTCATCAAGCCCCACATCATTGATTGACACATCCAGATCTTTACCATCACGAATCACTCGCGCTGTTTTAGGTTGCAAACCAATCAGTCGTTTGATCGCTTCCGATGTTTTTCCGCGGGCACGCATTTCTATTGCAGAACCAAAATTAATCAATGCAATAATAATGGCGGCTGCTTCAAAATAAGCATGTCGTGCAAGTGACGGAACCAGTTCCGGATTTATGCTAATGACTATTGAGAATACCCAGGCAGTGCCTGTACCGAGCGCAATCAATGTATCCATACTGGCATTATGATTTTTAAATGATTTCCAGGCGCCTTTATAAAAATGACCACCTGAAAACCACATCACAAAAGCAGTTACCAGCCCGATAAAAAACCAGATTATCTGACCCTGTGTATTATTCAGGTCAGGTAACAAACCCGACATGCCAAGAATAAATAAAGGCACCCCGACCAAGGCAGCAACCAGTGATTTTTTTAAAAGATTTCTGTAATGCTCAAACTCTGCTGCTTCTTTTTCGGCTGTGTCTTCCTCAGACTGCAACAAAGCCGCTTCATATCCTGCATCAATCACGGCCTGAATCAGTATATCCGAAGAAAAATTACCTTCAATTTCCGCTGTATGTTCGGCAAAATTAACGGAAGACGACTTAACACCTTCAACATTTTTCAGTGCTTTCTCAACACTCGCAACACAACCTGCGCAGCTCATACCTCCAATTGAAAAACGTTTTGTCGCCATCCTATCTCCGTTGCTATAACTTATTTAACAACTGCAGGAAAACCGGAAGCTGTTATTGCCTCTGCAATTTTCTCAGCCGGTAATGATGACATGACAGTTGCCTGATTATCATCCAGACTCACTTCTACAATCTCTGTATTATCAAGCACCGCTAACGCCTCGGTAACAGAGCTCACACAGCCGCCACATTTCATATTCGATACATCAAAGACAAGCTGTTTCTTTTCACTCTTATCCCTTCTCGATGATGATTGCTTTTTTCTCGTCTGGACTGATAAAACAACAATTAACAACACAATTGCCGCTGTTATTGATAACCATAAAACCCACATAAATCCTCCACTATTATTATTTGTTATTTTATTTACCGTTTTTTATTTCCCGGACAGGTTTCATCCGCCACTATAAATCGCTATATCTATCATCTTGTCATTATACTAGCCAGTCCGTCATTCAGGTAAATCCTGAATTATCTGCTATAAATTAAAGTTATTATCTTGATATATAGTGCGTATACCCCGTTGACTGATACCAATAACACCCCTATCGCTGATAATATCCAGTGTGATAAATTGAAACTGCTATATAACCAGTCAGTTCAGGCCGTCTTTTTTAGCGTTGCAACAGCCTTTCTCTACGCTGTCATTATATGGCCACAAGTTAATCACCAGCATATCATCATCTGGCTGTGCATTGTTTTTGTCACTTCATCGTTTCGTCTGTTTCTTTTTCAGAACTATAAACGCAGTGACCCACAAGGCTCAGATGTTCTGAAATGGGAACGCCCCTACCTCATCACCCTGATTATCTCTTCTTTAACCTGGGGTATTGGCACCGTCCTACTCACTCATAATCAGCCGCTGCTGTATCAGCTGATCAGTTACTTTATCTTAATTGGCATGGCAGGCGCTGCTCTCGGCGTTTATTCTTCCATTCGATACATCGCCATTACCACTATAGTCAGCGTACTACTTCCCGCAACATTATGGCTATTTATTCAGGGCACACAAACAACGGTCTTAATTGCACTCGCTTCTTCACTATTTTTTGCTTCTGCTATTCGCGGCACAAAAATACTGGCCCACACATTACACCAGACATTCCAGCTATCAAATGAACTGACTATTGCACGTGACACTGCCGAACGCCTTGCTCGCACCGATATGCTAACCGGTCTCAATAACCGGCGCGCATTTACTGATCTCTGCAATCAACGCCTCGCATACTGTCAGCGACATCAGCACCCTGTATCACTCCTTTTATTAGATCTCGACTATTTTAAGAAAATTAATGATCAGTTTGGTCACGATGCTGGTGACAGCTCACTGCAACAACTGGCAGAAATATTATCCGAGACTGTTCGTAGCTCCGATATATGCGGCCGTATCGGCGGCGAAGAATTTGCATTGCTACTCTCCAACACCGAAATGGCAGAAGCTAGTCTGGTGGCAGAAAAGCTCAAACTCACTATAGAACACAGTGTTATCAAAACTGCTGAAGCCCAGTTTTCCATCACTGCCAGCATAGGCGTTGCATCCTGCCATGACTCTCTCGAAGCTCTGCTCAAAGCTGCCGACAATGCGATGTACAAAGCGAAACATTCGGGCCGGAACTGTGTTATCTGCGATGAAAGCAAACCTGCTCAACGCGTTACCCGATTACATCATTAAACTCAAAATGCACTTACTCATCAGATCAATTACAACATTATTTCTCTTGTTAATCATGCAAATAGCCCATGCAGGACCATGGGAAGACTTTGGCAGCGAGTTTCAGTCATTTCTGACAAAAATGGATGACATGAAAGGCACCGTAAAAAAAGAGTTTGCCGTCGATCAGTTATCACAACTTCACAAAGATTTATTCGCACTCGAAAAGCAGCTGCAATACCTGGTTTTAATGGTTGAAAATCCAGGCATGATTGACAACAACCTGTCGTCATCAAGGAAAGCTCTACGAAAAAAAGCCGATTCGGTTCGCACAATAATTAAAAGAATCGGTAAAAAAGTTCCATCTCTATCAAAACAGACCAGAAAACTTCAAAAACTACTTTATAAATCAACTTACTCGAAAAAAATCTGGCCTACAAAAATAAGAAAAGCAGACATCCCGGACTACCACCTTGAACACTACCTGCTAACCGAAGGAAAAAGCGCGTTTCAAATCACTCATAACGCACGCAAAGCACTGGAAGAATTTCTTAAGACACATTAATTTTCAGATCATAAACAAACAGTACTTTATTAAACCATACAAAAAGCTATTTACGCTTTTTACATGCTATGATAACCCCGACATAAAAAACCACTAACAGTACATTATGAGCAGCATCACAAATAGATTCAAAGTAACAATGGCATTGAAATCGATTTTCTTGAGTATGGTTCTGTTACTGGCATATAGTTATAAGAGAGAGAGAGAGATTGATACAGATATTGCCATTATCATAGTAATTGCAGTATCAGTTGCCAGTGTTTTTTTATACTTTATAAATATAAAAAAATATGTTTTAACTCAAAAAGTAAAACAACTCTATAATGTAGACATCAAGTCAAAAGAAATGGAATCTGCCAGAGCATTGATTCACAGAGGTCGTTTTGATCCTGCTTTAACAAAATTTAAATCTGTTATGTCAAAAAACCCTGATAATGAAGATATAAAAAAAATAATAACCCTGCTTGAACATCATCTAAGTCATTGATTTATTCCTATAAAAAAGTACACAATTTATTACATCATGTCCACAACACGTCCACTCATACTTTTTAACATTATCCATCTTGCTCACAAGACCTCAATATTCTATATTTGACCTATAATTTAACTTCAAGGAAACGATAGTGACGGTAGAATACAGCTGGGAGGCAACAGGTCTTTACAGACATTTCACGAACAAAATCAATGGACAAGAAGTATTAAATGACAACCTTAACTTGCAAGGTGACTCACGCTTCGATGACATTAAATATGTTATCAATGATTTCACAGATATCGCTGACTTTGATTTTTCTGATATTGATATTCAAAAAATATCAATCACCGACAAAGTTGCATCAATAAGCAACCCAACAATTAAAATTGCTATAATAACAACAATTGAGTCTCTTTTAGTATGGATAGAACTATATTGTAAAAGTATGGAAGGCAGCTTATATGACTGTAAGATCTTTGATAATTCTGAAGATGCTTATAAATGGGTTTCAGGATAATTAATAACATATAAATTGCAGTTTAATCCGCAATATATACCCGCAACAATCTGGCTGGCCAGCACAATTATTAGTCACCACCTTGCAATGGCAAGGAACATTAAATCAACCTTTTTACGCAGACTGCTTGCTGTATTTCTACGGCTAATAGCCATACCATTAATTTTCTTTGAAAACCAGGCCCCGAACAGGTAAAACATTTAAGTTAGAATACAAAGTTAAGCACACTTATCCAAACATGGCTCTATAACCGAACAGGATATCAGCATGACCTACGAAAAATTCAATGAGTTTTGCTCTGCCCTTTCCGCCACTTCCCACGTCATCCAGTGGGGCGGTTCTCATGTATGGAAAGTAGGAGACAAGGTATTTGCCATCGGCGGCTGGGATAACTCCGACAAACCTGCCTTTACTTTTAAAACATCGGAATCAGATTTTCTATTTCTCAGCGACGAGCCCGGTTATCGCCCTGCACCTTACTTTGCCAGCAGAGGGATGAAATGGATACAACTTCACGATGTGGCGATCACTGAGGAAGATGACCTTATATATTACCTCAAAGAATCCTACCGCCTGGTTTCACTAGGGCTAAGCAAGAAAAAACAAAAAGAGCTTGGCCTCAACCAATAAAATAAAAAACAACAGACTCAAATAAGCATAAAATTATTCCGGAAGGAAAAATGAAAGTATGGATAAAAACACAAAAATAAATATAGTTTTATTAGTATTGATATCAGTTCTTTCTGCGGCAGCTGTGTATGCTTCTTATATTGAAGCGCACATTACTGGACCCAGTTCTATTACAGCAACAAGTAAGGGCAATGTAATTCTTGCATTGCCTGACAGACTGATTAGTTTTAATGCCGACGGAACCATTAAACAGCAAAAAGAATTTAATCAGCTTGGTATTTCAGGACCTGTTGAAGACATGCAGCAAATATCCAGCGGCCAGATAATTATTGGAGATGGCGGACAACGTATACTACTTAGTTGCGATGAGTCACTTACGCACTGCCGCAAACTAAATGACACCACAAATCATTATGATATCGGCCAGTTCCATAAGTTTTATATTGACGAACCGCTTAACCGAATTTTATTAGTTAACACTGAAAAGCACGAACTCGTCTCCCTTGACCTAAAAGGTAACCTGACTAAAACACTGATTGATAAAACCGACAAACTTCAGTTCCCGAGCGGCCTTTATTATCTTGGTGATAATCAACTAATGATTACAAGCTCACTAAACTACCATATCTACCAATATGACATCTCTGATGACAAAGCAAAAAAGACCAGATTAGTTAATATTGATGCCGTTGCCAGATTTAATCAGAAATATTTACCTATAAACTTGTCCCGCACAGATAATCAACACTGGTGGGTTGTTGCAAAAAGCAACCAGCTTGTTGGCAGCAGCCTGCTTGAGTTTGACAAAAACTGGGATTTTCAGCGCGTTATTGGTAGTAACGACATTACGCACCCTTACGATATTCTCAGCCTCGGCAAGTGGATGCTTGTAACAGATCTTTATGGTATTGACCTGCAGGCTTTTAACCAACAGGGTGAGTTACTTAGCAAGTTTGGTGAGTCTGAATTTTACAGTAGCTTACAAAATTCCAGAAACACAAAACAGATTGCAGCAATATCAAAACAGAGCAGTATAGGAGTCATTCTGATAGTTCTTGTTATCGCTCTTGTTCTGGAAAGAATCAGAAAAAAACACGAAAAACAACAGCAAGCTTCAGAAAATATATCCCACTCAACAGAAGACAACCATAATCAGCCTTTTGAAATCCATCCAAAATCCATCTATCTAAAGCTAATCAGAATAGCACCCGTAATACTTTTAATTTTACTGTTTATACCTTTGATTTTCCTGTGGGATTCCAGCCCGGAAACACTCAAAGTTATGCTGATTGGTTTTGTGCCAATGATTATAATCATTGGCACAGTTGTTACTATAGCTGCCAGGCATTTTCCAAAAAAAATCCGCGTGGAAAATAACACATTAACCATAACCAATTACAAAAACAAAGAAGTCAGCATGCAGATACAGGATGTCGTATATACCAATATGATTATCTGGATGGGTAATAATTATTATTCACTTGGTAACAATGGCGCACTGATTGAAATTAACGAGAATCGTTATCGTCTCTTCAATTTCCTGGAACAGGCTAAAAAAGAAAAAAAGGGTAAGTTACTCGTAAAAACCATTCTTGCTGACAAATGGTTTTATCTGGCTCTTATTGTTTCCTTTGTAATTACACAGCACCTTGATGATCTTAAGCCCGATAGTGAGATACTTGAAAACGAGACTGAAATCATTAATGAATTACACTCAACACACAAAAGAGATAACTGTGACAACCAAAGAGCACTGGTTTCGGCTAATAGCAGAAGAAAACACCAGAACACTTTTATTTGATTTCTCTGCCTTTATTTATCTTCTCTTAAGCGGCTTCTGTATCTTGTCTTCGCCAACTTCTGAAGATCCTCAACTGTATCAGTCTCGTCAACAATCTCACGCCCCAGCATTGTTTCTATGGCATCTTCAAGAGTCACTATACCCTCAGTCTGTCCAAACTGATCTTCTACCAAAAACAAATGCTCTCTTTTTTTAATGAATAAATCCAGCAGCTGCTGTACTGGCAGGTTTTCTGAAACCCTGTTTATTGGCCTGGCATAATCTTTCACCGGCGTGTCGGCATTCCCTTCACGCTCGGCGATAAACAATGCTCTATTACTAACCAAACCTGTAATGTTATCACTGTTGTCCTTGTAAACAGGTATGCGTGTATATTGCATCGTCAGTTCATCTTCAAGTGCCATTGCCACTGTCACTGATTCATCCAGAACGTGAACCACACTTCTGGGCGTTAATATTTTTTTTGTTTTAATATCCTTCAGGCCTAATACATTAGTCAGGTATTCAGTTTCCTGAATGGCTAATGTACCGCCTTTATATCCCAGCGCCGCAAAGGCCAGAATTTCTTCACGGCTAATTTCATTTGATTTTTTATCACTAAAAACCCGGGTAATAACTGTTGAGAACCAGACCAGAGGATATACCAGTCTGACCAGCCAGATAATCGTATAGGCAGAAGGTACAGCTAATTTTTTCCAGAAAGTTGCACCAATCGTCTTCGGAATAATTTCAGAAAAATATAAAATTGAAAGCGTTAACAATACAGCTATGAGTGTTTCCCATTCCTGTCCGAAAACCTGCAGGGCCTGAGAACCAACACCCGCTGCCCCCATGGTATGAGCAAAGGTATTTAAAATAAGAATACTGGAGATAGATTCATCCAGCCGGTCTTTAACCCTTGAAAGAACAGCACCACTTTTGGGATGTTCATTGATATGACTTTCAACAAAACTGGGAGTAATCGACAATAAAACTGCTTCCAGTATTGAGCAGAGAAAAGAAACTCCAATAGCGATAATAAGATAGATCAGAAGCAGAGTCATACAGGTATATTTTCGTAGTAAAGGATTATAAGAGAATACACTGTTATTATATAAATATCATGCAATGACAAAGAGTATGGAAATAATTTATGATGCTACATATATGATAAAGTCGAATATGTAATCTTATGGGAAAATATAAACCGTCAGATAATCATAATCTATGTGCGGTATATTCATTTAAAACAAGGTATTGACCTGACTATATTGCTTTATGTTTATCAGTGTACTCGAACTCTTTAAAGTAGGCATTGGACCGTCCAGCTCACATACGCTTGGACCGATGGTCGCCGCCGGTCAGTTTATTGACTGCATTAAACAAACCATTTCAAAAACAGATGCCATAAATCAGCCATTCATTCGCTGCACACTGAAAGGCTCACTAGCCTACACCGGTAAAGGACATGCTACTGATCGAGCAGTTGCGCTGGGATTACATGGCTACCAGCCGACCTCACTCTCTGATAAAAACATCGACGAACTGATCAAACAAATCTGGGCTTCTGATCATATCCTTATCAATGGCATGTCTGTATATTTCAAACCGGAAGAACATATTGTTTTTGATAAAGGCGAACCTTTTACTGAACACCCTAACGGAATGTGTTTTGAATTCATTGACACTGATAACGACACCATACTCTCTGAAATCTATTTTTCAATTGGAGGTGGCTTTATTAATACGCTGTCAGAAATCAGTCAACTACAAGCCCCTCTTAAAATGGAACCATCTTCATGTCATTATCCATTTGATTCCGCCAAAAAGATGCTAGAGATGGCAAAAGCCAGCCAGCTATCCATCGCACAGATGAAACAATTTAACGAAGCTGAACGCCTGACTCCGTCCATACTGAATGATGGAATGGATAATATCTGGCAATCAATGCAAACATGCCTGGAAAAAGGTCTGCGTACTGAAGGTATTTTACCAGGCGGGCTGAATATTGAACGACGGGCAAAACCTTTATTTGATGATTTAAATAACAAGCCTGAAGATGCAACGATAAATGACTGGCTATGCGCCTATGCGATGGCGGTTAATGA
>Ga0316205_10005142_pt1 | contig 11009 bp, 11 predicted proteins | sample 3monthpyrite_MG_FD_204941 | JGI IMG/M metagenome (GOLD analysis project Ga0316205, IMG submission 204941) | Microbial mat bacterial communities from mineral coupon in-situ incubated in ocean water Damariscotta River, Maine, United States -... | ecosystem: Environmental > Aquatic > Marine >...
GGCTGCCCTTTCCCTCGCGGATGATGATGCCGGGGTCGAAATTGCCAAACCCACCGCCGGGCAGCACCTCGTTGGCGCGGGCGATCCAGTCGGATTGGGTGCCGATTTTCAACATGTCTCTCTCCTAATCGAAAACAGCGATGGGCGCGCCAAGGACGGCCTCATCCACGGTAATTCCAAGGCCCGCACCTTCGGGCGGGGCAATACGGCCAGTGCGGCGGGTGGGGGCGTCGGGCGCAAGGCGCGGGCCGACATAGTGGCTCAGATCGCAGGTATTCATCACCCCGCGTCTGGGCGTGCTGGCCGCCAGATGCAGACCCGCGGTCATGGTGATATCGGACCCCCAGGTGTCTTCAATGCACATCTGCGTGCCCAATGTCAGGCACAGATCGCGGCACACCCGCATCGCCGACAGCCCGCCCATCTTGGACAGTTTCAGCGCGGCAGCATCCATACATCCCTGCGCATGTCCGGCAAGCAAACTGTTGATATCATGCGCGCTTTCGTCCAGCTTCATCGCCAAGCCGCTCGCGGCGCGCACATGGGCGCATTCCTCGATCGTTCGGCACGGTTGTTCCAGCATCACATCCAGATGCGCCACCGCGCGTCCGACCCGTGTGGCTGTCAACGCGTCCGATCCGCAATTCCAGTCGCCGTAAACCAGCGGGCCATCGCCCACCGCCTCGCGCACCTGCACCAGCCGCGCGACATCGGCCTGCCAGTCACCCTCTGCGCCCAATTTGACCTGAAACTGCGTCATCCCCTGCGCCTGTGCCTCGCGGGCCATGCGGGCCATCTCGTCCGGGGCCACACAGGTGATCGAATGATAAAGCGGCATATCCGCCACCTGCCGTCCGCCCAGCAACGCGTAAAGCGGCAGATCGGCGGCCTTGCCGGTCAAATCCCAAAGGGCGGTATCGATCGCCGATTTGGCATATCTGTGGCCGGGCAGGTGGGCATGCAGCCGCTCCATCACCGCCTCGGGGCCGACCGGATCGGCCCCCAGCAGGACAGGGGCCAGTTCCTCGACCGCCGGGGCAACACCACCGGCATAGGCCTCAAGGTAATGCGGGATCGGACACACCTCGCCCCAGCCCGACAGGCCGGTATCGGTGTCCAGCCGGATCACCGTCGTGATCGTGACATCACAGGTCTTGCCCGAGGCCATGTAATAGGTCTCGTGGCTGGTCAGGGGTGCGGACCAAAGGGATATGCGTTTGATCTTCATGGGTTTTATCCGAGTCTAGTCATAAGAAGCCACAGGATCGCCAAGATGCTCCAGGTTCGGCACCACACCCAGGCCGGGCGCTGTAGGCGGGATGGCAAACCCGTCGATATTGCGCGCGCCCTGGCCGGGCACAGGGTCGACATCAAGGTGGTAATGACACAGCCAGCTGGCCAGCCGGTTCGCGTCGGGCGTCGACGCTGCCAGATGGATCGCCGCCGTATCGGCAAGGGCCGAGCCGCCCACATCCTCGATATGCATCTGCCAGCCCACCGAGACGCCAAAGTCCCGGATTTGCCGCGCCCGGGTCAGCCCGCCAACACGGTTGGGTTTCACCTTCACGCCCTCACAGGCCCCGCGTTTCCACGCCTCAAGATGGTCCTGCACCCCGTGCAGGCATTCATCCAGCATGATCGGGTTCTGCACGCGCCCCGCCACATGCGCGCATTGCTCCAGCGTTTCGCAGGGTTGCTCGACCCAATCGCGGGCGCTGACCGAGTTCAGCACCTCAATTGCGGTGGCGGGTTGCCACGCGCGGTTCACATCGAACGTCACCTTGTGGCCCTTGGGTAACCCTGTCGAGATCGCCTCGATCCGCTCAATGTCCAGCGCGATATCCGTACCGCCCACCTTGGCGGAATGCACCGTATAGCCCTTGGCGGCCGCCTGCCCGATCAGCGCCAGCATCTCTTCGGGTGTGCCCGTGGAAATCGACGAATTCACCGCCACCGGCGTCGCTGAACCGCCGCCCATCAACTGCCAGACCGGCAGGCCTGCAACCTTGCCCAGAATATCCCAACAGGCCATGTCCACCGGCGATTTCACATAAGGATGGCCGGGCAGGGCCACATCCATCACCCGGTTGATATGGTCCAGACTGCGCGGATCCTGCCCGATCAGCGCAGGGGCCAGCGTTTCGATCCCCGCACGAATGCCGGGGCCATGCGCGGGCAGATAGGTATGCCCCCAGGGACAGCCTTCGCCCCATCCGCTGACCCCCTCATCCGTGTCGATACGGACAAACGTGCTGTCCAGCCGCTCAAACTTCAGCCGCCCGCCCGACAGCCAATAGGGCTCGGACAGCGGCAGGTCGAGCTGCCAGAGGGTGATACGGGTGATCTTCATGACAGCTGCCAGGCGCAGGGTTGCGCTGCCTTCAGCATCGCCCGGGGGCGGCCCTGCGGGCCGCATTTTTTGAGTATTTTGGGAACAATGAAAGTCATTTGATTTCCACCTCGATAAAGCTCATCGGCGTGGTCCCTGCGTTGATCACGTTATGCTCAACCCCTTCTTCACGCCGATAGGCCGTTCCGGCAGGCACCGAGACCTCGTTCACCTCGCCACCGGGCAGTTCCAGCCGCATATGGCAATCGGTCACCGCGGTGATCACGTAATCAAACCCATGCCGATGCCAGCCGGTTTCCTGACCGGGCTCAAAGTCAAACCGGGTGACGCGGGTGCGCGCATCGTCGATCAGCTGTGTTGCAGTGCAGGTCTGGGTCATGCGGGCTCTCCATAGCTGGCCACCGGCGCGCCGAGGCTATCGAAATCAGGCGTCGCACCAAGGCCGGGGGTGTCTGTTGCGTAAAGCCTGCCGTCCTTGACCGTAGGTCCGCCAATCCCGGTCGAGCGGGTGTTGTAATTCATCAAATCGGTCGAGTTGATCAGAAACTCTTCCGGTGTCGAGGTCGCGAAATGGGCCAGGGCTGCGCTGGTGATTTCCCCGCCCCATGTGTCCTCGGCCACCACCGGAATGCGGTTTTCGACCAGGTAATCGCGCACCCGGCGGGCTTTGGACAGCCCCCCGAGGTTCGAGATTTTCAGGCAACACATCTCGGCCCCCATCTCGGCCACGATTCTCTGCGCGGCGTGCAGCCCGGTGACGCATTCATCCAGCTTCATCGGCTGGGTCGCCACGCGGCGCACCTGCTGGCATTCCTCATAGGTCTTGCAAGGTTGTTCCAGAATGAAATCCAAATCGGCAGTGGCGCGTGCTACCCGGATCGCATTGTCCACCCGCCAGCCCTGATTGGCATCGGCCATCGCCTTTTCACCGGGTTGCAACAGTGGCACGGTTTCGCGGATACGCTCGATATCGGTGGCCCAGTCGGCCCCGACCTTGATCTGAAACTGCCGGTACCCGGCGGCACGGTGGCGGTCCATCTCGGCAATGGTCTCGTCCAGGGCCCGTTGCGGTGCAACCCGGTACATCGGCGCGCCATCTGTCAGCTTGCCGCCCATCAGCATCCAGACGGGTTGTCCCGTCGCTTGCCCCAGAATGTCCCAGAACGCCGCATCAAACGGCGATTTGGCATAGCCATGCCCTTGCACCAACGCATCCATCAGCCGCTCCATCCGTGCCACCTGCCGCGGGTCTTCGCCGATCAGGGCAGGGGCGGCCAGCCGGGCAAAGGCCTCGACCCCTTCGGAATGGGCCACCATGTAATTCTCACCGCATGGCGTGAACTCGCCACAGCCCTGCAGCCCCGCATCGGTATCGACGACAACGACCGAGGCATTGGCGACCGAGATGAGATTGCCAGCCCCCCAGCCATAGCTGCCATCAACGTAAGGCAGATCGGTTCTGAAAATGCGGATGCGGGTGATTTTCATGGCTTAACTCCCGTAACTGGCAATCGGCGCACCCAGCACCGCCATGTCGGGCGTTACCCCAAGACCCGGAACGTCAGGTGCCGTGGCCCCGCCATTCACCACCGGCGCATCGAACGCGGCCACCTCGATATCCACCATCGCCCGCGGGTCCAGCGCACAGCGCAGCAGGGGGCGGGGCGTCGACTGGGCGATATGCAGGATCGCGGCAAAGCTGATTTCGCTGCCCACCGTGTCCTGAACGGACATCACCATCCCGGCGCTGGCCCCCAGCGTGCGCTGGCGGATCATCGGGGTGATACCGCCTTGTTTCGATACCTTCAGACCAACCCCGTCACAGGCATCCTGCGCAATGGCCTGCACCAGATCACCTTCGCTCTGGATCAACTCGTCCAGCAGGATCGGCACTTTGCATCGCGCGCGCAGTGACAGGGTTTCGCGCCAGGATGCACAGGGCGCTTCCAGAACGAAATCAAGCCCTTGTGGCAAAAGGTGCAGCATCCGCAACACGCTTTCGGGCGTCATGCCATTATTGGCATCGGCCAGAAACCACTCCCCCGGCTGGCGATCCGCCAGACAGGCCGCAATGCGCTCGGCGTCCAGACTGGGTCCGCCACTCGCCTCATCCGCACCAATCTTGACGGAATGACCCATGAAGCCCTGCGCGCGGTGGGCCGCGACCTTGGCGCGCATCGCCTCGGGCATGTCCCCGCCAATCGAGGAAATCAGGCCAATCGGCCCCGGCACCCGCCCGCCCAGCAGATCGCACAGCGGCTGACCGGTGGCCTTGGCGGCAAGATCCCAGCACGCTACATCCAGCGCGCATCGCGCATCGCGGTGGCCCTTCAACGTGGCCTGCATCCCCTCCCAGCGGCGATCATGATGGCGCGGGTCCGTGCCGATCAGGGCCGGGGCCAACAGGGCGATCCCGGCGCGTGTGCCCCCGGCATGAGCGGCAATATAGGTCGCGCCAAACGGCGTGGATTCGCCCCAGCCTTCCAATCCGCAGGCGGTGGTGATGCGCGCAATCGTGGCGTCATAGCTGGTGTATTCGCGCCCGCCGGACAGACGATACATCCCGCCTTTGACCGGCAGGTCCACCTGAAAGATATCAATCCGCGCGATCTTCATGCGCTCAGGCTCGGCCCGTCGGCCAGCGCCCCACCGCGCCAGAACACAAGCGTCAGGATAGGATGATCTCGCGTGGTCATGGCGTGGGGCTGGTTCACAGCGTGAAAGCGTGTCTGACCGGGTGTCAGCAGGGCGTCCGCGTCCCCGTCCGCGTGAAAGACGGCCTGTCCCGACACCACGGTGTAAAGCTCTTCGGGTATATGGTGGTGGCGCGGATAAAACAGCCCCGGCCCCCAATACCCGAAGGTGATGCGGGTCTTCTGGGTCAGGAAATGCCCATCCGGCCCGGCCAGTTCAAACCAGCAGAAATTATCAAGAAAGTGCTGACCGACCTCTTCCGCCGAGTAGCCATGACGCCAATGCAGATGCGGCGCGGCCTGCTGCACCGCGTGCAACAGGGCAGTCGATTGCGGGCTGGTCGCCCCGGGGTTGGTTTGAACAAACTCTGCGGCGTTCAGCCAGATTGGCGTGCGCTCGCCCCATATCAGATCATCTGGCCAAGGGCAGAAACCGGCAGCTTCGGGCAGGGTGCTGTGCCAGTCTTTGGCCGCGTCCAGAAGCGCGTCAATGACGCCGCGCCCGGTCATTGCAATGTCTCGGGGTAGGTAAAGACCGGTTTGGTCAAAAGATCGCCGCGCCACAGCACATAGGCCATGACCGGGCTGTCATGGGTGGTCAGCGCATGGGGCACGTTCGAGGCATGAAAGGCCGTATCGCCGGGGCGCAGAACCCGGCTTTCCTCGCCCTCGACGTGAAATTCGCCTTCCCCGGCCAGCACCAGATACAACTCTTCCGCCGGGTGATGATGCAGCGGATAATGATAGCCCGGCGTTTGATACACCACGAAACCGCGCATTTCACCGGTGCCGAAAGGTGCGTCGCGGCCCAGAAACTCATAGGTGCCGAAATGCGAATGCAGGTGGTCGCCGATCGGCGCATCGCGGTAGGTGTCGCGCCACTGTCCCAACGGTCCGGCGGCGATCAGGGCATCGCGAAACGCTTCGAACCCGTCGCTGATCAGCCCCGGATCATCCTGCATCCGATCACAGAGGGGATCGTGCTGAATGCGCACCTCCTGCGGGTGCAACGGATCGGGAAAGGGGCAGAAATCCTGCAATTCCGGCACCCTGTCATGGGCCGCACGGGCCTGATCCAGAACGGTTTGCCAACGCGCATCCATCATGGCGTCACCACGATATTGCCGGTATGCGCCTTTTCGATAAACGCCTGTTGCGCCTCGCGCAACTCGCTTAACGGATAAGTGGCGGCCAGCATCGGTGTCAGTTTGCCTTCGTTGATATAGCGAATAAGACTGTGAAACACCGGTTGGGGCAAGACGGTCGAGCCAGTGAAAGTCAGATCGCGCAGGTAGAACGTGCGCAGGTCCAGCTCGACCATCGGACCGGCGATGGCCCCCGAACAGGTATAGCGCCCACCACGTTCCAGAATGTCGATCAACTGCGGCCAGTAATCACCGCCAACCACGTCTGCGACGACGGTGATCTTTTCATCTCCCAAAGTGGCGCGGAGGTTCTCAGGACCGCGCGGCAGAATCCTGTCAGGGCCACATTCGGCGACATCAGCGTGTTTGGCCTCGGACGCCATCGCAATCACCCGCGCCCCGCGCAGTTTGGCCAGCTGGACCAGCGCGCCGCCAACCCCGCCTGACGCACCGGGCACCAGTACGGTGTCCTTTGCGGTGACATGGGCGCGCTCCAACATGCCCTCGGCGGTGGAATAGCTGCATTGAAAGGTGGCCAGGTCTGCGTCGGACAAATCGCTGTCCACCACCGCCACGTCGCGGCGATCCGCCATCGTGTATTCAGCGTAGCCGCCATCCTTTTCGCTGCCGAAATAACCGGTCTTGTCCTTGTTGTCGGGATCATCCCAATCCCGCAGCCAGCCGTCGATCATCACCCGTTTGCCGATTAGCTGGGCATCGGCGTTTTCGCCAACAGCCACCACGCGGCCCACCGCATCGGCACCCTGAATGCGCGGAAAGGTCAGCGGACGACCGCCCCATGTGGGATCGTCCTCGTTGACCTCACCATAGGCACCCCCGGTCGTGGCCTCATCCACCGCCTTGGAATACCAGCCCGAGCGGGTGTTCACGTCGGTATTATTCAGCCCACAGGCCCCCACCTTGATCACCACGTCATCCGGTCCGGGCGTGGGCGTTGGCCAATCCTCATGCCAGTGATACATGTCCAGATCACCATGCCCGGTCAGAACCATGGCTTTCATTGTCTTGGGCAAGTCCATCATGCGCTCTCCATCACCGCGTCGGTGCGCGGCAGTTTGCTCTCCGGGTCATAGGCGGGCACGTCCAGCACACGGCCCTTGCGGGCGTGCCCTGCCACGATCACCTCGATCTCGGCCCCCGCCACGTTGGCATGGGGCTTGATGTAAGCAAAGGCCAGAATCTTGCCCACCGTGTGCCCGTAAGCGACAGAGGCTGTCGACCCGACGACCTTTCCATTCAGCAACACCGCCTCGCCGCCATGCCCGTCCTCGATGCCATCCGGTTCGATCTCGAGGTAAGCACAGACCCAGGGCAGGGCACCTTCGGCGCTGGCGCGGGTCGCCTCAACCCCCAGATACTCTTTGTCCAGCCTGGCAAAACGCATCACATCGGCCTCGGGCAATGTAACCTCGTTGGTCAACTCGCCCGCGCCCTTGAACCCCTTTTCCATCCGCATCGCGTTCATGGCAAAGCTGCCGTAATCCATGATCCCATGCGCCTTTCCGGCGGCCCAAAGCGCATCATAGACATCCAGGGCGGCCTCACGCGGGATATGGAATTCCCAGCCCAGCTCGCCCGCATAAGACATCCGGAAGGCCCAGATTTTGTGGCCCGCGATCGCGATCTCCTGTGCGGTCAGCCAGCGGAACCCGGCATTGCTGAGGCCCGCATCGGTGCACTGGCCCAGCACCTCGCGCGTCTTTGGACCGTTCAATGCAATCGCCGCCCAATCGTTTGAGCGCAGGATGATCTCGGCGTCCTCTCCGGCCTTGTGTGTCTCAAGATGATCCAGCAGGCGTTGCTCAAAAAACGCAGCGCAAACAAGGTAATAGCGCCCCTCATCCAGCTTCACGACCGTGGTTTCCAGCTCGATCCGGCCCCGCCGGTTCAGCATATGGGTCAGGGCAATGCCTCCCACCTTTTGCGGCAGGCGATTGGCCACCAGACGGTCCAGCAGCGCCTCGGCGCCGGGGCCAGAGACCTCAACCTTGGTAAAGGCCGAGATATCCATGATCCCAACGGCCTCGCGCACGGCCTGACACTCAAGCCCGACCATGTCATGCACTTCATTGCGCCTGAACGAATAGTGATCCTGCTGCGCGACGCCATTCCTGGCAAACCAGCGCGGGCGTTCGTGCCCAAACACCTCTTCATAGACCGCGCCCTTTTCCTTCAGGCGCTCATAGAGCGGCGAGGGTTTGATCGGACGCCCGGCAAGGCGGTTGAAATGCGGGAAAGGAATTTCGTGGCGCAGGCAATAATCCTCTTCGGCTTTGATCACTTGCCACTCTTTGGTCGCGTAAGACCCAAACCGGCGCGGGTCATATTCGCGCATCGAAATATCCGCCGCGCCGTGCACCATCCAGCGCGCCAGTTCGCGGGTCAGGCCGGGGCCCCAGCCGATGCCAATCTGCGTCCCACAACAGCACCAGTAATTGCGCACGCCGGGGGCAGGGCCGATCAGAGGATTGCCATCGGGGGGATGTGAAATCGCGCCATGCACTTCGCGGGTGATGCCCAGCTCGGCGAAAATCGGCATCCGGTTCAGCGATTCTTCCAGCCACGGCATGATCCGGTCATAATCCGCATCAAACAGCCAGTTCTCGTAATCCCACGGACAATGATCATGCCAGACCGAATTGGGGTTTTCCTTTTCATAAATCCCGATCAGCCCGCGTTTTTGCTCCATGCGGATATAGCCCGAGACCTTTTTATCATCCCGGATCACTGGAAGTTCACAGTCCAAATCCATGAATTCAGGCACATTTTCTGTCACAAAATAATGGTGCGTCATGGATGTCATCGGCAATTGCAGCCCCGACCACTCGCCCATTTGCCGCGCATAGGTGCCGCCCGCATTGACCACATGTTCGCAAGCAATCGTGCCCTTCTCGGTCTCCACCACCCATTCGCCGTTCTGTCCTTGAGTGATGTTGGTGGCCCGGCACTGCCGGATAATCCGCGCGCCTCTCGCCCGGGCCCCGGCGGCCATCGCCATGGTCACATTCGTCGGGTCCACATGGCCGTCATCAGGCGTGTAGAGCGCGCCCAGAACACCATCCAGATTGTAAAACGGGTGATTGGCCGCGATGTGGTCCACGCCGACCAGTTCGATATTGAACCCAAGGCTACGACCCACCGACAGGGTATGGCGCAGCCAATCCATTTCATCGGTCGTATAGGCCAGCCGGTATGACCCACAGCCATGCCATGTCACCGCCTGACCGGTCTCGGCCTCCAGCGCCCCGGAATAAAGGCCAATGTTGTAATCCACGCATTTGCCCAACCCGAACGAACTGGTCGAATGGGTGATCTGCCCGGCCGCATGCCATGTGCTGCCGCTGGTCAGTTCCGCTTTTTCCAGCAGAACCACATCGCTCCACCCCTCATGGGCAAGGTGATAAGCAAGACCCACCCCCATGACGCCGCCACCTACAATGACCACGCGGGCGTGGCTGGGGAATGATTTGTCCGACATCTCGATTTTCCTATCTGGCCCGAGTCGATTTCCTCTCGACAGGCTAATCGTACATCTGTACCGTCGTCAATCATGAATGACACAAATGTATCATCGCGGGTTCTGGAGCGTCTCACCGAAGAGTGGGGCGCCCTGACACCAGAGGCGCAGAAGGCTGCGCGCTATGTGCTTGAAAATCCACAGGATGTCGGGGTGTCTTCCGTGCGCGAGATTGCCGAGGCGGCCAAGGTCAAACCCAACACTCTGGTGCGTATGGCGCGACAGGTGGGATTCGAAGGCTATGACGATTTCCGCGAACCTTTCCGCGAGGCGATCCGCCGAGGCGTGGTCAGCTTCCCGGATCGCGCCCGCTGGCTTCAGGACATCTCCAAATCCGGCGATCTGGGCGGGCTTTACGCCGATGTGCTGGGCGCGGCGCTGCGCAATATCGAAGAGACATTTGCCGGCATCAGCGCCAATCAGCTTCAGGCCGCGGCCGAGGCGATCTGGAATTCGCGCTATGTCTTTACCCTTGGTGTCGGGGTGAACAATTCCAACGCCAGAAACTTCACCTATCTGGCCAGCACCGGCATGACGCAGTTTCATGCCATCCCGCGCCCCGGCTCGACCGCCACCGACGATCTGGCCTGGGCGGATAAGCGCGACGTGCTGATTGCCATAACTTGTCACCCTTATCGCTCCGAGGTGGTGGAGGCGGTGAAAATCGCGCGCGAACAGGGCGTGCGGGTGATCGGCATTTCCGACAGCCCCGCAAGCCCGATCATCCTGTCGGCCCATCACAGCTTTGTCGTGGCGGCCGATACGCCCCAGTTCTTCCCGTCATCGGTGTCGACAATCGCGCTTCTGGAAACCCTGCTCAGCTTCGTGATTGCCGTTTCCAGCGAAGAAATCGTTGAACGGGTCGAAAAATTCCACAAACGCCGCCATCAGCTTGGCATTTATCAGGAGGAACCGGAATGAACGCGCCTTTGGTCCATTCCCTTGACGCCCGGTATTACACCGATCCCGCCATTTTCGAGGCCGAGATGAACGGCCTTTTGATGCGCACCTGGCAATTGGCGGGCCATACTGGCCAGATCCCCGATGCAGGCGACTATTTTGCCTTTGAAATCGCGGGCCAAAGCCTGTTTTGCATTCGCGGGCGCGACGGCGACATTCGTTGTTTCTACAATGTCTGTCAGCACCGCGCGCATGAGCTGGTCAGCGGCACAGGCTCCACCCGCGTCGTGGTCTGCCCCTATCACGCCTGGACCTACGAGCTGACGGGCGAGCTGCGCGCGGGGCCCAATCTCAAGGCGGTTGAGGGCTTTGACCGCTCGAAA
>Ga0316205_10005143_pt1 | contig 11008 bp, 8 predicted proteins | sample 3monthpyrite_MG_FD_204941 | JGI IMG/M metagenome (GOLD analysis project Ga0316205, IMG submission 204941) | Microbial mat bacterial communities from mineral coupon in-situ incubated in ocean water Damariscotta River, Maine, United States -... | ecosystem: Environmental > Aquatic > Marine >...
GAAACTCTGCCCACCAAAGCCGGGATTCACCGTCATCACGCAGACCAGGTCCGTCAGGTCCAACACATGCGCCACGGCCTGCGCCGGTGTGCCCGGGTTCAGCGCCACGCCCGCCTTCTTGCCACTTGCGCGGATCGCCTGAAGCGTGCGGTGGATATGCGGCCCGGCCTCGACATGCGCGGTGATGATGTCGGCTCCGGCCTCGGCGAAGGCCTCGATATAGGGATCGACCGGCGCGATCATCAGATGCACGTCCATCACCGTTTTCACATGCTTGCGAAAGGCCGCGACGGCGGGCGGGCCAAAGGTCAGGTTGGGCACAAAATGACCGTCCATGACATCGACATGCACCCAATCCGCGCCCTGGGCCTCTACAGCTTCGATTTCCTGCCCGAAATTGGCGAAATCGGCGGACAGGATCGACGGGGCGATCTTCAAATGGCGTGAGAAGGTCATGACAGCTCCGCTTTGGATGTGGCAGGGTTGCGATAGCGTCGCCCTACGCCATCACGGTCCCGGCGTCCACCAGAATGCAAGGGAATTGCCGTGTCCGCAGGGGTCGCCACCAGTCTCGCCGTGATCGCGTTTGTCATGGCATTGATCGCCATGCGCCGGACCAGGGCGCTGCGCAGGCGGCTTGAGGAACTCGAACGCTTGCTGACAAGTTCGCCGCAAGACGGCGTTGCCAATGCCGCGCCGTTGGCGTTACCGACGCAAGCCGCCGAGGACACGGAACCGGCGACGGAGCAGCCTTCAGCGCCATCGGCCTGGGCGGGCGACCGATCCGCGCGACGCCTCAGGGTCCCTTCGGGCCCCGATCCGCTCATGGCGTTCGGCGGCTGGATACGGGCCAACTGGATCTTTCCCGTCGCCGGGGCCGCGCTGGTCATGGCCGCCGTGTTCCTGGTGCAATATTCGATCGAGGCGGGGCTGTTGTCGCCGCAATTGCGCATCGCGCTGGCGGGGGTTCTGGGCGCCGGCCTGATCGCCACCGGAGAGGCCATCCGCCGCCGCTGGGGCGACGAGGACGGACCGGCGCGGATCGTGCCGTCGACCCTGTCGGGCGCCGGGATCTTTGCGCTTCTGGCGGCCATTCTGGCGGCGTTCCACCTCTATGCGATGCTCTCGCCGCCCGTGACGCTGATCGCGCTGGCCGCCACCGCCGTGCTGGCGATGATCCTGGGCTGGGCGCATGGCCCGTTCCTGGCGGCGCTGGGCCTTGTGTCGGGCACCGCCGCGCCCTTCCTGCTGGGCGACGCCAGCGCGCCGAGCGACCTGCTCTATGCCTATTTCGGCGCGGTCGCATTGCTGGGATTGGGGACCGACGGGTTTCGTCGCTGGGGTTGGGTGTCGGTGCTGGCGGTCGGCATCCCGCAGATCGGCGGGCTTGTGATCCTGTTGGCCGGGGCAGGGCCGGTGGGCATGGCCCTGCTGGCCCTGACACTGTCCACCCTGTCCATGGCCATCCCCTTCGGTGCCCTGGTGCCCGGCGCGCAGGGACCGACGCTGTGGGAATGCCGCAGCCTGCGCGCCACGCTGTGGGCGCCGGCGGTGGCGATGGCGCTTGGCGCGGGCATCCTGGTGTTCATGGCTCAGCCGATCTTGAGCGTCATGGCCCTGATTGCCCTGGCCTTGATCCACGCATTCTGGACCGCCCGCGCGCCGGCCCTGGCCGATCAGGCGCTGATCCCCGCGCTGGCGATTCCCGCCGCGATCGCCGTCACCGGCTGGTCTACGCCGACGGCCCTGGCCGACACCGTGCTACGCGCGCCCTGGGCGCCGGTTCTGGCGGTGGCGCTGGCTGGGCTGGCCGGTCTTGTGCAGATCATGCGCAGTGAGCCGGCGACCGGCGGCACGCGCAGGTTCTGGGCTCTTCTGGGCGTCGGCCTGCCCATGGGCACTTTCGTCAGCTTCGAGCTGTTCTGGGCGATTGGCACCCGGGGTCCGGGTTTCCTTTGGCCCGCGGGCGCCATGGCGCTGGCGGTGGCTTATGCCGGACTGGCGCTATGGACAGCGCGGCGCGACGCCGGGCAGGGGCTGCGTCTGGGATTGGCGGTGATGGCCGCCTTTACCATGATCGCCCTGTCCTTGATGCTCACGCTGAGCCTGACGGCGCTGACCACGGCGCTGGCGGTGCTGATGGTCGCGGCGGCCGCCATGGACAAGCGGTTCGACATTCCGGCGGTCGGCTGGTTCCTGGTGCTGTCCTCGATGGCCCTGGGCTACCGGATCATCATATCGCCGGGGCTGTCCTGGATGCTTGGCTGGACCGGCAGCGGCGGCGCGACCGACCTGGAACTGGTGGTCAGCGTTGTCGCCGCGCTGTCGGGCCCGGCGATGGCGCTCTGGTTGATCCGCGGCCTGCCGGGCGACAGAACCCGCGACTGGACACGCACTTTAGTCGAAACCGGGCTTTCGGGCATGGTTCCCATCGTCGTGGCGGTCCTCACTGCGCGGTTCGTCGGGCAGGCGCTGCAACCGCACGCCCAGGCTGGATTGCAAGCCACGGTGCTCATGGCGCTGGCCTGGGTTCATGCGCGGCGCGCGGCCTTGAGCCCCGACAACCTGTGGATGCGCCGGTTTCGCACGGCGCTCAGCCTGATCTTCGGCGCCGCCTGCGTGATCGCCATGGCAGCGGCGCTGACGGTGTTTTCGCCGCTGTTCACCGTGCTCATGGCGCGCCCGCGCGTGATCGGCTGGCCGCTGTTGAACGATCTGCTGATAGCCTATGCGTTCCCGGCCTTGCTGTTGCTGTGGATCCTGTTGCGCGCGCAGGGCAGGGCCGCGAATATCGGGCGGGCCATCGGTTTCGTGTTGCTGGCGCATTGGATTGGCCTTGCGATCCGCCATGTCTGGCAGGGCCAGACAGGCCTGGCGCTGAGCGGCGGATTCGCGCAGGGCGAGCTTTACACCTATACCGTGGCCTTGCTTGTCGGCGGCGCGCTGTCACTGGCGCTGGCGCTCCGGCTGGGACGGCGCGCGCTTCGCATCGCGGGACTTGCGCTGATCGGAATCGCCGCTGCCAAAGCGTTTGTCATCGATGCCTCGGGCCTGACGGGATTGCTGCGCGCAGGGGCGTTTCTGGCGCTGGGCCTGTCGCTGGTCGGTCTGGCCTGGCTGAACGCCTGGGTCGCGGCGCGGATCGACTCGCAAGATGCAAAGCTGTAGTCTGATAATCGGTATTATGTTAATAAATGAGCAATGCCGGCACCAGGTAGCGGCTTGGTCGCACTGAGAGTATTAACATCATTTACAAAGGCTTGAAGAACATTCTTGAGCAAAGCAACCATACCCGGGGCGAAGACGGCGCGCTCCCTGAGGCTTTGCAAACTGCAATCAGGTTGGGGTTGCGAAAAAGCAACAGACCACCGGAATGGCGCCCGGAAACGACGCCAGCGCCGCTCGGCATTGGCAAATGCCTGAATTGTTAAGGTATTCTTAATCCGTGGCGGTGACGATCAAACGGGATCGGACAGCTTTTGGAGTTCAACAGCATCCGGTCAATCGATCCGGCCGCCCATAACCTTTGAACGGGTCATCTGAATGAAAGCGCAGTTCCATCGTCTTGATCCCGTTATTCCGGTCAGCGTTGACCGGGCGCTCAAGGCCGCGCGGACAATCCTGCTGATCGACACGCCACAGGCGTTGCCGCTTCTGAACCCTCGGCCCGGACAGCAATCGGTGGTCATCACCCACAAGGGCTTGCTGGCGCCGTCCATGATCCGCACAGTGCGACCCGATGCGATCATCGGCCCGCTGATTACCGCCGATTGGGACATCGTTGATCTGGGGATCGAACTGGAACAGATGGGTTTTCGCGGTGATCTGTTCGCCCTGACCCGGCCGCTGCCACGGGCCGAACTGGTCATCCGTGAGGTCAGCGCGGTTTGCCCCACGCTGACCGTCCGGCTGGTCGAAACCGCCTGAACCGCTATTCTCCGCGTGGAAAGCGTTGCGCGTCTTCCAACACGTTCAGATCCATGTGGTTGCGCATATATCTGTCAGACGCCGGGCGGTGCGGCTGATAATCCCACGGCTGGAAGCTGCCCTGACGCAAGGCTTCATAGATGATCCAGCGGCGGGCCTGGCTTTGGCGCACTTCGGCGTCGAACGCGGCCAGATCCCACCGCGCCATCGCCATCGCCTGAAATTTCTGCAAGATCGGGGCAAAAGCCGGGTCGGACGCCAGGTTGGCGCGCTCTCGCGGATCGCTGTCCAGATTGTAAAGCTGTTCGGGGTCCGCCGCGCAGGCAATGTATTTCCATGGCCCGTCAACCAACCCGACCACCGGCGCAATGGTGCCTTCGGCGGCGTATTCCATGGGCACCGGCCCGCGCCCGCCGGTTCCGTGCATCAAGGGCAGCAGGCTCTCGCCATCGGTCCAGGGCAGGACTTCGGACAGGGGAATGCCGGCCAGATCGGCCAGGGTCGGCACCAGGTCCAATGTGCTGACCGGCTGATCCACGCGCGCGGGCCGCAGTCCGGGCCCGCTTATCATCAACGGCACCCGCGCGCTTTCCTCGAAAAAGCTCATCTTGAACCACAGCCCGTGCTCGCCCAGCATTTCGCCATGATCCGACACGAACACGATGACCGCGTCCTGGCGGGTGTCGTTCAGCGTGCGCAGAATCTCCCCGATCTTGTCGTCGATATACGAGATGTTCGCAAAATACCCCTGGCGCGCACGGCGAATATGGGCGTCCGTGATGTCGAAATTCGTGTGATCCACGCTGTCCAGCAAGCGCCGGGAATGCGCGTCCAGTGCCTCGTAAGCCACTTTTTCAGGCGGCTCCAGGGCGTCGGCGCCGTCATACAGATCCCAGTATTTGCGCCGCGCAACAAAGGGATCATGCGGATGCGTGAACGAGACCGTCAGGCACCACGGGCGCGGATCGTGGCCGCGCGACAGGTCATATAGCTTCTGGCAGGCCTGATGCGCGGCATCGTCGTCAAATTCCATCTGGTTGGTGATTTCCGCCACCCCTGCCCCGGTCACCGACCCCAGGTTGTGATACCACCAGTCAATCCGCTCGCCGGGTTTTCGGTAGTCCGGCGTCCAGCCGAAATCCGAGGGATAGATATCGGTGGTCAGACGCTCCTCGAACCCGTGCAACTGGTCCGGCCCGGCGAAATGCATCTTGCCCGACAGCGTGGTCTGGTATCCGGCGCGGCGCAGATGATGCGTGAAACACGGCGCATCGGCCGGAAAATTGGCCGCATTGTCATAGACCCCGGTGCGGTGCGGCAGTTGCCCGGCCATGAAGCTGGCGCGCGAGGGGGAACACAGCGGGCTGGCACAATAGGCGCGCGAGAATCTGACCGACCGCGCCGCCAATTCCCGCAGGTTCGGCACATGCAGGAAATCGGCCGGACCATCGTCAAACAGCGTGCCGGTCAACTGGTCGACCATCAGGATCAGTATATTCGGTTGCGCCATCTTTTTTCAATCCTGCGAGGGGGTTATCCGGCCCTCTTGTAACCCCGAATCCACCTCCCACCAAATCCTTTGTGCGAGACACTGGTCCCCGTGAGGCGCCCCGCTTAGGCTGCGTCAATTGCAACTGATTCCCGGGGGGCTCTCATGAAGTCCAAATTGCTGCTGATCGTTCTGGACGGCGTTCCCTATGCCAATTGGCGCCGCTATTTCGGCGGGCTCGAAGGCTGGGTGAAATCCGGCGACGCCCGCGTCTGGCGAATGCGGGCCTCGCTGCCGTCCATGTCCGGGCCGTGCTATGCCAGCATCCACACCGGGGTGCCGCCGCAGGTGCACGGGGTGCTCAGCAACGGGCATATCCACCGCGTCGAAATGCCGGACATTTTTGGCCAGACCCGTCAGGCAGGCGGCGTGACCGGCGCCGTAACCCATTCCTGGTGGTCGACCTTCTTCAACCGCGCGCCTTTCGACATGGTGCGCGATATCGAATACGACGAGCCGCACAGCAACAGCATCAACCACGGCCGCTTCCACACGATGACCGGGTACGATCACATCAATCAGGCAACGCCTTGCGACGCCGATCTGTTCGCCACATTGACCAGCCTGTGCACACGGTTCGCATTGGATTACGGCATCCTGCACACCTGCACGCTCGACAGCCTGGGCCACCGCTTCGGGCATGATTGTTCGCAAATGGATCACGCCTGCGCGCTGATGGACGCGATGCTGGCCAATTTCCTGCCTGCCTGGCGCGAGATGGGGTATGAAGTGATCGTCACCGCCGATCACGGCCAGTCCCTGCGCGGTCATCACGGCGGCACCGGCGCCGACCAACAGGATTTCGCGCTCTATTACTTCGGCGATGCCACAGGCCCCGACAATACCCTGTTGCTGGATCAATTGCAGCTGGCGCCGACCATACTCTCGCGCCTCGGAGCTCCGATTGCCAACAGCATGATGGCCGGGCCCTTCCTGACCTGACCCGCCATCTTTGTGCCAGAAATATCCTGGGGGGTGAATTTGCGCAGCAAAGAGGGGGGCAAAGCCCCCCTGCCCGGTCCGGTCGCGGCAGCGACCGGAAACCTGTTGGGTTGTTACCGGGCCATCGCCTTGAACGCATCGATCAGCGACCGCGTGGATCCGTCACGCCCGGCAGCCTCGGCCGATCCTTCGACCATGGGCAGCAATTGCATCGCCAGTTCCTTGCCCAGTTCGACCCCCCATTGGTCAAAGGAATTGATCCCAAGAATGACACCCTCGACAAACACCCGGTGTTCGTAAAGCGCCACGATCGCGCCCAGCATCGCCGGGGTCAGTCGCGGATACAACAACATGGTGGAGGGCCGGTTGCCCGGAAACACGCGGTGGCGCGCCTGGCGCTCCAGTTCGTCGCCGCTCAGCCCCTTGTCCGCCATCAGCGCGCGCGCCGCGTCCAGAGACCGGCCGACCATCAGCGCCTCGGCCTGGGCCAGGCAATTGGCGGCCAGCAGCCGGTGCTGATGCGCCAGCGCCGGCTCCTGTCCCTGCGCGGCCAGAAGGAATTCGCACGGCACGATATCGGTGCCCTGATGGATCAGCTGGTAGAAGGCGTGTTGCCCGTTGGTGCCGGGTTCCCCGAACACCACCGGCCCCGACGGCACGCTCAGATCGCTGCCGTCCATCGCCACGCGCTTGCCGTTCGATTCCATCTCCAACTGCTGCAAATAAGCGGGCAACCGCGACAGCCGCTGGTCATAGGGCAGCACGGCGCGCGTGGCATGGCCCAGGCCCTGACGGTGCCAGATGCCCACCAGCGCCAGCATCACCGGCAGGTTTTCGGCCAGCGGAGCGGCACGGAAATGCTGGTCCATCGCCGCCGCGCCGCCCAGAACGGCGCGGAAATTCTCGGTGCCGATGGCGATCATCAGGCTCAGCCCGATCGGCCCCCACATCGAATACCGCCCGCCGACCCAATCCGCGAAGCCGAACACGCGCGCCGGATCGATGCCAAAGGCGCTGGTCTTGTCCAGCGCGGTCGACAGCGCCACGAATTGCCGCGACGGATCATCCACCGCCCGCGCCATCCAGCGCCTGGCGGTTTCGGCATTGGTCATCGTCTCGATGGTGGTGAAGGTTTTCGACGCCACGATCACCAGCGTCGTGGCAGGGTTCAGCCCGTCGAGCACGTCATGGATATGCGCGCCGTCCACGTTGGACACGAAATGGCACTGCGGGCCGTCGTGATAGGGCGACAGCGCCAGCACCGCCATCGCCGGCCCCAGATCCGATCCGCCGATGCCGATATTCACGACATCGGTGATCCGTCCACCAACCCCCCGAATGCGCCCATCGCGCAGGTTGTCCGCGAATTTCTCCATGCGTTCCAGGGTGTTGATGACATCGGGCATGACATCCTCGCCATCCACGAACACCTGTCCATCAAGGTTGCGCAGGGCGGTGTGCAGCACGGCGCGGTCTTCCGTCTGGTTGATCTTTTCGCCAGCGAACATCGCCTCGCGGCGGGATTCGACACCGGACTCGGCGGCCAGGGCCAGCAAGACCTGCCGGGCTTCAGCATCGATACTGGTCTTTGAATAGTCGAACAGAACCTGCCCCAGGATTGGGTCATCCAGCGTCGCACGATAACTCTCGGCGCGCGATGTGTCGGCGAAAAGCTCCACGATAGAACGGCCGGCGGCGCGCTTGGCGCAGGATTTCAGGGTGGCCCAACGGTCCATTTTTCACTTCCAACTCTTGTCTCGATATCCCTAAATGACAAGCTTGTGTGCAAATGCCCAGTCCCATTCCGCCTATTCGGGCTTCAGGGCGACTTTCGGCACGGTTGTGCAGATTTCCGGCAACAGACTTGCAGGTGAGTGGCGACTGCGCCCGGTCTTGCAGCGGAGCCGCATAGATGCACAATGCCCCCATGAGCGTCGGACGCATCCTGACAACCGAGGCCTGTATGGCCGAAGGCGCCGACTGGCTGGCCCGGGTCGAGCCGCGCTTTGCCCATGTCCTGCAAACCTGCGGTCCGCCGCCCCTGCGACGGCGCGGCGGCGGGTTCGACGATCTGGTCGGCGCGATTGTCAGCCAGCAGGTGTCGGTGGCCTCGGCCCGTGCGATCAAGGGCCGGCTGGCCGCCGCCGGCTTCACCCACCCGGCGGCAATCGCCGGGGCCCCGGATGAAGCCCTGCGCGCCTGCGGCCTGTCGCGCCAGAAACTGCGCTATATCAAGGCCCTGTCACAGGCGGGTATCGATTTTGATGCGCTGGCGACGGCGCCCGAGGACGAACTGATCGCCACGTTGACCGCCGTGCCCGGCATTGGCCGCTGGACCGCCGAGATCTACGCCATGTTCAGCCTGGGGCGGGCCGATGTCTTTGCACCCGCCGATCTGGCGTTGCAGGAAAGCGCGCGTCTGCTGTTCGCCCTGCCCGAACGCCCCCGGGAATCGCCGCTGCGCAAGATGGCGGCGGACTGGTCGCCTTGGCGCACGGTTGCCGCCGGGCTTCTGTGGCATTACTACCATCACGCCAAAAGCCGCGACGGCATCGCCTGAAAGGACCTTCATGACACCCCGAGAGTTGAAATCCGCCCGCAAGGGGGCGCCACTTGGTGCGGCGAAATCGGTGGTCATCTTCGTGCATGGCTATGGCGCCAACGGGGCCGATCTGCTGGGGCTGGCCGACCCGCTGGCACCGCATCTGCCCGATACCGCCTTTTACAGCCCCGACGCACCGGAGAACTGCCAGGGCAATCCTTACGGATTTCAATGGTTTGCGATCCCCTGGCTGGATGGCGCATCCGAAGAATCCGCGCGCGCCGGCCAGGCGCAGGCCAGCGTCGATCTGAACGCGTTCATCGACTCCGTCCTGGCCGCCGAGGGGCTGGGGCCCGAGGCGCTGGCGCTGGTCGGCTTTTCGCAGGGCACGATGATGAGCCTGCACATCGCCCCGCGCCGCCCCGCGCCGATCGCCGCGCTGGTCGGGTTCTCGGGCCGCTTGCTGTCCCCCGAAACCCTGGCTGACGAGGCGCGGTCGAAAATGCCGGTGCTGCTGATCCACGGCGATGCCGATCCGATGGTGCCGGTTCAATCCCTTCCCGAAGCCGCCGACGCGCTGGTCAAGGCGGGGTTCGAGGCCTACACCCATATCTGCAAGGGGCTGGGCCATTCCATCGACAACGAAGGGCTGTCCCTGGCGCTGGGGTTTCTGAAGGACAAGCTGCCGGGCTAGGCGCCCCAGGGCGCGCGCCGGACCTGCCTGATTCCCGCGCGGGGATGGGTCTGGCGGGCCAAACGCCTTGATTTTCGTCCACATATTGCAGGCTTGTCACAAGCTCGACACTGGATATAGTCGTCCGTGGACCACTGCTGGCCGCGCGCAAGAGGTGACGGAAAGATGGACGGCGACTTCAGGCAGGACTTCGTGCGCGAACCCGCGACTCTCCGCCAGTTTCCGGCGCTGGTGCTGAACGCCGACTATCGGCCGCTGTCCTATTATCCGCTGTCGCTCTGGCCCTGGCAGGACGCGATCAAGGCGGTATGGCTGGACCGTGTGGATATTGTCGCCGCGTATGACCAAAGCGTGCATTCCCAGCGGATCGAGATGCAGATCCCGTCGGTCGTGGTTCTCAAGGATTATGTCAAACCCCGAAAACGCGTGGCCTTTACGCGGTTCAATCTGTTCCTGCGCGACGAATTCTGCTGCCAGTATTGCGGCGCCCGAACCGATCTGACCTTCGATCATGTCGTCCCGCGCGCCATGGGGGGCGTGACAAGCTGGGAAAATGTCGTCGCCGCCTGCGCGCCGTGCAATCTGCGCAAGGGGGCCAAAAGCCTGCATCGCTCGGGCCTGTCGCTGAACCGCAGGCCGATGCGGCCGGATCCGCAGCAACTGATCAATATCGGCCGCCGGTTTCCACCCAATCATTTGCATGAAAGTTGGGTCGATTTCCTGTATTGGGATACCGAGCTCGACGCCTGAACCGGCGTGGCGGCGGCCCCGGCAGGGTGGCACGGAAGGGCTGGACTTTTTGCCCGATCGCCACTATCCCGCTCGACAGTTACCGCTAACATGAATGGACATACCAATGGTAGCCCGCGTCATTCCCGTCGATCCCTTCGATCTGGTCATCTTTGGCGGCACCGGCGACCTGGCCCGGCGCAAGATCCTGCCGGCGCTGTGCCGCCGGTTTGCCGATGGCCAGATGCCCGAAGGCTCACGCATCATCGGCGCGGCCCGCGCGGCGCTGGATACGGACGGCTTTCGCCAGATGATCCGCGAGGCGCTGGACGAGTTCCTGGGCGAGGACGCGCCGGACGCGGACAGCCAGTCCAGGTTTGTGGACGCCCTGTCCTATGTCAAGGTCGATGCCGCGTCCGACGACGGATGGGCGGACCTGCGCGGCGCGATGCGCGAGGATGTGGTGCGCGCCTTCTATTTCTCGGTCGGCCCGTCGCTGTTCGGTCCGCTTGCCGCGCAACTGGGTGCCTTCAACCTGGTCACGCCGGAAACCCGGATCGTGGTCGAAAAACCTTTCGGCCATGATCTGGAAACCGCGCGTGCGCTGAACCAGACGCTGGCCGCC
>Ga0316205_10005144_pt1 | contig 11007 bp, 11 predicted proteins | sample 3monthpyrite_MG_FD_204941 | JGI IMG/M metagenome (GOLD analysis project Ga0316205, IMG submission 204941) | Microbial mat bacterial communities from mineral coupon in-situ incubated in ocean water Damariscotta River, Maine, United States -... | ecosystem: Environmental > Aquatic > Marine >...
TAAAGTTTTAAATAGAATACGAGCTATGCGAGATGGTAATGGCACAAGTTCCCAATTCGGTGACAGGATGAAGGGAAAAGGTGAATATTTTAATCAAATAAAGAAATCCTTCGAAATTCACTCAAAGCGTTTTGGTTTTAAAGGGGAAAAATCGACACTTACCACAGAATTTTTCAGAAATTCACATGGTGAGCAACTTGGGCTGTTCAAATAATTCTGGTTATTACAATTATTTAATGCTTTCAAGGAAACTATTTTTGAGTGGATTCGTCTTTTTGGTGTAGCTTCCCGATACCAGGATCAGAGACTATTTTAATAGAACATAGATGACCACTATTTTCTCTCTTGGTATCGGGTTTTTTTTGTCCAAATATTTCCTCACTACCTACGTATCTAAGAAAGAGCTAGCAGTAAAAATTCGTATATTTTTCGTCTATAAAGGTTATTCAGTAATAACAGTTGGTCAAAAGCGAAATACTATGGCAGCAGTACAATCTACAATGGCTACACTTGGCACAAAAGCACCATCTTTTAAATTACCAAATGTAGCAGGTGGTAATGTGGAATTGGAGAAATATGCGAGAAATTCAAAAGGAACTATAATTATGTTCATTTGTAATCACTGCCCGTATGTTAAATACATAAACACTAAGTTAGTGGATATTGCAAATGAATACATGCCAAAAGGGATTGCCTTTATAGCAATTAATTCAAATGATGTTGAGAATTATCCGGAAGATTCACCTGAGAAAATGAAAGTTGTTGCAATGGAAGAGAAATACCCATTTCCTTATTTGTTTGATGAAGATCAGGAGATTGCAAAAAAATACGAAGCTGCGTGTACTCCGGATTTCTATTTGTATGATGCAGAATTAAACTTGAATTATCGTGGTCAATTTGATGCAAGTAGACCAGGGAATGCTAAAGAAGTAAATGGAGAAGATTTGAAATTAGCAATGGATACACTGCTGAAAGGGAAAAAACCCATAGAAACTCAGGTTCCAAGTATCGGTTGCAATATTAAATGGAAACCGGGGAATGAACCCCATTATTTCGGATAAAAGATGAATGAACAAGATATACAGAAACTTAGGAAAGATTACTCAAAACATAGTTTAGCTATAGCGGATGTTGATAAAAATCCGTTTCAGCAATTCAAGAAATGGTTTCAGGATGCTTTAGACTCGAATGTTTTGGAGCCAAATGCGTTAACATTGGCAACAGTGGATGCAAATAATCAGCCTCAAACAAGAATTGTATTATTGAAAGGGCTGGAAGGTGATATTTTCAAATTTTATACCAATTATGCTAGTGACAAAGGCAGTGAAATTGAATCTAATAATCGCGTTTCACTTTGCTTTTTTTGGATAGAACTAGAACGTCAAATAAAGATAAATGGGATAGCTGAGAAGTTGCCATTTGCAGAAAGTGAGGCTTACTTCAAATCTAGGCCACATTTGAGTCAAATTGGCGCTCATTCTTCAAATCAGTCAAATGAAATTCCTGATAGAGATTTCCTGGATAATCAATTTAAAAAGATGTTTTCCAGTTTTGAGGAAGGGAAAGTGCCAAGACCGGATTCATGGGGCGGTTATGGAATAACCCCAAATTACTTCGAATATTGGCAAGGACAACCCAGTAGATTACACGATCGAATTGTTTATGAATTAAAGGGTGATGATTGGAAAATTAAAAGGCTATCGCCTTAATCATGCCTAAAATTAAACAGGCTAGAATGGATGCTCTTAGGAACATGGAAAATGTATTCCTTTGGACAGACTACAATAGCTCAAATCCCTTCCATAAAGGGAAATGGAATTCTGGAATTTTTAAAAATCAGAATCCGATAGTTTTGGAACTAGCATGTGGTAAAGGCGAATATTCAATTGGCTTAGGGCAGTTACATCCTGATAAAAATTTTATAGGGTTTGATTTAAAAGGGAATAGGCTCTGGGTTGGCGCTAATCAGGCTCAAGAAATGGGACTAAATAATATTCGCTTTTTCCGGGCATTCATCGATCATTTAGATCAATTTTTTAATGAGAATGAAGTCGATGAAATCTGGATCATTTTTCCTGACCCACAAATCAAAAAAGATCGAAAAAAACTTACATCACCTAAATTTCTTGAATTATATAAACCACTGCTAAAGACGGGCGCTAAGATCAATTTAAAAACAGATAGCCCGGAACTGTATGATTTCACTTTAGAGGTTATTGAAGAGCATGGATTAATCATGCACCGTAATGTAGCAGATGTATATAAAGAATGCCCTCATAATCCTGAATTAAGTATTCAAACCTATTACGAAGGATTGCATCTGAAACGAGGTAGAACTATACGATTCATTTCCTTTTCTCTGGACTAAAACACATCCCTTGACTTTTTCTCATAGATGATTAACTTAACACTGTTAACCATCTCTGGAAATGTCAAAAACAGAAATTACTTTAAGAGAAAAAATTCTCGAAGCTAGTCGGCGTGTTCTTTTTACAAATGGATATGAGGCATTTTCGATGCGAAAAATTGCTTCAGCTACCGGCGTATCAGCAACAAGTATATATCTATATTTCAAAAATAAAGATCACCTCGTTCATACGATTATTGAAGAATCAGTTGAGGAATTAAGTTCAGCAATCGAATCTGGCGAGGCCAATGTAAAAGGTACCATAAATAAATTTGAGGCGATTATTCGCAGTTATATGGATTTTGCAATTCAACAACCTGAGAAATATCAGGTTATATACATGGTCAAGTCCGAGGCAATGGGGCGTTATCCAAAAGAAAAATTTCGAAAAGCTCGTCGCGGTTATGCATTGTTGGAATCGGTTATTCAGCAAGGTGTTGACGAGGGCATTATGGAGCTAGACAAACCAATGATTGCCGCCTACTCTATTTGGGCACAATTACATGGAATAATCGATGTAGTTCTTAATCAGCGTTTAGATAGTCGTATTGATCGGCAATACTTTATTGAAGAATCGATCGATCAAATTATACAAGGTTTTTTAGTTCGAATCACTACTACTTAATTACATTACTATGGAAGCAATACTTCAACAATTTGGATATTTATCTCAGTTTTCAGCTGAAATTGTAATATTAAGTGCGATTGTTCTGGCAATCGCATTTGCCTACACAGGAGCTCCTCTTTGGATTTGGTCAATTTTGGGTTATTCATTAATTCTTGGATATGATACACCTATTTGGCTGATTGGTAGCTATTCTGTTTTGGTACTGATTTTCAATATTCCGGTAATTCGTAGAAACTTAATAAGCGTTCCCATAATGAAGTTGATGGACGCTTTGAAATTTCTGCCAACTATTTCTGAAACAGAGCGCACTGCTATAGATGCCGGCACAGTCTGGGTTGATGGAGAACTATTTTCAGGCAAGCCTGATTTTAAACGAATAATGGCCGAACCCTATCCGGAATTAACAAAAGAGGAGCAAGGATTTCTAGATAATCAGGTCGAAAAACTATGTTCAATTGTTAATGATTGGGACGTTTTTGTAAAAAAAGACTTCAATGAAGACGCTTGGGAATACATGCGAAAAGAAGGTTTTTTCGGATTGATCATTCCAAAAAAGTTTGGTGGGCATGAATTTTCTGCAACTGCACATAGTGCCATTGTTGCAAAATTAGCATCTCGAAGTGGACCATTGGCTACAACAGTAATGGTTCCAAATTCACTTGGCCCGGCTGAATTATTAATGCATTATGGTACTGATGAGCAAAAAAAATACTATTTGCCCCGATTAGCCGCAGGCGTAGAAATGCCATGTTTTGCACTTACAGAACCGAATGCGGGTTCAGATGCAGGTGGGATGCAGGCTAAAGGTGTTGTATTTAAAGATAAAGATGGCGAATTATATTTAAAACTGAATTGGAATAAACGGTACATCACACTTGCTGCAATTTCTACAGTACTGGGTTTGGCATTTAAACTCTACGATCCGGAAAATTTACTTGGCAAAGGTGAAGATTTAGGAATCACTTGTGCTTTAATTCCAAGTGATGCTGATGGGGTAGTTTTAGGACGTCGTCATGACCCTCTTGGAGTACCATTCTATAATTGCCCGACACATGGTGAGAATGTTGTTGTTCCAATTAACGCGATAATCGGAGGTAAAGAAGGAGCAGGAAATGGCTGGAGAATGTTAATGGAATCATTAGCTGTAGGCCGTGGTATATCTCTGCCATCTCAGGCAGCAGGTGGTGCAAAACTTGCAACTAGAGCAGTGGGAGCGTATGCACTCATCCGAAAACAGTTTGGCATAAACATTGGGAAATTTGAGGGTATTGAAGAACCAATGGCAAGAATTGGTGGCTATACTTACATCATGGATGCAGCACGCCGCTACACCACCGGCGGTCTTGATCAAGGAGCAAAACCGGCAGTAATAACTGCAATAATGAAATATAAGTTCACCGAATTTGGTCGTGAAATTATTAACGATTCGATGGATGTAGTTGGCGGCGCAGGTATTTCTCGTGGACCTCGTAATATTTTTGCTAATACGTATATTGCATTACCAATCGCTATTACTGTAGAAGGGGCAAATATTCTCACTCGTACATTGATGATATTTGGTCAAGGTGCAATACGTTGTCATCCTTACGCATTAAACGAAATTAATGCTCTAACAAATGGTGATGCTAAAGCTTTCGATAAGAACTTTTGGGCACATATCGGTCATGTAGGTCGCAATAAAGCTCGAGCCTTCGTATTAAGTCTAACACGTGGTAGATTAGCTGCCTCTCCGGTAAGTGGTCCGGCTGCTAAATATTTTAGAAAGTTGTCGTGGGCTTCAGCATCGTTCGCATTTTATGCTGATTTAGCCTTGGGTTCGTATGGTGGAGCCCTTAAAATGAAGGAGAAAATTGCCGGACGCTATGCGGATATTCTGAGCAATATGTATCTCGCTGCTTCTACTTTAAGAAGATTTGAGGCAGAAGGACGTAGAAAAGAAGATGAAGCCTACTTCCATTGGAGTATGAACTACATATTCTATCAAATACAGATAGCTTTTGAAGGTATTTTGAGTGAAATAAAAGTGCCCGGTTTAAGTTGGCTATTTAGGTTAGCGGGAATTTGGGGACGTTTAAATCCAATCGGCACTTATCCATCCGACAAACATGGACATGAAGTAGCGGATGCAATGCAAAAAGTCGGTGCTCAACGTGACCATATAACAAATGGAGTATATATCACAAAAGATCCTACAGAAGCTGTTGGAAAGTACGAACGTACAATGGAATTAATTTATGGAGCATCCCGAATTTATAAAGTGCTTCACATATTTATAAAAAAGAAAGAACTTCCAAAAGCGCCTATTTTGTCAATACTTGTTGAAGCTGTTGAGAAAAAAATAATTACCAATGAAGAAGCAGATATCGTAAAAAAAGCAGAGACTGCCAGAAATGACGCCATTCAGGTGGATGATTTTTCTCTTGAAGAATATATGGCTGAAACAGTGCGCTCACCTCTCGGAAAAGGCCTGATATCGGAAGGTTTAATTAATTAAAAAGAATATGATTTTGTGAATTGGTAGAATCTTTTTCTGTTTCATCTTGGGGAGTTATTATATAATAGTTTAAAATTCTACCATTTTAATTTAAACAGAATCATTATCTAAATTTGAAAGGGTTAATGGAATAACTATACTTTTGGTAGCGCTTTCCGTAGTATAATAATGAAATAACCCTGCCATGAAATCAGTTAAATTAGACGATATTGACAAACAAATTCTTCGTGAACTTCAAAAAGAAGGAAGAATATCTAATAAAGAACTGGCTGAGCGCATCAAGTTAACAACTACTCCAACGCTAGAGAGAGTTAGAAGGTTAGAAAGAGAGGGAGTTATATCCGGCTATGAAGCAAAAGTTGATCCACATACTGTTGATATGGGGCTGAATGCTTTTGTAACGGTTACTTTAAGTGCACATCGCTTGCACTTGTTAGATGAGTTTACAACTGCAATTAAAGCCATCCCGGAAATTCTCGCTTGCTACAATACCACCGGAGAAGGAGATTTTTTGCTTCATATTGTAGCCAAAGATGTTGAAGATTATGAACGATTGATGCGCACAAAATTGGCTACGCTACCTGATGTACAAAGACTATATACCAGTATTGTACTAAATGTGATAAAAGAGCAAACCAATATTCCAATACTATGATTGCCTCAAAAACTTCTCGAAAAAGCTTTTCAACAACAGCCGTTCATGCGGGTGAAGGTCCAAAAGACCAATTCGGATCACACGTCAATCCAATTTATCAGACATCAACTTTTGTGTATGATAATGTAGAGGCTGGCGCAAGAGCTTTTCGCGGTGAAGAAAGTGCCGTTACTCATATATATTCTCGTTTAGGTAATCCAACGGTAGAACGTTTAGAACGAGCAATTTGTGAACTTGAAACATACGATTTATCCGAACAGGATTATTATCGAGGGATGGCATTTAGTAGTGGTATGTCGGCTATTTCAACCGGAATAATAGCTGCTGCACGCGGTGGCCATGTTGTAGCTCAGGATGCCTTATACGGATGCACAAGTCAATTCTTAGACATTGAAGCACCTGAATTAGGTATATCTACTTCTTTTGTTGATATCACAGATCTCTTTTTGTTAGAGATAGAGCTTACAAAGCATCAGAATACAAAATTGGTTTACATTGAAAGTATTGCCAATCCAACAATGCGGGTTGCAGATATACAAGCAATTGCTGAATTAGCACATCAACATGGCGCTTTGCTTATGGTTGATAATACGTTTGCAACTCCGTATCACCTAAAACCAATTGCATTTGGCGCAGATGTAGTAGCACACTCAACAACAAAATATCTGGGTGGTCATGGTTCAGTTATTGGTGGTGCATTAGTCTTAACAAAGGAACTAACTGAAGAAATTCAGCTTCACAAATTCCGAAAAAATTTAGGTGGAATATCAGGACCTATGGATGCATGGTTACTCACCAATGGCATAAAAACACTCCCATTGAGAATGCAGAAACATGCGATAAACGGGATGAAAATTGCTCAATTTTTAGAGGTACATCCAAAAGTAGAACGCGTGTGGTATCCCGGATTGGAGTCTCATCCTGATTATCAACTAGCTTCTGAAATAATGGAAAAAGGATTTGGTGGTGTCATTTCTTTTGAGTTGAAGGGAGGATTTGAATCCGGTAAATCACTCATGAATAGTGTTGAGCTTTGTACTTTAGCTGTCAGCCTCGGTACTGTTGACACTTTAATTCAACATCCAGCATCGATGACACATTCAGTGATGGATCCCGAATTACGATTAAAGGCAGGTATAACAGATGGAATGGTTCGGTTGGCTGTTGGAATTGAAGACGCTGAAGATATAATCAACGATTTAAAGCAAGCTTTGAGTAAATAAGAAATAAGAATTCAAATAAAAATGGTGAATCAAAGCCACCATTTTTATCAAATTTTTGAATTCATTGTAGCGGTTAATGTTACCAGCTACCACCTGCTCCACCACCACCTGAGCCGAATCCGCCGCCACCGCCGAAGCCTCCAAATCCACCTCCGCCACCACCAAAGCCGCCGCCACCAAAACCACTACCGCCACGTCGGTGTCTACCACCACCTAATAATTGGCTCCAGAAAATAGCTTCAATTACATTGTGTGCTCCTAATGTTCGTCGTCCACCTCTTGGGCGCCCACCTTTTGATATTAAAAAGACAATAATGACAAGAATGATAATAATCACATCGATAGGAATTCCTCGACCCTTTCCACGAGTATCATAACCTATGCCAGTGCCGTCATATTCACCGGATGCAAGTTGAATTATTGCGCTAGTTGCGCGATCAAGTCCTGCATAAACGGTACCACTTCTCAAATTTGGCACTAAAATATCCTGCACAATTCTATTAGCCATGGCATCAGGTATCGCACCTTCGAGTCCATATCCAACTTCAATTTTGAGTTCTCTATCAGACTTAGAAATGAGAATGAGTACTCCATTATATCGGTCACCTTCCCACATTCTCCAAGAATTGAATAATTCAGTAGCAACTTCTTCCCTTGAATTTCCTTCAAAACTCTCAATTATGGCCACAGCAATAACATTGGATGTCGTATCGCGATAAGTTCGTAATTTCCGTTCCAGCAAATTTTCTTCATTTTGTGTAAGCATATTGGCGTAATCGTTAACCATACCGGAAGGTTGGTTCGGCAGAAAATCTAGATTCTGCCCAAAAACAGGAACTGTTGTGATTAAAAGAAGTAGAGAAATGATAAATTTACGCATTGGTATCACCATAACTAATATCATCCGACAATTCATTCTCATCGTCTGATTGATAAGGGAAATTCTCTTTTAATTTATCACCAATCATCAGTATGGCTTCAGAAAGACCCGTTTCATAATCGTCGGCTCTGAAATATTTTTGCATTAATTCCAATGCATCATTCCAAAAATCCTGACCAACTTTTGTATGAATACCTTCATCACCCCAAACGGCAATTTGGTGATCTTTAATGGCCACGTACACAATTACGCCGTTTCTTAGTTCGGTCTCATGCATATTTAACTCACCGAACATTTCAATTGCTCGTTTGATGGGATCGCCGCTTTTACAGCGATCTTCTAAATGTACACGCACTTCTCCAGAGGTATTATTCTCAGCCTCTTTAATTGCGTTCATTACACTTTTTTCTTGATCTTTGGATAGAATTCTGGCCATTTGTTTACCGAATTATGCTCAACGAATAACAGAAATTTGCCATTCATTTAGGTCGTTTAAATTAGTTTGAAAAGTCTACTGTTGGTGCTTGTGCTGCACCTTCATCAGCCTCGAAATAAGCTTTTCGGTCAAATCCACCAATGGAAGCAATTAAGCTTGATGGAAATTTGCGAATTGCAGTATTATAGCTTTGAGCTGAATTGTTAAATCGCATTCGTTCAGTAGAAATACGGTTTTCTGTGCCTTCTAGCTGTGCTTGAAGATCACGGAAATTGCTGTTTGCCTTTAATTCAGGATAGCGTTCAACACTAACCAGTAGTCGTGATAAAGCCCCGCTTAATTGTTGCTGTGCTTCCTGAAATTGCTGAATTTTAGCTGGGTCACTTAAATCGGCTGCGGTAATGTTAATTGACGTTGCCTGACTTCTTGCATTAATTACTGCCGTTAATGTTTCCTGTTCGAAATCTGCAGCACCACGCACAGTGTTAACCAGATTAGGTATTAAATCTGCTCGCCTTTGGTATTGATTTTCTACTTGTGCCCAGGCACTTTCTACACCTTCTTCTCTCTCGACCAGCCCGTTGTTTACACTGATACCAAAAAATATCAATAGCCCTAAAATAACTGTAAAAATTACTGCCTTACCTTTCATGATTGTTAGTTTTGATTGTTAACTTTGTGCTCGCTGTACGAGCCAAAATTGTTTTGGTTTGATTTACTTACATTTTATTCAAAAACTATTCCATTGACAGAATTATCTCCAAAATTCATTTATTTTGACTTAGATGACACCCTCCTTGATCACAAAAAGGCAGAACAAAACGGAATTGCCGATGTTCACCAGCATTTTGACGCATTCAATTCTATCGCTTTACAAGAATTGATAGACGTGTACCATCACATAAATAAAGGTTTATGGGAAGAATATGGTAGGGGAGAAATTGACCGACATATATTACATAGACGAAGGTTTGAAGAGACTTTTTTAGAATTAGGGATTGCAGCTGATTTATATGCAGAGGCTGGAAAAGTATACATGAATTACTATCGTAGTCACTGGGAATGGATTGACGGAGCCAAAGAGGCATATAATTTGATTGCCTTGAACTACCCAACCGGCATCATCACAAATGGTTTTGCTGAAACCCAATGGATGAAAATTGATCAGTTTGGATTTAAGGAAACTGCCCGACAGATTGTCATTTCTGAGGAAGTGGGGGTGATGAAACCGCATCCTAAAATTTTTGATCATTCGACAGCATTAGTAGGTGTTGAACGGAATGAGATTCTTTATGTTGGTGATTCACTTTCGTCTGATGTGATTGGAGGCAAAGCTGCCGATTGGAAGGTGGCCTGGTTTACGGAAAATCCAACTGTAGAAGGAGTTGAAATAGCCGATTTGGTGTTCGATGAATTTCCAACCTTGTTTGAATTTTTAGGAATTTAGTTCAGCAAAAATATCCACTTTTGGGTTAGAATTTCAGTTTCAATACATTCCGTCTGCTAACCAATAAAATTACGAAATGAGGATAGAATTATATATCACCGCTTTACTGATTTTCACGTCAAGTATAACAGCTAATGCACAAAATGAACCTTGGATATCACTATTCAATGGAGAATCGCTGGAAGGTTGGACACAACTTGGTGGTGTTGCAACTTTTAAAAAAAATAACGGCGCAATTGTAGGAACCACCGTAAAAAACACCCCAAATTCATTTTTAACTACTGACGAACATTACTCCGACTTCATTCTCGAATATGAAGTAAAACTCTCAGCATTAACCAACTCCGGCGTTCAAATCCGTAGTAATAGCATCCCGGAATTTGAGAATGGAAGAGTGCATGGTTATCAGGTAGAAATTGACCCGACTGAGCGAGCCTGGACGGGTGGAATTTACGATGAAGGTCGCCGTGGATGGCTGCATCCGCTAAGAGATATGCCGGAAGCCAACGCCGCATACACGCATTTGGAATGGAACAAATTTAGAGTTGAGGCCATTAATGACACCATTAAAACCTGGGTAAATGGAATTCCTGTTTCGCATTTGGTAGATGATCGAACTAAATCAGGATTTATTGGGCTGCAAGTGCACAGTATTTATTCGGATGATGATGAAGGCATCGAAATTCGATGGAAAAATGTACGGATCATCACCGAAAATCTACGCAAATACGCGATGGAAACCCCACTTCCTGCCATCGATAAAATCAACGAACTAACGCACAGTCAAGCCGATTGGGGTTGGGAATTGTTGTACGATGGGAGCACGATGGAACATTG
>Ga0316205_10005148_pt1 | contig 10995 bp, 12 predicted proteins | sample 3monthpyrite_MG_FD_204941 | JGI IMG/M metagenome (GOLD analysis project Ga0316205, IMG submission 204941) | Microbial mat bacterial communities from mineral coupon in-situ incubated in ocean water Damariscotta River, Maine, United States -... | ecosystem: Environmental > Aquatic > Marine >...
TTATCGCAAGGGTGATCTCTTGTCCTTCTTTAGTTCCCCAGCCTGAACGATACATCATCCACAAAAAATTGGTTTTAATCCAACTCATTCGTGAATAACTAAAATCCCCTCCAAAAAATTGATTACTTGCTGCAAAAAGACCTATCGAAGGTTTATATGCCTGATAGACCACGACATATTCTTTTGTATATTGCGCGAGAATATGACGCCCTTCTGATGGCCAGTTTAGTTTTTGCTTATTGTATTCTTGTAATTTTAGGTTCATGGTTTTTCTTCTTTATTCTGATATTATTTAAATGATCTCTGACAAGCAGGAAATTACACTATGATCGTCTCTTGTTCCGCCAAAAATCGTAATGGGAATTGCGGCAATATTAAATTCACGGAGTAGACTATGGAAATTTTTTTCTACTATCGACAAATAACCTACCTGTGGGGGACTCCAATTAAACTGTCTGCTAAGATTCAGTTTTTGCTCTAGTGCACTCCATGCTTCTGAATATTTCTGTTGAATATGCAGACTTAACTTATGATCAAATGTTATTTTATCACCAGTGTTAAAACCCGGGAGCTTAGTTTTACACAATGACCAACCAAATGTTTGAGGTTTTAAATTGATTTTTGCAAGACTGTTAACGAAAACAATTCGTTTCGATTTAAACTCAAAATCTAAGCTTTTCAGTTGATAATCGTATACATTGTCAAATATTATCCAATTTTGTTTATTCTCTAATAGCCAACGATCTAATTTATCTAACTCGGCATTTGATAGATATCGACCCTCAGGTATTAAAGGGTTAGCTATCAAAGACACACTTAATTTATCTTTAAAAAAACTAAACTCCTTTTCCGCATAACTACGATAACGCATGACATTAGATCCCTGTGGTACTAAATTAAAATACTCTGGGTAAACATCGTCAGGCAGATTTATCTGATATCCTAATTCAGAAAAATGTTTTAGTAATTCTTTTAGTAATTGACGTACCCCAGTTGATTTTTTAATATAAAACCCCTCATTTGCACTATGCTTGTTGGGTAAAACACTGATACGCTCTGAAAATGTCAGTATTAACAAATACGGATTTAGCTCGTCAAGACGTAGCGCTTGTTTATTTATCGTAAGCTGATATTTTTTAAAATCTTGATAGTTCATTTAGACGATATCTATCATGCTATTTTTAGATTCTAAACTGGCAAAACAATCTCCATTGGCCATAACATTCCAACTTCTGCATTGTTTGTTTGCTAGTTCCCAGGAAACTGATGGCTCAGTGTAAGCGGCAACAGTAATTGAACGTTCACCTCGCCGAATTCTATAAACAGGACTTCCCCATGGTAATTGGCTGACGAGTTCCCAACTTTGTTGTTCAGCCATTTCGGTCACTAAACTTAACGGCACTTGGTTTTGGTAGCTCCAGTCATTTGCAGCCTGATTAAAATAGACTGATTCGGAACTGCTTGATACATAAAGTTCTTTAAAGCAAATTTGAGTCACTCCTTGTTTAAAAGTCCAATCAATATATTTTTGTAATGCGTCAGAGGTATCGATCCCGCCTTTTTGTAAAACACATACCCAACGTAAAGTAGTGGTTCGTTCATTAATCAAGAAGTCTTGCGAAATAATTTCGCTTTCAATATCTAAACTCATTAATTTACTGTTGATTTTTCTGTCGTAATGATGTCTTGATACGGATAAAACAGTTAAACCTGAGGCTGAAAGTTGGTCTAATGCACTAGTTATATTATGGTCGTTAGCTAAGGAGTATCCATTAGTAATGAGCACAATCGTATTCATATACTCATTACAAATTGAAATTATTTGATTTAGTTTTTCTTTAGATAGTAGTCCCGGTTCGCCGCCACCAGTAATTACAGCTCGGAATGCACCAACTGTTGAAGCTTTTATTAGTGAACAACGAATAACATCTAGCGTCATAGAACCTTGTTTTTGTTCTGATGAAATTGACGCAGTTGAAAAACAAAAAGCGCACTTCGCTTGACAACCTTTTGCAATCGGCAAAAATGAAAGACTACGAGGCATTAGCTCTGAATAATTTACTTGGTTAACGTGGTTGACTCGATAAGATGAGGCAACCACATCTTCAATTCTACTCTCAATCATTGTTCCGTCAGTCAAGTTATATATTTTGTTTATGTTAATGCTGTTTCCGTTGATGTATTCACCAAGCTTCGTATCCGTTACGTCATTAGCAAAAACCAATACAGGATTTATTAATGTTTGAATAACGATCAGCCGGTTTTCAGGAATTGCTAGCTTTTCCAGGAGTCCAGTTGCCTTATTTATACCTATCGAAAGGTCGTCCTTCTTAAGCAAAAAGAAAACGCCTGGATAGGAACTTTGCTTAATTAGTGATTTATCATAAGTACGCTGATACTTACTATATCCCGCTAAAAAATTACTTAAAACTGTAACGTAATAATATTTATTCATTTATCTCAACAACTCTAACTCTCGGCTTTCCTTCAACCTCTCCCGAACTTCCATTAACGCAAAACCCAATAGATTAAGCCCTTTCCATTTAAACGGATTATTTGCATCTTGGTGATCTTGAGCTAAACCAATTCCCCAGATATTATCAACAGGACTTGCCTCGACCAATACTCGTTTTTCCGTTTGTATCAAAAACTCTGCTAAATCAAAATTTTGTGAAAATTTAGCATAGTTGCCTCTAACCACAATATCAAATCGATATTTGTTCCAAACATCATTAGTGAAACCTTCAACTTGTCGTCCTAGTTGTTTTGCTTTTTGGGGATGAGTTGCCTCAATAATTTTTGATACTAACTCTTCGTTCACTACGCTTTTTGACTGAAACAGGCGCGCTTTTTCAGCCATCATAAAATGTTCTGTTGTCGGATACGAGACTTTATCGATTTCAAACGACGAACTAAACCATTGACTAAAGCAGGTTTTAGAAACTACTTGATTATTCTTTGAGGTATGCCCCCAAAAGTGCAGATACTTAACTTTACTCGTATGAGAAACGAACTCCATAAGTTCATTTTTCGTACGTAACTCTTCAATTTTTTTCATTTTTGTAACCTAAGAATCTAGTTTTTCACTAGAGTAAAAAATTCCACCGGTACGTTATCCACCAACCAAACGTCATTATCACTTTTATAAAATACGAATCCGTTTTGATGCATTTTTTTCGCATCGATTTTAAGTAATGCTAACTTCCCATAACGTCTACCAACTGCGGCTGCCGTATTTTGGTTTTCTGATAAATGCACATGATGCCTATTCATCTTTTTTAGACCATCAACCATGATCAACCCCAAATGCTTTTCCGCTGTTCCGTGTAAAAGTACATCTGGAGGTGCGAATGGTTTAAGATCTAAGTCAATCTGAATGCTATGACCTTGATTGGCTCGTATCATTAAGCCATCATCACTTATGGAAAAACGCTTTTTATCATTAGTTGCAACGACATGTTCGATTAATTCTCTAGTCAGGTTTTTACCTTTATCATTGGCATTTTCGATTAATTGTTTAATAGACACCCAACCATTGTCATCTAACTGCAAATTGATTTCGGCTGGATTATGTCTTAGAACATAACTCATAAATTTAGATGTTCTTTTTGTTTTATCTTTCATTATTATTTTCTCTTTATATATTTTTAATCCGGTTCAAATCTGACCAAGGTATGTTCTTCACCGTCTAATTCTTCGTTAATTATTGCTTCTATGATCTTCCAATCGCCACCCGCTAGTCCGGCACCAATTAACGGATATCCGATTTTCTTTCCCAAAAAATCGCGTTTGATTTTTGAAAATACATTTCTCAGCGCATCATAATCGACATCAACCTTATCTCGGCTATAGGAATATTGGGTATATGCGTTAATTAAAGTAAAGTTTTTATTTTTTCCAACTTTTGAATAAGTATAATCACCTAGTTTATTTTTATCGCCTTTTGTCGTTTCGCAATCCGCCTCAAATGCTTGCGGATACCGATCTTTGATTGTCTTGGCAATCCCACTACCCATATTGCACTGGCAATTGCAGCCGTGAATAATCACATCAAATAACCCTTCTTCCGCGAGATTTAATAAATCTCCTTTTATTACTTTCATTTTTATTACCTATAATTTATATTTTAACTTGAAGTTAACTTTAACCGCTCCCCAACCCTCTCCTAATCTTAGGAGAAAGGATCTAGTTTAATACTTTGCCGCCACTGGCAGCCATCGTCCCATTCCAAAACTTCGTTTTTGAACCCGGATAATCGGTGGAGCTTGTCGCCGTTTAAATTCTGCTCTATCTACCATTTTTTGAATTCGTTTTATTTCTGATCCGCTTGCTCCATACTTATCTATGATATTTTTACAGCGATTACTTTCTTCTTCATCTAATAAATCACCTTCGATATAAAGTTTTAAAATCGTATCTAATAACGGGTAATCTGGCAGAGAATCACTGTCTTTTTGGTCTTTTGATAACTCTGCACTCGGCTCTTTTTCTATAATTGAAATTGGAATAATTTCTTTTTTAGCTTTTTTATTAATATGCTTAGCCAAATCATAGACTTCCATTTTATATAAATCACCTAACGGATTAACACCACCATTCATATCACCATAAAGAGTTGCATAACCGACACTCATTTCACTTTTGTTACCAGTAGAAATTACCAACGTTCCATAATGATTACTGTATTCCATTAATATCCGACCACGAATTCTCGCTTGAATATTTTCTTGGGTTAAACCTGATGGTTTTTCTCCAGACATTTTTTCAAACCGTTTTACTGACAATTCAAATTCTTGCGCTATGGAAGCGGTTAATAACTTAATATTCAAATTACTACACAAATCTACGGAATCATTAACGCTACCTTCTGATGAAAACTTAGAAGGCATGGTGATCGCTGTTACATTTTCACTTCCAAGTGCTTCAACACAGATAGCGAGAGTCACTGCGGAATCGATACCGCCGGAAGATCCAATCACCACTTTTTTAAAACCACACTTTCGCACGTAATCTCTAATTCCTAAAACGGTTTGATTCAACAGCATTTCATTATTTGACTGAAATACAGATTGAAAAGCCGGATTACTCTCAGGTTCTATATAATTAATATCGATCATTCTCATCTTAATTTCTAAAACTTGCTCTTTAAAAGCATCCATTTGATAGGACAACCTTCCCTTTTTAGCTATGACAAAACTTCTTCCATCAAAAACTAATTCATCATTTCCACCTATCTGGTTAACATAAAAAACAGGGACATTTAGCTGTTTAGCAATATCAGAAATTATCTCAATCCTTTCAGCCATTTTGCCTAAGTTGTTTGGTGAGGCATTAATACTAATGACCAAATCAAGGTTCTGCGATTTCAAGTCTGCCACAGGATCTTTTTCATAAACTAAAGCATTAGTCTTTGCCCACCCGTCTTCACAAATAAGAAAACCAATACGTTTGCCTTTATACTCTAGGACACCTGTTTTATTGCCTGGGCTAAAATGTCGTCGTTCATCAAAAACATTATACGTTGGCAATAATTTTTTATGATATTCAAACATTTGTTGTCCATTTTTAATCACGGCTAAAGCATTAAACAAAGGTTTTCCAATCGACTTGTTGTTTCTAGCAATATACCCAACCACAACTCCGCACTCTTTTCCTTTTGTCGACTCGATTAACTGATTTAAAGCTTGATCTTGACGCTCTAAAAATCCTGCTTTTAAAACTAGATCTTGAGGATAATAACCAGTTAATGCTAATTCGGTAAAAACCAGTAAAGCATTTTTTTGACTGTGTTCTTCATACACCTTTAAGATTTTTTTTAAATTACCTTCTATATCACCAACGATATAATTAAGTTGCGCTAATATAATATTCATAACGCCCTCCTTTATTTTAAGTTCTATTTATAAACTCGTTTAATTAATCTCAAAAACTTTTTTCAGGTAAGACAAATACGCCTCGTCTTGACACATGGTTTTACCACTACTATCACTAATTTTTGCCACTGGCTGACCATTGCATTGGGTCATTTTCATCACAATGCTAATCGGTTTAACTCCCATATCATTAGTTAAGTTAGTACCTATACCAAACACTAAATTGGTCTCTTCATGAAATTCGCTAAGTAGTTCAAATGCCAATGGCAGATCTACGCCGTCACTAAACACTAATGTTTTCGTTTTAGGATCGATCCCCAATTTTTTATAATGAGCTAATATTTTTTTCGCCCACTCAAACGGGCAACCACTGTCCTGTCTTACTCCGTCAAAAAGTTTAGCTAAATAACGATCAAAATCTCGAATAAAAGCATCCACTCCAACAACATCTGTCAGCGCAATTCCCAAATCGCCTCGATATTCTTTAGCCCATACTTCTAATGCTTCTTTTTGGCTATCAACTAAACGAGGTCCTAATGATTGAAACGCTTGCAAATACTCATGCGCCATTGTTCCATGAGGAGTCAGTCCTAGTTCTCTGGCAAAATAAACATTACTCGTTCCAACTAAATTAGTTTCCACACTTCGATTTAAACGCTCTAAAACATGCTGTTGCCATTTTCTACTGAAACGACGTCGCGTTCCAAACTCCATTAATTTTAACTTTGTTCCTAGAGGATGCGCTTTGATCATCTTGATTTTTTCGAGTAACCGTTGCTGTCCCTCCTTTAGATCTAGATCTGGATATTGGTGTCTTGTGTAAATCTCTTCCACTATCGCGAGAATTGGCACTTCAAACATAATAGTATGTAACCATGGTCCTTTTACTCTAATTTCTAGTTCACCGTTTTCATCTTCACTAATTCGCACATAACTTTCGCTCAGTTTAAATAATTTTAAAAATTGTACAAAATCCGATTTAAGATAATAAATGTTATGCAAATAATGAATTTCATTTTCAGTAAATTTTAAACTGCATAAATGTGAAATTTCGTTTTTTATTTCAGCCGCTAGTGGCATCAAATCCACTCCCTCTGTGCGACATTTAAAAGCATATTCCACTTCTGCTTCTGGAAAATGGTGTAGTACTACTTGCATCATGGTTAATTTGTATAAATCCGTGTCGAGCAAAGACTGAATGATCCGATTGTTTTCTTGGGAATGCTTCATAATTTACTCCTTCACTTGACTAATATTTTTAATGATGACAATACCTGCTGTTTTCATTTCTGCAATTGCTTGTTCAACGGTATGTTGATCAATCCCTCTACAGGCTTCTAAATTAACAATGATTTCAAAACCCGCATCTTTTAGTTGTAACGCGGTTGTTTTAACACAATAATCTGTCGCAAGACCGCCGACAATAACGGTCGTAATCCCCTTTACTTTTAAATATTCAATTACACCGGTGCTCAACTGGTTTCCCAAATCGTGATAACAAGCACCGTAAGGATGCATATCTAACTCGATACCTTTCCAAACAAAAAAATCATAATCTGCGGGCTTTGGTAATCCATCAATTAACTCGAAGCCTTTTGTTCCCGGAACTGCGTGTTGATTCCACGCTATATCCACGTTTTCTCCATCAATCGGTGAAAACATCGGAGTATTCTCACTCGCCACCCAAATTGCTTTAGGACTATGTGCGTCTTTGGAGCCAACTCGAATTGCAGCCAGCTTTGCTTGTGCATTTAAAGCGTCAACAATTTCCGTGCCTTCCTCTACGGGGAGCTCATCCGGACATTCTGGGGTAAAGGTATATTGTGCGTCCACATCAAATGAGGCTGTTTTGTTAAAATCTAATTTAATCATTTTGTCTCTCCTTAGATTAATTAGCTAAATTTTTGACTCTACTCTTTTTTGAGTATCTTAACCGACTAAATGTAACTCTTGATTTAATAGTTCATTTAATATACTATTAATAGTACACAAACTATACTATTATGTCAAGCGAGGAGAATACAATGAATGTACCAAGTAAAACTAAAAAGGTTGGGATCATTGGATCGGCGTTTAACCCTCCACATTTGGGTCATAAAGATATCATTGAGCAAGTTTATCAAGACTTCGATGAGATCCTACTTGTACCGAGTTACCGCCACGCTTTTGCCAAGAAAATGGTGCCTTATAAAGATCGTTTATATATGGCAAGTATGCTCGGACAGTCGTTTCATGCAGAAAGATTTAAAACTTTCACTAATACTGCAACGATTGCCACCTCTTCGATAGAAAGGGAGATCGGCATCAAGTCTAAAACGCCGGTGTACACTTATGACGTGCTTAATGAGTTGGAGTTGCGATATTTAAACGCCAACATTCAGCCAGAACTGACTTTTATTATTGGTCCAGACAATGCGACTCGCGAAACTTGGAGCAAATTTTACAAAGGTGATGAAATTTTGCAGCGTTGGAAGCTTCGTTCAGTCAGTGAGCGAATTCCGGTACACAGTTCGATTATTAGAGAGCTGATTGCTGACTATCATCGTCCTGAATTTTTATTTGAAACACGGCTTAAAAATTACCTCGATAGTGTTATCGCTAAATATATTTTCAACCACCGGCTCTATGGAGTGCATTGATGAGTACTACTTCTATTAAAACAGGTTCCACGAAGAAAAATTTTTCAATAAAACAGTCTGAAATGTGTCATGACGGATTTTTTAAATTAAAAAGGCACACCATTCAATACGATAAATTTGATGGTACCATTAGCAAACCTCATAGACGAGAAGTGTTGGTAAGAGATCCGACTGTTGCGACTCTTTTATACGATGAAGAGCGAGATAGTATTCTGCTAACCGAACAATTTAGAGTGGGACCATTAGAAAACGGAGACAACCCTTGGATGTTTGAAATTCCCGCAGGGATTGTCGAAAAAGGCGAAGATAAGCGCAAAGCGATTGAAAGAGAGATCTTAGAAGAAACTGGCTACTCCTGTGAGGCGGGAGAATTAATCGGCGAGTTTTATTTAAGTCCGGGAGGAAGCAATGAAGTCACCACTTTATTTTTTTCCAGGTTGGAATTAACTTCTTCAGGCATGCATGGTGCAATGGGCGAAAATGAAGATATAAAAACTCATATATTGCCTGTTAGTAAGGCTTGCGAATTGATGCAACAAGGAAATTTGAGTGTAATCACTGGACTAGCTTTGATGTGGTTAATTAATAATAAGTAATCAATATTGTGAGAGAAAAATGTCGGTGAAAAAGCAAGAAAAAGAATTTCTAGCCAATTATAATATTCATGATTTCGATGTGCCATTAACCAGTGTCGATATCGTTATTTTTACCATTATAAATAATCAAGTGAATGTATTAATTACTAAGAGAAATGATTTTCCATTTAAAGGAAGCTGGGCAACGCCCGGCGGTTTTGTTGACATAAAAAAAGATCAACATATTGAGCAAACCGCGTTAAGAAAACTTAAAGAAAAAACTGGTTACAATGTACCTTATTTGGAACAGCTAGGCGCAACTGGAAACTCGACTAGAGATCCTCGAGGTTGGTCGGTGACCATTACTTATTTTGCACTTGTCAACTCAGAAAATACTAAGTTTGCTGACGACTCTCGCTGGCAGCCATTAGATAATACTGGCGAATTAATTCCACAGAACAACCACGATAATAAACTGGCATTCGATCGGCAACTTGCCTTTGACCACAATGAGCTAATCAAAGAAGCATTTATTCGATTAAGAAATAAGGCTCAATACACGTCCATCGTTTTGCACGTTCTACCAGAGCGTTTTACTTTATCAGAACTACAAAAAAGTTACGAAATAATTTTAGGTGGCAAACTTAATAAATCAGGTTTTAGGCGACGAATAATTAAAGGTCATGTGATTGAAGAAATCACTGGTGAATCAAAACAAACCGCCACCAGAATGGCGCAACTTTATAGACGATCAAAAGATAGCGAACTACATTTTTATATGCGAGAGATTTATGCGCATTAATGACTATTTAAACTTCTAACCCAGCCCTGAATGAGAAAAAATATAACAATGATTGACGCAATCGACACCGAAGATTCAATCAAAGGCTGTTTAATTGGTTTAGCTGTGGGCGATGCAGTAGGCACAACATTAGAGTTTAAACCACGAGGAACATTCAAACCTATAAGCGATATGCTTGGAGGTGGTCCTTTCCGCTTAAAAGCCGGAGAATGGACCGATGATACTTCCATGGCGCTTTGTTTAGCGCAAAGTTTAATTCACAAAAACGAATTTGATCCAGAAGACCAAATGAACCGCTACTGTAATTGGTATCGCGTCGGCTATATGAGCAGTAACGGAAGATGTTTTGATATTGGTAACACCGTTTCTTCTGCATTAAATCAATATGAAAAAACGCGCGAACCTTTTAGTGGATCAACCGATAAATACTCCGCAGGAAATGGTTCATTAATGCGCCTAGCTCCGATCCCGATATTTTTTAAAGACGACCAAGATAAAGCACTTCACTATGCAGGCGAAAGTTCAAGAACAACCCATGGAGCAGATGAATGCGTTGATAGTTGTAAAGCATTTACCGCTATGATTTTAAGTGTATTTTCGGGAAAATCAAAAGATAGCATTTTGACTGATTTTTATTATGAACCTTATACAAAAGGCGTAAAAAACTTATTTGATAATCATTTTTTGGATAAAGATTATCAAGAGTTAACAGGAAGTGGTTATGTCATCGAAAGTTTAGAATCGGCACTTTGGTGTTTTTATCATACTGATAATTTTAGAGATGCTATTTTAAAATCAGCAAATATTGGAAATGATGCAGATACCACTGCCGCTATTTGCGGTCAGATAGCAGGCGCTTATTATGGTTTAGGCGGAATACCAGATAGTTGGAAAGACAAGTTGGTCATGTATTCGGAGATAGAAAATATGGCGGTGCAGTTGATAACAAAATGACCACCGCTACAAGGTAATCTGGTCGGGTGCAATAAATATATTTATGTAGTTTACCTATTTAAGTAAGATTCCGATTTCAACTCGAAATCTCACATTGTTGGCCTCATAAACGGTCAAAAATTTTCCTGTTGTCTTACGTGTTTCCATGTCGC
>Ga0316205_10005151_pt1 | contig 10991 bp, 9 predicted proteins | sample 3monthpyrite_MG_FD_204941 | JGI IMG/M metagenome (GOLD analysis project Ga0316205, IMG submission 204941) | Microbial mat bacterial communities from mineral coupon in-situ incubated in ocean water Damariscotta River, Maine, United States -... | ecosystem: Environmental > Aquatic > Marine >...
TCAGCCAGTTCAATGTGACCAACAATCGTACACATCCCTGCAATCGTACAATAACGCCCTATTGTTGTACTGCCTGCAACTCCGGAACAACCAGCGATTGCAGTGTGCGCACCGATACGTACGTTATGTGCTATCTGAATCTGATTATCGAGCTTTACGCCATCTTCAAGAACCGTATTATCAATAGCACCACGATCTATAGTGGTAGATGCGCCAACTTCAACATCATCACCCAGTATTACACCACCTGTTTGTGGAACCTTAATCCAGCTACCCTGATCATTGGCAAAGCCAAAACCATCTGCACCAATAACTGCCGCTGCATGAATAATATTACGCTTACCTATCACACACTGATGATAAATAGACACATTTGCATTAATTCTGCTGTCAGCACCAACACTGGATTTCTGCCCGATGAAAATGCCTGCAGCGAGATAACAGTGGTCCCCGATCACTACATCTGCCTCAATCACCGTGTTTGGACCGATATAACAACCATTACCAATTTTTGCAGAGGCATGAACTACAGCAGACTTGTGCACTTCTGGAGGGGGCATATAGGCAGGTGATAAAAGTGTTGCAACACGCGCATAAGTTGCATAAGGATTGGAGCTGATCAGTGCCGCACCATCAAACTCTGCAGCAAGCTCTTGATTCAAAATAACAGCTGAAGCCTGTGTTTCAGACAGATGTTTTTTGTATTTTGGGTTTGCAATAAAACTAATACTACCGGAAATGGCTGACTGAACAGGTGCTACGGCATTAATTTCTAAGTCTGAAAAAGATTTATTATTAAGCAGTGCACCCGTTTTAGCTGCCAGTTCTCCGAGAGTAATCGTCATGGCTTATTTTTTAGAATCAATCTGACTCTTTAATTGCTTAAGAACTTCTTCAGTCAGGTCATACTTCTTTTTAGCAAAAGCGACGCCTTCACTGAATATAAAGTCATAGTTTTGTTCTTCAGCAATTTTATTAAGAATCTTTTGTACTGTATAACGAAATTCAGCAAGCTCCTGATTTCTCACGCTATCGACTTCATTCTTCAGCTTCATTTCTTTTTCGCGATAGTCTTTAATCGACGTCAGAATTTTTTTCTGTGCATCACTTTTTTGCTGCTTAGAAAAAACCAATTCTTCTTTTTTAAGTTTCTCCTGTGATGCCTGAATATCCTCAGCCAGTTTCTTCAGACTCTGCTGAGGCTGACTAAATCTCTCTTTCATTCTGTTATTGATCACACCAACCTGCGGAGCGTTTTTTAAAATTGCTTCAACACTGACCACACCAAATTTCATGTCTTTTGCCTGAACAGAAGTCAGTGCAAAAAAAGAAAAAACCAAACCCCATAATATTTTTTTCATTTTATTTTCCATAAGTAATTATTGTAAATTGTCATTAAAAGAAAGAGCCGATACTGAACTGGAATTTCTCAGTGCTGTCAGTTGATTCGGGCGATACGGCTCTGGCCCAGCTAAATCTTAACGGCCCAATCGGTGCCAGCCATACATAGGATATACCAATTGAGTCTTTCAGTTCAAAAAAAGCATGGGCAATATCAGTTTCTTCCCGCTTAAATACGTTACCCGCGTCATAAAACAGACTCATTCTGACTGAGGCCGGAGGTACTTCCATAAACGGTACAGGGAAAATGTATTCAATCCCGCCAATCAGGCTTAAGTCTCCACCCACAGAACTATCTGAAACAGGGTCATATGGACCAAGAGAGTTGGTTTCATAACCACGAACAGAACGTAAACCACCGGCGAAATAACGCTCAAAGAATGGTAACTCATCGGTATCACCATAGCCATCACCCAGACCGATACGACCCCGCAGCATTAACGCCTGCTGATCACCCAGATTGAAGAAGAACTTGGAACTGTGTGAAATTTTATAGTAGCTAAGATCACCACCCGGAACACTCATGCTTAATGAAGAGCTGTGAATCAGTCCGCTATCAGCAAAGACCGTACGGTTACGTGTGTCATGTGTAAAGCTGACATCGACAGTCAAATTGTCGAAGGCATCACCATTTTCATCAACATAATCGATGTATTCCTGTGAAACACTGGTTTCAGCCAGTGTAATATCAACACTTTCTATACCAAAACCAAGACTAAAACGGTCATACTCTGAAACTGGAATACCATATCTCATCTTAACCTGTGCGGTATCAATCAGATAATTACTGATTAACTCTTCACTGGCATCACGTTTTCTGTAGTTGACTTCAAAACTTCGACTAATGCCATCAATGGTGTAATACGGATCAGTATGGGTAACACTGTAGACCGTATTGGCATCACTGGTGTTTATGCTCAGATTCAGTCGCTGACCAGTTCCGAACAGATTGTCCTGAGTCAGGCTGGTACCAAAGACAACACCCTCAACTTGTGAGTAACCTGCCGAGATATTGAAGCTACCAGATAATCTTTCAACCGCCGTTATATCAATATCAACCTGATCATCAGTGCCTGCAACCGGGGTCGTTTTAAGTTCGACTTTTTCAACAAACCTTAAACGTTGCAAACGAATCTTTGAACGATTAAGTGCGGATGTATTTAAAGGCGCACCTTCCATAATCCGCATTTCCTGGCGCAAAACCTCATCGGTACTTTTGTTGTTTCCGGAAAAATTAATTCGTCTGACGTAGGCTTTCTTTCCTGGCTGAACAATATATGTCAGCTTAACAGTCTTTTTTTCTTTATTTTGTTCTGGCGCGACATTGACTCTGGCAAAAGCATATCCATCGTCTCCAAGTTTTTTACTAATTGCCGTTTTTGAACCGACCATTGCGCCATTAGAAAAGACATCACCTGCTTTCAGTGAAATACTTTTTCTGATTTCTTCCTCAGAAAAAATAAAATCGCCTGTTAACAGAACTTCTTCTACGTGAAACTGCTCGCCTTCATCAACATTCATGGTGATGAATATGTCTTTTTTATCCGGCGAAATACTGACCTGAGTAGATGTGATTTTAAAATTGATATAACCACGATTCTGATAATAGGACTTTAATTTTTCCTGATCACCGGTAAGAACCGGGCGAGAATACTGATCACCATCAAAATCAATCCCAATAACTGTTTCGGGTTGTTCCAATGTAAATTCTTCCAGCAATTTTTCATCTGTAAAAACAGTATTACCTACGATATTAATCTGTTTAATAAGAGCAGCCAGACCTTCAGATATTTTAATATCGACATTAACTCTGTTGTTCTCCAGCTCTTCAACTTTTGTTTCTATTTTCACGCCATATTTGCCGTGTGAAAAATAGACTTGCTGTAAGTTTTGTTCCAGTGTTTCAATTAAAGAGCGGTGATATACACGACCTGCTTTAATACCGATTTTTTCCAGCGCTTCTTTTAACTGATCATCATCGACATCATCATTACCTTTAAAATTAACTTCTGTAATAGCTGGCCGCTCTTTAACATTCAGGATAATTTTATTTTTTCCCCGAACCAGTTCAATTTCTGAGAAAAAGCCTGTTTGATAAAGTTTGTGCAAAACATGAGCTGAATTATCTGTATCAAAATCACTACCTGACTGAACCGGCAAATAAGTCAACACAGTGCCACGATCAATACGTTCAAGACCATTGATAATAATTTCGGAAACTTTAAAAGATTCTGCTTGGACTTGAGTAGCACCCAAACTGCATATTAAAAGTGCTGTAATAATTGGTTTCATTAACATCAGGAAAATAATCGTTGAAAATCGTTAAAAATAGCTATAGACATAAGCATCAATAGCAACATCATACCCACTTGCTGGCCATATTGCTGGGCTTTTTCAGACAGCGGACTGCCTTTAATAAATTCCAGTAAATAATACAGTAAATGCCCACCATCTAGTACCGGAACAGGCAATAAATTCAATACGCCAAGACTCACCGATATAACAGCAAGAAAGCTTAAAAACTGTACCAGTCCAATACCGGCTGTTTCACCAGCAAACTTGGCTATTGTCAGTGGCCCGCTTATATTTTCCAGCGCAGCCTCACCTATAACCATTCGTCCTAAAACTTTTAATGTCAGCACTGACATTGTCCAGGTTTTTTCTATGGCCATGCCAATAGCAGGCACAGGTGAATAAACCTCAGTCGTATATAGCTTATCCATGATGGCTTTCGGGCTTTGCAAATAAACACCAATATAACCTTCGGCAACACCGTCTTTATTTGTTCTGCTGGCAGGTGTTAACATGATTGTTTTATCCATGCCTTCACGCTGCACGGTAAGTGCAATTTCTTTAGCCGGACTGGCCGATATAAGCTTGACTGTTTCAGTCCAGGAAGACACCTTCTCCTGATTTACTGCCACGATCAGATCATTTTTTATAACGCCTGCCTTTTCAGCAACACTATCGGGCACAGTTTTACCGATAACAGGCGGGATAACTGGTATCCAGAGTTGAAATCCCATTTTTTGAATCGGATCACCTTCCACATCGAGGATTTTTTTATCACCGATTTGCAAAGCCCTGATTGTTTCTGAATTGTTGCGATCAATAACTGAAATATTGACTGTTTCTGCGGAAATAGCAGCATCCATCAATGCCAGCCTGAAACCAGTCATAGTTTCAATGCTTTCATTATTAACCGTTAGAATCTTATCTTCGGCTTTAAAACCAGCTTCAGCCGCCATACTCTGTGGAGCCGGTTCTGCAATAATGGGTTGCAATGCGGATGAACCCAGAATAAAAACAAACCAGTAAAGAGCAATTGCCAGCAGAAAGTTGAATAGTGGGCCGGCAACAACAATAGCAGAGCGGATAGCTAAAGACTGAGTGTTGAATGCCCGATGTTTTTCTGACTCATCGACTTCCTCAACTCTTTCATCAAGCATTTTGACGTAACCACCTAGTGGAATGGCAGCTAATGAAAATTCCACTTCATCCTGAAGCTTACCTACTTTGCGTTTGTATGTATAAAACGGCTTTCCAAAACCAACAGAAAAACGCTTCACTTTCACGCCAAGCTTGAGGGCCACCCAAAAATGACCAAACTCATGAAAAGTTACCAACACACCAAGCGCAATAATAAAAAACAATAAATTATTAAAAAAATCTGCCACTTTTAAGCCTTACCTTGTTTCAATATTTCTTCTTCAACATACAACCTGGTTTGCTGATCAGATCGCAGAATACACTCAAGATCATCTGCCACTTCAATTGAAACATTCGCTAATGAAGATTCAATCAGTTCAGGAATTTGTAAAAAACCAATTCTTTCATTTAAAAAGGCATCAACCGCTACTTCGTTTGCAGCATTTAAAATGGCGGTTGCCGTGCCTCCACGCAGCATCGCTTCATACGCCAGCCTTAAACAGGCAAAACGTTGCATATCAGGTTTTTCAAACTCAAAGTTTGCGACCTTAAAAATATCTAAAGGTTCAACACCAGATTCGATTCTTTCAGGCCAGGCCAGTGCATGAGCGATTGGCGTTCTCATATCAGGGTTACCTAACTCAGCCAGTACTGATCCATCATTGTATGACACCATTGAATGAATAATGCTTTGCGGATGTATCACCACCTGAATCATATCGGTAGATGTATTAAACAGCCAGCAGGCTTCAATGACTTCCAGTCCTTTATTCATCATAGTGGCTGAATCGACTGAAATTTTTTGCCCCATCACCCAGTTCGGGTGCGCAATCGCCTGGGCCGGTGTTACATCATGCAGATCATCAAGACTTTTTGTTCTGAACGGACCACCAGAAGCTGTCAATAATATTTTATTAACACCAACAGACTCCAGCCCCTGCGGATAATTTGCAGGCATACACTGAAATATCGCATTATGTTCACTGTCAATAGGTAACAAAGTAGCATTATTTTTACACACCTCGTCCATAAACAAATGACCGGACATAACCAGTGCTTCTTTGTTGGCCAACAATACTTTCTTACCAGCTTTTGCAGCCGCCAGAGTTGGCAGCAATCCTGCTGCGCCAACAATAGCCGCCATAACTGTATCGACCTGATCGAAAGAAGAAACTTTTTCAAGGCCTTCTACACCTGATAAAACTTCTGTATCAGAACCGGCTTGTTTTAATTTACGTTGTAATTGTTCTGCAGATTTCTCATCAACCATAACCGCATAAGCAGGATTATATTGAAGACACTGCTGAAATATTTTTTCAACCTGAGTGTTAGCAGTCAGGGCGACAACCTGATATTTTTCATGACGCGAAACAACATCCAGTGTATTTTCACCGATAGTCCCGGTAGAACCCAGAATGGTTATTTTAGATGTTTGTTGCACCGACTCAGACAAGGAACATATCCAGATTGTAAATATACAATGTTGATACAGCAAACAAACTCATGGTTGCGGTTAAGCTATCAATGCGATCCATGACTCCGCCATGTCCCGGAAGAATTTTTCCGCTATCTTTAACACCAGCCTGACGCTTTAACAAACTTTCAAACAAATCACCGGTTACAGAAAGTATCGTAATAACAAATGTCATTAACAATGTTTCAATAATTGCTGTTGTACTCAGTTTAAAATAAAACACACTGACAAGTAGGCTGTACAACATGGTTAAAAACATCGCGCCATAAAAGCCTTCGCGAGTTTTGCCGGGACTTAGAACAACGGCCAGTTTATTTTTACCGAACTTTCTGCCCGCAAAATATGCGCCGATATCAGCAATCCAGACCAGACTCATACCAAAGAGCAGCCACTCCGGATTAAAGCGATGAACCATCCAGACTGCAGCCATTGAAGGAACCACTACCACCACACCCGCTAACAGCTTAATACCGGATAATGACGACTGAGTTTTAATTGATTTAACTTGTGACAAATAAACAACCACCCCTGCCCAGATTGAAGCTGTAGCTATTTGTATTTTTACCAGTTGTGACATATCAATTTTTGTTGCAGACCAGACCGTCATTGCCAGAACCAGCCCGTAAAAAATACGTACAGCAATGGTTCTTGCCTTGGCCAGACCCGCCAGTTCCCATCCTGCAATGGCAGCAATAACAATCAAAGAAATAAGAATACTGTCTGAGTTTTGTGTTAAAACAAACAAGATAGCTGCAATTGCCAGTGGAATGCCAGTTATTAATCGTAAGGACAACATTTATTTTACCGCTTTATTAATATTGGATGTGCTTTCGGACTCAATCTGCTCACCAGTCTTACCAAATCGACGCTGACGACTGCCATACCATGCTATTGCACGATCAAGTTCATCCGCATCAAAGTCCGGCCATAAAACATCACTAAAATAGAGTTCACTATAAGCGCATTGCCAGAGTAGAAAATTACTGATGCGATGCTCACCGCCAGTACGAATAAACAAATCAACAGCAGGCTGTTCAGACAATGACATATAACCTGATAATAATTCTTCATTTATGTCATCGACAGAAATAGTCGAAGACTGAACATCTTGAACTATTTTTTTAGTGGCCGCTGTAACATCCCAGCGCCCCCCATAATTTAATGCTATATTTAAAATTAGACGGGTATTTTCTTGAGTAGACTGTTCCGCCTGCTCTAAAGATGCTGATAATTTTTCTGAAAAAACCGAACGGTCGCCAATAAAACGCAGACAAACACCTGCTTTTTGTAAATCTGCGAGATGTTTTTTAATCGAACTGACAAACAGGTCCATTAAAATAGACACTTCTTGTTTTGGACGATTCCAGTTCTCACTGCTAAAAGCAAAAACAGTAAGACATTGAACACCAGCCTTGGTAGCTGACTCAACAGTCTTTTTAAGTGTATTCACTCCGGCCTTATGACCAGCCGCTCTCGGCATCAGCCTTTTTTTAGCCCAGCGTCCGTTACCATCCATAACGATGGCAATATGCTTTGGTACAACCGGAGTACTCATGGACTGATCTTTAGTCATTCTGGAAAAACTATTCGGCACTATTTTAAAAGAAAAGGCATGAGGAAATTAAATTTCCATCAACTCTTTTTCTTTTTCAACAAGAAGTGCTTCAATATCTGCAATTGCACTGTCAGTGATCTTCTGGATTAATTCCTGACCACGACGCTCATCATCTTCAGAAATTTCTTTTTCCTTTTGATATTCTTTTAAATCAGAATTGGCATCGCGACGAATATTACGAATAGCAACCCGGGCATGTTCTGCTTCAGCTTTTACCACTTTAACCAGATCACGGCGACGCTCTTCTGTTAACGGTGGCAGTGGTACACGAATGGTTGTACCTGCAGTCGACGGATTCAGTCCGAGGTCAGATGTCATAATAGCTTTCTCAACAGCTTTCACCATGTCTTTTTCCCACGGAGAAACCATTAAGGTACGGGCATCTTCAGTGCTAACTTTAGCTACCTGATTCAGAGGTGTTTCACTACCGTAATAATCCACGGTTACCTGATCTAACAAGCTGGGATGTGCACGACCTGTTCTGATTTTTACCAGATCATTTTTAAATGATTCAACACTTTTTGTCATACGAGCCGCAGCATCGTCTTTTACATCATTTATCATTATGATTCTCCAAGCACTACAGATGTGCCGATGCTGGCATCAACAACTGCCCGAGGTAGTTCACCTGCAGTATTCAAATTAAATATTCTTAATGGCATTTTTTGTTCCTGACAGAGAATAACCGCTGTTGCATCCATCACCTGTAATTTACGACTCAAAACATCATCGTAGGTCAGGCTGGCAAACTTCTTAGCTTCAGGGTTTTTAACAGGATCAGAGTCGTAGACTCCATCGACTTTTGTTGCTTTCATCAATACATCAGCACCAATTTCGATTGCGCGTAAACTGCCTGCACTGTCAGTTGTAAAATAAGGATTACCAGTACCTGCTGCAAAAATAGCAACGGTACCGTTTTCAAGATGTTTTATTGCTTTTTTCTGGACATATTGCTCGCAGACCTGATTCATTTCTAAGGCAGACATCACGACGGCTTTTACACCAATCTTGGTCAGAGCATCCTGCATCGCCAGAGAATTCATGACCGTAGCCAGCATGCCCATATGATCACCAGTGACGCGATCCATCCCGCCCTGAGCCAGACCTGCACCACGGAATATATTACCACCGCCAATCACCACACCTATTTCAACACCAGAGGCAACCACTTCCTTCACCTCACCGGCAACACGAGAAATAATCGCAGGATCAATACCGTAATCCTGATCACCCATCAGGGCCTCTCCGCTTAATTTAAGCAAAGCTCTCTTGTACATTGGTTTTTGATTGGATTTGGTTTCTGACATGAATTATGGATTCCGCAACAGACGTTTAAAGACCCGGCTATATTACCAGAAAAAAAAGACCTACATAACAAAACCGGGAACTAAGTTCCCGGTTTTAAGTGCTTTATTTATGAGTTGATTTGCGACATAACTTCTGCAGCAAAATCTTCCGTTTTTTTCTCGATCCCTTCACCAACTCCAAGACGTACAAACGAATGAACCGTTGCGCCTTTTTCTTTCAGCAGCTGACCCACAGTTTTGTCAGGGTCCTTAACAAATGGCTGCCCCACTAATGTGATTTCTGCCAGATATTTACGAATACGACCGCCAATCATCTTTTCGATAATTTCAGCTGGCTTGCCACTTTCTTCTGCCTGTGCGATCAGAATCGCTTTTTCTTTTTCCAGCATCTCTGCAGGAACCTGCTCTTCGCTAACACAAGTCGGGTTAGTTGCTGCAATATGCATCGCTACATCTTTCAGTAACTCGTCGTCACCACCTTCAATATCAACCACTACACCAATACGGCTGCCGTGCTTGTATGACCCCATCTTACCGGTCGCTTGAATACGCTGAAAACGACGCACCTGCATGTTTTCACCAATTTTAGTGATCATGTTTTTACGAACAGTTTCGATTGACTCGCCACCATCAGTAATCGCCATTTCAGTCAGTGCAGCCACATCAGCTGGAGAATCAGCCAGAATACGAGCCGCTACATTTGAAGTAAATGCACCAAACTCATCACCACCGCTAACAAAGTCAGTTTCGCAGTTACACTCTACGATAGCTGCAGTTTTAGCATCCGCTGAAATTTCAATACCAATAAGACCTTCAGCAGCAACACGATCTGCCTTTTTGTCAGCTTTCGCCAGACCAGTTTTGCGCATGTGCTCAATTGCCGCATCCATGTCACCATCAACTTCAGTCAGGGCTTTTTTACATTCCATCATGCCTGAGCCAGTACGCTCACGTAATTCTTTAACCATTGCAGCAGTAATCTGCATGATATTTACCTCGTTTAGATTTGTTAGTTTTCAACCGTTCTGCAAGTAAGGCAGAACGGGAAAACGGATTAAATAATGCCGAACAAGAAAACCTTAGCTGGCTTTCTTATCATCAACCTCTACATACTCATCTTTTGATGAAGCTGAAGAAACTGCTGAAGCACGACCTTCAATCACAGCATCAGCCGCACCCTGTACGTATAATTTGATTGCTTTAATCGCATCATCATTACCAGGGATAATATAATCCACACCATCAGGGATGTTGTTTGTATCAACAACACCAATAACCGGAATACCTAAACGATTAGCTTCTTTAATTGCGATGTTTTCATAACCAACATCGATAACGAAAACTGCATCAGGAATACCACCCATATCCTTAATACCACCAAGGCTACGATCCAGCTTTTCCATTTCACGAGTGTTCATCAGTGCTTCTTTTTTGATCATACGGTCGAATGAACCGTCAGTTGACATTTTTTCCAGGTCTTTAAGGCGCTTAATAGACGCTTTTACAGTCTGGAAGTTAGTCAGCATGCCACCTAACCAGCGATGGTTAACATATGGCATTGAGCAGCGCTCAGCTTCTTCTTGAATAACACCACGAGCGGCGCGCTTAGTACCAACAAACAGGATTTTGCCCTGATCTGATGCCAACTTACCGATGAAGTTCATCGCGTCGTTGTACATAGGAAGGGTTTTTTCCAGGTTGATGATATGAATTTTGCTGCGGGCACCAAAAATATAGTTAGCCATTTTTGGTTTCCAGTAACGAG